>Ga0207667_10000242_pt1 | contig 76730 bp, 68 predicted proteins | sample KBSCornC52_FD_184301 | JGI IMG/M metagenome (GOLD analysis project Ga0207667, IMG submission 184301) | Corn rhizosphere microbial communities from Kellogg Biological Station, Michigan, USA - KBS Corn C5-2 (SPAdes) (version 2) | ecosystem: Host-associated > Plants > Roots > Rhizosphere > Soil ... | reverse complement strand
TTCTGATCTGCAAGTGAAAGTTAAGAAAACATGGCCACGCTTTGCAAAAATCATTTTTAAAATATAACTTTATGTAATCTTTTCCGCTTCAAGAGCTACTCACTACTGCTTATTTCATCATAGGAGGGCACTAAGAATTCATAGGAGGGCACAAAGAATTAGCAAAAACCAAATATTATTTGGAGCAGAGATTTACCCTTAACTTTTGAGACAGTCAAAATTAACCAAAATTGACTTTAGACTAACGAGTTCAAACTTAAAACTAATCTTTCGCCCTATCGCGGTAGGCCCACTCTTCATCTTTTCCCAGCTCAGGATATTTATAGGTTTTATCGTTCAAAATAAAATACACGCACAACACCAAAAGGAATGGCGACAGGATAAACATGACGGCGGATACGGTTACAGAAAAGCCGGTGTCGCATATGGCGGCATAAACCACTAAATACGCTGTGAGTATTATTACCGATAGTTTCGCTTTCATGTTCAGTGCTTTATCACAGGTGATAACACTTGTCCGAAAGCTATGGTTTTAATTATTATGCCTTTACATCGTTTCGTTATTCTTTGTGTTCGAGAATGTGGTTGGCAGCGAGGATCAGGAAGAGGTAATCGCTTGTGCCGCCGCCTAAAACGTATTCGCCCTGCTGCCACAGGTACGGCCACTTCAGTAATTCAGGAAAATCGGGCCTGATAAGAGCGGTCCCGGAGCTTACACCACCTGGTATATACGACCAGTCGGCGCGGTTAAATCCGTAAGCCGGTATCATCGACTCAGCGCCCACCCCGGAAACAAATGAAGATGTATTTGAACCGGGATGACAGCCTAATATAAAATTAATAGCGCTCAACATGTAGTCTTTGGGGAATATTTGAGGAAAGGCCTCGTGCAAAAAATACTGCTTGTAGCCAAAATTTTGTATATCCCAGCCGGCGCCCCAAATATTCGGCCGGTAAGGCACGCCGTATGGCGTTTTGCCGCCTTCGCTTCTTATCTGTTCAAAAAACTTCGCCGCTGCTGCCGTTATTAAGCCGGTATACTGCTTATCATTAACCAGGGCCACCGAACGCGCGGCGAGCCAGCCAATTCTGGGCATATTGCCCGCAATTTCCTGCTCATGGGCTATCATGAAACCGGCATATTGTTTTTCTTCGGTAGTTTGGAGCAATTCGAGCGCTAAACCTAATTTCTGCATAACACCGGCCTTCTCATTCCGGTTCCACACCTCCTTTGCAATGGCAAGGCATTGGGTTGCCAGCGTATCATTAAACCCTTTCATTACCCTGGCGGCAGCGGCCAACGATGCTGCAACTTCCAGTTCGCGCGAGGGGTTTGCTTCTGTAAACACCCAGCGGTCATCGGCCGAACCTGGCAATCCCGCCTGCGGCACGGGGCTGCCATCAGCCGGAGCTTTAAAAAACTTGTTATCAGTAATATTTGCCGGGTCGCCCAGGGTAGTATACTGCCGTTTCGTTGGCTCGATTATACCGCGATAGAATCGGCCCATAGCCTGGTAACTGCCCACAATGGTCAGCAAGCCATGCTCCACCTGCTGTAAAATATCAGGTTTGCCGTCGGGTTGCTGTATCTCAACTACATGATTTATCTGATCAACCGTTGTGTTGTCATATTTAACATCAAATAATTCATAGGCTAAACTTAATCCAAGTACCGTTTCCGCCTGCGACTCGATCCTCAAATCAAAGTCGCCGGCGTCGTGCCAGCCGCCGCGGTTTAAAAAAGGCACCGTCTCGCCTGATTTGTATTTACTCAGGGTCGAATGCCCCTGTATATAGCCGTCAAAATGGTTCGAATCGGTCGGCACCATCCTTGCGTCGTCCATATGGCACCAGCCGTGCCATACCCTGTATTTATCATTCACGCGCATGTGGCACATTTGCACGGGCAAAAAATATTCGAGTGTTGGCTGCCACACATTACGATCATACACCGTGCTGCTGATCTGGAAGGGGTGCGTTTCCACGTTTCCGTACCGTACTTCGTACATTCCGGGAGCTGTTATTTTCGAAAAATCAAACTGCAGGTAATGGTAACGCAAAAAGTTTCCCCAGACTTTGGCATCAGCCTTTAAAATAGTGGTCAAACCTCCGTTTTCGCCTATCCTTAAAAGCTCGGGCTGCAATTTGCGGTTGTCATTTTTATCCAGCTCTATAACCGCTATTTTTGATTGATTTGGATGATAACCCACCTGCGAGACTTGTACCACCGGCTCTGATTTCCATCCTTCGATAGCGTGCGGCGTTACCAGCCACACTATCGCGTTTTTGGTGGCCCCTTTTGCAACGAGCGATCTTACTACAAACCAACCATTATTGTATTTGCCGCGCCCGTCAAGCAATTGCAGGTTGCCGGGGCCTTCATTTTCAATGGTCATGCGCTGGCTTTCTGACTCAGGGGCCACGGTCAGTTTTTTACCTGCGGCCGTCGGCGTTACTTGTACTTCGCCCTCCTCGTCATTGTACATAGGCCCGTTTGGCTGCCTCGGGAATATCCCGAATTCTTTATCCATATAATAGGACTTGCCGAATAATATGCCGGGATACAACTCAAAATTAAAACCCACTTTGCCTATCCAGCTATCCGGCAATGGCGCATCAAGGTCCACTATTATCCTGAAACCCTTTCCGGCCGGTTCAACCCTGGTGGTATAGCCAAATTTTAGGTCGGGATAAATTACGGGGTTGAAACCCCTGCGGTTTATCGATGAATCAGGAAAGTGCATATGCACGCTGATCTGCTGCTTTTTAACGTCGACCATCCGCTTGCCGACCTTCGGTATTGGCTGCCATTGGCCGGGTGTCGGCTCTAATCTTATATCGCCGTTGGTGGCAACCCGCTGCCCGTTTTGAATCACTCCTACCCCGCCCTGGTGCCCTTCCGGGTAAAAATCATGCGCCAGCATTACGTTTACCCCCTGGTATTCAAGGTACTCCAGGCTATTGAGCTTCATAGCGCCCGCGCTGCGTTTTGCCTGGGCGTCAACAAATAAAGTTGTGGTTAAAAAAGCGTGGAATAAACAAATTGAGAGGATATGTTTTCGTTGCATGACGGCTTTGTATACGCAAGATTAACACAATTTATCCGTATATAAAAGTTCAATAACTTATCCCGTGGGGTTAGAGCAACTCATCCCAAGGGCCCAAAGCATTACCCTTAGTTCGTTATCGTCAGAAATGTCGCTTATCATATGCAGGCACCTTTTTTCAACATTGGCGTCCGAGCCTTTTACAGGGATGCAATACACTTTTTTGTTGCGTTTCTCATCATTGAGCAATTCATAGTACACCAGTACCAGTCCCCTGTTTTTGTTATCGGCGCTGGCCAGTCTTTTTATTTCAACCAGGTACTTAATCTTTGAAACAGGATCAGTATAGCCTCCTGTGTAAACGTCGGTAAGCTTAAACTCATCGTTCGGAATGTTTTGCAGGTACGATCCGGTAATAAAATCCACGTCCTGTTCCCTTGTCTGGCAAAAAGCGCAAAAGCAGCTCAGGAAGAACAAACAGAAAACAATCGATTTTTTCATAGCCGTTTTATATAGTGAAGAGCGGGAAATCCTGGTAAACAAAGCGCCTGGCATCAATGGCAATAACCTGCACCGGAAAATTTTTGCTTTGGTTTACCTGTATGCTGTAATAACCAACAGGCACACTCTTAAAATAATAAAAGCCATAACTATCGGTATAGGTACTTGCGAAAACCAGCCATTTGGCGGCCCCCTGGTTATAATAATACAAGTCGATCCTGGCCGACACAGCAGGCTGCCCGTTACTTATGGTGATTTTGCCCCTAACGTTGGTAGTGGTTTGAGCGCGGGCGGAAAAATGAGCGGCCAATAGAAAAATGACCGCTATTAAAAAAGTAGTTTTTAGATTTTTCATGGCACTAATTTTTTGTAGGCGGTCCGTCAATGGGTATATAATCCGGCCGGTTGTTGTTAACGGCAAACTTTTTTGAATCATATGCCTGGTTGATTCTCACGAGTTTAATTTCTCCAAGGTCGATGGTATGGTACAAGTCTTCAAATTTCACCGAGGTATTATCCGTTAAACTGATTGTAGAATCGGTAAAGCCGGGGTATGAAAAGGTTACGGACGAAATGCCTCTGCTATAGAGCGTGGTAAATACCACCTGGTTCAAATCTTTTGGCGTAAAAAATGGAACGCTGTTGGTTTTAAGCAGGCGAACACTATCCGAAGTGATCCTATTATCAGGAACCAGGACGCCGTTCTCATTTTTAACGAAAATTACCTTAGACTTAACGATCCAGGGCGAATTTCCATCTGCGGCAGAATCCGTAATAAGCGTATAAACCTGGGGCACCATAAATCGCGCGATCGTTAGTACTACCAGGTAGCCCGCAAATGCCCCTGTAGCGTTGATCTTGAGCTGGCCGATTACGCCCTGGGCCTTGATGTTGTCATTTGGGAACTTCTTATAAATTAAAACGGCAGGTATGATGGGGATAAGGATGCCGGCCGCGAAGAGAACGAAGGCCCATATAATCGAAATTTGCGAAGCATTCATGATAAGCAGTTTTTTGGTTTGTGGTTATCATTTACCAGGCAATATTGATTTGCCTTTTTTTATTAAAGCTACTAACAGCCAGCAACTTACAACGAAGTGTTTTTACGTGATTTTATGCGTAAAAATACGTGAGTTAAACCAATTCTGATTAAACCTTCCCCTAAAGAGCCGAAGGCTCGCACATTTGGTAACAACGGGTTTCAACCCGTTGACGAAAACCAAAGCCGACAGAAATGCCATCGGCACTTCCTATGTAAACCGGACTATATGGGCCGAACCTACGGTTCTTATTGTCCCTGGTCGTCGGTCAACGGATTAAAATCCGTTGTTAGTATATCCGGTCGAGGCTATGCCTCTTTTTTATTGGGTATTTTACTCGTCCGTTAAGCTATAAAGTCATTTTTTATTATGATAGCCGATCCTTGCCGATTTAATTAAATTTGACGTAGCAAAACAATAGCCCGGAAAATGTCTTTTTGAAGTTACTTATCCCGGAATATCCATCATTCAGATCGCTATGAGAAAATTCTATGCCGTTATTCTCCTCTCGCTATTCGTAACCGGCCAAACATTTGGCCAGCATAAAAAGCATCACCAAAACGCGCGCTTGACCATATACCAGCAAATGAAAAAATCGATGGTGGATGAGCTGCTGAAGCCCTGGTACCCGGCATCCATCGATCATAAATATGGCGGCTTCCTGAGCACATTTACCTATGATTTTAAACCGCAGGGTAACCAGGATAAAATGATTGTTACCCAGGGCCGGCATGTTTGGAGCAATGCAAAGGCTGCCGAAATGTTCCCCAAGGATACATGGTATGGGAAAGGCGAAGATGCCGGCCTCCGTTTTTTGCGCGACAAGATGTGGGACAATCAATACGGCGGTTTTTATAGCTATACCGACAGGCAGGGAAACCCAAAACCGGGCGGCTTTGCACCGAAGGAGGCCTACGGAAACTCCTTTGCCCTTTATGCGCTGGCGGCATATTACCAAAGCACAGGAGATACCAGCGCGTTGAACTTCGCCATAAAAGAGTTTTACTGGCTGGAACAGCACAGTCACGATCAGTTTTACAAAGGCTATTTTCAGCACATGGAACGGGACGGTACGCCAATAAAGCGGACAAGGTCCTTTCCTTCAAACTCAGAGACCGGTTATAAGGACCAGAATACATCTATACACCTGCTGGAATCGTTCAGCGAGTTGTACAGTGTTTGGCCGGATACTTTGCTGAAAATGCGCCTGCAGGAAATGCTGCACCTGGTACGGGATGTTATCACCGATAAAAGAGGCGATCTTATTTTGTTTTTTCAGCCCGACTGGAGACCGGTTTCGTTCAGGGACTCCAGCAGGGCTGTTATTGCGAGGAACCGCAACCTCGACTATGTTTCCTTCGGTCACAATATCGAAACGGCTTACCTGATGCTGGAGGCTTCGCATTTATTAGGCATTAAGAACGATACACTGACAAACCGGATCGCCAAAAAAATGGTGGATGATGCCCTCACAAACGGCTGGGATGCTAAGGCCGGCGGTTTTTATGACGAGGGTTATTATTTTAAAGATAAGCCGGGCATAACGATTACTGCCGATACAAAAAACTGGTGGGCGCAGGCCGAGGGGCTGAATACACTGCTGTTAATGGCTGATAAGTACCCGCACGACCCGCTTCAGTACGAGAAGAAATTTGAACAGCAGTGGCAATATGTGCAAACTTACCTGATTGACCATGAGCACGGCGACTGGTACCAGGGCGGCCTTGATAAACAACCCAATTACAAAATGGACTTAAAGGGCCAGATATGGAAAGGAACTTATCATGTTTTCAGGGCATTGACCAATTGCACCAACCGGCTAAATCCTGATAAGGCGCCTCCATCAACACCAAAAAAACTTGTTTTTGTAAAAAAGGGGCAGCCGCTTCTAAAATGGAGCCCATCAAAGGATGATCGGGGGCTGTTGGGTTATAATATTTACGGCAATGGCAAACGGATTGGGTTTACGCCCCTCACCCATTGGTCTGTGCCCTGGTACTCTATTTTTCACGGCAAAATAATTGTCCGGGCAGTTGATTTGCAGGGGAATGAGTCGGCGGGGAGTAATGCTGTTGTTTATTAATACTCCGGGTTAAAAATAAGGCGGCTTCAGCGATCCGAATATATCTTTCCAGGAAGGTGTAGCTAAAAGCGCATTTTTTACACCGGTGGCGAGGCGGTTCATGTTCATGTTCACCACTCCAGTGTTTTTGGAGATGCCTTATTCACAGCTGATTACGAAAATTTTTTTGTAAAAAACGACCCCTTCAAGGTGACACGGTTTTGTCACCACTAAATCGTAAATCGGTCTTATATTTGCAAACTTTGGCGGGGTAAAACTCCCACATCTTCCGGCAAGCGATGGCCCTGTAAGGGCCTGATATTGGTAGAAAAAAAGGGCCAAAAAAGCCGCTCCGTTAGGTGCGGAACCTGCTTTCAATCAAGCTTTCGTTATCGGCCAACCGGCACCTTAGCCAGGCGCGGTTACCTTCCAAATCATGAGCCGCCATTATGCCTTGCCTCGCACGACACCGGCAGGGAGTGAGGGTAGCCCTTGCGCCGCCCTAATGAACATCAAACTTAAAATGCAATTGTCCTTTTTGTATGGTGGTAACCGGACCATTGGCGGCTAATTTTATCTTTTTTACGGCGGCTTCGCATTTTTTTATAAGGGTGGTATCGGTAACGGTTGTGTGTTTAGCGTTGGCATGAGTTTCGGTGATCTCTCCGGTAGTATTTACTGTAAAATCGATCACCACCGTTCCGGCAGAGCGATGGTCATTTTTAACATCAGGCATGCTTTCGATGCGCCAACCGGGCATAAGCATAGCGGTATCTTTTCCCCCTTTATGGGTATTTAAAGCACCTTTGTTTATAGTTCCTTGACCAGGCGCCTTTGTGCCCTGATTGGCTCCATCGCCAGGTGTAGCCGTTTGGGAAAAGCAGGTATGGCAGATGGCTAAAAAAAGCGATAAAATAAGGGCCCGGTTGACTATTTTTTTCATTAGGTTGAATTTAAGCGAAAGATACGGATAAGGGATTGATTGGCCAATGCGGTTTTAACTTTACGGCCTGCTCGCGATGCGCTGACAGGTAAAAAAATATGTTAAGGGTGTTTAATGTACGCCACGGAAATTCGAAACGCAGCCCCTCAACCTAACCATACCCTGCCGATCAACTTTATTTCCAAAACAAAGGCGTCTTCGTAGTACCGCGCAGCGTACAATCCACGCAGAGGGGTTCGCTGTACAGGTACCCGATCAGGGCGCCGGTGGGGGTAAAAATCCCGCGGGTAGGAATGTAGTTGGGCGGGAACCTGATCAAAGTGTTTTGAACCTGGTCATAGCCCTGTTTATCGCGATAGAGCGCCGTATCCTGCTCGCAATTATACGGAAAAATGGCCGAAGTAGAGGGCGGCAGGATGGCGCTGGTCAGAAATATTCTTTTCGACTGCACATTGGTAACCTGCATGTAGCCTACCACCGGTTCAGCGGCGTTGGCTTCGTTATGTATATTTCCCGCGATCTGCGAAGGCTGGGCATCGAAAATACTTCCGAGCTGTTCGGTATTTTTTTTCAGGTTTTGATAAAAGGAGTAGGCTTCCGGCGACAGCGCGTATTGCCTCAGCAGGATGGAATATTTTACTTCCAGTTTTTCTGAAGTGACCGGCATCTCCGTTAAAGAGCTTTGATATACCACATCCTTGTTCAATTTGGCGGTAGAAGTCAAAAGGATATTTGAAGATACATCATTGCCGAAACAATAAAATATCTGCTGGCTGGAAGGGCGCGGAATAATTTTGGTGTGGGTGGCGTCGAGCACAAAGTCAGATCCCCATTTAGAATGGAATATCCATGTTTCATCAAAGTCCCAGCGGTAATAACGGGTGTTGTTTGCCGGATCGTGGGCGTTTACATATAAGTGCACGAGGCCGTCTTTAATAAAGTAGCCGATACTGTCAATCGGCGGTGTCGGTTTTACCGCGATGAAATCAGATGAATATTTCTGTCCGTCGGGAGTGACGATCCTAAGCCGGTATTTCTGCGAGGCTGAAAGGTTAAGGCCTCCCGAAACATAGGTCCCAGTACCGGTCGAAACCAGGGGATAAACGTTATGTTGGTCGCTTTCTACCGTCACCGAAGCTGACGACACGGGGTTTTTCGTGACGGCGCTGTCGAGGTTTACTGTCCTGCTTAATTTTATAATAGTTGAGTCATTTCCCGAATTGATCACCCCTTCTACTACCAGGTAATGGTTTGGCGAGGCAATTACAGTTGGGTTATAAGGTTTTTTGCAAGCCATTAAGGCGAGTAATAATAATAAATAAGCGGCGGACAGTTTTATTGTTAGCGGCGAAATGCTTTTTGACATGATCGCTAATAAAGTCAAATTATCCGGTAAAGCCAAAAAAATAGTGCCAACAAAGTCCCTTATTTCAAATTATAGCAAAAGTGTTGCAAAGGGGCGTTTTTTTAGGATAACCATGTTTCGGAATGTCCTTATTATTGCTGTGCTGTTGCACCATCTCGCTTTAACTGCGGCGCAATATCTTTTATTTCCAAAATGAAGGCATTTTTGTAGTGCCACGCACCGTGCAATCCACGCAAATCGGGGTACTGTACAAATAACCATAAAGGCCGCCGCCGGGGGCAAAAAGGCCGCGGGTTGGAATGTAGACCGGGGGAGTCCTTACTAAAGTGTTCAGAACTTCGTTATACCCTTGTTTATTCGCGTAGAGGGCCGTATCCTGTTCGCAATCATATGGATAAACGGCTAAAGTAAAGGGCGGCAGGATGGCGCTGGTCAGAAATATCCTTTTGGATTGCACATTGGTGACCTGTATGTAGCCTACCACCGGTTCAGCGGCGTTGGTTTCGTTATGAATGTTTCCGGCGATCTGCGAAGGCTGGGCATCAAAAATACTTCCGAGCTGTTCGGTATTTTTTTTCAGGTTTTGATAAAAGGCATAGGCTTCCGGCGTGAGTGAATATTGCCTGAGCAGGATGGAATATTTTACTTCCAGCTTTTCTGAAGTGACCGGCATTTCCGTTAAAGGGCTTTGGTATACCACATCCTTGCTTAGTTTGGCCGTAGAAGTCAAAAGGATATTTGAAGATGTATCGTTCCCGAAACAATAAAATATTTGCTGGCTGAACGGGCGCGGAATAATTTTGGTGCCGGTGGGATCAAGCACAAAGTCTGATCCCCATTTAGCATGGAATATCCACGTTTCATCAAAATCCCAGCGGTAATAACGGGTATTGTTTGACGGGTCGTGAGTATTTACGTATAAGTGTACGATACCGTCTTTAATAATGTAGCCAATACTGTCAATTGGCGGTGTGGGTTTTACGGCGATGAAATCAGATGAATATTTCTGTCCGTCGGGAGTGACGATCCTAAGCCGGTATTTCTGCGAAGCTGAAAGGTTAAGGCCTCCTGAAACATAGGTCCCGGCGCCGGTTGAAACCAAGGGATAAACGTTATGCTGGTCGCTTTCTACCGTCACCGAAGCTGATGATACAGGATTTTTTGTTACAGCGCTGTCGAGATTTACCGTCCTGCTTAATTTTATGATCGTTGAGTCGTTTCCTGAATTGATCACCCCTTCTACCACCAGGTAATGGTTTGGCGAGGCAATTATAGTTGGGTTATATGGCTTTTTGCAGGCCGCAGAGGCAAGCAGCAATAACAAATAAGCGGCGGATATGATTTTTAGCGGCGAAGTACTTTTTAACATGAACGCTAATAAAGTCAAATTATCCGGCAATACCAAAATATAACCGGCTTTAAAGTGCGCAATACGCTAAATGACCAGGGTGCTATTTTTTTGGCTTCGAATGCGCTGAAGTGTCCTTTACCAAACCTGTACCGCCCGATCCGCTATTATCGGCGCCGGTGGCCTTACCTGTATCCATTTTTGAAGTGTCTTTAGAAACCTTGTAGGTGTTCTCCACGCTGTCTTTTCCCTTTTGGGGCGTTCTGTCGCCCGAACAGGCGGCGAGCAAGCCAGTCATACATATCATTCCTGTAATAATTATGCTATTTTTCATGTCGGTTAAATATTGGTGCTAAAGCTTAACAGCCGGGGTATGACAATGGTTTTATCATCAATTCGGCAAACAACGTTCAGCCGCAATGGCCGGCGAAACCCGCACAGTAATTACGTTTGTGAAACTTTACGTGCCGTGTGCTGTTGTTAATAGATGAAGGTCATAAATGGTTATGATCATTTAATAAAACGAACAGACATGAAAGTAAAATTCTTGTTGCCGTTGATCTTACTGGCAACCGTGCTGACGCAAAGCTGCGTCAGCAATAAAAAGTACGCTCAATTACAGGCAGATTACAATAGATCGCTGGATACGAACCGCAACCTTAAACAAAGCTGGCAGGTAACCCAGGAGGAACTTGCAGGTTCGCGTAGCCGGGTACAAAGCCTTGAGGAGCAAATAGCCGCGGCTAAATCAAACGCTGCCGCGCTGCAGGATGCGTTAAACAAATGCCTGGCAGGCACTAACCAGGGAAATGTAAACATATCAAAGTTGGCCGACCAGATAACCGCATCCGACAAATATATCCGCCACCTGGTGGAGGTGAAAAATAAAAGCGACTCGTTGAACCAGGTACTTACCAATAACCTCACACGCTCATTAACATCTGATGAAATGAAGGATGTTAATATAAAGGTGCTGAAAGGCGTAGTTTATATTTCGCTTTCGGATAATATGCTTTACAGATCAGGCAAGTATATGATCTCGCCAACAGCCGGGGCAATATTGAGCAAAGTAGCCAAAATTATAAATGACTATGCTAACTATGATGTCCTGGTAGAAGGCAATACCGATACCGTGCCTATATCGCAGCCCAATATCCGCAACAACTGGGATTTAAGCTGTTTGAGGGCATCGTCGGTAGTACAGGCTTTACAAAACAGCTACGGTGTTGATCCAAAGCGCCTAACCGCAGGCGGCCGGGGCGAATACAACCCCATTGCCGATAACTCCTCTGATTTCGGCAAATCGCAAAACAGGCGCACCGAGATCATTATTACACCTAAACTGGATCAGTTTATGGCGCTTATCGGCAAGCCATCGCCATCGAATTAATCATATTTTTCAGCGTAAAACCGTTACGGGGCGAAAAAAAGATTTGACAACTCATAGGAGTTGTCAAATCTAAACCCCGTTATGCCCTTGGTTTGCCCCTATCGGGTAACCCGGCGAAACCAGGGGATTTCAACGGCATGCTCCATATTATCGTCAACAGGATCATTAGCAGCTAAGTCACGAGGTCGGTTGAAGCAAGGGCAGCGGTAACAGCCGCCATTTTCTTCAGGAAAGCCCGGCGGGTGTCGTCTTTGAATTCGGGGTTGATGATAGTTGATATGATTATTGGCTCAGCGCAAACGCATTAAAAATTATCTTAACTAATAGCATCTGATCTCTTATTTGAACTAATAGATTTATTTATATGATGGTTAGTTTTTACCACAAAGTGAGAAACATTCAGGACCACAAAGTTTTTTTTCTGTGATCTTTGTGAACCCTTCGAACCCTTTTGTGGTTAAAAAACAAATCTTCAAATAGCCCATTGTCGCCCCTTCTCGACCCCAATAAGCTCAAGATTATTTTAACGCGTTTGCCATGATTATTGGCTAAGTTAAATTTAGCTACTAACATAGAATTTATATATTTATCAACAAACTGTAAACTAAATTTAATGACTACACCCAATAAACGTTTAAAAATTGGCCAGGGCCAAATCAGCGGCTATATTTCCATTTTCCTTGCGACATCAACATTGCTCGGCATTTTGTGCTTTCGCTATCCTGAACGGCTGACCACGCCCGAATTCAGAGAAGTTTATACGAAAGAAAGTATGCAGGTATTGATGGCCGCGGCGATAATAGCTTCCTTCTTTTTTGCTTTAATTAGCTTGCTGCTCAGCAAAAAACTTAAATGGGCAATAACAGGCGCCGGTATTGCCGCTGTAGCTATTTTGCTCGGCGCTTTATCGGTAAAGGGCCGCAGTGTTGAAAAGGTAAGCTGGCATATCGGGCTCGACTGGATGCTGCTTGACCTGCTTTTAATGACAGTGAATTTATACCGCTGGAATTATTTTTTCCGAAAAACAAATCACAAACAAAATTTCACGAAGAATGGCGTACCGATTTAATGTATTTTGTGATAAGCCACTTATTTATCCAGTTTTTTGGCATCGTAACTCAAAAGCCTGCTATCGTATTTTTTGGCTGGATCGGTATGGATAAAGTTCATTTATGGGTGCAAAACCTGCCTTTTATAGCGGCATTGTTCCTTGCCTTTTTTACAACTGACCTGTTTCAATATTGGGCGCACCGTATTTTTCATACGCGTGTATATTTGTGGCGGTTCCATTCCATCCATCATTCCACAAAAAGCATGGATTGGCTCGCCGGCAGCCGCACCCATTTTATTGACATATTTTTTACCCGCGCCATGACCTTTATCCCCTTATACGTTCTTGGTTTTTCGACAACTGTTTTCAACGTGTATATTATTTTTATCGCCATTCATGCGGTGCTCATACACGCAAATACCCGTATCAATTTTGGCTTCTTAAAATATATTTTCACCACACCGCAATACCATCACTGGCACCATTGCGAAGATCCGGAGTATTACGGGCATAACTTCGCCTCTATTTTCCCCTTTATCGATTTGATTTTTGGCACTTATTATTTGCCCGGAAAAAAATGGCCCGCGGGCACGGGTGTTCACGAGGCCCAATATCCAAAAGGCTTTCTTAAGCAGTCGGTTTATCCGTTTACAAAAAGCCCCTTTGATACCAACCTGAATATGGATGAGCGGAGCGACAGGTAATTGGCAGAAGGCCATTATGCTTTATCGCTTGATTTATTCGATCGCAACTGAGCCGTTTTTGATGATCCGGCGGTCATAGCCCGTGCAGTTAACTCACCCGGCTTCTCCGCTAGCCAGCGGATAGTCACCCTCTCTCCTGCGCAAAGAGGGGAACTGCGGTATTTTTTCTTTTTTCTTTTTTCTTTTTTCCCTTCTCTACGAAGTAGAGAGGGGTGGTCGAACGCAGTGAAGACCGGGGTGAGTCAACCGGGTCGCGTTCATAACCCACAACCCCGGCGGCCAGTCCCCGCAATGCCCAACTCAAAATCGACTTTCACCTAAAGACTGCTGTCTTAACATCAGTTAATGGTAAAGCGCATTAGTTCAGATACCACATTAAACAATTTTATATAAAATAATTTTAATACCTCCACCCTGGTTTCCTAACTAAAAAATCACCTTTTCAGGTGATTTTTTTTGAATAATATATGCTTTACCTTTGAAATGTCCGAACCAAAAAGGCTCAAACAATTTTGGCAAGGACAAAAGAACAGTGTCATTAATTAAGGGGAAATCGCTTTGCGTCTCTGTCAGGCTTGCCTGGCAGAGAACAGGCGAAAAAATGATGCTGGGTCCGAAGTAAGCCTTCGGACCCATCTTTGTTTCGCCCGCCCCCCCTTGTGAAAGCGAATAAAACGACAAACAGGATTTAAAAGGAGTCGGTGCGGTAATACCAGGACATTGACCAAAGCAGGGCGGTATATTAATTAACAATAAATGCTATGCTTAAAAACTCCCTTATCCAATTAAAATCAGGCCTTGCGTTTGGTTTAATGCTGTTCGCGTTTTCAGCAGCGCTAGCCCAGCAGCCCGTTATCGCCACGCACCCGCGTATATTTTTAGATGCTGCCACTAAAGGGGTATTACTTGCGAAAAAGAATGCAAATAACCCCGACTGGAAAAGTGTTTTGGCTGCTGCCAATAAATACCTTCCCGGCCAGGTGATCCCCTGGAATGTCGTCTCGGCATCCGACCCTCAATATTACGGATCGGCTAATATTTTTTATTCCTATTGCGGCAGCAGTTGGGAAGAAGCGGCCATGACGCTCGGCCTTGCCCACCAGTTAACCAAAACTAACCATGCAGGGGCCAATGCAACGGCGTATTCCAACAAGCTGATGCAGTTTGCAGACGTTATTATTAAGGCTTACAGCGATTATCCGCCAAATGCCAGTGGCGGCCCCAATATCTTCCAGTTCAACAGCTCGTATGCCACGCGCCATGTGGGAAAAACCATAGCGGTAATTTACGATTGGTGCTATGATGAACTTGGCGCTGCGCGGAAAGCCGCGCTGCTGCATGTGATGACCGACTGGTTCACCTATATGAGCGCAAAGCCATTCAGGGTGCTGCAACTGCAGGACGGGCCGACGGGCAACTATTATGCCGGCCAGCTGATATGCGCCGGCTACATGGGCTATGCTATTGGCAGCGATGATCCATTGTCACAAAAAATGATCGATTTTGCCAGGCAACGTATTATAGGTACGCCCGGCAGCTTAAATAAAAACACGCAAACTTCTGGAGAAACGGCCCGCAATTATTTCACACAGGCTGTTAAAGGGGGCCTGCCATCGGCCGCTTCCCAATCCTATCTCGGCCCTAAGAATTATCTGTCGGCCCCGCAGAAAGACGGTATTCCAAACCAGGGCTGGTCATACGGCGGCGCAACCACCAAGTTTTTGATCGATTACCTGTTTATGGTAAAAAGCGCAACTGGTGAGGATATGCTGCAAACGGATTCAAACCTTAGAAAGTTTTTTATCAAAACATCCATCGCCCTGGTGCATGCATTCACCCCCAACAGGTTCCAGTATGATAATAGTAATGACAACGGATCATTCGTTGGCTGCGTAGCTGACTATGCCCTGCCCCTGCGGTTAACGGCGCTATTGGAAGGCACACCTGAGGGGGCTAATATCAATTATTTTTATAAAAATCTTTTAAAGCCGGTTAACCTGCTCTCTGGTAACAAGGGTTACCCGGCCCTGCCATGGGAAAAGCTGATGTATGATAAGGTAAGGCCTTCAACCGCGTTTACCTATAAGCCTTATTACCCCGTGCCAACCACTAATGTGTACAATGCTGTACCGGTTAATACGGGCATGCACAAATATTATATGCGTAAGGATTGGGGCTCGGCTTCAACCTGGGCAGCTATTAATTTAGGCGCCGGCGTTTATGACGAGCACAACCACAATAATGCTGGCCATTTTAAAATTGTCCGCGGCGATAACCATGACGGGGACGATCAATTGCTGGTGGGCGCAAATGAAGTTTCGAAAAGCGGGGGGAACGGCATTGATGGCGCCACGAATTATTCTTATTCAAATAGTTTCAGTAATACCTTGTTTTTCAACGATTATAATGATTACGATACCCCCTATCCGAACTATGCCAATACTGTTGGAGGGCAAAACTCATTTGGCTACGATGCACCTACCAATGAAGAGCAAAACGATAATTTTTCATACTTCCGGGCCGATCTGACCAGCGCGTACTTTACCAGCTACTCAAATCCCGACACTTCGCAGCGTACGCTGAGGTACTATTACCGTTCGTTTTTATACCTGCGCAATTCTGATATCTTCCTCGTATATGACAAATTGCTTGCAAAGAACAGCTCAAATGCCGCGGGCCAATATCAAAAGCATTTGCGCTGGCATTTCCTCACCAGTCCTACGATAAACGGAAATAATATAACCGATGTGATGGATAATTCAAAATTATACATCCACACGGTGATTCCTGCCGCCGTGACAATTAACAACGTGAATGAGAACAATAATCCCGACAACACATTTGGCAGCAACCTTAACTACGCATTCAATACGAACACCTGGCGGGCCGAGGTAAATGTTCCGAATAACCCGCTTAAGCAGGACTTGCTTACCGTGCTGCAGCCGGGGCCAAAAGCAACCCTAACGGAGATGATAACTACTGCTTTGCAAACTAACCAGGCCAATATGGAAGGGACTATTGTTAAAGTCCACGGAAATACTGAATTGGTACTGTTTAATAATAGTACTGCCAAATATCCTTTGCCCATTGTTATAGCTTCGTATGCCTTTACCGGCGCGGCCAATACCGTGCATACGCTCTGCGGTTTAGCCCCTAATCAAAATTATGCGGTAACTTATGTTTCATCCGTGGTAACGGTAAAAAAAATAGCCTCGGGCACTACCAAAGCTTCTCCATCGGGGGTATTAACTTTTACCATTCCCTTAGCCGAGTTGTCGACTAATGCGGCGTTGTCGGGCCTTGCATTAAACAATGGAACATTAAGCCCGGCATTCTCCCCGGCGGTTTATAACTATACTGCAAGTGTGGTTAATAAAATCGCCTCGTTTAAGCTCACACCCACAACTGCCGATGCGTCGGCTACAATAACCGTGAATGGTAAAGCCGTTGTTTCAGGCACAGCATCGGCCAGTTTGCCGCTTGCTGTTGGACCTAATGTGGTCAACGTTATCGTAACCGCACAGGACGGTACAACCACAAAAACCTATAAACTTACCATAACAAGGGCGGCCGGGCCGGTAATGGGCCGGCAGCATCCGGAAGATGATATCGTGGTCCATGCAGGTATCTCGCCAAACGGGGATGGTGTTAATGACTTTTTGCTGATTGAGGGAATAAACGCTCATCCCGATAATAAGTTAACGATAATGGACCCAAGCGGGGCAACCGTATTCCAGGTAAGTGGTTACGACAATAATTCGAAAGTATTTAACGGTCGCTCCAAAACTGGCCGTTTATTATCGCCCGGCACCTATTTTTACCAGGTAGAATACCATACAGGGGCCGAGTTGAGGCATAAAACAGGGTACATTGTCATTAAATATTGATGTTTTTTGACGGGATAGAGACAGCGTAACTTAGTTTTGACGGGGCGATCTATTTCGACCATTAAAAATAAAAAAGCCGGCTCACGACCGGCTTTTTTATTTTAATATTCGGGATTTAGTTGATTACCTCCAATCGGCCCAGTTGCTTTGCGCCGCCCAGTTGGTACTGCCCATTGCCCCGCGGTATGAAACCTGGGTAAAAAAGGAATTTGAAAAATCCGACCCGGAAAAATCCGCGCCCGATGCCGCAGGCGATCCGCTCGCTGGTGTAAGGTCGGGAGCGCTGCTGCCATACATCATGTTGAGCTTAAAATCGGTAGATGATACCAGCACGGTGTTGTTATTATACGCATTTGTTTCGAAAGTGGTGAGCTCGGGGTCGGCAACAACCTGGGTAACCTGGTCCCAGCAAAAGGTGCGGGCGAGCGTATCAGCTTGCACCAGGTTGTTCCTGAATTCGGCATCGTCATCGCCTAATATAACCGGGCGTGTTCGTGGGCAAACCATAAAGGCGCCTTCGGGATAATCTGATACGATGGAGTTCCTGATGTTGAGCCTGGTGTTTTTACGCATATATACCCCCTGGTTGAGGTTGGTTTTCACTATCGGCGTTTCCTGCGGGCCTATAATGGTCATATTTGAAACCACAGGACGGGTTAAAGGCGTGTTGCTTGTGGGGACCGAGTCGTTATAACTTTCGAAGCCATTGGCCCGCAATGCCTGCGACGAAGCATGGGTACGGTAACCCACCAGGAATTGAAGGTCGCCCTGGTACCCCAAATCGAAATCGAAGTCGTCGTCCCCGGCGTTGTAGCTGATCAGGTGGCTGGCATTTACGGTACCGCCAACAAACTGGAAGCTATCGTCGTTAGAATATTTTACCATCACATTATCGATTTTGGTGCCTGAGCCGACTCCCGCCATAACCAGGCCGCTTGCCTTATCCACGGCCCATTCATCCTCCTGTGGGGGATTGATGCCGCCGGTATATTCCAGCCGCAGATAGGTGATGGAGCCTGAATTGTCATTTGATACGTTACCGCCATATTGTGTATCGGTAGATACCGGCAAACCGGCCACATTGCCAATCCCAACGTTCGATGGCGCTTTGCCAAGTAAAATAATGGCCCCCCAATCGCCGGGCGTTTTTACTGTAGCTGCCGAAGTGAATACAACCGGGCTGTTCAACGTACCATTAATGTATAGCTTAGATCCCTGTGTTATTACCAATACGCTTTTGTTTGCAGCCGCACTGTTCACCTGGGCGTACACTGTAATGCCCGCCGGGATGGTTAGCGTTGCGTTATTTTTAACGTACACCTGTCCTTTAAGGAAATAATTTTTATTTGCGTCGAGCGTACGGTCAGCGGTGATGGCCCCCTGGAGCGTATCTGTTTTGCGGGAATTGTTGTTGTTCGTCCCTGTGAAGTGGTCCTTTTTGCAGGCCGCAAAAAAGACAAGCGCCATCAGTGATAGTAAATAAATCTTTTTCATAGTATTTGATATTATTTACCTTAAACTAACAAATCCCAATAAAGTTTCTTTAAAGTTAAAATAGTTAATAAGTTGTGGGGTTGATTTCGCAGGTGGCAAATTCCGGATTTAAGAAATGCTTTTCCGCGGTTTACCAGAAGAAATTTTATGGCCCCGTGTATATTGGCCGGGCAAGGACCGTCAACAGATCAATTCTTTGCATATTCGCGCAGCAGCGCAACAAATTCAACAATCTCCTCCACCGTATTATCAAAAGAAAACACCAAGCGTATCTCGCTCTTCTGGTCATTCCAATAATAAAAATTTGCGTGCGACTTCATTTTTGAATACAGCTGCTGCGACATGGTCAAAAAAACAGCATTCGTTTGAACCGGGTGGGCCACTTTAACAGCCCCTATGCCGGCAACTTCTTTTTCAAATCTTTTCGCCAGGTCATTGGTGTGTTCGGCCAGGTGGCGCCATAAATCGTTTTGTAACATAGCGCTGAATTGTGCGGCAATAAAACGGTTCTTCGAAGCCAATTGCATACTCCGTTTCAAATTGAATTTATAGGGATTGTTAGGTTTTGGATGGAAGAAAATGACGGCCTCGCCGAACATCATTCCCGCCTTAGTGCCACCCAATGTGAGCACGTCTATTCCCCCCTCCCCGGCCATTTGTTTAAGGGAGCACCCGAGATAAACTGCAGCGTTAAAAAACCGCGCGCCATCCACGTGGAGCAGCAGGCCGTTCTCAATGCATATGGCTTTGATCGATTGCAGTTCCGCAATGGTATATACGGTGCCATATTCCGTCGGCTGGGTTATCGACACCACGCCGGGCTGCGGGTGGTGCACGTCGCCTTTTCTTTTTATAGCAGCCTTCAAATCCTCCGGCGCTATTTTTCCGCTTTCGGAATTAACGGGATAAATGCGGCAACCGGTAAAAGCCTCTGGCGCGGTTGATTCATCAACATTCAGGTGGGCCACGTCGGCGCAATAGATAGAATTATACCTTTCGGTGATACATGCCAGGCCGAAATTATTGGCGCCCGTGCCATTGAATGTAAAATACACCTCGATATCGTCACCAAAATTTTCTTTTATCAGGGCTACGGCATCGGCTGTAAAATGGTCGTTACCGTAGGAAGGGGCGCTGCCAATGTTGGCATCGGTCAACGCCTGCATCATATCAGCCTGCACGCCGGCATAGTTCTCGCTTGCAAAATTTATCAAATTACTCATAAGATTTACTTAACGCGCTTGTTCAAATAATCCATTGCGGCTTGTAAAATTACATCATTTCCCGGTTTTTGACTGCTGACATCCACACTTATGGTTGGATTATATTGCTCGCGCGGCAAACCGTTAACATGGTAAAGTCTTTCGGTGGATATATTAAACCCGATCTTGGTATTGGGCATCTCGAACCCATCCACCGCCCCGTTTAGCCTGGCCAGCTGTGTGCCGATCACCGTCGCCCTTTTCATACCATCAAATGCGATGGTTATACCCTCGCTGATGCTTCCGGTCCAGTGATCGGCCAAAACTACCACGGGGTTCTTGTAAATGAGGCCGCGCGGCGAGACTATTTCTTCCCAGCTTCTTTTTATCCGGGTGGCTTTCTCTTCTGCCCAAAGCTCGTGCTTTTGATAAAACTGTTCTTTACTGATAAAGCGCCCGAGAATGGCCCGCGCCACCGACGTGTTACCACCGCTCGGGGTTTCCCGCAGATCGATAATAATGGCCTTTGTTTGCATCAAAGTATTTAATACGCTGTCGAATTTTGCGATAAGGGCATTGTCAAAAAGGTAATTATTGATCTTTATATAACCTATATTGCCGGATACTTTCGATTCTACCATCGAAGGATAGGTAATATTTTCGAGCATCATGCCATCTTTATCAGGAAAGAAATCAATAAAGCCGTTTTTAGCCTTAAGGGTAATTTTTCTTTTGGTAAGATGGTCCCCGGCCAGCGCTAAACGCAAGGCAAAACTTCTTGATTCGGCATTAACGGTATGGCTAAGCCAGGGCAGGATAGCCTCGTTTACCGGGATATCATTTATAGCTACCACCTCCATCCCGGCCCGGATGCCGGCCTTTTCCGCGCCGAAACCTTTTCGAACCTCAACAATAACCGGCTTACCCTCGCGGTATTCGGCCCAGATATCGGCCCCGGTGGGTACCAGCCGCCGCGACTGCGGGTTATTGGTATGCAGCCCGCAATGGTGGTCATATAATTCGTAAAGCGCTCTTTCGAGCGTCGAAACAAAGCCCGACCTGCTTGTCACGGTGTCTATTTGCGCGTCGTATATGGGCTTTAGTTTATCCCAGTCAACCTGCCTTTTTGCGAAATAACAGTAATTGTCGTTGATACTTTGCCAAAAGAAATTAAAATCTTCGCGGTATTGCTGTTTAGTAAAAGTTTGTGCGTGGCCTTTTATCCAACAAAGGCAGCAGAGGATTAATATTATCTTTTTCATGCCCCAAAATTACCGGGCAGCTTTTATAAGGAATTGTAAGATATTGCATTTGTTTAAGTCCTAAGTCTGGAGTCGAAAGTCCCAAGTATCTGCTTAAATTATTTTGTTAGAAGTTTTCTGTTCAATACAAGAAAAAATTCATTGCCGTTGGCTTCAGCCAACGGAATAATAACATTAAAAACAAAAGGGCTTTAGCCAAAAAAATGTTGCTGTTAATTTGCATGGCACTACTCCAAATTTTGGCTAAAGCCAAACACCTCCGTTCATTCAATACCGTTGGCTGAAGCCAACGGCAATGAACCTTGAACTTTTCGCGTGTATGTTATTTTACTGCCATTTTCAAATAGCTTTTAAGTAATGAGTCCCGTTTCATTTTTTTCCTTAAGACTTGCGTGAGTTCGATATAAGAAAGACTTTTGCCCCATCGGGGCTACCGCTTTGTAGCACTTCATTCAAACGTTATTTTTGCCACGTCAGTGGCTGCCCGTCGCGAATTGGGTAGCCACCAACGTGGCAATTATCCTTGTTATTTGGTTCCTACAAAGCGGTAGCCCCGATGGGGCATATTGCAATGGCGTTCAATTCTTATCTCGAACTCACGTTAAGACTTAGGACTTTAGACTTACGACTCAGGACTTAAAACATATGCCATTGGCGAAATACCGGTGAATTTTTTGAAATGGTTGCAGTAATGGGCAGTATCATAAAAACCTAAGTCTATAGCCACACTCAACAGGTCTTTGCCTTCGGTGAGCATCGATTTGCTTTTTTCGATACGCTTATAAATGAAGTAATTATTGGGCGTTAAGCCGGTTTGGTATTTAAAAAGACGTATGAATTTATATTTATCTATCCCGAAACGTTTTGCGGCTTCGGCCAGCGAAAATTTTTCAAAAAAGTCGCCGGCCAAAAGCTCATCGAAAAGGATTTGCGTTCTATCCGGCTCGGGAGCATGGCCGGAGCCATATTTTGCCGCAAGGAGGCCAAGCGCAGCTTTAAGGTCATTTTCTAAGAAAGGCGAATTGCCCTGGCCGCTTAGCCTTATCGCCAGTTGGTGAAGGCTTGAGAACAAATCGGCATCGTCAATAGTCTTGTCGACAAACAACACGGGGCTGCCGCCATTGCAATATTGTAAAAATTCCCGGCTCACATAGAAAGTAAAAAACGATACGTAGCCATCGGCCTCAAAGGGGTTGGCATGGATCTCCTGCGGGTTGGTTATCAATATAGTGCCCGAAGGCGCGATAACGAGCCTGCCGGGCAGCTTCGTGTTAAAAGCGCCGTCGTAAACCAGCGTTATATTGAATGTGGGGTGAAAATGAAAGGGAAAAGGCGTTTTATGGTTCCTGGCGGATAACGCCTCCAGGCCATCGCAAAACGAAAACTTATAATACCTTGACGGCGAACGGTTAGCACTGGTACGGGACATTTGTCCGCTAAATTAGTTAATTGGGATTTAAAACGAAAAGCAGCTTGCTTTTCTGATACATTGTATATCAATAAAAGTATGTTGTAACCGGATATTAGATTTCGTTCAACGGCGCCGGAATGTTTCCTAAAAGTTTATTTCAAATAAATTTGGTTTGTGTTGCAAACTACATTATTTTTGTAAAGTAAAACATAAATATTTTTATGATGACAAAAGAAAAAAACCTTTCTCCCATTGAAAGTTTAGAAGTGATTACGGAAGCTATCAGTAAAACTAAGGAGAATTTTAAGGCGAACAGCTCTTATTTTATGCTTTGGGGCTGGCTTATCACGCTGGCAAGTTTTGGCTTTTTCCTGCTTCATCAGTACACCGGTTTTAAATATTATTTTCTTCCTTTCCCGGTTTTAGTTGTTGTTGGTATTATTACCACGCTTGCCTGGTACTTCAAAGGCAAATCAGCCCATCCAACAGAAACTTACCTGGATTATTTTCTGAGCAGGATGTGGCTGGTGCTTGGCATCGGCTTTATTATTACGGTATTTGTTTCGGTTTCGCAAAAGCTGCCGCCATTTCTTTTCACTTTGATCATTGCGGCCATCGGCACGCTGGCATCGGGACTTGTTATGAAATTCAGGCCATTGGTAACAAGCGGCATCCTGTTTTTTGCTGCGGCAATAACCGGCGTATATATACCTGATGGTTACAAACCGGTGTTGTTGGGAGCAGCCATTATAGCAGGCTATTTGATCCCGGGATATTTACTAAAAGCTAAAAAAAACTAATGTATAACGAACTGGACCCTGTATTGAATACCCCCGTACGGCTGGCCGTGGTTTCGGCCCTGATTAAAATTAAACAGGCTGATTTTAATTACCTGATGGAAATTACAAATACAACCCAGGGAAATTTAAGTCACCAGATTAAAAAACTAAACGAAGCAAAATACATTGAGGTGATAAAAACATATAAAGGCAATTATCCGCAAACCATCTGCAAGCTGACAGATACGGGCCGGGCGGCGTTTGAAAAATATGTGGAGGATATAAAGAAATACCTGCATCTATAATTTTTTTGCAAATTAGGTTTGCATCGCAAACTATATTAACAACTATATATTTATTAAAAAAATGGAAACAAATAATCAAATCAAGCACAGAGGGCCGCATCCGGGGATCCTGGCCATCATTTTTATGGTCTTATTTAACACAGGCCTCTCTTTTGTAATATCGTTATCGGGCACTCCCCCCTACTTCCCCCCGCCCTGGGAGCCGGCCCGGCAGATAGCAAGTTATTTTCAGAATCAGCCGCATGATGTGCTGTTGTGCAGTTTCTTTCACTTTTGTTCGGCCATACCGCTGGGCCTCTTTACAGTAGCAATGGCGAGCAGGCTGCGGTTTTTGGGTAACAAGGCAGTTGGGCCATACATCACGCTGTTTGGCGGGGTAATGACGGCGATCAACCTGGCGCTGGCCGCATCCATACTGTGGACAATGGCCTATCCCGGCATCGCACAGGAAGTCCCTGTTCTGCGTGCCTTATACTATGTTGAATTCGCTATTGGCGGTGTGGGCTATTCGGTGCCGATGGGCCTTTTAATCGCCGGTATAGCTGTTTCGGCGGGCTTAATGAAGCTTTTACCAAAATGGCTGGTTATCATTGGCCTGCTGATTGCAGTTATTGGCGAAGCAAGTTGTTTGAGCATGGTATTTCCAAAATTGATCATGCTTATTCCATTAACCAGGTTTCCAGGGTTTATCTGGCTCATATTTGCCGGGTTTATGCTGCCAAGGTATGTGGTAAAGAAAGAGGCCGTGTAAAGGAAAAAAATAATATCGAACACCGAATTTTGAATATCGAATAATGAAGGAAAAACTTCGGCGTTCGATATTCAAGATTCATTATTCGATATTAATTCCTTTTTCGCTCGTGCCTGGATCAATTAATCCGATTTCCCCAACAGCTTCCACGCATACGAGGACCCGGTTTTTGCAATGCCGAAATAGTCAAACGTGCCGCTCTCCCTGTCGCCGGCGGTATTAAGCGTTTGTACGCCCACTATGCCTGTGTGTTTATCTGTGCTTTCAACAAATTGTGTTTTGAGCGTGGCAAAATCCGAAGTATTTCCTTTAGTGGCTTCAAGGGTATAGGCAATTGCCCACATGGCATCGTAGGCCACCAGGGCAAAGGCATCCGGCTGGGTTGAAGTGATAGCAGTAATGCGCGCCGCAACCGGGCCCCATTTCGACTGGGTAGCCGCCGACAATCCGAACGACGGCGCGAAAAATCCTGTCTTTATCACAAAATCAGCGACAACCGGGTCGCTTAAAAACGCAGTGCTCAATACTACGCCGTCGCCCCCGAACCATTTCGATTTGCTTAAAACCGGGTCGGCGGCGGCGAGTTTAAATATCTCGGCCCCCTCGTCAAACGAGGCCAAATAAATGCCGGCCTTATCGGGACCATATTTAGTTATTAATATATTAAGCTGGGTTTTAATGGATGCCACAACCGCGGCATAATTGGTAGTGGTGGTGGCATAAGGGGCAATAGCCACGGTTTGCCCGCCTTTAGCCGTAAACTCAGTGCCGGTTGAAGCCTGGAGCCCCTTATTGCCTGCATCGTCCCGGGCAACGGTGACCAGGCCCTTAAAACCTTCTTTTGCGATGGTAGCAGCTATGGCAGCGCCCTCAATTTTATCTGAAGGGCAAAAACGGAAGATCGCATCATTAGGAATGGCCAAACTCCCGGCGGTACTGCCCTGGCTCACCACGATGATGCTGGCTTTATCACTAAGCGGTTTTAAAGCAGCCAGTTCGGCGCTCGATTGCGGGCCAATTACAAAACTTACGCCATCGTTTTTAGCTTTTAAGAAAAATGTTTTGGCGAGCCCTGTATCCAGCCTGGTATCCAGCACCGAGGGCACTACCCTGAAGCTTTCATGTTTGCCGGCCAGGTAGGAGTTGATGTCCTGTGCGGCCAGCTCTATCGCCGCTTTCGAAGTAATGCCCAACGACGACCAGTTACCGGTCAGTGAGAAAAGGCCATAAACCGGTATTGCCTTTAAGGGGACAGGATTATTTTTTTTACAGGCCTGGAAAGGGATGATGATTAACAAAAAGGCGATCAGGAGTAAGGTTCTTTTCATTTTTATGATATATTATTGCTTCTCAGATGAATTTTGCCCTAAAGTAAGAAAAATATTGTTTAGAGAAAGGGTTGAGTGGTTTTTGGGTATTAGATTAGGAGGGCTTTTGCCCGGCACGGTTGTTTTTGACTATAAAGATGTGTCGTAAGCCGAGAGAACGGCGGCTTTTAAATAGCCGTAGATTTTTATAAATATTAAAATATCCGCTAGTTGTACGATGCCATCATTACTACAAAAGATTTGAACATGCTTCATTTACGGTAGTTACACCCGCCAAAATACGTCATATGCACTATTTTTCGACGCTGTTTTAATGCAGAGGTTTGATATGCATAAAAACCGCAAAAAATGATCATGAAAAAACTTACCAACCAAATCATCAAGACCCTGGGGCTACTGATGCTATTAACGGCAATATTAAGCTCCTGCAAAAAAGATCACAAAAATGAACCGGCGCCGGTCAAAACGTCATCGATGACGGGCACAATTGATGGTAAAACCATTAATATCACAGAATCGGGTTTGGCTTCAACTTTTTACAGTAGTCCGGGCGACCCCGTCAGCTCCCTGATGACTAATGCAACCCTTGACGCCAGCGGCAGCGCTATGACTTTTTTTATCCCCGATATCAGTGCGGGTGCGGCTACAATAACCCCCAAGCTCGGGACTTCCTCCCTTCCCGGCAATCCCCACCTGCAGCTTGATGCTACGGGCGCCACTACCGTACAAATTTATGTATCGTATACCAGCGGCGGTAATACTTATTACGCCATATCGGGTACCATCACTATAACATACGATGATAACAAGATCAATGTAAAATGGGATATCCGCTTTAAAGATGCCACCGGAAGGGTATTTGCCTCGAAGGGCGATTTTACGATTTACTTTTACAAAGCTGTAACGAAGTCTAAATCGGAAATAAAAGATCCTACCCCGGTATCGGCCACACCGACGATTGATGACATCGCCCCGGCGGCAGGGGCGGCAGGCGACGAAGTAGCCATAGCCGGTACTAACTTCAGCACCGTTACAACGGAGGATATAGTGACATTTAACGGCGTTGCAGCAACTGTGAAAACCGCGACCGCGACCAAACTAACCGTTACCGTCCCGCAAAGCACAACAGGCAACGTGAAGGTTAAAGTAAAAAACAGCGCAGTTACCACCGGGCCAACATTTACCTATGTACTGCCGCCGACGTTTACCGGCATGACGCCGGCAAGCGGCAAAGCGGGCGATGTATTAACCATCACCGGTACAAACTTTAGCACGGTCCTTAGCGAAAACGTGATCAGCATGAATGGTACGCCTGCTGCAGTTACCGCTGCAACTGCAACCCAGATAAAGGCAACTGTTCCGCAAGGTGTAACCACGGGGAGGGTATCGTTAACCGTGCGCGGGAAAATCGCAAATCCGGCAACAGGAGTTAATATCACTTTTACGGTGATACCCCCGCCAACTATTACCGCCATGAGCCCTGTAACCGGCACAGCCCGAACCGTTGTGACCTTAACCGGCACAAACTTTAGTACAATAGCGGCAGATAATAAAGTGTTATTTAACGGGCTGGCGGCCACCGTTACATCTGCTACAGCTACGCACTTAATTGTAACGGCGCCAACCGGTGTAAGTACCGGCCTGGTGACCGTAAAAGTTAACGCTGTTGATGCTGCCGTGACCGGCGGAACGGCGACCAATACTTTCACCGTTATTGCAAATACCGATTTCGGTACACCGGGGCAAGCCTATGGTTTAAACTCAGTTTATTTCGAACCGTCGTACAAAGCGGTTGATAATGATGGTAACCTTTGGCTGGTAGACCTTGACGGACAGATCAATAAAGAGTCGTATCGCGGCGGCGACCAACTGAAAACTATTACGGCTGCTGATATTAGTTTCGCCTCATTAAGCAGCTACCTATGCCGCGGCATAGCGCGCGATGTAAACGGCGGCATTCATGCATATATTTATGGATCGGGCGCAGGCGGCGCGGGCAACCCGTCATTTGTGGTTTCTATCAGCAGTTCGGGTGTTGTTACTAAAGACTTTGAAACCAACTTTTTAGAAAAGTCATCCAGCGGTTTTGCCATCACGCCGGCTGGGGAAGTGCTCATTATCAGCACCAAAGCGGGATCGTCTGACATTTATCGTTTGAAAACCGACGGCACTTTCAACATCTACCTAAAGGGCGGTACCGGCACGGATAATACCCTGGGCGCCGAAAATGCTTACGGTATGGCTGTTGACGGCGGTTCGCTTTATGTGTTATCCTATCTAACAGGCTCGCCAAATACCGGGGCAGTCATTGCGCGGTTTAACGCCAGCAAAACACGCACAGTTGTAGCAACCCTGCCTGATGGAGGCTATGCCGACGGTGCGCTGGTGAGTTCTAAATTTAGCAACCCAAGATGCTTCGCAGTTAACGGCTCATCCATTTTTATCGGCGACGGCCAGCGGATCCGTAAATTAGATACACAAACCAATACGGTAACTACTTTTGCCGGATCAGGAGTAACCGGCACAGTGCATAGCGGCGACGCGTTAAGCGTAACACTTAATGCCGCCAGCGCTGTTTTGGTAGATGGTAACCATAACGTGGTTTATAATTTTGGTCAGTTCACCAACGAGTTAACGCGCATAGCTTATTAATAGGAATTGTGCAGCGATGCAAAGGCTCTCCGGGAACCCGGGGGGCCTTTTTGCTTATATGACGATTTGCGGCTTTTTTTTGCAAGTTATTGCGCGGCAGCCGGTGCGCTGCCAATGTTTAGAGATAAATTGCGTCTTACGCCGGCCCTCCCGGCGCCGGTGTAAGCAACTTATGATTTCCGCGTTTTGGCGCCCGGTCAGTCCTGCCAGGAGCTTTTCAAAATCTTATAATTTTCAGTTTCCTCTAAAGTAAGGCTCGATAGAATATTTAACGACTTTCCATCGCGCCCTGTAAAGCCGTAATTGCTTTTTTGGGCGGTTTCAAAAAACTGTATGGTGTACTGGTCTTTTAAATTTGCATTGTCTTTTATGATCTCTGCAAACCTGGTCCTGAAGTTTTCTTTTTGAATTGCCGAGGCTGTTGTTTTGGCCATCATTCTCATTTCTTTTTTACATTAATTGCAGATAATCCTTTTTGACCCTGTTCTGTTTCAAAAGTGACCATATTGTTTTCCTTCAGGGGCTCGGTTAAAGCGTTAATATGTACAAAAATACTTTCCTGTGTTTGCAGGTCTTTAATAAACCCGTAACCCTTCGCCTCGTTAAAAAAGCTCACAACGCCATTTCTGACTGTATCATGCGGCAAGTCCTGTTGTTTTGCGGTGCCAATGCGGATGTCGTCCACATTGATCTTTATTTTCCGGGATGGGTCGGGCGGCGTTGATGTAATATTCCCATATTCATCAATGTAAGCCATCATATCCTCCAGGGTTTTGCCCTTGCCGGCATTGGCTTTGCGTTCTTCGGCCTTCTCCTTTTTGTCTCTCGACTTTTTTAACCGGGCCTTCTCTTTTTCCTTTTTACTAAATGTTTCCGTCGATTTTGCCAATGTTATTTATGCTATTTTTACATTAACGGCGCTGGGGCCTTTTTTGCCTTCTTCTACATCATAATTAACCTGGTCGTTTTCACGAATCTGGTCAATCAATCCTGTAACATGTACAAACACCTCTTTGCCCCCGCTAACGGGTGTAATAAAGCCGAATCCTTTTGCTTCATTAAAAAATTTTACTGTTCCTGTTGCCATTATATTATTAGTTAAGTTGGCAAGGTACACTTATTTATCGGGATAGAGAGAATTATCTTTCGTCGCAGCTGTTTCTTAAACCTTTCAATAGCTGCTTGCTACTTTTAATGCAAACCCTGCGGAAGGCGAAATAGCCTCCCCACTTTCCTCAAAAAAAATTTGAAAAAAATTTGCGTAGTTAAATAACTACATATACATTTGTAGTCAAATAGCTACGCGATGAATTTAAGACGAGACGTATTCCAGGCTATAGCCGACCCGACAAGAAGGGCCATACTGCTGCTGGTTGCTTCGCAATCCCTCACAGCGGGCGCAATAGCCTCAAACTTCGATACGGCGAGGCCTACGGTTTCAAAACACCTGCAGATACTTACCGAGTGCGAATTGCTTGAACAAAAACAAACCGGGAGGGAAATTTACTACTACATCAATGCGAAAAAAATGAAAGAAGTAGCCGACTTTATCGAACCGTTCCGCAGAATGTGGGACGACAGGTTTAACACATTGGAAGCCATAATGAAGAACTATAAAAATAAAGACACTAATTTTCACGAATGAGAACGAATTACACAAAATGAATTTGTCACCTTAATTCGTGCCATTCGTGAACATTCGTGTAAATATTAAGATATCATGGAATTAAAGACCAAAGTAAATGCCGAAGACGGCAAACAGGACATTGTGATAACCAGGGAATTTGAATTGCCTTTGGAATTGCTTTTTAAAGGTTTTTCGGAACCGGGGCTTATTGAGCAATGGATGGGCACCAAAGTGCTGAAGCTGGAAAGTAAAAAACATGGCAGTTACCAGTTTGAAACAACCGATCCGAAGGGAAACAAACACGGGTTCAGCGGAGTGATCCATGAGTTTATCCCCAACCAGAAGATCACCCGGACATTTGAAATGGCGAATACGCCTTTTGGCGTTCAGCTGGAGATCACGGAGTTTGAAAAGCTTACCGACGACACAAGCAAAGTGAATATGCATGTGATCTATGAATCGGTTGAACAGCGCGACGAGGTGCTGAAGCTGCCTTTTATTAAGGGCATAAACTGGGCGCATAACCGGCTGGAAGAGCTGCTAAAAACATTAAAAATAAATTAAAATGGAAAAGAGAAAACTAATTTGGTACTGGGTAATCACTGGAGTATTATCCTTTTGTATTTTTTTCGGCGGGTTAACACAGCCCTTGCTGATGAAACAAACAATAGAGGGTTTTAAACCCCTGGGATACCCCGCCTATTTTATTGCGCTGATAGGTATTTGGAAAATGCTGGGCGTAATTGCCATCCTGGTCCCCGGGTTTAAACTGCTGAAGGAGTGGGCCTACGCCGGTATATTTTTTACAATGACGGGCGCCGTTATCTCGCACATTGCCGGCAATGACATCAAAGCGCAAATAATCGCCCCGTTTATGCTGGCCATTTTTACCGTGCTATCATGGTACTTAAGGCCTGCCGACAGAAAAATTATCACTGCTAATTAATAAAACATATAAATAAAGATCCAAGAGCCAAGAATCAAGAGCCAGGATAAAACAACAAAAACATTCATACATGGGGATTTGCCCGGATAGTCTGACCAGTTTTATCTCTTTTAATGGAATCGCCATTATGCCTTGTCTTGATTCTTGGCTCTTGATTCTTGGCTCTTAATTCATATTAACCATAAAAAACAATAATCATGGCAAGCGTAGCAATCTATTTAAATTTTCAGGGCAATGCCGAAGAGGCATTTAACCATTACAAAAAAGTATTCGGGGGCGAATTTTCAAACCCCATAATGCGGTTTAAAGACGCACCCTCCAATCCTGGTTCGCCGTCGTTGTCGGAAGCCGATCAAAACAAGGTAGCGCATGTGGCCTTGCCTATACTTGGCGGCACACAAATAATGGGGACCGATATGCTGGAAAGCATGGGGCAAAAATTGGTTGAAGGAAATAACTTTACCATCAGCCTGGGCCCCGACACCAAAGAAGAAGCCGACAGGTTATTTAATGAACTATCGGCCGGCGGGGCTGACGCGGTTGCCCCCCACGATGAATTTTGGGGATACTGGGGTACCGGCAAAGACCGTTTTGGCATCCGCTGGATGTTTAATATCATGAAGCAGTGGTAGTGCTTTAAAGTCAAAAGTCCTTAGTCTTTAGTCGTAAGTCCTGGTTTTTAAGTCGTTTTCGTACTTTTAAGGCAGGGCTTGCGGCTTTTGACTTGAGGGTGAAAGATGTGTTCTGATTTGAGAGCCGTATTTTCGTATATCGCCTTTGGTAATCCCATAAAAGAAATAGCCCTCACCATATTTTTACTAATTTTGACTGTGTTAGCGCGATATTCCAGATATGTGTATAGAAAAATGACCTCAGTTAATTAACACCTAATATTTTAATATGGCAAAGAAAAAATGGAAATGGCGCGGAGGCGAAATTAAAGGTCATTTGGACATTATCGCTGCGGACAACGAAGACGAGTTTGAAGGTGAAATAACAAAACGGCAGGAAGTATTAATTCACGGCGACCCCGAAGGGCTTAGATCTTTTGCCGAACTGTTAATGAAAATTGCCGACTTAAATCAAGAAGATCAAACAGATTTTCCGATTGGTGCAAGGGAGCACTACCATTTACGACCTAACCGGGAATTAGGTAAAAGTTCGGTAAAGACAATTGTAGGCAGGCTCGATGCAAAAGGCACAGGGCGTTTTTATGATGCATACGTTGCAAAAGACGCCGCGAAAACATAATTCCATAGAAATGAACAGCAATAAAAAGCATTTGTTACCAGAACAACGTGAAGAACTACTCAGCACGTTAAAGTCCCGTTTTGAGAAAAACGTAAGCCGCCACAAAGGTATTGAATGGGCTAAGGTACAGGCAAAACTGGAAGCTAATCCTGATAGATTTTGGCCGCTTAATGAAATGGAGCAAACCGGCGGCGAACCGGATGTTGCTGGCTACGACGAAAAAACAGGCGAATATATTTTTTACGATTGCTCGCCTGAAAGCCCTAAAGGCCGCAGAAATGTTTGTTACGACCCCGCGGCCCTTGAATCGAGAAAAGAGTACAAGCCGGCTAACAGCGCCCTGGCCATGGCGGCCGACATGGGTGTTGAACTATTGACGGAAGAACAATACCGTGGGTTGCAGCAGCTTGGCAAGTTCGATACAAAAACGTCGAGCTGGATAATAACCCCTGCTGACATCAGGAGGCTTGGCGGGGCTCTCTTTTGTGATCGTCGTTACGATACGGTTTTTGTATATCATAATGGCGCCGAATCGTATTACGCCGCCAGGGGCTTTCGATGCGTGCTAAGGGTCTGAATTTCGTACAAATAGTTAAATTTGAATTTGACTACAGCTATGACAAAGCACGAAATGAATCCAAAAGTTGATTGGTTTTTTACTAAAACCACCAGGTGGCAGGAAGAATACGACAAATTAAGAATGATCTGTCTCGATTGCGGGCTCACCGAAGAATTAAAATGGGGTTGCCCCTGTTATAGCCTGAACAAAAAAAACATCGTTTTAATACATGGCTTTAAAGGATATTGTGCCCTTATGTTCTTCAAAGGGGCATTGTTAAATGATACCAATGGTGTCATGACCCAGCAAACAAAGGATGTACAGTCGGTGCGGCAGATGCGCTTTACCAGTCTCATGGAAATAGTTGACCTGGAGCCCGTTATAAAGGCCTATATTTTTGAAGCCATTGAAGTGGAAAAAGCCGGATTGAAAGTGGTGCTTAAAACTACGGCCGACTTCGACGTTCCGGCGGAATTTCAAAGCAAACTCGACCGTATCCCCGCCCTGAAAGCTGCTTTTGAGGCTTTAACACCCGGGAGGCAAAGAGGGTACCTATTTTATTTTTCGCAAGCCAAACAATCCAAAACCCGCGAGGCCAGGGTTGAAAAATATATACCGCAAATTTTGAATGGGAAGGGGTTGGAGGATGAGTAGAATAGCATCACTATCTATCTGACAGTAAATTCTGCTTTTAAAATTGGGAATGCAGTCGAGCGGGCGGGATGTGCAGTTGAAGAAATATTTTTATAGCATTATGGAAATACTCTTTTAAATGCATCTTAATACAAATTCACAAGCCAAAAAACGTCACGCAAGAAACCAGGTAAGTCGATGAGAGCAACAATTATACTTATAGCAATTTTGTTTTTCGTCAGCAACTGCGTAACCGCGCAAATCAGGACCATCTACGGCCATGTTATTTATGATGGGGATTTAGGACCTATACCCGGCGTCTGGATTCAAAACAAGGACAAAGTGCTCCTTGGAAAAACCGGTATGGACGGTAGGTTTAAGATTGACATGCCTCAAAACACACAAACATTATTATTGAGTTTTATTGGTTTCGAGAGGGCGAAAATTAAATTGAAAAATGATTGTGATACCATAGAAATTGTGATGATGGAGTCTGGCACTTATGATTTTATATCGTCAAGAAAAGTCGACAGACTTAGATTAAAAAGATTCAATAAATTACCCGAACTTCATTTACAAGCATATAAGAAAGGCCTTTTTATGAAGGAATCAGCGTGTTATACAAGGCAGTTTGAGCCCGAGAAACCACAACTCGATTCGATAGGAAACGAGATGTCTAAAAGAGAAAAACAAATTAAATTAACTTTTGAAAAACTCAATGTAGGAGATACCGTCAAAATTCCTTTTAGTGATTGGGGAGGATACAGAGCCGATGGAACGGATAGAACCACACTATCTTACTATTCAATTTTTGCTGACATGAAGCATTATAACTGCGTCATCACAGCCATTATACTAAGTAAGGACAGGCATAAAAGAGGTTATCATAAAAGAGGTTATAATATAGTTTGCCAAGTGGTTAATTGTGGCAATTGTAAAGACCCAAGTGTTTTTAGAGACAAGGTTATGAAGCCCGGCGAAGTGTTCGATTATAATATGAGATATTTCAAAATACTGGATGAATAAACAAATTACTATTCTTTCCCGTCTTAGCAGGGTCTATCGCAGACGACCCCGCGTTCTTCAGGCATAGTGCACGCAGGGTCCCGTGCCGGAGACCTTGCTGGGACGGGAAACCAAGTTCCATTTTACCTTTGCAAAAAAAAACAAAAGAGCGAAACTTTCGACTGCAAAAATCTGTTCTTCCGGGGTTGTTTCCATTGATCGGGAAATGGACAGCAAAAAGAAACCATATTTGATATTTTTATTAAATAATCATATAAAACCATATGAAAAAGTACATGCTTACATTTTTCGGGGGTAATATGGCGCTCCGGTACGAAAATCTCGCTAAAGCAGAAAACGAAGCGCGGGAAAAACACAGGGCAGCATGGGCTGGTTGGATGTCGGACCTTATGAAAGGCGGGCATTTAGAGGCCGGCTATCCGCTTGAGCCGGATGGAAAACGGATCGATGCGGACGGGCCGCGTGATCATCATTTTCCCAATACCACAGAGGGCGGTGTTATTATCATAAAGGCAGCATCACTCGATCAGGCTGCTGAAATCGCACAGTCGGCGCCCATTATCAAAAATGGCGGATATGTACTTGCGCCTCCCTGCGGCGAGATGAAATAGGAGCGCTCAGGACAGCCAAGTTCAGGCAAAACGTTAAAACGAAGTTTTTTTTTGACGGCTTCACCGAATTGCTATATTTGCAGTCCCGAAAAAAGGGGTTTATTTTAATAAGGGCCGCAAGGCCAAAATATGGTGAGGTGCCTGAGAGGCCGAAAGGATCAGTTTGCTAAACTGACGTACGGGAAACTGTACCGAGGGTTCGAATCCCTCCCTCACCGCTTACCGAATGTAAAGTATGCCTTATACGCTACGTATAGGGCTTTTTTATTGATTACAATTATTTTGGTAGCAAAATTGGTAGCAAATTATTGGATTTTTCAATCAATTTTTAATTATTACCTTTGGTTACTGATGTCGCTATCAGTGAAAACTTAAAAGGGGTGCTATGTATTTAGTATCCCTTTTATCTTTTAGATCAACCCTAAACCCCTGGCCCGGCCATTGCACAAAGCCGAACACTTTAACATAATAGCTTATTATCGTACTGCCCGCGATAGTTGTATTTTGTTATAGGCTATACAGGCAGTCCCATAATGCCATTATGTTAAGCATCCCCGGTAGAGGGGGCTGCGCGTGTCCGGCTTTCCCCTAATGAGCTGCAACCCTATAATATTGCCTAATGAAATATTAACGATTAAAAAATTCAGTTACATCAATATTCAACCTGTCCGCTAAAAGATAAAGGGTTGAAATTCTTACATCAACTTTGCCGTTTTCAATCCGATAAATTTGAGATTTTTCGATTTCTGCAAGTGTAGCCAATTGCTGCATAGACAGATTTTTACCTACACGTAACTTTTTTAAAGCCGCTCCGATATTTTTTGCTATGAGTTTTTTATCAACCACGGCCAAAAATGCCATTGTTGATTAAAATTGTTGTGAGCTTATAAGCCCACGATGTCAAAAGAATTATTTAGTTTTACAATGTGTTTATGAAATAATCAAACCCATTAAAAAATATCTAATGAAAAAGACCTTAACCTTATTGTTACTTGCTGTATCACTTAGTACAGCCTGCAAAAAAGGCAATGATACTATCACAAATAATTCAACCCCTGTAATCAATACAATTGTGAGTACGCTTGCAGGTAGCGGGTCGCCGGGAAAAACAAATGGCATAGGTACAGCGGCTTCTTTTAATAATCCTTTAAGTGTAGCAGTAGATGCCAGCGGAAATGTATATGTAGCAGATTATGGCAATTGGGTTATTCGCAAAGTAACCCCTGCCGGAGTAGTAACCACTTTTGCCGGTAGCGGGGTGCAAGGTACTGCCGATGGCACGGGTACGGCAGCTTCGTTTTATGATCCACAAGCGTTAGCGGTGGATGCTAACGGGAACGTCTATGTTGCAGATGCCTTTATTCGCAAAATAACCCCCGCCGGGGTGGTAAGTACTCTTAACGGCGGCGTTGCGGTTCCGGGGAGAGGCATTGCAGTAGATGCCAATGGAAACGTTTATGTAGCTGACACAAATAATCATATTATTAAGAAAATAAGCACGGCGGGAGTGGTTAGTGTTTTTGGGACAGCAACTTCTCTTCTCTCACCTGTCGGTATTGCAGCAGACGCTTCCGGGAATGTTTTTGTCGCGGACTATGGAAGTAAGGCAGTCTTTAAAATTAACGCCAATGGCGTAGTAAGTACTTTAGCAAGCAACTTTGGAAAAATTATTTTGTATGAGCCTATTGGTATAGCTGTAGATAAGCTTGATAATGTTTATGTAGCAGATGCAAGTGCCAATGTAATTTTTGAAATAAACGCGGCTGGGACGTTTAGTACTTTTGCAGGTAGTGGCATGAACGGCAAGGTTAATGGCGCTGGTATAGCGGCTTCTTTTTTTGCGCCAAACGGACTTGCAGTTGATTTTTCCGGCAATGTTTATGTGGCAGATTCCTTTAATAACCTAATCCGCAAAATTGTAGTAAAGTAATAAAACACATTAATAGGGGAAACCAATAAAATATTCGGATATTGACAGGCTCAACCAATAGCCTCTTTATATGTCACAAATATCCATAGTTAAAAAACTTGATATTGTACTTAATGCAATCAAGAAAAATGAACCTAAAACGCGATTTATCAAAGTTGGATCAATCGATACAACGGAAACTACAGACGGTAAAACAAAATTTCATGATTTAGGCTCAAATAAAGAAATATTAAATATGGGTATTATAGCTACTGACCTACAAAAAATTTTAGATTATTTGATGCTTGAAAAGTATATAGAACTGGGTGATTATCAGCGTTATAAAACTACAATTGCAGGGGAATTATTTATAGGATTCGAGAAAACAGAAATATTGCAAAATGATGCAATTAAAACTTCACAAAATAACGCTTATCAAGCAAAGACTTACGCAGATCGTCTTCTTTTCGCAACGTGGTGCGCAGGTATCGCAGCCGTTCTTCTTCTGTTATGGCAAGTGTTTGTTTATTTTTATCCTGTGCATAAAGATTATCCTTACTGGATTTGGGAAACAATCCCCAAAAAATTGTTTTAATATTGTCCCAACTCATACTAATTCACCTTATATTTATTATGTTAAATATACTAATAATCAGATGATTAACCAATATAATGACTATTTATATCTTAAAACAAAAACCATGAAAAAAACCATTCTTATGACCTTATTGGCTATGCTATGTTTATCGGCAACAGCACAAATTAAAGATACAGTCGGTCTAAATTTACCTATTGTTGATGGTAAAATTGTTTACGAGGGTATAGTAGATATACCCGGCACAACAAAAAATGATCTTTACCAAAATGCGCAACAATGGTTTGTTGATTTTTTCAAAAGCTCTAAAGATGTTATTCAAAATCAAGATAAGGACAATGGACTTGTTGTGGGTAAAGGGATGCTTGATTTTAACGCACGGGTCGGACTTGGAATGTCTATGGTACAACATAATAAGCTAACGGTAAAAATCATTTGTAAAGACAATAAATACAAGTATAGTGTTTATGATATGATTTTATATCCACCGGAGGGAAATGAGAAATATTCAACCCCTTTTGACAATCTTTATGGCAAACTTATCGGAACTGTAAAAATTGGAGGTACAAAAAGCGCAATAAAAGATATATTGAAAAAAAATGATATTGAAGTTAAAAAGATGATTGAGTCAATTAAAATGGCTATGAGTAAAAAGCCTGATAATTTTTAAATTTCAAGCCCCGATGTTTTCCTGGCAGTTGGTTTCAATGTCAGTATCATTTAATGGATTAACCGTCAATAGTGGAAATGAATGAACGTCTAAATCTAAATTCACTTGACCAGGGATCAGCTTACTCGCAAGTTTATAAAATTCGCCCGGTTCCTGTATTGCCCAATTATACAGGTTTGCAGAGGGATGAGACTGCAACTTATTGAAAACTTCGTTAAAAACCTCTCTAATCAGCTTAGTAGTATGATTAGCCGCGCCTTGTGGCCGGCCGCCCTGTCCCTTTTTAAATGGCATAACCTAAATCAACCTATTTTAGATAAATATCCTAATTTTTTACCAGTAATGCAAACCGGGCTAATTAAGCGAATGTAGGTTAGGCATATCGGGCTCAATGGGCTGCTTTAGATCGATTATTTTCACAAAGGCTATATAAGTTACCACATGGCCACCAATCGTGTTTTAGTCGGTGAAATAATAAAGCTAAATAAAGTAAAAAGTAAACCTAAGTAAATCATGATCGTCGAAAAGGCATGCTCTTTTTGCTACTGGGTTTAATAATGTCCTTTCTGTCCTTTTTGTCTTTTTAGTGAAGGACTGAAAGGACAAAAAAGACACAGTAAATTCCTGAGTTATTATTTTGACTTTTTAGCATATCGCCCCTGTGCAAGTTGGGTAAACAATTTCTTATCTGAAATAAAGCGATACACAAACTTTGAATTTAACTCCATACTTGCGCCAATATCATTAGCCTGAGCAGTAGTAAAATTTTCGGGTAAGCTGTTAAAAAAGTCCTTTTTGTTTTTGGGCAATTGATTAACAGGGCTATCATTTTCTAAAATATTTAATACTTTCATTGCACAACTTATAAAATAGGTGCATAATTTGGCTGCGCCTTGTACTGCTTTGATCGATATTTCATTAGCTTTGTAATTATCCATTAATTGTAAAATCAAACTCAGCCTGGTAAAGTGTACATCATATTTGTTAATCATTTCACCTTTTAAAGTGTCCGCATTTTCGTTTACTGCAATGGTATTAGCGGCTTGCCAGTTATAGAAAAAAGTTTTCGCTTCACCACTCCAGTAATAAATTTTAGGTTTTTGCTTTTCCGTTTCAAGATCAAATTCTATAGGATTTGATTTTTGGTAGTCGTCAATCCATTGTCCGTAGTTAATAATTACTTCGTCGGCAATTTCGTTATCATTAATGGGCTTCTTTTCTGCATTGTCAGGGAACGCGAAAAGAAATCTTTGTAAAAATCCATTATCTGATTTACCAGGTGTGAATAATTTAGGTAATACCCTCGGTTGCAAACTTCCAATAATATTTAAAAACGGATCGGGCAAGAATAAAGGGACCGGCATTGATACCCTATCAATTGAAGTGCCTTTATTGCTCCAAAATGATAAGTATGTGCTGATTTGATCGCCTTTCGAATAGTTGTTCATGTTTTCAAAAAAGGTTGCCAATTCTTCACTTACTATGGCGCAACCTCTTTTGTTATCAGCCAAACGTTGATGAAGTATTTCGGGCGTAAAATTGTGCAATATTGATTTGACCACTTTGGGTTTTTCAACTGGTGGTATGCCTTTTTTGTCTTTTTTAGATAGTGCCAAATACTGCTCATATTCAAAGTTTTCTGCTTTGTTTTTTTCATTTATCAACCTGTCAATATTGATTATAGGTTCAAAAGACTTGTCTAAGGGGTGGCTTTTGTTCGCCCCAGGGTTGCCTATGATTGCTGAAAAAAAAGCCGGAAATTCATACCAGCTGCCTTTAACTTTCAATTTTGCACTTTTGCCGACAATTGTAGCGACTGCCAATAATACGGCCGTTCCGGTGTAATCTATCGGGAAATTCAAGGCATTGCAACATTCGGTTATAAATTCGTAAAAAGGTGAGGGAAACACATCTACAGGGAAACATAAATCATCTGAAGCCAATTTGTTCAAATTAGTGTCAGGCGGTATAAACGCTTCTTTTTTATTATCTTTATCCTGTTCGTTACCGGGGGTTAAGTCATTTTTCGGCATGGCTTAACCCCTTTTCTTATTTTCCAGGGCTGCCAAAACAGCGGACTTTTGATATAAAATGCGACTGCCAATTTTCAGAAAAGGAATTTTACCTTTTTTACGCCATCTAATTAATGTAGGCTCGGTAATGTCTAAAAAGCTGATTAACTCTTTAGTGTTAATTGGTTGTTCGTTTTGAGGCTTTGAAGCCGAATTTAGGCTGTGATTTTCAAAATATGTTTCTAATTCCTGCCTGAATAGCTGCCTTACTTCCGGGGTTGTAAGTGATGTTAAAAATACATTTTCCATGTGCGTAAATATTAAGTAAGCACAAAAGAATATACAAAAATTAATGATTTTCACAAATAGCCACTATGTAGTATGGCTACAATATTTACCTCTATTCTAAATCCGCTAAATCATTCTCAATCGCCTTTACTATCGCGGGATATTCATGGGCTGCATTTTTAACATTTATTAATTCATCTCTTTTTGGTGGGCAATATGATGGTTTATTAGGCCATTTTAATGAGTTAAAAGCCATTTCCCTATTTTTGCTATTCCATTTAATTTTAATTTCGGCTGTGGTGAGTTCAGGCTCTAATTTGGCAAGTACCTTATATTTATAAAATATAGCCTCTTCCTTGTGTGTTAACGGCTTATTTTTTTTATCGCTCAACTGATTTATCTCAATTTGTTCGTTTATATCAATTTTAAGTTTAGCGATGCTTTCTTTACACCGATCTACAAAAAATTTGTATTGATAAGGATAAAGGCGGTTATTTTCGTGACTTTCAGCTTCGATAATAGACTTTTTAAGGTAATTAATTTTCTCTTTAACGTCTTCAATGTCGTTCAAATGCAAACTTAATTCATCATTAAAAAAATATTTTATTTGCTGATTTATACAAACCTTTTCGGCTGCCAACAAATTTTCAATAAAACCTAATCGCTCGACCTTATATTGATCTTGCACAATGTTTTCAGGCTTGAAATGAATGGATTTTTTAAAATTGTTTACCGATCTATTAATTGAAAATTTCAAACTATTTACATATTCCTTTAAGGAAATTATTATAACATACCTTTGGGAAGGATTTAAGTTTAAATGCCTAAATAAAAACCGGGTGGTAAAAATATTTTCTCCGGCGCTTAGATTTTTTCTAATAAATTCCCCCTCTGTATAAATAATTGAAATGTATTCATTCTCTTTAAAATCATCCCTGAATAATGGGTTTTCAAGGTAAAGTGACTGGTAAGTCCAGCGCGTTAAATTATCTTCTTTAAGGTAATTTTCTATTTGATTCAATAGGGTTGTATCCTCCATATTAAACTACTTTTAAAACAGGTATTTCCCCCCAGGCCTTTACCATTACAACCTTTTTAAGTTTCTCGGTAACGTCTACATAACGTTTAAAGCTTTTATAGTCAGTATGGCCGCTTATACTCATTACCTGTTCCGCACTCATGCCTTTTTCAAGTGACAGAGTGCAAAATGTTTTCCGGCCTGTATGCAAATGAATTAGTTTATATTTTGGAAAAGTTTCTGTTTCCCGCTTACTACCTCGGAAACGTACTATTTCAATCGGCTCATTAATTTTTGCTTTTTTACATAGTTCCTTGATATAGGTATTTAGCTTTTGGCTGCTGATTAACGGCAGGGGTTTGTATTGATCTTTATATTTATCCAGTATTGCAGAGGTAATACGGTTTAAAGGGATTGTCAATTCAGTTTTTGTTTTTTTTACGGTAATGCCCATGTAATCGCCTTTTATATGCTCTCTTTTTAGCTGCTGCATATCGCTGATCCTTAACCCGCTTGCACACGAAAAACAAAACACGTCCCGCACCTGGTCAAGCCTTTTATTTTTGGATAAATCCATATTTAGCAGGGCGGCAAACTCTGTTTCGTTAAGGGCTATTACCTCCAATTTTTCGCGTTTAATAGAAAAACCCCTATAGTTATCGTTTACTTTAATCCCGGTTTTACTTGCATAGGCTAATAAGGTTTTTAGGGTGCTTAGGGCTTTTGCAATAGTGTTGTTTTTTAATTTGCCGTCATTAATTAAAAATGTTTGGAAACGCTGAAAGAAATTATAATCAATCGTTTCAATCCTTACCGTTTCTTTAATGGCAACTTGGTAAGCAAGTAAATGAGTTTTAACAGATTTGAAAACGGTTAAATAACCCGCTTCCCGGTTTAGGGCATGGGCGGCAACATATTGATCTATCAAATCAACAAGAAAGTCTTTCGGCTCTTCTTTTTTGGTTTTACTGGTTAAGCTGCCTTTTAAAGCATCTATTACCATTGATGCGGAATAAGGAATTTTATCCAAAGCAAACCTATCTTCAATGGCCTTAATGTCCGTCCTTACTTTTGAAAGGGTATCATTTACCGTTTCAATTTCAGTATCCAGTAAGGTCACCTTTTCTAAATCTTTATGTAACTCTACCGGCAATAGCTTCTTTGCCTTTGTCGGATTAACATAAACGGCTGATTGCTTTTCAGCTTCCCAATTGATAGGGTTTAGCTTAACGGGCTTGCCTTTGTTGTTTTCGGGTTGGTAGTATTTTCTTTGCCCGGATACTTGATAAATCAATTCAATAGGGCATTTGCTGGCCTTGTCGGGTTTATCTTCCCGCAGGTTAAAACGTAGGGTACTCATAATGTCGCTTATTATGTAAAAACTTAAACGAATATAAGTATTTTTATTTTTGGTAGCAAATTTGGTAGCAACTATTTTGCAAGGTAGGTTAAGTTTATTTTTGCCCGGTTTTGTAAATATGCCTTTTTGATATATTTAAGACTGTTTTTACTAAAATGAATTTAACCGGAATATCATAGGTTCAAGTACCTCCCTCACCGCTGTATGCCGCTGGCGTAAAAAAAATCAATATCGGTTGCCCGATATTGATTCTCTAAAGTAAGTGCATTGCCGCTTATACGGTTCCTTCTGCCATATGCTCCGGAAACTTTGTTTCGCGCAGCATACTGATCAGGGTTTCAATCTTCAATGGCTTGGCGAGGTAATTATCCATACCGGCCTTTATACATTCCTCACGGTCTTCAACCATGGCATTTGCAGTCATCGCTATAATTACCGGTTGCCTGTCAAAATGCGCCCGGATATAGCGGGTCGCTTCCAGGCCGTCCATTTCCGGCATTTGAACATCCATCAGCACCAGGTCGAAATATTCGGCGCGAAGCATTTGGAGCACCTCGGCGCCTGTAGTTGCCAAAGCGGCGTTGTAACCGAGTTTTTCCAGTATCTTCAAAATCATTTTCTGGTTTATGAGGTTATCCTCGGCAACCAAAATTTTTATCGGCACATCCAGCGCAAACTCCTTGCTGAGTATATTTTGCGGCCTTTGGCTTTCGGTTGCGTTACTTGCAGGCTGGCCAAGCTGCGCAAGTATAGCTTTCTCCAGGTAAAGCGGTTTTACCGGCTTGGTTAAAACGGCGGCAAAAAGGTCAGGATATTTTTCGAAGCTTTCTTCACCGTTTGAGCTCAGCAGGATGATCGGAGTTTGCTTATTTTTCTCCCTGATCAGGGTGCTCAGCATCAATCCGTCCATTTCCGGCATTTGCATGTCTGTTATTACCAAATCTACCGTTGCGCCCTCTTCGAGTATATGCAATGCAGCCTGTCCGCCGGCGGCCATAAGCGGTATCATCTGCAAAGCTTCCACCTGCAGCTGCAAAATACGCCGGTTGGTCATGTTGTCGTCAACTACCAAAACCTTTTTTCCTTTTAGCCCATCCCTGCAGCCCGCTTCTGCTATTTGTTTTTGCTTGTTGTTTACACGGCATTTTATGGTAAAGTTAAACGTGGTGCCTTTACCTTCCTCGCTTGTCACGCCTATGCTGCCCGACATTAAAGCCACCAAACGCCGGGTTATGGCAAGCCCCAATCCCGAGCCTCCGTATTTCCGGGTAGTAGATGAATCGACCTGCGAAAACGCCTCGAATAAACCGGGCAGTTTTTCCTTCGGAATGCCGATACCGGTATCGCGCATCTCGAACGAAAGGGTTATTTCGTTGTCCTTTATGGAATTTAATTGCTCTATACCTAAATATATCTCGCCGTGCTGGGTAAATTTAATGGCGTTGCCCATTAAGTTGATCAGCACCTGCCTTAGCCGCATGCCGTCGCCGATTAGCTCCAGCGGTACGCCTGGCTTTATATGATAAACCAAATCGAGCCCTAATTCAGCCGCCTTGCCGGCGAAAAGGTCGAAAACCTCCTCCACGCAATTCCGCAGGTTAAAATCGTGCAGGTCAAGCTCCATTTTACCGGACTCTATTTTTGAAAAATCCAGTATATCATTGATCACATTTAGCAGGGCTTCCCCGCTGTGCAATATCGTTTGCGAATATTCCCGCTGTTCGGGGCTGAGGTCGGTTTCGTTCAGCAGGGCCGCCATGCCGAGCACGCCGTTCATCGGGGTACGTATCTCGTGGCTCATGGTGGCTAAAAAAACGCTTTTGGCCTGGTTAGCCATTTTTGCTTCCATACCGGCCTTCTCGGCCTCTTCGCGCGCTCTTTCTGCTTCTTTGCGGGCGGCGCGCTCATCCAGGGTCATTTGCGCCAGGCGTTCGGTTCGTTCCTTCACTTGCCTTTCAAGTTCCTGCTGTCGCGATTCAACCGCCTTCATGCGCAATTTAAATATCCCGTATATAGCGGCAGCTGTAACAAGTATCATCAGCGTAATAAACCACCAGGTTAACCAAAAAGGAGGGATAATATCTATCCGCAGCACGTCTTTGACGGGCGACCAAAGGCCCGCGCTGTTTTGGTATTTTAATTTAAACGTATAACTGCCATGGGGCAGGTTTGTGTACGATGCCGAATTCCTGGCGCCTACATAATTCCATTCCGGGTCGAAGCCCTCGAGCTTGTACGCATATTGCTTTTTGTCGGCCGAACCAAAGTCCAGCGCAGCATACTCCAGCGAAAACACAGATTGCTTATAGGATAGGGTAATCGACCGTGTTTCGGAAATATCCTGTTTTAGCGGTGATGGGTCGGCGCTGTCTTTTGCTACAATGAGCGGCTTGTTAAAAAGCTGAAACGAGGTAATAACAAGGGGCGAAAACTGCCTCGGATTAAGCACTTCCTTCGGAAAAAATGCGTTAAAACCATTTATCCCGCCAAAATACAACCTGCCATCGCTTGCCTTTAATGCGGAGTGCGGCTTAAATTCGTCACCCTGTACGCCATCTTCGGTAGTATAATTTTTAAATGTATTAGCTGCCGGGTCGTATTTGGATAAACCGCCGTTCGTGCTGATCCATAGCTTGCCATAATTGTCTTCCCTTATGGCATACATAATATCGCTTGGCAAACCATCCTTTTTGGTGTAGTTTGTAAAATGCTTTGTTTTTGGATTAAACAGGTCTAACCCCGAAAGTGTACACAGCCACAAATTACCGCGGCTATCCTCCAAAATATCTGTAACACCGTTGTTGCTTACGCTGTTCCTTTTTTCGTCGTGCCTGAAATGGGTAAAGGTATTTGTTTTACGATCGAGTAAGTCGAGGCCGGCGTCTGAGGTGCCAACCCACAGGTTGTCATTTTTGTCTTCGTATAACGAATAGATATAGTTGCTGCTTAAACTTTTCGGGTTATTAACATCCTGCTTGTAATGTTTAAAGGTGTTTGTTTTTTTATCATAACAATCCAGGCCGCCGCCAAAAATGCTCATCCAGGTTTTCTTATCCCTGGTATGTATCATGTAATAAACATTGTTGCCGCTTAAACCGTCGGCGCTTCCGGAACTTTTGCTTAGATAACTAAACTTTTGCGTTTTCGGATCGAAGATACTAACGCCGTTGCCCCAAGTACCTGCCCATATATCCCCATCTTCATCCTGGTTTACAACCAGTACATAGTTTCCCGACATGCTGTTTTTTCCGGGTTCCTGTTTGTAGCTTATAAAAGTACCCTCCTTCGGGTCAAATTTATTCAGGCCGCCGCCATCGGTCCCAACCCATATTTTCTTTTCTTTATCCTCGAGCAGGGATAGTACAAAATTATTAGCAAGGCTGCCGGGAGAGGAATTATGCCGGTAAAGCGTAAAGCTTGCCGTGGTTTTCTTAAAAAGATTTATTCCGCCGCTAAAGGCGCCAAGCCACATGTTGTCAAATTTATCCCTGCATATCGAGTAAATGGAGTTACCGTCGAGGCTGTTGTTATCAACTTCGTCGTGGTGATAATTATAAAACTGCTGCGTACGCGTATCGAGGATTGAAAGGCCTCCGTTTTCGGTGCCTATCCATAAATAACCGGCAGCATCTTTATTCAGGCTGTAGATGGTATTGCTGGAAATGCTGTTCGGATTGTTTTGGTGTTTAAAGTTTTTAAAGGCCTTTGTTGTTTTGTCGAATAAAAAAAGCCCGTCTTCCTGGGTACCTATCCACAGCTGATCCTTATTATTTTCAATAATGCGGATGATATTATTGCCAAATACGCGCTTCGTTGCCGGGTCGATACATGCAAACCTGGTGAAGCTATTCGTTTTTGCATTATACAAACTTAAGCCTTCGTTTGCGGTGCCTGCCCATATATTGCCGTCCGAATCAGCGAAAACGGTCCGCACATTGTTATCGGCAAGGCTTCCGGGGTCAGACGCCGAGTATTTATGGTGCCGGAACGTTTTTGTTTTTATATCAAAGCAATCAAGCCCGCCAACCTGCGTGGCTATCCATAGCTTTCCGTTTTTATCAAATGCAAGCCGGCTGATAATGTTGCTCGATATGGTGTTTGCATCATTGTCGCGATGAAGGTAGCGGGTAAACGTTCCCGTTCTCCTGTTGAAATTGTTCAAGCCGCTTTGGGTAGCTATCCAGATATTGCCTTTCCTGTCTTCAGCAATGTCTGTTATCAGGTTATTGCTCAGGCTATTATCGTTTTTAGAATCATAGCGGTAAGTAATAAACTTATAGCCGTCGTACCGGTTTAAACCGTTACGGGTACCCACCCACATAAAGTCGCGGCTATCCTGGATAATGCAGTTCACGTTGACCTGCGAGAGCCCCTCCCTCGTCCCGATATGTTCGAACCTGATGCCATGGATCTGCGAAAAAACCAGGCCGGGGAATATAATGAGCGCTGCAAGCGCTATCCGCCTGACGACATTGCTCACTATTTTATTGTTTAACATCTTTAAAAATTAAAAACAGGTTATGTTTGCCAAAGGCTAAGCAGGCAAACAATATATTGATGACCAAAGCCCTTTTACGTAAAGCAATGCCAAAAGTTTAAAAAAAATATGCACGGTATTTCCGCTATCGGCAAATGTTAAGATAACGCAGGCAGCCGCCGTTTTATCCCTGGAAAACTTTGTTTACCTGCGGATTATAATTAAGTCGGCGTAAATATTAAAATTTGGCGCTATGCCAAACAAAACCATATTTGCCATCTCCGGCAGCCTTCGGACGGGTTCGTCCAATCATCATATCCTGAGGCACCTGGCTAAGCTGGCGCCCGCCGGTATCAACTTTACTATTTACCATAATTTAGCGCAAATACCGCCATTTGATCCCGGCCTTGATAATGGATCGTCGCCGGATGCTGTTTCCGAATTCCGAAGCTTCATAAAACATGCTGATGCAATTGTCATCTGTACGCCTGAATATGCGTACGGCGTACCCGGCCAGCTAAAAAACGCGCTTGACTGGACAGTTTCGAGCGGCTCGCTGGTGGATAAACCCCTGGCATTGATCACTGCCTCCACCGGCGGCGAGAATGCGCATGCTGCGCTGCTTTTGATTTTGAAAAGCGCGCTGGGGGCGAACGTATTGGAAGATGGGGCTTTGCTGATCCCCTTTGTGCGGTCGAAAATGGATTGGGAAGGGAATATTACGGATGAGGTGACTATTGAAAATTTAAAATCGGTATTTAAAGCATTGCTAAATGCTATTTAAAGTCATAATCTTAATTACTATGTGGTTTGTAATGCCCTCTGTATCTTGCTTTTACAATTTGTGTTGTTATAACTTTGCCACAGTTATTAATTTCACTTTTAAATATGTTCGAATCGACAATAGACGGTTTTTTTAAGGAATCAGCAAAGTCGGAATTGATTATCCTGCAAGTTATTATTTGATTTTTATCCAGGGATGAATAGCTCTTAGCTTCATAGGTTGTAAGTGAATCGCCGGTTGAATAAGGCCCGGCATCCAACCCGCCACATAAATTAAAACCACTAACTGCTTGTCTGTCCTTGTCTAAAACAATTAATGTTAATGAAGCATAGTCGTCTCCCACTACATAAAGTACAATGGGTTGAAAATCTCCCGTCTTGTTCTGTTTTGCGATAAAAAATGCCTGCATGTAATTTTCTACCGTACTAACATCTTTTACGCCCAACTCTTTAGCGATAAATGGTACCATCAGTTTTGATTTTTGCTGTTTTGTCAACTCGATAAAACGAACTTTGTGGGTTGAATCCAGGTACAGATTCTCCTTGTAGAATTTGTGGCCAGCCCAAAATGATAGCGTTTGCCTCATGTTTTTGATCGGAAAATTTTTATCGGCCAGAAAGGAAGTATCAGGAGCCGCGGTTCGCTTCATCGGTTCTTCCTCCCGGGCGCCTCTGTCGCCCACATTTGAACAACTTAAAATGGCTACAGAAAGCAGCCATATCAAAAATCCTAAAATTATTGCTCTGCGCATTTTGACATCGTGACAAGACCTCTAAAATAGAGTAAAATGCTTGTCTAACCAAATAAGTTAACCGGGAATAATCCACTGCCAATTTGTCAATCTTAAAAGTTTGGAACAGCCATTGATATAGCAGGTTATCACAAAAACAATAATTCAAAACAATACATAAGACTATGCAAGAGAAAGGCACGATTTCGATCCATACCGAAAACATCTTCCCGATCATCAAGAAATTTTTATACTCGGACCACGAGATATTTCTGCGCGAGCTGGTATCCAATGCCGTTGACGCTACCCAGAAAATTAAGCGCCTCAGCTCACTCGGCCAATACAACGGCGAGCTTGGCGACCTGAAAATTGAGGTGTCGTTTGACGAAAAAGCAAAAACCATTACCATATCCGACCATGGTTTGGGCATGACCGCCGATGAGATAAAAAAGTATATCAACCAGATCGCATTTTCGGGCGCCGAAGAGTTTATGGAGAAGTTTAAGGAAGCCAAAGACGCCAACGAGATTATCGGCCGTTTTGGCTTAGGCTTTTATTCTGCATTTATGGTGGCTGATAGCGTGGAGATACAAACCTTATCGTACCAGGAAGGCGCTGAACCCGCCCGCTGGGTTTGCGATGGCAGCACGGAATTTGAGATTACCGAAGGCAATTTGGCCGAGAGGGGTACCGAAATAACCCTGCACGTCAATAAGGATAACGAAGAATTTTTGAGCAGGCACCGCCTGCAGGAAATATTGGACAAGTATTGCAAGTTTTTGCCTGTGCCTATCAAATTCGGCACAAATACGCAGGAAGAAGAAGACGGCGTTGACGAGGAAGGCAAAACAAAATATAAATCGGTCGAAGTTGATAACATCATCAATGATACCAACCCGATATGGACCAAAGCGCCCGCGGACCTAAAAGATGAAGATTACCTTAATTTCTACAAACAGTTGTATCCGTTTTCGGAAGACCCGTTGTTTTGGATACATTTAAATGTTGACTATCCTTTTAACCTTACCGGTGTTTTATACTTCCCGAAACTTAAAAACGATTTTGAGTTGCAGCGCAATAAGATAAAGCTTTTCTCGCGCCAGGTGTTTATTACCGATGAAGTAAAAGATATTGTACCCGAATTTTTGATGCTGCTTCATGGCGTCATCGATTCGCCGTATATTCCGCTGAATGTGTCGCGCAGCTTTTTGCAAGCCGATAGCAGCGTTAAAAAGATCAATACCTATATCACCAAAAAGGTAGCTGATAAATTGGCAGACCTGTTTAAAAGCGACCGCAAGCCCTACGAAGAAAAATGGACAGACATTGGCTTGTTTGTAAAGTACGGCATGATCAGCGAAGACAAGTTTTATGATAAGGCAAAAGACTTTGTTTTACTCACCAATACAAAAAAAGAGAACTACACGCTGGAAGAGTATAAAGAAAAAGTGGCGCCCGAGCAGACCGATAAAGACGGCCGCCTGGTTTACATTTATACGAACGACCCTGAAAAACAGGATGCCTTTATACAGTCGGCAAATAAAAAGGGATATGATATTTTGCTGATGAACTCCCCTATCGATAATCATTTTATCGGCCATGTAGAACATAAGCTCGAAAAAACATCATTTAAACGTGTAGATGCGGATGTTGCCGATAAGCTCATCAAAAAGGAAGATGCCCCGGAGCATGTTTTAACTGAGGAACAGGCGACAAAAGTGAAAGCAGTTTTTGAAAAAGCCATTAACAAGCCGGCTTATAAAGTTGAGCTGGAAAGCCTGAGCCCCGATGAATTGCCTGTAACGGTAACCATGGACGAATTTATGCGCCGGATGAAGGAAATGGCAGCTATGGGCGGCGGTATGAGCTTTTATGGCAGCATGCCCGACAATTATAAAGTGATCATCAATGGCAACCATAAGCTGATCAGCCGGATTGCGGGCGAAGAAAACGAAGAGTTGCAAACCGAGCTCTCGAAACAGGCATTCGACCTTGCGCTGCTTTCGCAGGGCTTGCTTACCGGCGCCGAACTTACTGAGTTTGTGAACCGGAGCGTAAATTTGATTTAAGTTGGTGAGTGGTTGATTGGGTTGGATTAAGTTGATTAAGTTGCTGTTGTAAGGTTGCAAAGTTGTAATGTTGGGGTTATTCGGCCAGTTAAAAAATGATTTAATGACCCAATGACCCAACCACTCACTTAATCAACTTAATCAACCAATCAACTAAATCTTTACCTTCGTGTAATGTTTTAGGGATTATTATCGTTATATAATTAAAGCCTTAGTTATGAAACCATTAATGAAATTATTTTTGGCATTTGCGGTGATCTTAGGCAGCTTAAATGTCGCATTTGCGCAAAATTCCAGGAAAGAAAAACAAGCTGCCAGGGCCGCAGCCGTTAAAAAGCTGATCGATGACGGCAATTATGTTTTCGAAGCCAATTATGCGTACCCGCAGCGCGGCGGACAAAAGATATTGACTTCCGAATACGATCTCAGGGTTTCAAAAGATAGCATAGTCGCTTTCCTGCCATATTTTGGCGAAGCGCACATGGCCCCGAACCCCGGCGAAACTGAAGGGGGTATAAAATTTACGAGCACCAACTTCACTTATAATGCAAAGCAGCTTAAAAATGGCACCTGGGATATTTATATCAAACCAAAGGATAATAATATTATCAACTGGCGCGATGTACAGCAACTGCGGCTGAATATATCGCCCGACGGCAGCGCGTCCCTGCAGGTGATCAGCTCGAACCGCGACCCTATCTTGTTTAACGGGGACATTAAGGGAAGAACCAAAATCTGACCAAATCGCCATCCTAACAAATCATCTTGCAGGAGTCCATCGTGGTATGGTATTTGATTATTAACTATCGATTATTAATTTATAATCGTAGTTAAATTAAATCAAAATGTCATGAAAACGCTAAGTAGATTATTGTTAGCATTCAGCCTGGTTTTCTGTGCGCTGAATATGGCAAAGGCTCAAAGTTCGTTACAGGATGATAAAGCCCAAAAGGCCAGCGAAGTGAAAAAGCTGGTAAACAGCAAAGACTATGTTTTTGAGGCAACAGCCGCAAAGGGCCAAAAATTAGGTTACCATAAATACGATGTTGCGATTGCTAAGGATACCCTGGTAGCCAATTTACCCGGAATGAGCGCTCCAATGAAAGTTGCCTCTACCGATTACACCTATAGCAAAATGGAAAACGGCAAAGGGGGTTATAATATCACTATTAAACCGAAAGCCGGGCTTACCAGCGATGTAAAGCAAATTAAAATAGACGTTACGCCACAGGGCCATGCATCCTTACGCGTGACCACCAGCGCCCGCGGTCCGCTCGCACTGGATGGGTATATAAAGCAGGAGGACTATTAGGGTTGAGTCCGAAAGTCGGAAAAGTCCGAAAGAAGGAGATTTAGTAGTGGTCAGAGGTTGGAGATTAGAGATTGGGCAGAAAATTGGGCAAGATACTCAATGAATTGAGTCCGAAAGTCGGAAAAGTCAAAAAAGTCCGAAAGAAGGAGATTTAGAAGCGGTTAGTGGTTGGAGATCAGAGATTTGGCAAAAAAATTGGGCAAGATACTCAATGATTTAATGACCAAATGACTCAATGTCCTAATGACTCAATGTCCCGGCATTATCTTTTAGTTTCACCCCCGACAGCTTTCGTTTGAAGGCTTCGTTTATAAGGTAAAATATCTTATCGGCCGCAGGCTTATGCGTTAAGCCCTGCGGCCTTATATTTGAAATACAGTTGCGCGATTCATCCGTTAATCCCGGCCTGGGATTGTAAGTAAGGTAAGCCCCCATACTATCTGCCGCGCTTAAGCCCGGCCGCTCCCCTATCAATACGATTGAAAATTTTGCCCTTAAGCCCTGCCCTATATCATCACCGATAGCTACCCTGCCCTGTTCCACCAGGCAAAGGGGAGCAATTCTCCATTTTGCTGAAAATAATGCCGGCAAAAGTATTTTCAACAGGGCTGCCGCGTTTTCGTTAACTGCCGTTGCCGAAAGGCCGTCGGCAATAATGATCACAACGTCTGAACCTGTGTCATAGTCTTTCAGCAGTTGTTCAGATTCTTCGTGTAACTGCCGGCCATGATCAGGGCGCTTCAGGTATTTGTGACGCGTTGCGGCTTGGCTATGCAGATGCAAAATGGGGAGGTTAAAATCGCTAAGACTATTTGACAAGCCATCGCAGTCTAATGCCGAATATACGGCATCGCGCGCATGGGCATGGGCAAGTTTAAATTCCAGCGATTGCTTCAAAGGGACACTCACGCCCACCCGGCCAATGGCGATGCGGGCAGCCGTAAATTGCTTTAAAGCGCTTAAGGGGTCATGTATAACCGTATCCTTCTTCATAATAATAAACACGAATGAACACGAATGAAGGCGAATAGACGCGAATCTTGTAGGCAGACCAAAGTAATTCACGAAAACCTGTCAGCTTTCATTTGTGTTAATTCGTTCCTATTCGTGCCCATTCGTGTCTAATTCAATTCGTGGTAATTCATTTTAAGGCGAATAGACGCGAATCTTGTATGCAGGCGAAATCAATTCACGAAAACCTGTCAGCTTTCATTTGTGTTAATTCGTTCCTATTCGTGTCCATTCGTGTCTAACTCAATTCGTGTCTAATTCATTTTAATAGCTTGTACACCCGCCCCATAAATTCGTGTAATTCGTTCTCATTCGGGTTATTCGTGCCGTTTATTCCTTGCTTCATCAGCCACATTTCAAACTCCGGCGCAGGCCTCAAACCCAAAACCTTTCTCAAATATAGCGCATCATGAAAGGACGTCGACTGATAATTCAGCATGATATCGTCCGATCCGGGTATTCCCATAATAAAATTGCAGCCCGCTACGCCAAGCAGTGTGAGCAGGTTATCCATATCATCCTGGTCGGCCTCGGCATGGTTGGTATAGCAAACATCGACGCCCATGGGCAGGCCGAGCAGCTTTCCGCAAAAATGATCCTCCAGCGCAGCGCGGATGATTTGTTTGCCATCGTATAAATATTCAGGTCCGATAAAGCCCACAACTGTATTCACCAGCAATGGTTTATACCTCCGTGCAACGGCATAAGCGCGCGCCTCGCAGGTTTGCTGGTCGACGCCATGATGCCCATTGGCCGAAAGTGCGCTGCCCTGGCCTGTTTCAAAATACATTACGTTATCGCCAATCGTGCCGCGGTTAAGCGATAAGGTTGCATCGCAGGCCTCGTCGAGCAGCGCCAGGTTTATCCCAAAGCTGGCATTGGTTTGTTCGGTACCGCCTATCGACTGGAAACAGAGATCAACTGGTGCGCCCTTGTTAATAAGCTCAAGCGTGGTGGTAATATGGCTCAATACGCATGACTGCGTCGGGATATCAAACTGCTGCCGTACGTTATCTACAAGCCTCAACAGGTTCATTACTACCGATGGGCTATCCGTAGCCGGGTTAATACCGATACAGGCATCGCCGCTGCCATAAAGCAGGCCATCGATCATGCTGGCGGCAATGCCTTTAAGGTCGTCGGTTGGATGATTTGGCTGTAGGCGGGTGGAAAAATGGCCCTTCAGCCCGATGGTATTGCGGAACCCCGTAACCACTTCACATTTTCTTGAAACGGCAATCAGGTCCTGGTTGCGCATTAGTTTTGATACTGCGGCAGCCATTTCAGGAGTGATCCCGGCCTCAATGTTTTTTAATGCCGAAGCATCGGTTTCATCGCTCAACAGCCAATCGCGCAGGGCGCCAACAGTTAAATTTTTAATTAAATTAAATGCTTCAAAATCCTGATTATCAATAATCAATCTTGTAATTTCGTCGGTTTCGTAGGGAATTATCGCCTCATCAAGAAATTTCTGTAATGGCACGTCTGCCAATGCAATTTGCGCTGCAACCCGTTCCTCGTAGCTTTCGGCGCACACGCCTGCCAGTGCATCGCCGGTACGGTACGGCGACGCTTTTGCCAGCAGGGCTTTCAGGTCATCAAACTTGTAAACGATATTACGGACGGTGAAGCTGTACACGGGACAAAGGATTAAATTAAATAGACACGAATTTCACGAATTATGTCGAATGGAATTAGACACAAATTTCACCAATTTAATCGGATGGACACGAATGCTTGTAAGCAGGTATATCAACTCGTGAAAATTCGCCCACCTTTTATTCGTGTTAATTCGTACCCATTCGTGTTAATTCGTGCCTAATTCTATTCGCAAAAATTTACCCACGGTTTATTCGTGTTAATTCGTACCCATTCGTGTTAATTCGTGCCTAATTCTATTCGCAAAAATTTACCCACCGTTTATTCGTGTTAATTCGTACCCATTCGTGTTAATTCGTGCCTAATTCTATTCGTGCCTAATTCGTGCCTAACTCAATTCGTGAAAATTCGTCTTCATTCGTGAAATTCGTGTCGATTGTTATCTTAACCTTATGCTTGCCCATCATTACAAAGGCGGCAACTATTACAGCTAATCCGCCAAAAAAGTACAGGCTGAGCGTAAAGTTAAAATATATCATTGCAAACAGGGTGACGGCCGATATTAACAAGGCAACCGCCGGGAAAACCGGGTAAAAAGGGGACGCAAACGGTCGGTCTAAACGCGGCTCTTTAACGCGCAGCATAAACAGGCTTATCATGCTCATCATGTACATCAGCACGGCGCCCATTACCGAAATCACTACGATCTGGTCTGTGGTGCCTGTAGAAAGAGCTATAAAGCTTATCCCCCCTCCTGCCACCAGCGCCCAATGCGGCGTTTTAAACCTTGGATTAACCTTTGATAAAAACCGCGGCATATATCCGCTGCGCGCCATGGCAAACACTTGCCGCGATGAAGCCAGTATAGTGCCATGAAATGATGCGATGAGGCCGAAAAGGCCGATACCGGCAAATATCTTTGTTAAGCTGCTCCCGTTTCCCAATGCATACCTTATCGCCTCGGGAAGCGGATCTGTAGTTTTGTCCAGGTTTCGCCAGTCGGTTATGCCGCCGGTGAATATCATCACGCCCAAAGCTAAAAACACCAGCGTTGCAAGTCCCGAAATATACCCCCTGGGGATATTGCGTTTTGGCTCCTTCACTTCCTCGGCCACCATCGCAACGCCCTCTATCGCCAGGTAAAACCAAACGGCAAAGGGCAAAGCGGCAAATACCCCCGCCCAGCCAAAAGGCATGGGGTGGCTCATAAAGTTCGTCATTTTAAAATGCGGGGCCACCAGCCCCATAAAAAGCAACAGCTCGGCAACGGCCAGCACAGTTATGAAGACCGAGAACACAGCCGATTCTTTCACGCCCAGCCAGTTGATGGCTATGAAAACCACATTAAAAAACAGGGCCGAATATAAGGCGGGGATAGCGGGCCATAAAAAATTAAGGTAGGCCCCCAGCGCCGCCGCAATTGCCGGTGTGGCAAATAAAAAATCGACCAGCGTAGCATAACCGGCAATGAGGCCGCCAAAGGGCCCCATGGCGCGGTAAGCGTAGGCAAAGGCGCCGCCAGCGTGCGGAATTGCTGTGGTGAGCTCGGTATAGCTAAAAATAAAGGTGACGTACATCAGCGTGATCACCAGCGTTGCTATCAGGAAGCCTATTGTTCCCGAAACCGCCCAGCCATAGTTCCAGCCGAAATACTCGCCTGATATCACCAGCCCTACCGCAATAGCCCATAAATGTACCGGTTTTAGTACCCTTTTTAACTGTCCGTTTGTAGCATTTGCCATAGGCCTTACGTATCATTTAAATAAGGCCTCAAAATACTTAAAGTCATGCTTATATCAAAATGCAGGGTATTAAGGAATTGTAAACTAAACAGGCTTATTAAACGTTATAGATTTAACGATAATTTAATGATGTGATAATCACAACTAATTAAAACAGCTTTACGTTTACATTGTTAATAAATTGTCGAAAAAACCTGAAAATATCGATCATCCTATGTTGTTAATTAATGTATCTTCGGCAGCAAATTCAAGGCTTAAGTTTTCGGATTTTGAGCGTTTTGGCTTGCCTGCGCCGCCCAGCGGGGCAGACCCGGAAGTTAATGACGATTTGATACTAAAGTTTGAGGATGAAGAAGAGGCGGCTGTTTATGCGGAACAGTTAGAAAATCTGTCGAACGGGTTAAACGATAAGGATACGCCTCAGTACGCGGCGATAAACGATATAATAATGGCAATCAATAATAATGAGTTTATAAAAAGTTATTCGAGATAAAAATTAAATATTAATAACATGTTACGCATCAACCTACCTCCAACCGGCCCTTCACCAATTACCTTTGCCGACTTTATAAAATACCACCTGCCCCTGCCTTCCAAAGGAATTAGGGCAAAAGGCAAAAAGGAAACCGTATTGCTTTTTGACAATGAGCATGAGGCCGTAATTTATGCCGACCAGCTTGAGGAGATTGTTACCACGGTAAGTAAAAGCTCGCCGGTAAAAAATATCCTGCGCGATACCGTAACCGCCATCCGCAACGACGACACCATCCGCAACTATGTGGAATACTCATCTATTTATACCTGGCTGAAAAACTGCGTAAAGAGCATCCGCTTTGCCATGAAACCGTCGAGGTATGCCTTGAAGAACGGGAAGATTTAGGGGAAAAGAACCAAGAGCCAGGAATCAAGAGCCAAGAGCCAGGAACCAAGAATCAAGAATCAAGAATCAAGCACCGGGCACCGGGCTAGGTCGTCACGCGGAAGTCGTGCCATGCCTCATCCCGGAACGCCGGCTTCGTCATTAGTGTCTACGCGCCAATTTTTACATGTCACATTTATCCTGTCACTTTTTTTTACTGCCGACCGCCAGGGCTTACTCTGAACGAAGGCTATTCACCGGGTTTACCACCGCCGCTTTTATCGCATGATAGCTAATGGTAATAACCGCTACCATAACGGCAAGCAATCCTGCACCGGCAAACATCCACCATTGTATACCGATGCGGTTAGCAAATCCCTGCAGCCAGTTGTGCATCACATACCAGGCGATAGGCGATGCGATGAGAATGGACAGCAATACCAGCTTCAAGAAATCTTTTGAAAGCAGGCTGTTGATCGATGATATGCTTGCGCCGAGTACTTTCCTGATGCCGATCTCCTTGGTACGTTGCTCAATCGTAAAAGCTGCTAATCCAAACAACCCCATCCCTGCCAGTACGATGGTGATGACCGTGAAGATGCTGAATATGGATGCCAGCCTGTCCTCTGCTTTGTACCGGGCATTAAAGGCATCATCCATAAATGTATAATCGAATGGCGCATCGGCCGCATACTTTTTATAGGTCTTTTGCATTGCCCCGAGCAATGTGGGCAAATTTATATGCGGTTTTATCCGAGCAAAAAGGAAACATCCTCCCTGGGTTTTCCAAAATTTAGCGGTGTCGGAAAGCACCCAAAGACCGAGCGGCTGAATAGGGTCCTCGAGCGAACCAAAGTTGAAATTTTTTACAACGCCGGCCACCTCAATTTCCTTTGGGCCTGGCTTAATATAGCTGCCAACGGGGTTCCTCGCCAAGTGCAGTTTTTCGACCGCCAGTTCATTGAGTATAACTTTATCTCCTGTGCCCAGGTTATCATAAGGCAACGGCGGATATTTCCATTTAAGCCCCAACAAACTGAAGAAATCTTTATCGACGGCAAGCGACGGCAGCATTACTGTTTCGTCTTTGGTTTTACCAGGTATGCCATACATGTCCATATAGCTAAACATACCGTACCGCGATGTCGACACGGCGCTTACACCCGCCAATGTCCTGATATCATGATTAAAAGCGGGGTAATTTTTGAAGTTGCCCCCGATGGGGATCATGACTACGTTTTCCCTATCGACACCTATATCCGTATGCCTGAAAAAATAAAGCTGCCGGTCTATCACTATTCCGCAGACGATCAGCGCAACGGATATGGAGAATTGGAGCGTCGTAAATATCTTCCGGATCAAAATGCCGCCTGATTGTTTACCCATTTTCCCTTTAAGCGTAACAACCGGTTTAAAGGCTGATAGCACCAGCGAGGGATAGCTGCCGGAGACCACTATAGTAACCAGTAACAACCCGGATAACAGGGATAGCATCAGCGGGCTAAAGAGAAATGAGTCATCTATTTTCAGCTGAAGGACGTTAAAAAATACCGGTTTGAAAAAGTAACACAACAGGTATCCCAGCAGGAAAGACAGGATTGCAAAAACAGCCGATTCGATATAGAATTGCAGCGCAACGCTTTTGCGGCTGGCGCCGGATATTTTACGTACGCCTATCTCTTTTGCCCGCAGCGTAGCCCTTGCGGTAGACATGCTCATGTAATTGACCAGGGCAAGCAGCAAAATCAGTAACGCAACCAGGGGGAATATGGTGAGGTATTTGAGGTTGGCATTGTCCCGTGTTCTTTTCAAATGCTGGTCGGCGAGCTGTAAAAGCGAAAAATCAACCTGTGCCTTAGGATTTTTGTCGGTGTTGAGCGACCGGAGGCCCGCCGTCAATGCAGCAGTATCGGTACGATGCCGCAGCAACAGGTAAACGTCAAAAGTACCATTGCCCAATTTTTGTTCGCCAAGGTAATCTTTGGCTCCTTTGGTTGTCACAAAACCGGAATTGGATGCCACAAAATTATATTCAATAGACGAATTGGAAGGGCAATTTTCGGCAACGCCGGTTACCTGGTAAGTATAGGCGCTATCGGTTTTGATAGTAAGCCTCTTTCCTACAGGGTTTTCATCACCAAAATATTTTTTGGCCATATCCTGAGATACAACCACCGAAAATGGTTTAGCTAATACCTGTGCAGGCTGCCCTGATAACAATTTGAAGGAAAAGAAATTGAAAAAGCCGGCATCGGCAAACATCAATTTATCCTCGGCAAACTTCCGGTCGGGCCGCGAAGGGTTACTCACCAGCACTACCGATGTGAAGTAACGCGTAGTGCGCATATAATCCGCCACCACCGGCAGTGATTGTTTTATTATCGGCCCGGATACATAACCCATTTGATCGATACCAAATGTGTTACCGTTCATCTTTATCTGGCCATAGGGTTTGAAAATCCTGTCCGCATTTTTGTGGAAACGGTCATAACTGTGTTCATGCGCCACATAGATCATGATGAGCATACAAACAGATAATCCGACAGCCAGGCCGGATATGTTGATCAGGCTGAAAAGCCTTTGGCGTATCAAATTGCGCCAGGCCATCTTTAAATAATTTTTAAACATATAATTGCCGGTTAATTTGCGGTGAGACCACGTCGGAGCGGTTTCACGATGTAAAATTACCGGCGCAAATTGTTGATGGCTGCCCAAATTATAAGATGACCAATCTTTTTTCAAGTCATTTTTGTATTCAAGCGGACTCTTCCCGGTCAGATGCTTAAACGCGCGGGTAAAAGTGCTTTGGGAGTTAAAGCCCGATTCAAAAGCGATGCCCAGCAAAGTGATATGGTCATAAGCAGGGTCCTGCATTTTACGGGCAGCCTCCGCAACCCGGTATTCGTTAATAAAATCATTGAAGCTTTTTTTAAGTACGGTATTGATAATACGGGATAATTCATGAGTAGTCAGCTCCAGCTTTTCAGCCAGTGAGCTTAAGCTTAGCTCGGGGTCCTGGTAATACCGGCCGGTTTGCATGGCTTTTTTTAGCCACGCACCCATTTGCTTCATTTCCGCAGGCAGCGGTGTCTTAAAAAATGGAGCCGGATTTGTGGGCATGTTGACTTCCGGCCTTAAATAAGCTGTAGCGGCTATCCAAATCAGCATCACCGTTACGATAAGATAAAAAGGATAATAGATTTGGATGCTTAATTGATGCTGATAATAAAAATAACCGATGGCGGTATAAGGTATCCACAGCAGCCATAACAGGCCAAAGCCTGCCAGCAATTTATGCAGCCATCGTAATTCAGCCCGGTAACGATCACCGCCATTAAATTTTTGCCGCCGGTAATACCGTTCTATCAGCCGGTGACAACAATACAGGTAGGTAATCGTTGAAATAAGCGCCAGGAATTGCAATACCAGGTTCGGCAATATGGCTTGCTCCAACAGCGCCGGGATGAAATGCAGCAAGTCCTTAAGGCAAAATTTATATTCGGGCCGCGTTAATTTTAGTACATAAAAAAAGATGAGCGGCCCAAGCGCCAGTGAAAATTGCAGCGGAAGCCGGATATCAATAGCTGAAATGCGGACCATCCACAAAACCATCACAACCATCGCCAGGGCAAGGAACCTGTTTGCAGTTTGGTTGATTCTTTTGGTGAACCATAGTTGCAGAGTAAAAGTTAGCCCGACGAATATTGTTCCCAGGAAAGCCAGGTCATAGAGGCTGATATGGAGAATGGATGCGTTCAAGTAATTGCGTGCTTCAATCGCTGTTCCAAATTACTAACTTACTGACAGATAGAAAAATCATACGATATTTTAAAAGCTTATTGTAACAAAAACGAACAGGCGGCTGTTCGTTTTCGAGTTGCGTAGGTGCCCAGTGTTTCAACTAAATGGCATATTCAAAAACGGTTTCCCTCCTGCCAAAGCTATTCGCTCCGCAGGCTCTTCACCGGATTAGCAATTGCCGCTTTTATCGCCTGGAAACTAATGGTGACCAGGGTAATCGCTATAGCCGCTATCCCCGAATAGATAAACACCCCTAAGCCAATGCCGACCCGGTAGGTGTACTTTTGGAGCCAATTGTGCAGGTAATAAAAGGCTACTGGCGAGGCAATGACGCAGCTGATAACCACCAGCATCACAAAATCGCGGGAGAGCATCAGCCAGACCTGCGCTATAGAAGCGCCCATCACTTTACGTATCCCTATCTCCTTGGTGCGTTGTTCAGCAACGTAAGCCGCCAGCCCGAAGAGGCCCAGACACGAAATAAATATGGCCAGCCCGGCAAACACGCCCGCCAGTTTACCCACCAGCACCTCCAGGTTAAATTTGCGCTCATACTCATCGTTCACAAACTTGTACTGGTATGGATAAGCCGGGTTATATTTTTCAAATATCTTGCCTATTTTATCTATCGCGGTATGCGTACCTGCATTTTTCGCCAGCCTGTAGGTCACCACAAACCCAAAGGGATTATGCCCGAAAACAGCAGGTTCTACCGGGTTGTAAGGCGAATCCATCAGCGCGTCTTTTACCACGCCGATGATCCTTACCGGTTTTGCGTTGAAATTGATGGTGATCAGTTGATTAACAGGGTCTTTCAAGCCGATACGCCTGACCAGCGCTTCATTCACTATTACATTCAGCGTGTCGCTTTTCCAGTCGCCCGTGAAATTGTGCCCCCCGGCAAAGGTCATCCCCATGGTGTTAAAATAGTCGTCAGATATCCATATGGCGCCGATGTTCACATTTTCGTCGCCCGCAACTTTGCCAGGCCATTTCTCCAGCGAAAAATGACTGTACACCTGTGTCGCCGGCGATGTGGATGAGGCCACGCTCTCCACCAGCCCTGAAGATAACAGGTCGTTTTTCAAGGCTTCAAAGTGCTGGGAAAGGTCGCTGTTCATATCGGTCATGATCAGCCTGTCGGGGCTGTAACCCGTCGGCCGGTTCTTCACATATTGTATCTGCTGATAGACGATCACAGTACTGATGATCAGCGCAATGGAACAGGTAAACTGCACCACCACCAGCACCTTCCTCGGCAGGGATGCCCACCTGCCCACCTGGATGCTCCCTTTAAGCACCTTAACCGGGTTGAATGATGACAGGTAAAACGCAGGCCGGCTGCCCGCTGTCAAACCGGTAAACAACACAAACACAATCATAATACCCCAGAACCCAATATTGCCGTAGGGAATATGCACATCGGCGCCCGTCAGCGCATTGAAGGCGGGCAAAGCCAGCACAACCAGCAGTAATCCCAGCAGGAAGGAGATAAAAGTGATTAGCACCGACTCCGTCAAAAACTGGTAGATCAGGTCCATTCGCGCCGAGCCGATGGCCTTGCGCACCCCTACTTCCCTCGCCCGCTTCTCCGACCGTGCCGTTGAAAGGTTCATGAAATTGATACAGGCGATAGCCAGCACCAGCATACCGATGATGCTAAACAAGCGCACATATTCAACAAAGCCGCCAGCGGGCTTCCCGTTCTTAAAATCGGTGATCAAATGCCAGTCTTTCAACGGATGCAGGATCACCTCCGGCTTCAGCGAACGCATCTCCATGCTCCGTTTATAAACGATATCTTTTATCTTCGGTTCGACCTGCCCGTAGGTCACGCCAGGTTCCAGCGACAAGTAACCGGAGAATGAATTGTAGGTCCATTTGGTTCGTCCATCCTTGATCCAGCCCTGGGTCGCTTCGGTGTAAGCAAAGGGCACCAGGTAACTGAACTGCAGCGTAGCATTTGTGGGAATATCCCTGATGACGCCGGTAACGGTCATGTTTTGCGAATTGTCAAAACGCACTTCTTTCCCCATTGGGTCGGTGTTGCCAAATAATGCTTTGGCGGTCGCTTCGGTCAGGACTATCGAATACATATTCTTCAGGGCTGAACCGGCGTTGCCCTTAATAAACGGATATTGAAATATCTTAAAAAAATCCGCACCGACTGCCCCTCCGCCCAGGTATAGTTTTTTATCGCCTACCAACAGGCCGTGGTTCATTTTGCCTACGGCATCGGCTTCGGCCACATATTTTATTCCGGGTATTTCTTTACGCAAAACATCGGTCAGCGGCAACGCTATGGACGTTTGCGTGCTTGTGCCGTTATGCTGGCTGGTCAGGTTCATCTCAACCTGGTACAATTGCTGGTAACCTGGCAGAAAACGGTCATAGGAATATTGGTTGGCCACCCATAAACCGATCAGCAGTGCCACCGCCATGCCGGCAGCCAGGCCCGCGATATTTAACACGCTATAAACTTTGTTGTGCAGCGTGTTGCGCCAGGCGATCTTTAAATAATTTCTGAACATATAGTTGCGGTTTAATTTCTCATAAGACCACTTCGGAGTGGCTTCGTGACACGAAATTATCGCTGTAGGGCGGGAATTGGGGCCCAAATGATAAGTTGGGCTTTCTTTTTTCAGATCGTTTTTATATTCAGCAGCGCTTTTCCCGGTCATCTGCCGGAAAGTGCGGTTAAAAGTGGTTTTGGAGTTGAAGCCGGAATCGAGAGCTATGCCCAGCAGCGTCAGGCGGTCGTAAGCGGGGTCCTGCATTTTCCTGGTAATCTCCCGGATGCGGTATTCATTAATAAAATCATTGAAGTTTTTCCGGAGCGCCATGTTAATTATGCGGGACAATTCATGAGGATGTATGTCCAGCGCTTCAGCCAATGAGTTTAGGCTTAGCTCCGCATCCCGGTAAAACAGCCCGGCTTCCATCGCTTTGCGCAGCCACTTGCCTTTTTGCCTCAACTCCGCCGGAGGCGAGGGCTTTGAAACCGGTAACCCCAGCACCGGTATGCCAACCTCGGACCTCAAGAACGCCACAGCCGCCATCCAAATCATCATTATCGCTAAAAGCAGGTACAAAGGATAATAAGCATAAATGCCCAGGCGGTTATGGTAATAAAAATAATCCACTGCCATAAAAGGTATCCATAACAGCCAAATCAGCGCGAAACGCTTCAACAAGCGGCGCAGCCAGCGGAATTGATATTGAGGGCGATCAATTGAATTGGCGTTAACCCGCCAATGAAAGTTCCGTATCAACTTGCGGGATAGATGCAGGTATATGATGACTGAAATAACTGCCAGCAACTGCAATACCGGATTAAGCATCTTAAAGATTAGCGTATCATAAGTAGCAGCGCCGGTTTTAATATTATCCTTAATTTCCCAGGCCCGGGCGCCCAGCTCCAACAGCAAGGGACTAAAATGCCGCAGATCCTCCCAACGGAATTTATATTCCGGCCGGGTTATTTTACGCACATAAAAAAAGATGAGCGGGCCAATTGCCAGCGAAAATTGTAGCGGCAGCCAGCTCCAGTGGGGAAAGCTGGTGTCCAGGCGGACATCGATGCCAAATACCCATACCATCCGCAAAAGGACGGTCGTCAGCGCCAGGGCAAGCAGGCGGTTGGCTGTCTGGCTAGCCCTTTTGCTAAACCACAACAATAAAGCAAAGGTTAGCCCGACAAAGATCGTCCCGAGGACGGCCAGGTCATAGAGGCTGATATGGAAAGTATGTGCATTCAAGTAGTTTGATTGGCTCAAAGCCTGTTCCAATTTACTAAGTTATTGATATATAACAAATAGCGTTTTAATTGGGCGATTTATTGTAACGTAACCGGACATCCGGTCGTGCGGTTTTGAAAAGCCCTTTGTGAAAAAAAGCTCCCCATATCCCCTGCCGGTCGTAGGTGTCGACGAATTAACTATGCCGGTAGCTCTAACTGCCGTCGCCGATCATCTCCGCCATAAAATATTTCACTACCCTGCGGCTATGTACGCAGAATAAGTTAATTTCGAATTAGTCAATAATCCAAGCCATCGAGTTACTCAAATCCTACATGGGTTCGCTCCGAGCAACGCACATAATGGTGCAAGGGGGGAGTTAATCAACATGCCTTTTTGATTTTTTAGCGGATTTTTGTTTATTTTTGTGTACCAATATCAAAATAGGATGACAATAGATCAGGCATTAACCGATATTATGCAATTGGATTTTGTTTCGAGGGAAATGCTCCTGGAAATTTTACAGAAACGCCAAATCGAAGCTCGCCGGGATGAAATTGCCAAAAATGCGGAACAAGTGATAAAAGACTTTCACGCTGGAAATTTTCCACCAATGTCTGCAGAGGAAGCTATTAAACATTTGCATACCTTAGATTAGCATAAGGATGGCAGTAGTGAGGAAGCTGGTTTTATCCAAAACATTCATAAAGGCGTATCAAAAACTTAGCGGGAAAAATCGTTCCTTGCAATCATCAATTGATAACGCGATGCTAAAACTTGAACAGGATATTTACGATCCTGCACTTCGGACGCATAAACTTAGCGGAAAACTGGCCGTATATTTGGCCTGCTCTTGCGGTTATGATTGCCGATCGTCTTCTCCATTGAAAAATATCAGGATCAATCCGAATATCTCTTGTTGATCGATATCGGAACTCACGATGATGTTTATTGAATCTTAATTATACGCAACCAACCGTAATGGTTTTAACTTAGCCTCAAAGACCTGTAATTTTATACTATGGTAAATCCCCACTATTTTTAAACTCGCCCAATCAATAAAAAATGGTCAGTTACTAATAAAAATTTATTCAGCAGGCAGACGGGCATGTTAAGGATCTGACATTGTCATCGAGGCCGTATTCAGCTTCGAGCATATCCTTGATATTGAAGTTTTTGGTGTGGCAAAACGGGCAGGTATTTACAAATCCTTCCGAATCGATATAAAATCCGCGGGTTCCGCCAAAAGAGCAGCCCATTTGCCGCTGGTGGTAACCATGATAAACAACTATCGGGTAATCTTTATAACGGGGGTCCGTGTTCATCATCCGGTAAAATTTTTCAAGCAGCTCCAAGTCGTTTTTGCTTAAAAAAACATCCTGGCCTTTGTAATGCCCAACCGCCTGGGGCTCGAGTATTTGTATAAATACAACGTTTTGGGCCCTGGCGAATTCGGCATATTGCAACAAATTATCCCATGATATAAAAGCCCTGGTAACACAAATAGTGAGGGCAACAACCAGGTTTTGCCGCTGCGCATTGACGATAGCTGCTTTTGCCTGGGCGAAAGAGTTGTTAAAGCCCCTGAAAGCATTATGTTTTTCTTCGTCAAAATGATCAAGGCTGATCACAACCCCGGTTAACCCTGCGCGTTTTAGTATGGCAGCGTTTTCGGCCGTGAAGTTAAATCCGGAGGTTAAAACGTAGAATTCCGACGATCGGTCTGCAGTTTTCACCAGTTCAGCCAGGTCCTTTATCCTGGTAAGGGGTTCGCCGCCGCTCAAATGGAACTGTGCTATTCCATCGTTCTGAAATTTTTTCACAATGGACTTCAGATCCTTTAATTCAAGGCTCTCCCTTTTATTTAAATTATCCCATTCGATACAATGTTCGCACATCAGCGGACATTTTTTGGTGATCGCCAGGAACAGGAAGCTGAGCTTATCGGCCTTCTTTTTTACCGGGATAATACGGTTAAATTCACCTTTTACATATTCATCAAATACCCGGGAGGGATAGGCCGGGACGAATAAATGGAAATAATATTTGTTACCAACCCGGGTCAATTTGCTGCTTGTTTTGCCCAGGGTAAGGTTATGATGTTTGTAACGGTACAATTCCATACATACTTTAACAGCAGTTTTTACCCTGCCGTAAGTCTTTAAGGCGAGCAGGAAGATATGCAGCTTAGCGCGGGTTAACATCCAAAACCGCTGCCGGTTGTTCAGCACCTCCAGGTCATAACCGGGGCTTATATCTGCCGGCCTGCAATCTGCTTCCGGTTCTTGCGCGTACGTGTATGTGGCTATCATCATAACGTTGGTTAGCAGCGGGGCTTAAGGTTGTTTATCGTTTTATTTGTGCCGTTACGCGGGGCATATCATGCGTAAACAATTTTGCCGCTTCTTTATATTTTTCCTCTGAATATGCGGAGAATGCCCCTTTCTTTTTTAACGACATCAGGGTCCACCAATCCGGGTCGCCGTAATAGCGTTTCGTTGAGTGGTAGTAACCGCTGCTTAGTAAAAAGTAGCTGTCGGCCTGGTTATCTATTGGTTTTGGTTTGTCGAATTCAAATGAAATATAATTGTTTTGAAACAGTTCGTCATAATGCTTGTCGTCGGCCCTCAGATCGGCGGTTTCATTTTTCGGATTGCTGCTATTTACAGCCGCCGCAACGCGGATATATTCAGGTTTGTACATGCGGTCGGGCGAGAAATCCATTGCCGCATAATCCAATTCCCAAAACATATAGGCCGATTCTATTTTCACGCGAACCGTTTGGCCCTTTGCCTCGGCGAGATTGATAGGCATGATCATATCCCTGCCGGCGGAATTGCCGGTCAGCGGAAAATAATCAACCTGTTTCCAGCCTGTTTCCGTTTCAACCGACACTATCATCGGTAATGCCTGTTCTTTCTCCCACTCTTCCGTTTCGCTTCTGCCGGCCTTATCCCTTTTCGCGATAAATTCCTGCAGCTTATCACCAAACAGCGTAGAAAACTGCTCATATAAAAGCCCTGCCCACATCGTGTTTTTCGCGTTGACGATAAGTTTGGCCTGCCCGGCATTAGCCGGCCTCCTGAAAGTTAATATTACACTCGCCAGGCTGCTTGCAGGGTCGGCCTTCTCATTAAAAACAAAGGAGTTTCCGTCGCGGTATGCCAATGACTCCCCAACCTGGTCATTCATCATCGATGTTGACAGCGCTTGCTCAGGGTTGGTATAATTATGTGGCGTGCCATGCCTGTCAATCAGTATGGTTTCTGTCGGCGCATGCGCTATCCTGATCAATTGCACCTGGTTTATAAATTGCTTTTCCTGCCGGTCGTTCACCAGCCTGAACGAGAATTTTCCTTTAGTATCGGTTATGTTTCCCAGCGGGTAATAATCCGCCCTTTCGGCCGAAGCGTAAACAGCCCCGCTGAAGAGCCCGCTCCTGAACTGGTAATCCGCGCCGTTATAGGTGAATAACTTGGGGCAGTCGCAACTCTGGCCGCCGCTGCCGCCCCCGGTAGGCGGCGGAGGAGGGGTTTTACTGCCCGAGCCTGCCGCTGCAATTAAGCCAACGATTAAAGCTGCCAGGGCGGCAAAACCTATGGTACTTAAAATGGCGCTTGTGCTGGTTTTACCCGCATCTTTTTTGTAAATATCTACCCTGGCTACCGCGGTGAGCGGTAACGAAATATGGGTTTTATGATCAAGGCTTTGCGTTGGGGCATAAATATGTATCTCATCCAGCACCGCGGTGCTGTCCTTTTTATACCGGTAGCTGGTTGAGGGAAGCTTATCGGCAAAATTGTAATGTTCGGGCGGTATGGAATCCAGATCAGCCTCTAAAATATTATTGCTGACATCTACATTCTTCAAGGCTTTAACCCCATCTTTTAAATGCGCGACAAAGTACTTGTTCTGATTTTTTAATTCATTAATGGTTTTCCGGTCAATGGTGTTCCGGGTATTCGTGTTATAAAATCTCAGGTAGCACCCGCTGACAAACAAAAGCAATACCGACATATAAATTATCGCATACTTTCTGCGGCCTTTAAGAAATAAAAACAGGTACGGAAAAAAAAGGAAGATCAATACGGAAAGCGGGGAAACACCGAATCGTTTCATAACTATGGGTTTTATAAATTAATAACTATATAAATAATATTGCTCTCGAAATAATAAAATCAAACTAAAGAAAACGCCGGCTCAGCAGCGGTAATTTGTGTATAAAATACTATAAATCAAAAAATTGTGTACGACTAGATTGGATATAAAAATAGGCCGGTTGAAAATAAATATGAAATATATTTTGGTAATATGCCCATTTCGGTTTGCAGTTGCCCCTTGTCAGTTGGCAACCTGACAGGTATCCGCCTCCGCTACGCGGAATAAAATATTTGCGCTGTAGAAGAAGCGGCCCTTGGGGCGTGCGAAGGTGTAGGTGTAGGTGTAGCATGCTACACATAAAATCCCATGCTACACCTGCTACACCGATGATAATCAATAACTTACTACTGTCAATATTTTGTCAGTGTCAAAATATTGTCAGTAATCGAGATTGGATTGGCAGCTTTCCTTAGCCAAACAGCTACCACTATTTCAAGACGATGTAAACACCGACAGTGGCAGATTAATTCTCGCGTGGACAACGTTAGGAAGTTTAACAGAAGGAACTATGAAATTATTCTTATCAGTTTACCTCCAAGATTATCAAGCGAATGCCCTAAAAAATGAATTCAAGCAAGTATTAGATAAAAAAGGTAATATCATCACCCCCGACGAACTGATGCTTGAAAAATTAAGAAGATTTTTTTCCGAATGCGTTTTGCCAAAGAATGCTATAAAACAATGGGAAATGTCCGGCGAGATAAATTGGCTAGATTGGATTTTAAAAATTCAACAAAGAAGGAATGCAATCCATGCTTTTAAGAGTAGAAACATAGGGGATATAAAAGAATTTCATGCGGATCTTAAAAACTATCTCATTTTCTTAAGGAAAATCAATAATGCACTTCCATATCCAAGTGACAATTTTAAACCACGAGAATGCTAAAGGCCTCCTTTTGCCCCCGCCGGTTCAAGCGTCCCGCTTGAACCTAAAAAATTGTAAGCGTCCCGCTTCCGTCGTTGCAGAGTCTCCGGCACGGGACCCTGCGCTGTAATATGCCACGGAGGGCGCAGGGTCCTCGAGAGACGCGGAACGAGATGGTATTATATCATTTAAAATCGTTGTAAATCTCTATTTGTGTTCGTAGTGCAGTTAAGATGAGTTTGGTCAGCGGGTTGGCGATAAAGGCCGCTACTTTCGCCCTGAATTCGGTGGGGTTCGTAGCTACATCCGTGATGACATTACCCTCGGCCTTGCCAAACAGTGACATTTTCACCGGATAGAACTTAAAGAATTTTGGCTGGACCATCTCCATAAGTTTATAGCTGTAATTACTCAATTGTGGCACTACTAGATAAAAACTGCATACCATCGAACCATCGTCCTTGATCGTCTGTACAATATCTGCGTTAAAAATGCCTTTTGTATCAGGACCGAGCTGCAGGCCAAATTCTTTTAATATTGTGTAAGGGGCGATCTCTGACGGTAAGTCTTCGGCGAACTCCCAAATGATGTCTGTCATAACTAAGTTGTCTTTAAAGTAAATTTAATAGGCAAATGGTCCGAATAAGTATGGTCAATATAACTATTCTTGTCGCCGGAGGGTTTCGAATGCAATAATGTTTTGCCGTTAACGGAGGTAACAATCTGAAGCGATTCCATATCAAGATTATCCATCACAGTTTTACTCAGTGCAACCTGATCAAGCAGGTTCCATTGATAGACCGCAGGATCGACCGTATCCATATAGTAGGTACCGGATATCTTTTCGCTTTTTGCCTTGAAGTCGTAATCGCCTATCAAATTCCACATCGGGTTGTAAAAATAGGCGTGATCCTGTTTGGCAAGCCTGCGGTGTACTTGTTCTCGAACAACTTCTTTGACGGGAATCGCGTTGAAAATGAAAGGCGACTGTAGCACCGGGCTGAACGGCACTAGATTAAAGTCGCCCACGATCACAGTTTTATCGTTACCTGTTAGCAAGGTATATTCGGCCAGGTTCTGCCCGACGTCGCCATTCTCTGTTAGCTGCTGCAGGTCGGACTTACCGGCCATGCTATAAAGATGTACGCCAACAAGGTTGAAAGCAAATCCATCGCTGGCCTTTAAAAGGACACAACGCTGCTTATTATTTACATAGGACGTCGGTTTATCCAAGGTCAGGCCTGAATTCCTATTGAGGAAGATGCGGAGCGTGTTACTGCCCGCCTCTTTAGCGAAATCCGCGATCTCGATAAAATCCGGCACCCAGGCCGTCAAGTCGATATAGCATTCCTGCATGACCAAAATGTCAGTCCTGCAATTGGCAAGTTCTGTTGCGAGGTCCGTGTATATGGACAGGCTACGGTTCTTTTGTACGTTCCAAGAGAAAAAATTCAGGTCCATGCGTTAGTTTAACAATCAAAGGTACTAAATCCTGTATGAGTTAGCTGTTGGATAAAATCATATTAATTACTACAACTACCCCGCCGGTTCAAGCGTCCCACTCTTCTCGCGCTAGTATGCAGCGCAAAGGCCAAAAGCCTGGCGTACTAATGCGCCGCCGACAGCTAGTGAACTTTCCCGGTACAGAACCCTGCGCTGCAATATACCACTGAAGACGCACGGTCCTCCTCGAGCAACCCCGCTAAAACCACAGAGACATTCCGTAACTTAGTATCAACTTTCTGCTTTAATTGAACAAGGAATAAATGAGCACTGTAGAAAACGAAAAAGATGCTCCCGTGGAATCATTTGCGGATGAAAGCGCCTGGGGCAAATGGCTTGCCGCCAATCATGAAAAGTCGGATGGTATCTGGCTGCGCATTTTTAAAAAAGAGTCGGGTGTAAAAACCGTTACCTATGCACAAGCGCTGGACGAAGCGCTCTGTTATGGTTGGATTGACGGACAAAAAAAGCCATTTGACGGTGATTCCTGGCTCCAGAAATTCACGCCACGCCGGGCACGCAGTATATGGTCGAAACGAAACATCGAACATATTGAACGGCTTACCAACGAAAAGAGAATGAAAGCCGCAGGACTGAAGGCCTTTGAAGACGCAAAGAAGGACGGGCGATTAGCTGTGGCATATGACTCGCCTTCCAATTCGGCGATCCCGGACGATTTTCTGCTGCTCCTTGAAAAAAACAAAAAGGCAAAAGCTTTTTTCGACTCGCTGAATAAAGCCAACAAATATGCGATCACCTGGCGGCTCCAGACCGCCAAAAAACCCGAAACCCGCGAAAAGCGAATGAACATGATCCTGGAAATGCTGGCTAAGGGCGAGAAGTTTCATTAGGTAAAAGAAACCAGTACCGGTTGCCGGCTGCCGCACGTAGCATCGAGCTACGAACCACTATGACCGGAGCCTGTGTCGCCGGTTCGTTATTTACCCTTATTCCCGGGTAATGTTATTTTACTTAACGCTTTTTTTGCGTCTTCCACTTTTTTTACAAAAAACGGGTCATTCGCGTGGCTTTTGACATTATCGGTCACGATAACATCGCCATAACCTTTTTCAATTATCGCTTTCTTAGCTTCAGCCATACGTGTATTTATTTAATCCGCCTATCAAATTTACGGCTTTATTTCCTCTTTCAAAAATCCCCGCCCGCCGGTTCAAGCGTCCCGCTTGAACCCCAATAAATGTAAGCGTCCCGCTTACAATAACCATTTGCAAGGCAAAGAAATATTCCACATATTTATTACCATGCAACGCAACGCCTCAACCGACGAACTTTACTTTGTCACATTAACCGTGGTAGATTGGATAGACGTATTTACCCGCCGCTATTACAGCGATTTCATTATCGAGAACCTGGCCTGGTGCCAGCAAAACGCAAACTTGAATATTTATGCCTACGTCATCATGACCAACCACATTCACATGGTGGCCAACGTTCCCGACGGTTCATTAGGCGATGTTTTGGGGCGCTTTAAAAGCTTCACTTCAAAGGAACTTTACAAGATGATAGCTAACAACGCACAGGAAAGCCGGCGCGATTGGATGCTGAAAGCTTTTGACAGGGCAGGTAAATACAACCCGCTAAACGAAAAACATCAATTTTGGCAGAACGGCAATTATCCGGTCGTACTTTTTACACCTGCGGTTATTGAGCAAAAGATCGATTACACGCATGAAAATCCTGTAAGGGCAGGATTTGTGGGTTCGGCACACGAGTACTGGTACAGCAGCGCGAACCCTGAAAGCCCGCTGAAGATCATTTGGTAATGTCAGCGGGACGCTGACAGGGGTTTGGGTTCAAGCGGGACGCTTGAACCGGCGGAGGGCTTTATTGTGCCTACTGCAGCTGCCAACTGCAAACTGTCTACTGCCAACTGCAACTGCAAACTGCCTACTCATTCCTCAAACTCTTCACCGGATTAGCCAACGCTGCTTTGACGGCCGTATAACCCACCGTACCCCACGCGATCATGATGGACCCTGCTATGGTTAAGGCGAAAAACCCGGGGCCTAAATTAACATGGTAAGCGTATTGCTGCAGCCAGCTGTGCATAAAATACCAGGCGATGGGCGCGGCGATGAGAAACGAGATACCGATGAGCAAAGTGAACTCCCGCGATAGCAGGATCAGTATCGCGCTGACCGGGGCGCCGAGCACTTTGCGTACGCCGATCTCCTTTTTTCGCTGTACCGCCATAAATGTTACCAGGCCATACAAACCCAAACACGATATAATTATGGCAACGGCGGCAAACAGCTTGTACAGCTGCGATAGCTGGGTCTCCTGCCGGTAGTAGGCGGCAATGTCCTGGTCGAGGAAACTGTTTGTGAACGCGAAATCGGGATAATATTTGCTCCACAACTTTTCCATGGCGGCCAGCGCAGGTTTTGCCTGCGCCATGTTTAATTGAACGCTGGCCCTGCCATAGGCCCGTTTATCGGTTGTTAATACTACCGGCACCATGCCGAAGCGCAGCGAGGCGGTATGAAAATCTTTCACAACACCCACTATAGGCCGGTTATAGCCGTTTACGATGATTCTCTTCCCGATGGCGAGCTGAGGGCTGCTGTAACCGAGGATACGGGTCACATTTTCAGTCACCACAAATTCGCGGGTTGTATCCGACTCGTAATAGGGACGGCCGGCTATAAATTGCAAATGAAACAGGTTAAAAAAGCCGGTGTCGGTCATTTTATAGGCGACGATCATATTTGGCGCCTTACCCACATTGTCAGGTGTCCGCAAGTCGATGAGCCAGCGGCCGCCGATAGGCGGCCCCGAACCGAAACTCACTTTTTCGATACCGGGTATCTTCAGCAATTCATCGCGCAAGACAGCCCTTTTGGCAAATCCGACGCTGTCCTGCGGAAGCTCGGCGGTTAAAATGGCTTCTTTGTTAAAGCCCATATCAGCCGTATTAACGTAGCTCATTTGCGAGGCCATTACCATGGTAACAATGATGAGCGCCTGTGCCGTAAAAAACTGGAAAATAACCAGGCCGCGCCGCAGCGAGATACCGCCCTGCCCCGCGGAGGCAGTACTTTTTAATACCCGCGCGGGATTAAAGCCCGACAGCAGGAAGGCCGGGTAAAACCCGGCTAAAAGGATCACCGCAGCCAGCGACGATAAGAGGAACAAGATCATATTACCCTGGTACAAGGCGGAAGCAGCAAGATGAATTTCCAGCAGGTTATTAATAACCGGTATAACCAGCAGCGCAGCAGCCAGCGCGATGAACAATGCAAAACCGCTGACGACCGCTGCCTCGCCCAGGAATTGAAGGATGAGCTGGCGGCGGTTACTGCCTAATACCTTACGCACGCCAACTTCCCTGGCGCGGTTTACGGCTTGCGCCGTGCTCAAATTGATAAAATTTACACAGGCTATTACCAACAGGAAAATACCGATGGTACTAAGCATCAGGATAAGGTTGTTGCTGAAAACTCGGCCATCGAACGTGCCGTAACGTGCATCGAAATGCATTTCACTCAGGGGCTGTATCGAAAGAAAATAATTTGGATCGAAGGGTTTGATATAACGGTCGGAGTACTGCTTAAGCTGGCTTTTAAACTGCGCAGGCGAATCGCTTTCATTCAATTGCACAAAGCAGTAATTGTCTTCTTCAATATAGCCCCAGTCGTTCATAAACCTTTTCAGGTCGGGATAGCTTTGATGGGTAGCGTATGACAATACCGCTTTCATCGGAAAATCGGTATTGGCTGGTATATCCTTTAAAATACCACAAACCCGCATCGGCACGCCATCCATCCGCATCATTTTGCCGGTAGCCTGTTGCCAATGCCCGAAATATTTATCGCCGAGGCTTTGCGTTAACAACACGTTATTGGGTACTTTAAGTGAGTTGCGGTATTCGCTTGCCACCAGCGGAAAGCTGAACATGTCGAAAAATTGCGGTTCGGCGAAAAATACGCCTTCTTCTTCCCGAAACCTTTTTGTGGTGCTGCTTCCATTGTCCTTTATAATCACCTGCACAAACTCATCGCGAACAATAGCCGCTGCATTGGCCAATTGCGGAAGGCTGCTCCTTAAACCCGGGGCCACCGGGAAGGGCACACCCATGCGGTATTTTTCATGCGCCGGGTTACGCGCAACCCGTATCAGGCGAAATAATTGGTTTTTATGCGCGTGAAACTGATCAAAACTTTCTTCGTACCGGACCACCAAAAAAATAAGCAGGAACGCCGCAAAACCCACGGCTAAGCCTGCAATATTTATAACCGAGTAAGTTTTGTGGCGGGCAATATTGCGCCATGCGATCTTTAAATAATTTTTAAACATGTAAATACGGTTTGATTGGTGATGAGGCCGGTTCGCTGCCCCGTTGATCTTTTTGATGAACCATAATCGCAGGGCCAAAGGTCAGTCCGATAGATATCGCTCCCGGCAAGAACAGGCCATAGCGGCTAATAGTTGAAGTATTATGCATTCAAGTGTTTTGATCGGCCAAAAGCCTGTTCCAGGTTACTAAGTTACGGATATATGGCGAACGGAATTGGCTTGCGCAATTTATTGTAATATAAGCAAACATCAGTCGTCCGGTTTCGAAGTGCAAATTTTCACCGGCCGTACTCGAAAACCGGTGCGGCGCGATCATGAATTACCCCGGATTTTCGCAAATTAAAGCCCAGTAAAAAAGTGCAAAAATGTTAACCCCGTAAAATACTAAAATGCTCATTAACAAGTATATAGCTGCGGAAAATCCAGAATTGTGTAAACCCTGTGTTAACCCTTCGGGTAGTCATTGGTCATTAGTCATTCAATGTCGTTTAGCTAAGGGTTCGCCTGGCATTTTGGCCTCACCTAAACGGCGAAGCCCTCACTAATCCTCTCCAAAGGAGAGGACTTTAGCTGCGCTCTTCGCTATGCCTTTTCAGAACCCTCTCCTTGTATGTGTTTAGCGTGGGGCATTATCGGTTGATGGAAATACTTTGTGCGACGATCTTTTGGAAACTCTGCTGCTGCTGATTGGCGGTAGCGGCAATGCTGGTCATCACTTCCCAGGTGTGCGCTCCT
>Ga0207667_10000239_pt1 | contig 76776 bp, 72 predicted proteins | sample KBSCornC52_FD_184301 | JGI IMG/M metagenome (GOLD analysis project Ga0207667, IMG submission 184301) | Corn rhizosphere microbial communities from Kellogg Biological Station, Michigan, USA - KBS Corn C5-2 (SPAdes) (version 2) | ecosystem: Host-associated > Plants > Roots > Rhizosphere > Soil ... | reverse complement strand
CCGAGCCGCGGATGCTGCCGGTCGTTCCTGCCAGTGCCCATGTTCCCTGGATCAGGAATGCAACCAGTAGCAATGCCGCTACGGCCGTACGACGGAGGGTACGTAGAGTAGTCAAATTCTAGCCCTCTGTGGTGAGTGATATATGGCAGAAAACGGCAGCGTCGAGCAAAACTGCTCTCAGCAACCTTTAATCTGCCATGCAGGCCTATTAGCGACCTAAGTCACTCTCCCCCTCAGGGAACCTTAAGAATTAAATATGAAGAAACCACCCCGGTCGCTTTCCGGAGTGGTTTCTGAGAAGGCAAAGGCGATTTTGGTATCTTTGTGCCGTCCCTCGACTTCGGCCCTTCGGGCCTACGCTCGGGATGACAGGGGGCTCCCCTAGCCCTTCTGCCTGAGGGCCTCGGCGAGGAGGCCCGGGATCTGGGAGGGGCGGTCGGCGACCGGGACGTTGGCGGCCTGGAAGGCCTTGATCTTGGACTCCGGGGTGCCGAACTCGCCCGAGATGATCGCGCCGGCATGGCCCAGGGACTTGCCCGGGGGGGCGTTGCGGCCGCCGATAAAGGCCACGATCGGGGTGTTGGGCAGGTGCTCGGCGATGTAAGCGGCCGCATCTTCTTCGTCCGAGCCGCCGATCTCGCCGCAGATCACGATGGCCTTGGTCTGGGGGTCGTTGGCGAAGTCCCGCAGGCAGTCGACGAAGACCGTGCCGATGATCGGGTCGCCGCCGATGCCGACGCAGGTGGATTGTCCGTAGCCGGCCCGGGTCAGCAGGTCGACGACCTCGTACGTCAGGGTCCCGGAGCGGGAGATCAGGCCGACGTCGCCTTCTTTAAAGATATGGCCCGGCATGATGCCGATGCTGGACTTGCCCGGCGAGATCAGCCCGGGGCAGTTCGGACCGATGATCTGCATGCCCGGGGTGGCCGCGACCACCCGGAGCACGTCGTGGACCGGCAGCCCTTCGCTGATGCAGACCGCGAACGTGATGCCGGCGGCGTGCGCCTCGAACAGGGCGTCGGCCGCGAACGGCGGCGGGACGAAGATGCAGGTGTGGGTGGCGCCGGTGGCCGCGACCGCCTCAGCGACGGTGTTGAAGACCGGCAGGCCGTGATCGCTCTTCTGACCGCCTTTGCCGGGGGTGACGCCGCCGACCACGTTGGTGCCGTACGCGAGCATGCGCGCCGTGTGATACGAGCCTTCGGTCCCGGTGATGCCCTGGACGATGACCTTGCTGTTCTTGTCGAGGTAGATGCTCACGTTATGCTCCCGCCGCGATCTTGACGGCCTGTGCGGCGCCTTCGTCCATCGTCTCCACCGGCACGAAGCCGTTGGCGGCGAGGATTTCGCGGCCTTCCTTTTCGTTGGTGCCGGTCAAGCGGATGACCAGCGGGACTTTGCGGGATTTCGTCTCGCCCAGCGCTTCCACGATGCCCTTGGCGACCTCGTCGCCGCGGGTGATGCCGCCGAAGATGTTCACGAAGAACACCTTGGCGTCGGTGTTGTTCATCACCAGCTCGTAGCAGTTGCGCACGCGCTCCGCGTTGGCGCCGCCGCCGATGTCGAGGAAGTTGGCGATCTCGCCGCCGGCGTTCTTGACCGCGTCCATCGTCGCCATCGCCAGGCCCGCGCCGTTGGCCATCGTGCCGACGGTGCCGGGGAACCGGCGGAAGTTGCGGATGCCCAGGCCCGCCGCGGTCGCGAGCGTCTCGTCCTCGTCGAGCGGCAGCGTCTGCTGCCACGCCTTGAACTCGGGGTTCTTGAAGAGCGCGTCGTCGTCGAGTTCGACCTTGGAATCCGACGCGATCACCTTGCCGTCGGCCGTCAGCGCGAGCGGATTGATCTCGACCAGTTTGGCGCCATATTTGAAGAACAATTCGTAGAGGCCGCCGACGATGCCGGGCAGCGCCTTGCGGAAACCGGGATCGAGATCCGAAGCGAACGCGAGATCGCGTCCGATGTAGGACCAATACCCGCCCGCGACGTCGACGAACGCTTTGGCGATCGACTCGGGATGGTCGTGCGCGACGTCCTCGATGTCCATGCCGCCGAACTTGCTCACCATGAAGACCGGCTTCTTGGTGGTGCGGTCGATCGCGATCGCACAGTACGCCTCTTTGGCGATGTCGAGCGTCTCCTCGACCAGCAGCGAGTTGATCGCTTCGCCGGCCGGGTTCTGGCGGTTCGGCGGCATCGGCGTCGCCATGATCTCGGTCGCCGCCTTGAGCGCCTCGTCGGCGTTGGTGGCGAACTTGATCTTGCCGGCCTTGCCGCGGCCGCCCATCAGCACTTGGGCCTTGACCACCCACTTGCCGGGGTTGGCGGCGACGAAGTCGGCCGCTTCCTGCGGGGTCTTGCAATGCTGCGACCGCGGCACCGGGATGCCGACCCGCTTGAACAGTTCTTTTCCCTGGTATTCCATCAAATTCATGAGTCGAGTCTTCCTAAGAGCGAACGGGCGATGATGATCTGTTGGATCTCCGAGGTGCCTTCGTAGATCTCGGTGATCTTGGCATCGCGGTAGTAGCGTTCCACTGGGAACTCGGTGGTGTAACCGTAGCCGCCGTGGATCTGCACCGCCTCCGAGGCGTGCTTGCGCGCCGCCGTCGAGGCGAACAGCTTGGCCTTGCTGGCCTCGACCGCGAACGGTTCGCCGGCATCGCACAGCGCGGCCGCCCGGTACGTCAGCAGGCGCGCGGCGTCGAGGTCGGTGGCCATCTGGGCGATCTTGAACGAGACGCCTTCGAAGGCGCCGATCGGCCTGCCGAACGCGTGGCGGTCTTTGGCGAACGTCACCGAGGCGTCCAGGCACGCGGCCACGATGCCGGTGGCCTGCGCCGCGATGCCGATGCGGCCGCCGGCCAGCGCCGTCATCGCGCTGCCGAAGCCCTCGCCCTCGCCGCCGATCAGCGCGTCGGATCCGACCGCGACGTCGTCGAAGGCCAGGTCGCAGGTGCTGCTGGTATGCACGCCGAGCTTTTCGGTGACGCGCTCGACGACGATGCCGGGCAGCGCGTTGTCGATCAGGAACGCGCTCACGCCCTTGGCGCCGGCGCCGCCCGTGCGGAACATGCCCATCGTGACCGCGCCGCACGTGCCGTTGGTGCACCACTGCTTGCGGCCGTTGAGCGCGTATCCATCGGCCGTCTTGGTCGCGGTCGCGCGGATGGCGGCGGCGTCGGACCCCGCATCCGATTCGGTCAGCGCGAACGCGGCGATCGCGTCGCCGGCGGCCAATCGCGGCAGCCACCGCTGCTTCTGCTCCTCCGAGCCGAGCTTGACGATGGCGTTGCAGATCATGGTGTGCACCGAGAACGTCACCGCCGTGCCGGCGTCGACCCGGGCCAGTTCTTCGACCGCGAGCGCGTAGGCCAGATAGCCGGCGTCGACGCCGCCGTAGGCCTCGGGGACGATCAGCCCCATCAGCCCCGCGTCGTTGAGCTTGGTGTAGAGCGCGCGCGGGAACGTGTGCGCGCGATCCCATTCCGCGACGTGCGGCGCGATCTCGCGCTCGGCGATCTCGGCGGCCAGGCCGGCGATCGCGCGCTGCTCGTCGGTCAGCGAGAACTGGGAGCGTTCGGAGAGGTTCATGCGTAGGTGTAGAATCCCCGGCCGCTCTTCTTGCCGAGCCAGCCCGCCGCGACGTACTGCTTGAGCAGCGGACACGCGCGGTACTTGGGATCGCCGAACCCGTCGTGCAGGACATCGAGGATCGAGAGACACGTATCGAGACCGATGAAGTCGGCCAGTTCGAGCGGCCCCATCGGATGGTTCATGCCGAGCTTCATCACCGTGTCGATCGCCTCGACCGAGCCGACGCCTTCGAAGAGCGCGTAGACCGCTTCGTTGATCATCGGCATCAGCACCCGGTTCGAGACGAAGCCGGGGAAGTCGCGCACCTCGACGGCGGTCTTGCCCATCTGCACGGCCAGGTCGCGGACGCTGCCGAAGGTCGCATCCGAGGTCGCGATGCCGCGGATGATCTCGACCAGCTTCATCACCGGGACGGGGTTCATGAAGTGCATGCCGATCACGCGTTCCGCGCGCTTGGTCGCGGCGCCGAGCGTGGTGATCGAGATCGACGAGGTGTTGCTCGCCAGGATCGCGCGATCGGGCGTCGCGGCGTCGAGCGCGCGGAAGATCCCGAGCTTGAGGCCGAGGTCCTCGGTGGCCGCTTCGATCGCGAGGTCGACGTCGAGGTCCGCGATCGCCGGCGCGAACGCGATGCGGGCCAGGATCTCGTCGCGCTGCTCGGCCGTGATGCGCGCTTTTTCGACCGCACGCGCCAACTGCTTGGCGATGCCGGCCAGACCGCGATCGAACAGCTCCTGCGAGCGATCGTTGAGCAGGACGTCGTGCCCGCTTTGGGCGGCGACCTGCGCGATGCCCGCGCCCATCTGCCCGGCACCGATGACGGCGATGCGAAGCGGCATCCGCTAGTCGACTCGGATGAGAACGGCGTCGCCCTGGCCGCCGCCGGAGCAGATCGAGGCGATGCCGAGCCCGCCGCCGCGCGCGCGCAGCTGGTTGACGACCGCACCGATCAACCGCGCGCCCGACGCGCCGATCGGATGGCCCATCGCGACCGCGCCGCCGTTCTGGTTGATCAGTCCCTCGGCCAAGCCGAGGTCGCGCGACGAGGTGAGCGCGACCGCCGAGAAGGCCTCGTTGATCTCCCAGACGTGGATCTGGTCGTTCGTCAGGCCGTGCTTGGCGAGCAGCTTCTTGGCCGCCATGGCCGGCGTCAGGCAGATGTAGGGCGAGTCCCACGCGACCGTCGCGTGATCGACCACGGTCGCGAGCGCCTCGCGCCCGCGCGCTTCGGCCCAGGCGGCGTCGGCCAGCACCAGCGCGGCCGCGCCGTCGTTGACGCCCGGCGCGTTGCCGGCGGTGATGGTGCCGTTCTTCTCGAGCGGCTTGAGCTTGCCCAGCGTCTCCACGGTCGAATCGCCGCGCACGGCTTCGTCGCGGTCGACCAGCGCGAACGGCAGGTCGCCGGTCACGAACGGCGCGTAGGCCTCTTGGTCGAGCGTGAACTGTTCGGACGGCGTGCGACCTTCGCCGCGCACCTCGCCGCGCTTGGGAAGCGCGTCGACGACGACCTTGCCCTTGGCCTTGGTCGCGACCTTGACGGCGACGATCTCGGGGTCGAGCCGGCCGCTCTCGCGGGCCGCATGCGCGCGCTGGTGGCTCTGCGCGGCGAACGCGTCTTGATCGTCGCGCGAGAGGCCGAGTTCGCCCGCGACGATGCTGCCCTGGGTCGACATCGTCATCGGGAAGTACTGATCCCACAGGCCGTCGTGGATCATCGCGTCGAGCATCGTGCCGTCGCCGAAGCGATAGCCGAAGCGCGCGTCCTTGAGGAGATACGGCGCGTTCGACATCGACTCCATGCCGCCGGCGCCGATCACGGCGTTGGCGCCCGCGTCGATCGAACGCATCGCGTTGACGACCGCGAGCAGACCCGAGGCGCAGACCTTGTTGACCGTATCGGCGGTCACGGTCTTGGCCAGGCCGGATTTGAAGACGACCTGCCGGGCCGGATTCTGACCGACGCCCGCCTGCAGAACTTCGCCGAAGACGACGTGTTCGAGGTCGGACGGATCGATGCCGGAGCGTTCGATGGCGGCCGCCAAAGCGACCGAGCCGAGGGTGGTGGCGGTCAGCGGCGCGAGGGCGCCGCCGAGCTTCCCGAACGGCGTCCGGGCGGTGGAAAGAATGACGGTGGGCATAGCCTGCCTCGGTTTCGCCTGTCCCTCGACTTCGGCCTTCGGCCTACGCTCGGGATGACACGTAAGGAATGCGGCCTTCGGCCTATGCTCGGAATGACACGCGAGGAATGCTCGCTGGTCGCGCGGTGAGCGACCTTTGTCCTAATGCGCGTGCGGGTGCGGCGCCTCGGCGGGGGCGGCTTGGGTGCAGACGGCGGTCGCATCCGGTCCGCAGTCGGCGCATTCGAGCTGCAGGGTCGCGTGGGTGATGCCGTAGTTCGCGCGCAGGCGCGCCTCGATCTCGCGCAGCAGGGCGTCGGCTTCGCTGACCCGCCGGTCGGCGATCTGCACGTGCGCCGAGAGCGCGCGCGCGCCGGAACCGATCGTCCAGACGTGCAGGTCGTGCACCGCCACCACGCCGTCGATGCCGCAGAGCGCGCCCGAGAGTTCGAGCGTGTCGATGCCGCGCGGGACCGATTCGAGCAGCACGTCGGTCGCGTCGCGCAGGATCTGCGCGACGCCCACCACGATGACGACCGCCACCACCAGCGAGAGGAACGGATCGATCCAGGCCGCCCCGGTCGCCAGGATGATCGCGCCGCCCAGGATGACGGCCAGCGCGCCGATCGCGTCGCCGGCGATGTGGAACAGGGCGGCGCGGACGTTGAGGTCGCGATGTCCGTCGCGCATCAGCATCAGACCGACGCCGGCGTTGACCACCAGGCCGACCAGCGCGATGCCGCTCATCAGGCCGCCCTGCGGCACCGACGGATGCGCGAACCGCCCGACCGCCTCGTAGACGATGAAGATGACCGCGCCGATCAGCAGGGCGCCGTTGGCGAGCGCGCCGAGCATCTCGATCCGGCCGTAGCCGAAGGTCCGGCGTTCGTTGGCGGGACGGGCGGCGCCGATGGTCGCGACCAGCGCGATGCCCAGCGCGAAGAGGTCCATGCAGACGTGCACGGCGTCGGTCAGCAGCGCGAGCGATCCGGAGCGCGCGCCGCCCCAGAACTCGAGGGCCGCCACGAACGCGGCCAGCACGAGCGCGAGCAGCAATCGCCCGCGGATGTTCATCGAACTACGCTTTTATGGCTTTCAACGCGAGGACGGCGAGCATCGCGCCGAAGAAGCCGAGCGTCTTGCTCTCGGCCTCGCGGATGACGTCGGGCTTCCATTCGCCCTTGGCGTTGGGCATCGGCTCGGCTTGCGGGATCAGCGGCGGCACGGCCGCGCGATACTCGTCGAAGGCCTCGCCGAACTGCGAGCGCAGGAACTGTTCCTCGTGCGGGATGATGGTCGCGTAGACGGCCGCCATCGTGCCGAGCGATGCGGCCATCAGGCCGACCTTCTGGGCGGCGCCGTTCTTGCCGGTGAACGCGATCGCGAATCCGAGCGCGGTGATGAAGTTGCCGACGTAGAGCGGGTTGCGGACGTACGCGTACGGACCCGCGGTCACCAGTTCCGGCGCGATCACGTGATCGCCGCGCGTGGTGACGCCGGAGTAGCCGACGGCCCAGCAGCGCACCAGTTCGCCGGCCAGCGCCAGCGGCAGGCCGATGGTCACGCCGAGCGCGCTCGGCTTGCCGAAGGCCGCCAGCACGACGGCCGGGACCGCCAGCAGCGCGCCGCGATTCTTGAACACGAAGGCTTGGAATTCGTCGGTGTCGTTCACGATGGCGGGATTCGACCGCGCTCCCGGGCGTCCTCGTACGTCTCGCGGAGCGTCCGCTCCAGTTTGAAGCGCGGCTCCCAGCCGGTCGCGGCCCGCAGCTTCTCCGACGAGCCGTACGAGACCGGCGTGTCGGAGGGCCGCATCCGGTCCGGATCCTCGCGGACCTCGACCGGAACGCGGGCGGCGGCGATCAGCTTGCCGAGCATCTCGCGCATCGAGATGGCCGTGCCGCTCGAGACGTTGTAGATCTCCGCGCGCGCGCCGCCCTTCGCGAGCGCCAGGTAGGCGGCGACCACGTCGCGGACGTCGAGGAAGTCGCGCTTGGCCTCGAGGTTGCCGACCATCAGCACGGGCGAGCAGCCCTCGGCGATGCGCGCCAGCTGCGCGGCGAACGATGCGATCGCGAAGCGATCGCTCTGACCCGGCCCGATGTGGTTGAACGCGCGCGCGATCACGACGTCGAGGTCGAAGCTGCGCGCCTCGCCGAGCAGGATCGCCTCGGCCGCCGCCTTGCTCGCCGAGTACGGATTCTCGGGACGCGCGGCGTACGATTCGAGGAGCGGATACTCGTGCGGCTCGCGCCGGCCGTAGACGTCGGCGGAACTGGCGAACACGATCCGCGGCGACGCGCCGCCGTCGTCGCGGTAGGAACGCACCGCGCGCGCCAGCCGGGCCGTGCCGAGGGCGTTGACGTCGTAGACGCCGAGCGGATCGGCGAGCGCGTCGGGCACGGCCGCGATCGCGGCCAGATGGAACACCACCTCGGGGCGCGCGATGTCGAGCGCCGCGCGCAGCGTCTGTTCGTCGCGCAGGTCGACCGGCAGGAAGCCGTCGCTCTCGTGCGACGCGCCGGCCGCCACCACGTCCCAGCCGTCGGCCGCGAGCGCCGCGCACAGGTGACGTCCGACGAAACCGCTCGCCCCGGTCACGAGCGCGCGCATGCGACTACCCGACGCGCTTCGCGAGCGAGTCGAGATCGCACTCGACCATGGTCGCGACCAGCTGCTCGAACGAGACCTCCGGCGTCCAGCCGAGCACGCGCTTGGCCTTGGCCGGATCGCCGATCAGCAGATCTACCTCGGCCGGACGCACGAACGCCGGATCGATCTTGACGTACGGCTCGTACGACCCGAGTCCGGCCGCCTCGAACGCGATCCGGACGAAGTCCTTGACGGTGTGCGTGCGGCCGGTCGCGATCACGAAATCGTCGGGCGTCTGCTGCTGCAGCATCAACCACATCGCGCGCACGTAGTCGCCCGCGAAGCCCCAATCGCGCTTCGCGTCGAGGTTGCCGAGCCGCAGTTCCTTCGCCAGCCCGAGCTTGATCCGCGCGACGCCGTCGGTGATCTTGCGCGTCACGAACTCCTTGCCTCGACGGGGCGAGTTGTGGATGACCAACTCGCCGACGCCGGCATGGAAGCGCTCCGTCTCGGTCGTGATGTCGTAGAGCCAGCCGTCGAAGTGCGGGTCCTCGACGATGCGCTTCACCTCGCGCAGATCTTTGCGGAGGTGGGCGCCCTTGTTGCCGTGAGGATTGGGCGAACGGAGGTTGATCGAGTAGAACGGCCCCGGACGCTCTGCCGGCCCGACATCGACGTTGAGCACGAGATCCTGCCCGAGCGCGTTCTTGGCCATCCACCACAGTCCCATCGCTAGGACCGCCGAGTTGGTCTTGAAATTCTTATACCGATAGATGCCGTTGCCGGCCTTGAGCCCGTCGGTCGCGTTATATCCTTCGAGGAAGGCACGCCATACCGCGTCGTCTCCATTGAGGACGATCTTCGGCACCCGCTTGTGGCCGTCGGCGGTGTAGCATTCCTGGTAGAGCCATTCGATGAACGTCTGCGCTCCGCTAAGAGCAAGTGCGCCTACGACCCTTCCAGGGACGAACCCAGAGGTGCTTGGATAGCACTTCGTAGTTCCGAGCGTCTGCCTCTCCCAAACCCCGGCGAAATGCTCGCGTAAGCGCTCGTCGGAGTTCGTGAACTTCGCGCGGACGCGGCCCTCGTCCGATCTTGAGGCGGACCCGTCGCCGACGAACGCGCCGAGCATCCATGCCATCTCAAGGCTGCAGCCGGAAAAGGAAGGCGTGGGAGGCAACTTCGCTCTCAGCATCTTGTCGCCGACGAGGACGTTCTTCGACGGGACCTCCCCATTCTCGAGGAACATCACGTGATCGGCGGTCAACGTCACGGAACCGCATCGCGCTTCTATACGACGAACACCCTTGTTCTGTACGACTGGACGATGCGCGTATGCGGTAGCACCAAGGACGCGGACGAAGGCATCGCCATCCCATACACAAAGATCGTCGTCGACGTCGAAGCGTTGAACGACCGGCCCCTTCTTCGCGACGTGCGCGATATCAGAGATCGGAACGACGTCGACTTGGTTGCCCCGCTTGATGATGATCGGTGTATTGGCGGGCACGGATTCGTGGTTAAAGAGTATCCCGCTCACCGCGAACATGTCGTACGACTCGCGATAGTTCACCGTGATCCAATGACCGTAGAGCTTGGCGACGCCGTACGGGCTGCGCGGATAGAACGGCGTGTCCTCGTCTTGCGGAACGGCCTGGACCTTGCCGAACATCTCGGAGGACGACGCCTGATAGAACTTGATCGACGGATCGACCGCGCGGACCGCTTCGAGGATGCGCGTCACGCCGAGCGCCGTGAACTCGCCGGTGAGCACCGGCTGCGTCCACGAGGTCGGCACGAACGATTGCGCCGCCAGGTTGTAGACCTCGTCGGGACGGATCGCGTCGACGATCTTCGTCATCGAGGTCTGGTCGAGCAGATCGCCCGAGACGAACTCGATGTCGTTGACCAGATGCTGGATGCGCTCGTGCACGTCGGTGGACGTGCGGCGGGTCATACCGACGACGCGGTAGCCCTTCTCGAGCAGCAGTTCGGCCAGGTACGAGCCGTCTTGTCCGGTGATGCCGGTGATGAGCGCGGTCTTCTTCAAAGCGGTCCTATTTCCGGGAGCGGTCAGTTCAAGATCTGGATGGAGTCGCCCTTATCGTCGAAGATGAAGCGCGTCTCGAACAGCTCGGCGCCCTCGGCGCCGACGACTTTGGATTGGATCGTCAGGCGGTGCATCAACTTGCCTTCGTGACGGATCACGCCGGAGTAGAAGTATTGCACCAGCGGCGTGACCGAACCGGTCAGCGGCGCCAGCCGGCGGCGTTCCACCAGCAGCTTGAGGAGCAGCGTCTGCAGGTGCTGCGGCAGCAGCCGGCTGGCGTCGTCGGGCGTCATGCGCACCGTGACCAGCTCTTCTTGCGCCTTGTTGGTGTCCTCTTGGACGGGCTTGTCGGTGGTGTAGCGGATGACCGCGTCCCAATCGTCGGCCGAGACGCCGGTGAATTTCATGCCGTAGCGCCACACCGACTTGCCCTGATGGCTGACGGTGTCTTGCCAGACGGCCTTGGCGCGGATGCGTACGACCTTCGTGTCGATGGTCGCGCGTACTTCGAACTCGTTCTTGCCGACCGGTTCCTGGGTGAGCACGCACAGGCCGCCGCCGCTGATGTCCAGGCCGATCGCCGGCTTCTGGGTGAGGCCCGCGTCGATGGAGACGGTCGCCCGGTAGGGCTTCCGCTTACGAGGATACTTGCGCCGGTTCGCGTCTTTCCCCGTGAACCACGCGAGGAGATCCCCCATCATAGCGTAGCGGCCTCCACCGCTGCTTCTGCCGCGGCGCGACTGGTGTAGCGCCGGTAGCCGCTCATTTCGGTGACGACCGAGGCGTGCCCCTTGATGAAGAGATACTGGCCGTCGTACTCCTGATCGTTGCGGACGCTGGCCCAAAACCCGGGCAGCACCTCGGCACGCGTGTCCGAGACGGTCCCGCTGCGCACGTACTTCGGAAAGACGTCGGGCACGTACCGCATGGCGGTCACGTGGCCGGCGCCGTCGACGGTGAACGTCCCGTCGCCGTGATCGACGTCGCGCCGCAACGACTGGAAGCGGACCGTGCCGGCATCGGCGGTGTAGTCGTAGTCGGCGGTATGACGGCTGTCGAACGGCACCGCGAAGCCGCCGCCGGCCTGGCCCGCCAGCAGTTGGCGCTCCAGGTCGCGCTTCTTGGCGTCGCTCTGCTCGGCCCCGTCGGCGAGGTAGCGCAAGACCCGGACCTTGACCAGGTTCGGGCCGTCGGCGGCCGCCACGATCACGACGTCGGCGTGCCGGTGGAGCGGGCCGCCGTCCATCGCGGTGGTCTGGTGGATCCGATAGACGATCGCTCCGGCGCGGTCGCGTTCGGCGACGCTGGCGGCATGCGCGACGATCGCCGGGATCATCGGGCGGCGGCCTTCGCGCGTTCGGCGAGCGTCACCGCGACGAACGCCGCGACCTCGCTCGGCAGGGTCCCGCGACCGAAGCCGGCGTCGTAGCCGAGTTCGCCGGCCATCAGGTTGGTCACGCGCGGGCCGCCGCAGCAGAGCACGACCCGGTCGCGCAGGCCTTCGGCCTCGAGCAGTTCCGCAAGCGCGGTGAAGTTCTTGATGTCGCTGCCTTTCTGGGTGACGACCTGCGAGGCGAGCAGCGCGTCGATCTGCTTCTCCTTGGCGAACCGCACCAGGTCTTCGACCGCCACCTGACTGCCCAGATTGTAGGTCTCGAACGTCTGGTAGCGCTCCAGGCCGTAATCGCCCTTGTAGCCCTTCATGTTGAGGATCGCGTCGATGCCGACCGTGTGCGCGTCGGTGCCGATGCACGCGCCCGCGACGCGGACGGTCCGGCCGATCCGCTCGCGCACGAACGCGTCGACCTCTTCCATCGACATCGCGTGTTCTTTGGCCGACGGCGCCTTGATCGCGGCGACGTCGATGCCCTGCGGCGTGGCCGCGTAGGCGACGAAGAACGAGAAGCCCTTGGCGATGCGCCGGCCCTCGACCACCTGCACGTCGGAGAAACCCATCTTGGCGATCAGCTGCCGGGCGGCTTCGTCGGCCGCCTCGCTCCACTCGACCGGTAGCGTGAACGAGAGCTGCACCTTGCCGTCGTCGAGCGTGTCGCCGTACGGTTTGACGATCGCGCTCATCGGGCCGCTCCGGCCGTCAGACCGAGTTCCCGCTGCAGGGTCTCTTCGAACGGATTCCAGTAGCCCGGCTCGCGCGCGAACACCCCGTCGAAGCCGCGTCCGCCTTCGGGCGGGCGCGAGACGTCGGCGAAGAACTTCTTCTCGATGGCGGCCATCAGGCCGGTCTCGCCGACGCGCTGCAGCAGCGCCTCGCACTCCGCCAGCACGTCCTGCGCGCGCCGCTCGATCCGGCCGCCGGGCTTGATCTCGATCTCGTCGCCGAAGTGGCGCGCTGTGTTCATGATGTAGCGCGCGTTCTCGATCGCGAGCGCGCGGTCGCCCAGGAACGGCGTGTGGATGGCCTCGGTCAGCATGCCGCACAGGTGGATCGACTGATGCGTCATCACCGAGGTCAGGTTGAACATCGCGTCGATCAGATGGCCCTTGAAGATGTCGCCGGTCATGTGCTTGGTCGGCGGCATGTACTTGAGCGGCGCATCCGGGAAGATCTGGCGCGCGAGCTGCGCCTGCGCGACCTGGAACAGGAAGCCGTCCTCGAGCGCCGGGTCGATCTCGTAGGCGTCGCCGAGCCCGATCTGCGCGTCCGGCATGCCGGCCCGGTGCGCGAACTCCTCGTTGACGAACTGCGAGGCCAGCACGGCGGGCGCCTGTTCGACCGCGTCGGCGGTCGTCAAGTAGTTGTCCTCGCCGGTGTTGATGATGATGCCCGAGTAGGCGTTGAGCATCCGGCTGAAGTGCTGGTCGACGAACGTGCGCTTCATGTTGATGTCGCGGAACAGGATGCCGTACATCGAATCGTTGAGCAGCATGTCGAGCCGTTCGATGGCGGCCATCGACGCGATCTCGGGCATGCACAGACCGCTCGCGTAGTTCGTCAGCATGACGTAGCGTCCGAGCCGTTCGGAGGCCTCGTCGAGCGCGTCGCGGATGATCTTGAAGTTGGCCTGGGTCGCGTAGGTCCCGCCGAAGCCCTCGGTGGTCGGACCGTACGGGACGAAGTCGAGCAGCGACTGCCCGGTCGAGCGGATGACGGCGACGATCTGCGCGCCCGCTTCGGCGGCCGCCACCGCGGCCGACCGGTCCTCGTAGATGTTGCCGCTGGCGACGATCACGTAGAGCAGCGGCGCCTGCGTCTGCGGCAGCCGCGCGAGCATCTCGTCGCGGCGCGCGCGCCCCGCCCGGACGCGCGCCAGTCCGCTCTCGACGTACGGCGCGAGCGCGCCGCGTGCGGCCGCCTCGGGGACGGCGTCGAACGCGTCGAGCGTCCAGGCGCCGTCGGCCAGGGCGTTGGCGACGGCCTGCGGACGCAGCCCGGTCTCGGCCAGGGCGCGTCCGAACGGCAAGGCGATGCCCCGGCCGCGCCGCTCGGACGCGAGCCCGTCCAGGATCGCGTTGGGCAGCGGGATCTCGTCGTGTCCGACCCCGTCGATGCCGAGCAAGCGCAGCACCGAACGCTCGACCGCGACGGTCGAATGTGCGGCGATGAAGGCGCTCACGGGCGCCACCACGGCGCTCGCAAGCGAGCGGCAGCGTTTGACGGCGGCGGGATCGATCCGAAGTTCCATAGTCTACGGCGCTAATTTATCGCGAAGATAGTCGCTCAGGCCTTCGCCCCAGCTCGGCATGACGTATCCGAGGGCGGCCAGTCGCTCCGAGGCGAGGGCCGAAAAACGGGGGCGAGGGGTCTCGGGCTTCCACTCCGCCCGGCCGGTCGGCACCAGCGGCGCGTCGATCCCAGCCCGGCGCAGCGCCTCGGCGGCGAAGGCGTACCACGAGACCGGCCCGGCGTCGGCGGCGTGGTAGAGGCCGTAGCGACGCGTCTCGACCAGCGCCCGCAGCGCGTCCGCCAGGTGGACCGCATAGGTCGGCGAGGCGAACGCGTCGTCGACGATCGCCTGCGGTTCGCCGGCGCGTCCCTTCGCGAGCACCCGGTCGACGAACGTGTAGCCTTTCGACGAGCTGACGCGGGTGCCGTAGAGCCCGCAGGTGCGCACCACGTACGCGTCCATCTGCAGGCGTTCGACGCGCCGCTCGCCCTCGAGTTTCGACGCGCCGTACTGCGAGAGCGGGCGCGGCTCGTCGGTCTCGCGATACGGCCGCTCGGTCTCGCCGTCGAAGACGTAGTCGGTGCTGATGGTGACGAACGCCGCGCCGGCCGTGCGGGCCGCACGCGCCATCCGCTCGACCGCGGTCGCGTTCACCGCGAACGCGCGCTCCGGTTCCCGTTCGCACAGATCGACGTTGTGGAACGCGGTGCAGTTGACGATCAGGTCCGGCGCGTGCGCGCCGATCGACGACGCGACGGCGCTCGCGTCCTCGACGTCCACCTCGCCGCTCGCGGGCGCGACGATCGCGTCGCCGGTCCAGCGCCGCACGATCTCGGAGCCGAGCTGACCGGACCCGCCGAAGACCAGGACGCGCATCAGGCCGGCTCCCGCGCCGCGACCCGCGACTGGATGGTCAGCGCGAGTCCGACCGCGAGGGCCGTGACGGCGCTGCCGGCCGCCAGTTCGCGGACGACGACGTCGAGCGTCGGATGTGAGAACGCGATCAGGCCGGCGGTCGCGGCCGAGCCGGCGACGGCGGGCCAGCCGAACGCCAGACGATGCATCGCGATGCCGTAGGTCCCCAACAGCGAGACCAGCGCCATCGCGAACATCGCGGCGCCGTACCACACCAGCAGGCCGGCTGCCGGTTCGTAGCGCGCGCCGCCCAGCACGCGCAGCACGACCGGTCCGAAGAACGCGAAGAGCGCGAGACAGGCGATGCCGCAGGCGGCGAAGATCCCGAGCGAGGCCAGCAGGACGCCGGTCGTGCTCTCGCCGCGCGCGCGCCGGTCGGTCGCCTGCGGCAACAGGATCTGCGGCACGAAGCCGACGCCGAACAGCAGGATCTTGGCGGCCAGCGCGGCCGCCGCATAGAGCCCGGCCTGCGTCCCGTCGAACGCGCCGCGCACCACCACGACGTCGACGTTTCCGACCAGCGCGGCGCTGATGGCGAGCGACGCCGAGCCCGCGGCGGCGTACGCGATGCGTCGCCAGTCGAAACGCACCGGCGCTTCGGGCGAGCGCAACGCCGGCATCAGGACCCGCAGGACGATCGTGACCGAACCGGTCGCGCTGCCGGCGAAGAACCCGCCGATCGCGCCGAACAGCTTCCAGCCGATCGCGGCGAACGCGACGATCGCGATGATCTTGGCGGTGCCGTCGAGGAACATGGTGACGGCGTAGCCTTCGAAGTCGAGCAACCCTTGGGCGATCGCGCGATACGAGTTCGAGACGACCACCGCGATCAGCAGCGCGACCGTCGCCGGGATGGCGGCCGCCGGTGCGCGGAAATAGGCGCCCAGCGGGACGGCCGCGGCCAAGCTCGCGAGGAACAGCACGACCGATCCGATCGCCAGCGCCCGCCCCGTGCCGACGATCAGGCCGCGCACGTGCGCGCCGTCGTCGAGCGCCCGGAACTCGGCGGCGAAGCGCGTCAGCACCGGGATGGCGACCGTCGTCAGGCTGGTGACCACCGTCATCGCGGCCAGCAGCGCGGCCAGCGTGCCGTACCCTTCCGGCCCGAGCGACCGTTGCGCGATGGCGGCGAACACGAATCCGGCCGCGTTGAGATAGGTCACGCCGGCGAAGACGAGCACGCCTTGCCGGAGGAACGAACTCGACCGCATCCGCGTCAACGCTGCCTGCACGACCCCACAAGTACGACGCCCGCACGGGGCGAGCCCCCGCGCGGCGGAGAATGACGGCGCATGGAAGTCCGACCGCTCCCGATCGAGGGCGCCCTGCTGATCGTCCCGCGCATCTTCCCCGACGAACGCGGCTACTTCAAAGAGACGTACGCGCAGGAGCGCTATCGCGAGGCCGGCGTCGCCGGCACGTTCGTCCAGGACAACTTCTCGCTGTCCAAACGCGACGTGCTGCGCGGCCTCCACGGCGACCCGCGCCTGGCCAAACTCGTCCAGGTGGTGGCGGGCAGCGCCTTCGACGTGATCGCCGATCCCCGGCCCGGCAGCCCGACCTACGGTCGCTGGCACGCCGAGTATCTGCGGGCGGACGAGCACCGGCAGCTCTACATCCCGGCCGGCTGCCTGCACGGTTTCCTGGCGCTCGAGGACGGCACCGCCCTCACCTACAAGCAGACGGGCGGCTACGACCCGGCGACCGAGTTCGGGGTCGCCTGGGACGACCCGACCTTCGCGATCGCCTGGCCGCTGGAGGGCCGGCTCCCGGTCCTCTCGGCCAAGGATGCCTGTAACTCTTCGCTCCGACCGCGGTAAGACGAGGGACAAGGACCGAACCAGAGAGGGGATGACCATCGAGGGTCGGAGCGACGAAGCTCTGGTACGCCAGGTTCGAGAGGGGGATCCCGACGCGTTCGGGGTCCTGGTCGACCGCTACAAACGCGGGATCGCCAACTTCATCGGGGCCGGCGTACGTGGACCGTCCGACATCGCGGATCTCTCGCAGGAGACGTTTCTGCGAGCGTACGCACACCTCGGGACGTTCAATCCCCAGCTCGGGAAGTTCTCGACCTGGATCTATCAGATCGCCCGCAACGTGGTGCGGACGCACCTCGGGAAGTCGCAGAAGCGTCCGCCGACGCTCGACCTGCCCGAGGACCAGACCCTCGAGAACGCGCTTCCCGATCGCTCTGCGGATGCGGATCCGGCAGGCGGGATCCTCCGCAGCGAAGCCGAGCGCGAAGTGCGCGAGGCGATGGCGGAACTCCCGGAACGGACGAGGACGGTACTGGCTTTGCGCTACTTCGACAACCTGGAATATCACGCGATCGCGAGCACGATGGGGTTGTCGCTGGGCAATGTCAAGACGCTGATCCACCGCGGCAAGATCGCGCTCGCGCAGCGGATGCGCGATCGCGAGACGCGCGCCGTCGCCAAGACCAAGAGCGGATCCGGGGGGCTCCATGCGCTGCTCCTCGTGTGAACCGCTGCTCGCCGACTACCTCGAAGGCACGCTGCGCGCGCGCCGCATGGCGGTGGTCGCGCGCCACGTGCACGGCTGCGCCGACTGCACCGCGTTGATCGCCGAACTCAAAGTCGTCGACGCGCTGCTGGCCACCACCACGCCGCCATCGCTGCCCGAGAACTTCACCTTCGCCGTGATGGCGCACGCCCGTTCGATGCCGGTCCCGACGCGCCGCTTGATGCCGCTCTGGATGGCGATCGCCGGCTATCTGCTGGCCGTCTGGCTGCTCGTGGGCGGCTGGTTCCTGCTGCGCGGCACCGGCGCGATCGCCGCTATCGGCCACGCGCTCGCGCCGTTCGGCGCGGGCCTGATGGCGCTGGCGGACGCGGGCCTGGGCGCCGGTCATGCGATCGCACCCAGCGCGGTCGCGGTCGGCGCGATCCTCAGCGGCGTGCTGCTGCTCGACGTGCTCGCGCTAGCCGGGCTCTTCTACTTCTACCGCAACGTGCGGCCGCGCCGTCTGGCCTCGAGCGCCGTCGAGGTGCGCCGATGAACGCGCGCGTCGCCATCGCGCTCGCGTTCGTGCTCGGCGCGCTCTCGCTGGCCGGCTACGCACAGCCCGCCCAAGCGCGCGTCGAGACGGTCGATCACGGCGGCGTCTATTTCGACGACGTCTACATCGAACGCGGTCAGGTGGTCGAGGGCGACATCACCGTCGTCGGCGGCGACGCCACCGTCGACGGCGCGATCCACGGCGACCTGACGGTCATCGGCGGGACCATCGACGAACGCCCCGGCGCGCTCATCACCGGACGCGTCCGGCAAGGCGGCGAGGCCGCGCGGACGATCGTCTCGGACGGCGGCATCGCCTGGAAGATCGGGCTGGCCGCGGTCGTGCTGCTCTTCTTCCTGATCTTCCCGTTGCGCACGCGGATGGCTCTGGACCGGGTGGAGAAACATCCGGGCCTGTGCACGGCGGTCGGCCTGGTCGGCTGGATCGCGGTCATCCCGGTCGCGTTGCTGCTCGCGATCACCGTCGTCCTGATCCCGTTGATCGTGGTCGAAGTGCTGGCCGTCGTGGCCGCGCTGTTCGTCGGAACGGCCGCGCTCGCGCTCCTGGTCGGACGCCGGCTCTACGAACTGATGAGCCCGCGTACGACCGCGCCGCCGCTGCTCGCGCTGCTGCTCGGCCTGACGCTGATCACCGCGGCCGAACTCGTCCCGGTGGTCGGCGCGCTCATCATGGTCCTGGTCGGCGTGGTCGGCCTGGGCGCGACCGTGCTGGCCTTCGTCCGCGAAGAAGCGTTCACCGGCGTGCGCCCCGCCGCCGCCGGCCCGCCGATCGGCGGCCCGCCCATGGTGATCGGCTAGTCGAGGGTCTCGTCCGCCGGATCGATCACGCGCAGATCCGGGAAGGCCCGCCGATAGAACGCGGCGTCGCTCGTCACCAGCGTGCCGACCGTGCAGGCGTGGGCGCCGATGATGAAGTCCGCGAGTATGCGGCGAGGTTCGCCCGCACCGCGCGAGCGGCGACGTTCCGCGTACGTCCGAAACGCTTGACCCGCGTTGCGCCAGACCTCGAGCGGGAGATCGCACGCGATCGAGATCCTCGACTCGATCAACAGGCGTTCGATCTTCGCGGGTCCCGCCGGGCCGGCGCAGAGTTCGGCGAAGACGGGCCCGCAGACCACGATCGCACCATCCTCGGCGACGCGATCGAGCGCCCGCGCCACCATCTCCGCCTCTTCGGGCCCGCCGCGTTCGAGAACGATCGCGACGTTGGCGTCAATCGCCGTCGCGGTCGTCATACTCGTCGCGTCCGCGCAGCTCGCGCATGTAGGCATTGACCTCGTCGAACGTCATGCCCCTACCGACCCGCCCGCTCCCGATCAGCGGCTTCAGGCGTTCGCGGACGCTGACCGGTTTGACGGTGACTCCCTCCTCGGAGACCTCGAAGCGGATCTCTTGGCCCGGGCCGACATGCAAGAAGGCGCTCACTCCGGCGGGCAGCGTCAGCTGATTCTTGCTGGTGATCTTCGCCCGATATTCCTTACTTTTCACTCCTTACCACTATATCCTTACCGCAGGGCGCCGTCAACGCTCGGCCAATAGGCCCTAGCGTCATGTCCACCTTATCCAGAGCGGCCAAGTTCGCGGAGCGCACCTCGCATCTGCGGGCGAGCACCATCCGCGAGATGCTCAAGGTCACCCAGCAGCCGGACGTGATCTCGTTCGGCGGCGGCCTGCCCGCGCCCGAGCTGTTCCCGATCGACGCGATCGCCGAGTGCACCCGCGAGGTGATGGACGAGTACGGCGCGCAGGCGCTCCAGTACAGCGTCACCGAGGGCATCCCCGAGATGCGCGAGTGGGTCGCGCGCCGGCTGACGATGCGCTTCAACCGCAGCATCGACGCGGACGCGGTCGTGATGGTCAACGGATCCCAGCAAGGCCTCGATCTGATCGGCAAGATCTACCTGGATCCGGGCGATCACGTGGTCCTCGAACATCCGTCCTATCTCGGCGCGATCCAGGCGTTCGACGCCTATCAGGCCCGCTACCTGACCGTCGAAACGGACGAGGACGGCATGATCCCGGCCTCGCTCGAGCGGGTCCTCGAGACGGCCGATCCGTTCCCCAAGTTCGTCTACCTGATCCCGAACTTCCAGAACCCGACCGGACGGACGCTGGCCGCCGAGCGCCGCGAGCAGATCGTCCGCATCTGCGAGCGCTTCGACATCGCGCTGGTCGAGGACGATCCGTACGGCGAGCTGCGCTTCGAAGGCGAGCATCTGCCGTCTCTCTCGTCGTATGCGACGACCGGGACGATCGTCTATCTCGGCACCGGCAGCAAGGTGATGGCGCCGGGCCTGCGGGTCGCCTGGGTGGTCTGCGACGACGAGGACGTGCGCGAGAAGTTGGTGCTCGCCAAACAGGGCGCGGATCTGCACAGCGGCTCGCTCTCGCAGTACCTGTTCCACCGGTTCGTCTCGCGGACGGCCCAGTTCGCCTCCCACCTGAGCGAGATCGTGGCGACCTACCGCAAGCGGCGCGACGTGATGCTCGAGGCGCTCGCCGAGCACATGCCCGACATCGTCTCGTTCAACCGGCCCGCCGGCGGGATGTTCCTGTGGGCGACCGTCCGCGGCGTCGATACCGCCGAACTGCTCAAGGTCAGCGCCGAGCGCAAAGTCGTCTTCGTCCCGGGCGTCAGTTTCTACCCGACCCGGGACGTCCACGACGGGATGCGCCTCAACTTCTCCAACTCGTCGGAAGAAAAAACCCGGGTCGGCATCGAACGCTTGGCCCACGCCCTGCGGCAGTACGCCAGCCTCGTATAGGAGTTCGTCTCGTGGCAATCGTTACCGGTATCTTCCCGTCCTGCGACCCGACCGCGATCCAGTCGGCCCTGACGGCCGCCAACCTCGACGCCGCCAAGGTCAAAGTCGTCACCAAGAGCGCGCCGTCGCAAGACGCCGAGGACTCGGTGATGGACTTCGTCTACGTCGCCCAGGCGCAAGACTCGAACGACTTCTCCGACGACATCACGCACGGCACCAACGTGATCGCCTCGTCCGGCGGCACCGGCGTCCCGGGCATCGGCGGACGCCATCAAGACCTGCGCGCGTTCGGCGTGCACGGCACCACCTACAACTACCTCGGCGACGCGGGCATCCCGGGCGACATCGTCGGCAACTACAACGACGCCATCGACGAAGGCCGCTGCGTGGCGATCTTCGACGCGACCGGCGCCGACGCGAACGCCGCCGCCGACGCCTTCCGCAACGCCGGTTTCAAGAACGTCAAGACGTTCTAGACCCCGCTCCCGGATAGCGAAAAGAAAAGGCCCGCCGACCGGCGGGCCTTTTCCGTTCCTGCATCCGGCCTAGAAGGCGGGCCGCAGGTTCAGCGGTCCGTGCGAGGCGGTCACCAGGCTGTCGCTGATGATGCCCTGGACGTAGGGTGCGATCGACGCCGGGATGGTCAGCGCCGTGGTGTTCGCGAAGCGCGTCCCGTGCTGCACTTGCGCGTAGTCGTGGAACGAGGTCGCGAAGTAGCGCGCCACCGTCGACGCCGGCGCTTCGACGTCGACCACCATCGCGTTGGGGAACCGCTGGACGACGGTGAAGCCCGCGGCCTGCAGCGTCGCGACCAGGGTCGCCTCATCGGCGTGCAGGGTCGAGGTGGTCCGCAGCAGGATGCCGATGCGCGTCGGCGCGCCCGGCGAGCGGGCGCCGAGGTCGGTGAGTCCCGGCACGTCGCGCAGGTCGTGCAGGTTGTCGTAGAGGCGCGCTTCGGCCGGCATCCGGGCGACGACCGCGGCCGCGCGCACGTCGCCGGCGAGCGGCGAGAGCACGTGTCCGGGGCAGATATGCGTGGCGATCGACATACCGTTGGGCTGGCCGATGCCTCCCACGTTGTCGAAGCCGGCGGCTGCCGAGTACGAGGGTGTCAGCGCGAAGTACGAGTCGTTGCCGACGGTCACATCGCTGAACGCGCCCGCTCCGTAGCCCGTGGTCGCAAAGGTGTTGTAATACATCTTCGTCGCGTTCGGGATCGACAGCGTGTTGCAGTACTGGTAGATCCCGGCCAGCATGCCGGCGTTGAGCGGAGCGCTCCACGACGTGCCGCCGATGACGTAGTAGCCGGCCGCGAGCCGGATCAGCGCGTTGTTGCCGGGGAACGCGATGTCGGGCACGTTGCGGCCGGTCTGGCTCGCGCCCGCCAGCCCGGTCTGGTAGGACGGGGTCGCGAACAGCGTCGAGACGCCGCCGCCGCTCATGCAGTTCTGCCCCTGCGTCGAGGTGGCGCAGTCGTTCCAGATGGCGTTGGTCAGGATGGTGGCGTTGGCGCTGTCGGTGTTGGTGCCGCCGACCGCGATCACGTTCGGATCGCTCGCGGGCGACTGCACACCGTACGGGAACGAGGTGCCGTTGAAGTAGCAGGCGTTGCCGGTGTCGCCCGAGGCGACCGAGACGGCGATGCCGGCGGCGTTCATCGAGTTGAAGATCGGGTGCTCGATCGAGAGCGATCCCGCGTATTCGCAGCCGCCGAACGACAGGTTGAGGATCTGCGCGCGCCCGTCGCTCAGGACCGCGTTGTAGGCATCCACGATGTGGGTGTTGCTCAGGTCGGGGATGTCGTAGATGATCACGTTGGCGCCCGGCGCGGTGCCGGCGATCGTCTCGGCGTCCAGCGTCGCTTCGCCGCCCGAGAGGGTGTCGATCGCGCCGCCGCCGTCGACCGGCCGGAACGAGATCTGTCCGGTGCGGTTGATCTGGAAGAAGCTCAAGTATTGCGCCATGTCGGTCTGGCTCGGGACCGCGTCGATGATGATCGCGACCGTGCGGCCGTCGCCGCTATAGCCGGACTGCACCGGGAAGCCGAACGCGTTGGCCGGCGCCGAGGCGCCCCAGTAGTGCGGATTGCCGGTGCTGCTGGAGACGAAGTCCTTGTTCGGCAGGATGGCGTTGGGCGTGCCCTGCGCGACCGGGTTGACCGGCGCTTTGTAGATGCCGCCCGCGCCGCCGATGATGTAGAGCGCCTGCGTGTTGGACGACAGGCTCACGCCCGAACCGCCCTGCGCGCTCCACGAACCGGTGGCCAGGTTGTTGTAGAACAGCGCCGTGCCGCCGGCGTTGGCCGGATAGCCGAGCGCGAAGACGCCGCCGGCCGTGGTCGGAGCGATCGAAGCCGCGCTGCCCGGCAGGGTCGCGAACGTGCCCGAGGTGTTCTCGTAGTAGATCGCGCCGATCGAGTTGATGATGTAGAAGCCGCCCGGCGAGATCGTGCCGCCCGGAACGGTGTAGGTGCCCCAGTCCCACGAGGCCGCCAGCTGCGTGCCGGCGCCGGGCTTCTGGGTCCAGACGTTGTTGACGTTCTGCCAGATCGCGTGATCGGCGTTGCCGTCGTTGGAGAGGACCAGGACCGCGCCGTTGGTCGCGACCGTGATGCCGACGGCCCCGCCGCCGAGGCCGGTCCACGCGTTGTTCTTATAGTGGTACGTGCCGCCGCCCGAGTTGATGGCGTAGAGCGAGCCGTCGGGCGCGACCGCCAGCTGCGAGGCGAGGCCGGGGATGTTCACCCAGTTGCCGCCGGTGTAGTGCCAGATGTACTTGTCCGGGCCGGCCGGGCCGTTCGAGAGGATCCAGATGGTGCCGTCCGGCGAGGCCGCCACGCCGGTCGCGGTGCCGGGGATCTGCGAGTATCCGAGCGCCTGCAGCGCCAGGTCGGGTTTGACGGTCTGCATCGCCGAGGCCGGCTGGACGGAGGTGGTCGCCATCGGCGGCGCCGCGATCCGCGCGGGCGAGACCGACTTCGGCGTGCTCATCTGCGGTCCGGCGTTCGGCAGCGGGTTCGAACCGCCGCCGTGACCGCCGCACGCGGCCAAGGCCACGGCGCAGATCAGCGCGGCGGCGCTGGAATTGAAAATCGACGCGGGTTTCATAAGTACGTCCACTCTTTCACGGCCCGGGCATGTAGTGACGAGACGAAGTTCGGTTGAGGACCACCCACTTCGGTCCTTCCTTCCTGCGTCCTCGCAGTCGAGCGGCCGCTGGGCCGAAATCGCCAGGACGGCTCCACCGCGACGCGTAAGTCGGCTCGCCGTGATCGATCTCTCCCGGCGGCTCTACCGGACGCTTGCCGGTAAGGATGCCTACCTAGCGCACGTCCCCCTGGCCGCGCTGCGGGCGATCCGCGGGAATTTCGCGACCGTGACGGTCGGCGGGAAGCGGCTGACCGTCGATCTGCGCGACGACGTGATGGGATTCCACCTCGCCTTCCGCCGGATATGGGAGCCGAACGAGACGGCCTTCGTCTCGCGCACCCTGCGCCCGGGCGACTGCGTGGTCGACGTGGGCGCGAACCTCGGCTACTACGCGACGCTGTTCGGCGGTCTGGTCGGGCCGGAGGGCCGGGTGCTGGCGATCGAGGCCAACCCCGCCAACGCGGATCTGTGCGCGCGCAATCTCGCGCAAAACCACCTCGACGGCGTGGTGACGCTCGAACGTGCGGCCGCAGGGCCCGAAGGATCGAGCGCCCTGCTCTACATGTCGCGCAACAACTTCGGCGCGCACACGATGGTCAAACCCGACGGCGACGCCGAGGCGGTCCGGGTCGAGGTGATCCCGATCGACGCGCTGGTGGCGGACTGGCCGCGCCTGGACTTCATCAAGATCGACGTCGAAGGCTACGAACCGTTCGTGTTCGCGGGCGCTCGCGCGGCGCTCGCGCGTTTCCCGGACGTCGCGATCATGTGCGAGTTCGATCCGTCGTACATCGCGCGCGCCGGGCGCGACCCGTTCGCGTTCCTCGAAGAACTGGCCGGCCAAGGGTTCGGCTTCTCCACCATCGGACCCGGTGGCCGGGACGACGCGACCTCGATCCCGGCGCTGCGCGCTCGGCTCGAGGGCACGCACGACGCCGTCAACCTGCTGCTGCGGCGGGCCGCGACCCGTGGCTGAACGTACGCTCCACGAACGCTATCACGAACTCCACGCGCTGCGCGGCGAAGCCCTCGAGCGCTACGGCCGGCTGCCGTATCCGCAGACGGGCGGACCGCCCGCGCGCGCGTACTTCCCGGCGGTCGGCCGGCGCCTGCCGCCGTTCGCGTCGGTGCGACTCGGCCCACTGGTGGTGACCGACTTCCCTCCCATCGCGCAGGTCGCGCTGGCCGAGTTCGCGCGCCTGCGACGCCCGGTGCGGGTGCTCGAGATCGGCCCCGGCCGCGGCGCGCTCGCCGGACTGCTGCAGGCGCGCTATCCGGAGACGATCGCCGCGTATCTCGGGCTCGAACTCGACCCGCACGTCGAGGGCCCGTACGCGCGCGTCGCGAGCATCGGCGCGATCGACGGGCCGGTCGACGTCGTGATCGCGAGCGAGGTGATCGAGCACATCCCCTCGGAGACGTTCTTCGCCGAGTATCTGACGCCGCTGGCGCGCGCGCTCGCGCCGGATGCGCTGCTGATCGCGAGCACGCCGAACCCGCTCGTGCCGGGCGGCATCGTGCGCGACTTCACGCACGTCCAGAACTATCCGTGGTACGACCTCTACGCGCTGCTGCGGCTGGTCTTCGAACGCGTCGAGATCACGCGGACGCACTACGTCTGCAACGCGGCCCGTCTGTTCGGCTTCCTCCCGCGCGTCCTGGTGACGGCGGCGCAGGAGCTGGATTGGACCGAAGGACTGATCGCGATCGCGCGCGGCCCTATTCCGCGCGGCTAGGCCCGATCAGCCGCGAGAAGCCCGCCAGCAGGGCGTCGGCGGCCGGCCTCCATCCGAACCGACGCGCGTAGGCGCGCAGCGCCGCGCGATCCGCCGGCGTCGCGCCGCGCGCGCGTTCGATCGCGCGGACCAGATCCTCGATATCGGTCGCGTTCCAGACGGCGCAGCCCGAAGCGGCGGCGACGATCGCCGCGGCGCCGGCATTGACGCTGCAGACGACCGGCGCGCCGCCGGCCATCGCCTCGAGACAGACCAGTCCGAAGCCCTCTTGGGTGGTCGGCGAGGGCAGCACCAGCACGCCCGCCGTCGCGTACTCGCGCGCCAGCGACGCATCGTCGAGCGCGCCCAGGAACGCGACCCGGCCGGCCACTCCGGCGTCGCGCGCCCAGCCTTCCGCCTCGGCGCGCCGGTCGCCGTCACCGACCACGCGCAGACGCAGGTCGCCGTCGAGCCGCGCCAATGCCGCGAAGAGCAGGTCGAGGCGTTTGTAGCGGTGCCCGTCGTCGAGCGCGCCGACGAAGAGCAGGTCGCGCCCGTCGCCGTCGGGCGTCGCGAAGAACGCATCGTCGACGCCCGGATGCGCGACGATCGTCCGCGCGCCGAAACCGCGCGCGGTCAGACGCTGCGCCATCCGATCGGTGATGCAGGCGATCGCGCGGGCGCCGCGCAGCACGATCGCGTTGTGCAGCGCGGTCGCCAGCCGCGTCGGCAGGCGCCGTTCGTCGAAATCCGCCAGGTAGACGGCCGCGTACGGCACGCCCAGCGCGCGCAGCAGCAGCGACGCGACGACGTCGTAGGGGCTGGGTCCGTAGAGCACCGCGAAGGACGGCCGCAGCTCGCGCACCGCGCGCGCGACGCGGGCCGCACCGAACCACGGGAAGCCCAGCCATCGCCACGCCGGCAGATACTCGACGTCGACCCCGTCGATCTCGCGCCGCTCGTCGAGCGGCGGAACGGCGGTCAGCACGCGGACGCCGGCGCCGCCGGCCGCGAAGGCCGCGTTGAACCGGTGCCCGAGCTTCTCGCCGCCGCCGAGGCGCGGATAGTAGCTCGGCTCGAAACAGAGGATGCGCGGGCTCATCGCCGGCGCAGCGCCACCACGACCGCGATCGCCAGGACGAGCCAGCAGATGGCCGTCAGCCAGATCGCGCGCACGTAGAACGCCTGGACGGTGTAGACCACCTCCGAGCCGCCCGCATCGATCCACGCATTCGCGGCGCCGTTCGCGACCAGGTGCCGGTTCGTCCCGAACCGCCAGGCCGGATCGTAGCTCGAGAGCGAGACGACCGCGGCCGGATGTCCGAGCACGTCGTACGCCTCGGACGAGCGGACGCGACTCGGAACCGCGCTCGCGCGCAGATCGCGGGCCGGGCGTTCCGGCGCCGAGACGACCACCGTCGAGGCCGGATCGCGATAGAACGAGACGCGCAGCGCATCCGCGCTCACGACCTGCGAGGTGTCGTCGCAGTCGAAGCGCGGCAAGAACGCGCTCGCGCGCGGCAGACGCGGGATGTCGATGGTGCCGTCGGCGGGCCGCGTCCCGATCGCGATGTCGGCGACCGCGCGTCGCAGCGGGCCGCGCTCGGTCTCGAACGTCACCATCAGCGCGCATGCGACCGGCCGGCTCGCGCGCAGACCGCGATAGGCCAAGAGCGCACCCGCACCGTCGGCGGTCACGAATGGATCGGCCGTGCCGGCCTGCAGGGCGGTACGATCGTCGGGGCCGAGCGTCAGCGAGACCGTCCGCCCGAGCGCGCGCCGCGCGAGCGCGAACGCGCGCCCCGGCGCGAGGGCCACCGTGCGCCCGGGGACGTCGAGCGTCCCTTGCGCGAGTTCGATGCCGGCGAAGGCTTGGAACGGCAGCAGCCGCAGCGGGCCGCCGGCGCCTTCGCGGTGGACCGCGACGGCGATGGTATCGCTGTACGCGGTGAACGCGAGATCGCTCGCGACCGTCGCCAGCGAGTAGCGTTCGATCACCAGGCCGTTCTGCACGACGCGGACCTCGGTGCCGGCCGGATCGCCGGCGAAGGGCACCTTGACCACGACCGTCGATCCGACCGGAACGCCGGTCAACGTCGCGACCGCTCCGTCCTCGCTGTAGACCGGCGAGAACGCGAACGTCGCCGCCGGCGTTTCGCCGGTCGGCGCGCCGTGCACGACGTGCGCCCAAGGTGCGGCTTTGAGCGGCGCTCCGGCCGCGAAGAACGAGACGTCGTGCAGCCCGGGCAGCATCGGGAAGCGTTTCCCGTCGGCGACGCCGTGACGGTCGAGCAGGATCGCATCGGCGCCCGGGCCGGCGATCGTGCCGCGCGTCTCGCCGGCGATGTCGCTCGCGTCGTACGTGAAGCGTCCGCCGGCGTCGCGCACCGAGAGCATCGAGACCGCCGCCGGCAGCGCCCAGCCGCCGCGACGCCCGACCCGCGCGGGCGCCGCACCGGTCGCGAAGAACGATCCGCCGCAGTGCGGCGGCGGTGCGGCGGTGACGCCGCGCAGGAGCGTGCCGACCCGGCTGCCGCGGATGGTCAGCACGTGCGATCCCGGCGCGACCGGATCGAGTTCGACCCAGTGCAGCAGCGTGCGAAGCGCGAGCGGTTTCCAGGGTCCGCCGTCGATCGCGTACGCGACCGCTGCCGGGGTCGCGAGGACCGCGCCGCCGACCGCGATCCGTCCGTCGCGCGGGACGTCGAGCGGGAACGACGCGACCGCGGTCGACGCGGTGAACGCGTACGGCAGCGGGAACGTCTCGAGCTGAGCGGCCAGCGCCGGATCGCCGGTGCCTTGCTGGAGATAGTCGCTGTCGACCCAGTTGGCGGTCCAGTCCGCGCGCCCGCCGGCGCGATCGTAGGCCGAGACGATCGCCGCGCGCGGCGTCCGCGAGCGGCACGCGTCGGCCGCATCCGTCCCGATGCCCGCCGCCGGGAACGGCAGCGGACCTGCGTCGACCGTCTCGATCGTGTCGCCGATGGCCGCGGCCGGCAGCGCGGCGCGCAGCGACTCGGGCACCGCGCCCGCGACGACCGGCCCCGCGATCGTGCGCAGCGTCGGACCGGCGGCCGGATTCTCGTAGAGATGCAGCGATCCGGATCGGAAGATCTCGGGGAAGCGCAGCCGCGCGACCGCCTCGCGGATCTGCGCGTTCGGCACGCCCGCGAACGGGCTGTTCGCGGCGCCGGCCGAGAGCGTCGCGCTCTCGTCCCAGAGCAGATATTTCACGCCCAGCCGCGCCAGGTCGGGACCGGCGTGAGGATCGCGTCCGCGATAGATCTCGCCGTAGATGCGCCACGCCTGCATGTTGGAATCGCTCGCGACGCTGATCAGCTTGGCATCCATCGTCGGAACGTCGTACTGGAAGACGAACGGCTCGGCGATGGGATGCGCGCCGCCCAGCGACACCTCGGCGGTCCACGGCGGGAGGACGCCCAGCCGGAAGGCCGGGAAGGACGGCTGGGACCGCAAGAACGTGAGCACGTTGGCGTAGTCCGGCTGGGTCGCGAACGTCTGCAGTCCGGTGCCGTCGGCGGTCTTCAGGACGCCGGTGGTGGCCGGAAGGACCGCGATCGCGACCGCTCCGGCGATCGCGAAGCGCTGCCACGCGCGCGCGTCGCGCAGCCGGATGCAGAGCAGCAGCACGCAGCACACGATCGCGACGAAGCCGAGCTTGTTGGGGTCGCGGAAGAGCATCGCGAAGGGCAGGTTGCGATACAGCCACGAGGCCGCGTCCGCCGGCAGCAGCGTGGTGCCCAGACTGATCAACAGCGAGGCGACCACGCCGGCCCGCAGGATCCACCCGAGCGGCACGGAGCGCGGACGCGCGCAGAGCGCGACCACTACCAGCGCGGCGACCGCCAGATACCACAGCCCGAAGACCAGCCAGCCGCCGTCGTGCGCGCGCTCCCACGAGAACTGCAGGAACGAGCCCGAGAAGACCAGGTTGTGCGCCGGGTCCGCGTAGCGGCTGTAGCTGAGCACGTCTTCGAGCGGCGGGAAATGTTCGCGTACCGGATTGATGCCCGGCAGCGTGAGGAACGGCAGCGCCCACCACGCATTGAGCAGCAGCGCGACGAACGGCGCCACCGCGGCCGCGCCGGCCCGCCACGCGTCGGCCGCGACGCGCCGGCGCAGGTAGCGCGCGAACCAGTAGAGCGCGAGCACGAACAGGCCGACGAAGCCCATGTAGGCGACCCGCGGATCGCACGCGAGCAGCAAGCCGCACGCGCCGAACAGGAGCGGTGCGAACGCGCGCCCCAGTTCGGCGCGGTGCGCGACCGTCGCGACCACCCAGGCGGTGACGGCCGCCGCCGACAGGATGGCGATGTGACCGAGCAGGATGCGGTCCCAGATCCAGGGGTTGCCGATGTAGAACGCCGCCGCGACGTGCGCGGCGAACGCGCCGCCGGCGATCTTGCGGGCCGCGATCCACGCACCGGCGTACGCGACGCACAACAGCAGCGGATAGACCAGCAGCGTCGAGAGCGGCATGCCGAACATCGACGTCAGGCCCTGGAGGACCGTCAGCGGCGCGGTCGATTCGTTGAAGATGATCGACGTGCGCCCAGCGCCGAAGGCCGGTGCCCAGGCGTGCCCGAGCTGGCCGAGCGCGGCGCCCAGCAGCGGCCCCTCCCACTGCAGGTTCGAATCGCCGTAGAGCAGCGTCGCTCCGAAGTAGTTCCGGAAGAGCAGCAGGATGGCGACCGCGATGCCCAGGCACGTCAGGGCGCCGAGCGCGATCTTTCGGCGGCGTTCTCGCGACATCAATTCGTTACCCCAGAGCCTGCTCGTACGCGGTGCGCGTCAGCCCGACGTACTCGTTCGCGAAGACCGATTCCCGCAGGAGTTCCGACTCCTCGGCGATGGCCGCGCCGACCGACGGATCGTCGAAGAAGCGTTCGACCGCATCCGCGATGCCCTCGGGCGTCGTCTCGAACGCGCCCGCGCTCAGTTCGGCGGTGTGATCGGCGATCTGCCGGGAGACCAGCACCGGCCGGCGATGCGAGAGATAGAAGTACATCGGGCCGCTCGCGCCGTGATACTCGACGTACGGCAAGATGCCGGCGTCGGCCGCCGAGATGTATGCGTCGAGCCGGTCGGTGTCGATGAATCCGGCGAAGGCGACGTTGGGCAGCGCTTCGGCGGTCGCGCGCAGGCGCTCGTAGAACGCGCGGTACTCGGGATCGCCGAAGATCTTCGGGTGGATGCCGGCGCCGAGCACCAATAGGAACGGACGGCCGCGTTCGGCCAGCAGAGCGAATCCGGCGAGCAGATCCTCGATGCCCTTGTAGCCGGTCGCATACCCGAAGAACAGCACGATCCGCCCGTCGGCGGGCAGACCCAACGCCGCCCGCGCGGCCGATCGTTCGACGGGCTGCGACGGTAGCGCCATGTGGCCGATCACGTCGATCTTGGCGCGCGCCACCCCCAGGTCGGTCAGCCGGTCGACGAAGACCGCCTGGTGCACGATCGCCTTGCGCGAGAGTCCCGCGACGATCCGGAACGTCCACCCGAGCGCGGCCCGGATGAACCAGGCCGGATACCGGTAGCTATGCATGCGCACGTAGGCCGGCGTGATCTGCTCGCGGGCCGGCACGTCGTGCAAGGTGCAGACCACCCGGACGCGCATGAACGCCAGCGCCACCATCAAGGCGATCGTCGAGATCTCGCCGGCCGCGCTGTTGCCCAGCACGAAGAAGTAATGCTGGAAGTGCACCAGGTCGGGCTTGCGCGCGCGCACCGCCCGCACGATATCCCACCATGCGAACAGCCCCGGGCGCCAGATCTGCAGCACCGGCGCGCCGACCGGCGCGTGCGGCCGGTCGTAGACCCGGCTCCACAGTTCGACCTCGACGCCGTCCGCCTGCAGGCCCTCGCCGAGGACAGCGGAGTAGGTGCCGCCGACGGTGCCTTCGTCGCGCAGCGGCGCGATGCAGACGATCGCGACCTTCACGCGCGCACCGGCACGGCGACGCGCGCGTAGACGGCCTCGTAGGCCTCGGCGACGCGCGGCCACGCGTAGCGCGCGACCGTCGCGCGGCCGCCCGCGATCAAGCGTGCGCGCAGGCCGGGTTCGGCTTCGATCCGCGCGACCGCGCGCGCGATCGCGGCGGCGTCACCCGGCGGGAAGAACAGCGCGCTCTCGCCCTCGCGCCCGATGTCGAGCATGCCGCCGACCGCCGAGAGCGCGCACGGGACGCCGCCGCTCATGCCTTCGAGCGTGACCAGCGAGAACGACTCGGCGAACGACGCGACCACGCAGACCGCCGCGCCCGCATACAGGCGCGCCAGATCCGCGCGCGCGACCGCGCCGACCAGCGAGACGCGCGCCTCGAGGCCGGCCTGCGCGATCGCCCGTTCGAGCGCGGGAAGGCCGGTGTTGTCGCGCCCGGCCACGATCAGGCGCAGGTCCGCGCCGTCGTCGATCAGCAGGCGCAGCGCGCGTACCACGCTCTCGAATCCCTTGAGCGGTTCGATCCGCCCCACGCACAACAGGTAGCGCCCCTTGGCCATCTCCGCATCGAGCGCTCCCGACGGTTGCGCCGTCGCTGCGAGCGGTTCGAAGCCGTTCGGGATCACGGTCGCATCGCGCCCGTAGGCGGCCCGGATCTCCGCGGCGGCGGCGCTCGAGACCGCCGTGAGCGCGCGGCTCCGGCGCACGACGCGCGAGCCGACCACGCGATCGTAGCCGCCGTAGAGCGCGCCCAGCAGTCCCGTCGACCGGCGCGCGGTGTAGGGCAGTCCGTGGGTGGTGAAGACCGTCCGGTCCGCATCGGCCAGCACCGCGAACGCGCCGTCGACGAACGCCATGCCGTAGCCGTGCAGATGGTAGACGTCGCGATCGCGCATGAACGGCCTCGCCGCCAGCAGCCGCCCCGGAAGCGGCGGCATGTAGGTGCGGTACTGCGGCGTGAAGTGCTTGAATTGGCGGACCCGCAGGATCGGGAACGGATAGGCCGCGTCGTCGCCGCGCGGGCCGCCCGCGGTCCGCGAGGTCAGCACGCGCACGTCGTGTCCGCGCGCGTGCAATTGCAGCGCCAGCGCCTCGAAGACGACGCCGCCGCCCCCGATCGTGTCGGGCGGGAACTCGGGCACGACCAGTCCGATCCTCATCCGGCGCGCGACCCGGTCACGGCCCGCACGTCGTCGTACACGCGCTCGGGTGCGAGCAGATCCATGCAGTGCGGATCGACCGCGCAGGTGCGCAGATAGCAGCCCAGACACGCGAGTCCGTCGGCGGAGAGTTTGCGATCGCGCGGCCCGAGATCGATCTCGGCCGACGAGGTCGGGCCGAACAGCGCGACCACCGGAACGCCCAGGCCCCAGGCGGCGTGCATCGCCAGCGTGTCGCCGGTCAGCAGCGCGTCGCAGTTGGCCAGACCCGCCGCCAGCCGCGCGAAATTCTCCGACGATGCGAACGCGAACGCGTTCTGCGGAAAGCGCTCGGCCAGCAGGCGGTTGCGTTCGAAGGCCTCGGCGCCGCCCAGCAGCACGACCCCGGCGCCGTCGCGCGCGGCCAGTTCGACGAAGCGCTCGACGTGCTCCGGGTTCCAGCGCTTGCGTTCCCAGCGCTCGGAGGCGTCGGTGTTGATGCCGATCAGCGGTCGAGGGAGGGCCGCGAACAGCGCGCGGGCGCGCGCGTCCTCGGCCGGATCGAGCGCGACGTGGGGCGTCGCTCCGCCGTACGTCAATCCGGCGGCGGCGGCCAGCATCTCCAGATACGAGCGGCGATTGGCGCGCTTTCGCGCGTCGCTGACGCCGATCTCGAAGAGGGTCGGATCGCCGCCGGGCGCTACCCCGACGCACGTGCCGAACGCGCCGGCCACGAATCCGTGGTGACGTTCCGCGCGCGCGCGGGCCGCGCACGCCAGCCCCTCGGGGTCGCTGTCGAACGCGTAGACGTCCGAGAACGGGATCGCGTCGAGCGCGTCGATCTCGTCCGTCGCGATCACGCGGTCGAGCGCCGGATGGCCGCAGAGCAGGCCGGTCGACTCGGGCTTGGTCAGCCAGACCAGCGGCACGCCCGGATGGCGCGCCGCCAGATCGCCCAGGAGCGCGGTCGTGCGCAGGACGTCGCCCATAGCGCCGAGCTTGACGATCAGGACGCAGGCGATGCGAAGCGCGTACTCGTCGCAGCCGGCGCACGGACGCCCGTCGCGCTTGTGCGGTTCGCACGGCATGCTCCCGCGGTAGAGCGCGCAGTCGGTATGCAGGCCGTCCGCGTTCATCGTTCTTTGTTCTTGAGCGGAAGCGCGCGATAGATGTAGTTGGCCAGGCGCGTGCGGACGCTGCCGAAGCGGCCGCGGCGCAGACGCGCGATCGTCCGCAGCGACTCCCAGATCTCGTGCGCGCCGACCTTGGAGCGGCCCGCCGACCGGTCGTGGAACGCGATCGGGACCTCGGTCACGCGACCGCCCAGGTCGACCACCGTGCAGAGCAGTTCGACCAGCATCGAGTAGCCGCGCGAACGCATCTGCGCGAGCGGCATCCGGCGCAGCATCGCGGTCGAGTAGAGACGATAGCCCGAGGTGCAATCGCGGGTCGAGAGGTCGAGCACGGCGCGGGCCAGCCGGTTCGCGATCGCGCTGTTGAGGCGGCGGGCCGCGCCCTGATCGGTCGCGCCGCCGGCGACGTAGCGCGAACCGATCACCAGGTCCGCATCGTCGAGCGCGGCGCACATCGCGGCGAAGGCGGCCGGGTCGTGCGAATTGTCCGCGTCCATGGTGCAGACGCCCCGGTACCCGTTCCGGAGCGAATCGGCCATGCCCAACAGATAGGCCGAACCCAGGCCGAGCTTCTCGGGCCGTTCGACCAGTCGCACCCGTCCGGTCCGCGCGACCAGCGCGCGCGCGACCTCGCCGGTGCCGTCCGGCGACGAGTCGTCGATGACCAGCACGTCGACGTCGTCCGAAACGGCCAGCACGCGTTCGACGATGCGCTCCAGATTCTCGCGCTCGTTGTACGTCGGCAGCACGACCAGAAAGGAATGCCCGCTCACGCGCGCGCTCCGCGGACGCCGCGCGCCGCCGCGACGGCGAGTCCGAGCAGCGCGAACGCGCCCGCGCACCAGCATGCGATCTGCACGGCCCAGCCGGCGACGGCCCCGGGACCGAGCGACGGCGCGGGCGGAATCGCCGGCAGCCGGCGGGTGGCCGCTTGCGGGTCGTTCGCATAGCCGCTGATGACGGCGGGACCGATCGTCAGGATTCGCCTCGCGCTTTCGGGGATGGCCAGCGCCCGATATCCCGGCGCCGGCGCAATCGGGCGATGTTTATCCCCTTCCAGCAGAGCGCCTGCAGGTGCGTTGAGGACCAGATAGGTGGTGCCGGTCCGCGGCGGCAGGACGAACGGGATGCCGCCCAGCGCGAAGACGCCCGGGTTCACCGGGCCGAGAAAACCGGCGTCCCACCACTGCCAGTGACCGGCGTCGACCCAGTCGGTGCGCGGATCCGGCGTCAGATCGCCGGGCCCGAAGGTCCGCGTCAAGTCCAGCCGGTAGAGCGGCGCGCCGGTCGCGACCTCGGCCGGATCGACCGCGCCGGGGACCATCGCCAGGGTATGGCTCGGTCCGGTCCAGACGGCCGGCAGGCGCGCGAGCACGCGCGCGGCGGCGCACGGCGGCGCCGGGTGACCGAGCACCAGCGCCCGCAGGCTCGGCTCGAGCGTCTGCCGGTAGTACGACTGCCAGTGCGGCCGCACGACCACGTAGCGCACCCCGAACCGCGCGAGCAACGCGCGCGCGTCGGTCCGCGGATCGCACAGCAGCGCGTCGATCTGCGAGAGCGGCTGGCCGATCGCGAACTCCGAGAGCGCCGGATGGACGCCGATCGCGTACGCGTCCGGGTCGGCGCCGCTGCGCTCGACGGCCGGACCGAGCGGCTGGAGCAGCGGCCAATACAGGACGTACCCGGGAGTGCGGTCGGCGGAGACGAGCGCGGCGATGCGCGCGATCTCCGCCGGATCGTACGACGTCGTGCCGCTCCAGAACGCGCCGGTCAGCTGCGGCGACGCGAACGCGACCGAGGCCGCGATCGCGACGACGGTCGCGCGCGCGCCGCGGGTGAGCGCGATCAGCGCGGCGAGCGCCAGCAGCAGCGGCGCGCTGAAATGGTACAGCTCGCGGAACAGCGCCAGCTGCGGGATGCGTTCGAAGCCGGCAGAGAGCGCCGGCCAGAGCGGCCCGTTCGCGCCCGCGCAGATCCAGGCCGCGCCGATCGCGAGCGCCAGCAGCGCGAGCGCGCGCCGGCGCGCGAACGCATTCCAGATCGCGAACGCCCACAGCGCGGCGCCGCCGATCGCGCGCAGCCAGACGGTCGCGGCGCCGGCGCCGGCGTCGTAGGCGCGGACGTAGGATGCGCCGATGTGCGATGCCCAGAACGCGCCCGAGTTGGCGCGCTCGTAGAGCAGGTTGGTGCGATCCGCGCCGAGCGCGACGAGCGGATGCGCGGACAGCGCGAGCGCGACCCCGTACGGCGAGGCGAGCACGGCCAGCACAGCGGCTCCGGCGACGATCCAGCGCGCGCGCGCGTCGGCGCCGAACGGCACGAACGCGGCCAGCACCAACGCGTCGAAGATGGCGAACTGCGGCTGCCCGATCGAGAGCTGCACGGCCACCAGCAAGCCGAGCGCCGCGATCCGGCGGCGCCCGCCGGCGGCCAGTTCGAACGCGCAGAGCGCGACGCAGGGCAGCATCGCGTAGCCGAACAGCACGCCGGTGTGGCCGGCCGCGAACTGATTGGCGACCACCGGTGAGGCGGCGAACGTCAACGCGGCCGCTGCGGCCACCGGCGACGACGCGCCCAACCGCTTCGCGAACGCGAACGCACCGGTAGACGCCGCCAGCACCAAGCCCGCCGCGAGCGCCTTGAGTCCGCCGAGCGTTCCGAACGCGCTCACCAGGACGGCCACGACCAGCGCCTGCGCCGCGCTTCCGGTATAGAAGTTGAGATGCGGGAAGCCGTTCCAGACGACCGGCTGGAGCGCGCCGCGCAGCGCGCTCCAGGCCGCGTCGGCGTCCGGCGGCCACGACCAGTCGTGCACGAAGGCGGGAAGTCCGTCCATCCCGAGCAGTGGGCGGAGCAGCAACCCGGTCGCGATCAGCGCGGGCGCGAACGCCCACAGCAGTGTCGAACGCTTAGGCAATCGGTGCGTCGCGGTTGTCCGGCGGGCTGATCAGGTTGCGTTCGAACTTGGCGCGGATGGTATGCCAGACCAGCGGCAGTTCTTCGATCCGCAGGACGTAGGAGGCCGCCAGGAACGAGAGCCCGCCGATGGCCAGCTGTCCGAACAGGAACCAGACCTTGTCGAGCAAGGTGACCGGCGGCGCGATGCCCATCGCGCCGATCCAGTGCAGGGTCGCGAACATCACGCCCGAGGCGGCCAGGATCTTGACGGTCGAGACGATCAGCGGACGCCATTCGATGCCGGTCACCAGACGCCAGACCAGGCCCAGGAGCAAGAGCGCTTGCAGCGATTGGCTCAGCGAGTTGGCGAGCAGCAGTCCGCGCGCCCCGAGGGTCGGCAGCCAGATCAGCGAGAGCAGGACGTTGACGACGACGGTGAAGATCGAGATCGCGACCGTCCAGCCGACCTCCTGACACGCGAAGCAGCAGCGGGTCAGCACCACGCACGCCGCCAGTCCGACCAGTCCGGCCGCGGCGTACGGCAGCAGGCCCGCGCACAGATCGGTGGCGGTCGATGCGAACGCGCCGCGTTCGAACAGGGTCGAGACGATCGGCCTGGCCAGCACCACGAGCGCGACCATCGCCGGGATGGTGATGAAGTTGACCAGCCGCAGGCCGGTGACGACGCTGCGTCCGACCGCGGCCCGGTTGGCGCGCGCGAACTGCGCCGCGATCAGCGGGAAGATCACGGTGGCGATCGCGGCCGCGAACACCTGCTGCGGCAGGTTGGTCAGCTTGACCGCGTAGTTCATGCCGGCGATGTAGCCGGGCGTGAGCGTCGATGCGAAGAAGCGGTCGAAGAACAGCGCGACCTGTCCGGCCGCCGAGCCGACCACGATCGGACCGAGCGACGACCACATATGTCGCAGGCCGGGGTGCGCCAGGTCGAGCTGGAAGCGGAACTTGCCGATGCGCAGGAACGCCGGCAGCTGCACCAGCAGCTGCGCGGCCAGGCCGAACGCCGTTCCGTAGGCGAGCGCGTAGATGCCGTCGCGGCCCGAGAGCCAGAGCACGATCCCGATCGTGACCAGGTTGACGGCGATGCCGACCATCGCGGTCGCGCGGAAGCGGTGATAGGCGTTGAGCATCGCCGAGACGACGCCCGCCAGACTGACCGCGACCACGCTCGGCATCAGCATCTGCGTCATCCGGACGGTCATCTCGAGCTTCGCGCCGGAGAAGCCGTGCGCGACGATCGGCACGTAGAGCGGCGCCGCCAGATAGCCGAGGGTCGCGCACGCGATCAGCAGGATGCCGAGCAGCGAGACGATGGTGTTGCCCAAGCGCCACGCGCCGGCTTCGTCGTCGTGCGCCAGGTAACCGGAGAAGGTCGGCACCAACGCGCTGACGAGCGCGCCGTTGAAGACGCCGAACAGGATGGTCGGGATGGTGGCGGCCGACAGGAACGCGTCCATCTCCGACTGCGTGCCGTAGATGCGCGCGTTGATCACCTCGCGCGCGAAGCCCAAGACCACCGAGCCGAGGGTCGCCGCGATCACGAACATGGTCGAGCCGGCGACGCCGGCCGTCGGGTCGATCGCGTGCGGTACGGCGCGAAGGTGGGTCTTAATGCGCGCCGTCCCGGCGGAGCACCGCCGGTATCGTGCGCAGCACGATCCCCAGATCGCCGAGCGGCGACCACGTCGCCGCGTAGCGGCTATCGAGTTCCATCCAGTCCTCGAACGAGAGCGAACTGCGCCCGCTGATCTGCCAGAGGCAGGTGATCCCCTGCGGTACGCTCAGGCGCCGCAGGGCGTTCGCGTCGTAGTGCTCGACCTCGGACGGGAGCGCCGGCCGCGGGCCGACCAGCGCCATGTCGCCGGCCAGCACGTTGAAGAAGTTCGGCAGCTCGTCGATGCTGGAGCGCCGCAGAAAACCGCCCAGACGATGCAGCCGCGGATCGTTGCGGATCTTGAAGACCGGTCCGTCGACCTCGTTGAGATGCGCGACCTCGGCGCGCATCGCGTGCGCTCCGGGGACCATCGTCCGCAGTTTGACCATGCGGAAGCGCCGGCCGCCGCGGCCCACGCGTTCCTGCAGATAGAACGGATTGCCGGGCGAGACGATCGCCACGCCGAGCGCGGCCACCGCGACGATCGGGAGCGCCAGCAGCGCGAGCGCGCCGCCGCACGCGATGTCGATCGCGCGCTTCGCGACCCACCACGAAGCCGGGACGCTGCGCGTCGCGGGCTGCGCGATCGGACGGGTCGCGAGGTCCACCGTCTAGACCTCCCCGAAGGCCGCCGCGACGGTGGTGCCGACGCGATCCATTCCTTCGATGATGCCGAGTTCGGCGCCGGGCCGGTCGCTCAGATGGACGAACGGGACGAACTCGCGCGTGTGGTCGCTGCCCGGAGCGGTCGGATCGCAGCCGTGATCGGCGGTGAAGATGACCTCGTCGCCGGGCCGCAGCTTCGACTCCAGTCGCGGGATCAGCGCGTCGAGCGCTTCGAGCGCATCGCCGTAGCCGCGCACGTTGCGCCGGTGTCCGTACTTCGAATCGAAGTCGTTGAGGTTCACGAAGACGAAGCCCCGATCGATCCGGTCGAGCACGTCGAACGCCTTCTCCATCGCATCCCGGTTGTCTTGGACCCGGACGGTCGACGTGATGCCGTGGCCGCAGTAGATATCGCAGATCTTCCCAACCGCGTGGACCTCCACACCTCGGGCGGCCAGCGCGTCGAGGATGCTCGGGGGCGGCGGGATCGCGTAGTCCCGCCGGTTGGCGGTGCGCTGGAAGTTCCCGGGCTCGCCGACGAACGGGCGGGCGATGACCCGGTTGACGTTGTGGGGCGCGACCAGCATCTGGCGGGCCCGCTCGCACCAGTCGTAGAGGACCGGCAGGGGGACGACGCCCTCGTGAGCGGCCACCTGGAAGACCGAGTCGGCCGAGGTATAGAGGATGGGGCGGCCCGTCTTCATGTGCTCGTCGCCCAGCTCGTCGATGATCTCGGTGCCCGAGGCCGGCTTGTTGCCGAGCGGCGCCTTGCCGGTGATCGAGGTGAAGCCGTCGACCAGTTCCTGGGGAAAGCCGTCGGGGTAGGTTGGGAACGGGACGGTCGTGATGATCCCGGCCATCTCCCAATGCCCGGTGATGGTGTCCTTGCCGTTGCTCCGCTCGCGCAGGCGGGCGACCCGGGCCCGCGGGTCGGCGGCCGGCGGCACCCCCTCGATGGCGGTCAGATTCCCCAGTCCCAGCCGCCCGAAATTGGGGAGGTGGAGGCCGCCGTTGCGACGAGCCACGTTGCCGATGGTATTGGCCCCCGGGGCGTCGCCGAAATCGCCGGAATCGGGCAATGCGCCCACGCCGCCGGAGTCGAGAACGATGGTCACTACGCGCGTCATATCGGTTCTCGCGTTTCTGCCTTCCGTAGCGCGTATCTTCCCCGGAGCAGGATGAGACGCGAACGCCGGCCCGGAAACGAGATGGCACTACGATGACTATGCTGCGACATCTATCGACCGCCATCGCGATCGCGTTGCTCCTTGCGGCCTCGTCCGCGGCGGCCGTATCGGCCGCCCCCGCGCCGGCCGCGACGGCCGCTCCGCATCGCACGCTGCACCTGAGCGCCGACCGGATCGCGTTCTACTACGACCGCTTCCTCGTCGAAGCCGACGGCCACGTCAGGATCACCAGCGGCGACGGCCTGACCGTCACCGGATCGACCATGACGATGGACCTCAAGAACAACCGCTTCATGGTCGCAGGCGGCGTGCACCTGGATTCGCCGAACGGCGTCCAGGACGGGGCGGCGCTCGCCGACTTCATGGATTTCAACCGCGTCTACTTCGTGCCGATCACGAGCGAGCCGGATCGGTGGACGTTCGTCGACGGGGACTACACGCATCCGCTGCTCGGGCGCGAGATGCCGGGCGACACGTTCGCCTTCCCCGACCTCTCCAAGAACGTCCCGTACCTGCTCGCGAACAAGGCGGTCATCGGCGAGCGCGACTTCATCCGTTTCCAAGACGTCGTCATGATGGAAGGCAAGATCCACACCGTTCCGCTGCCGACCTACTACGTGACGTTCTCGTCGGATCCGCACCTCTCCGAGAACTCGCTGGCCGGCGCGAACTACGACGGCACCTGGCAGTTCGCCGGCAACCGCAACTTCATCTCGGCCGTCCACCTCCGTTACGACCAGACGAACAAGGCGTACCTCGCGTTCGAGCAGCACTTCGCCTCGAAGAAGGCCTACCTGGTGCTCTCGCTCAACCCGCTGACGCGCGCTTCGAAGTTCTACAACGTCGTGGGCGACTACCAGCCGGACGAGCAGACCGAGCTGCACACGTTCACCCAGTTCCACACGTATCAGAACGGGTTCCGGACGCCGCAGCAGGAGCAGCACGTCACCAGCATGCGCCTGACGCACGGCTTCAGCGGCTTCTCCGCGTCGCTCACCTATCAGACCGTCAACTACTGCCTGCTCGGGACGCAGGACAAGTACGACCTGTTCGGCACGCGCTACGTCGTCCAGGCGTGCGGCACCGGCGCGTCGCTGGTCGGCGAGCCGCTCTCGATCAGCCACCCGCAGACGTGGTCGCTCGACCTCTCGTCGTTCGACTTCCCCAAACACGCGCCGACCTTTCCGGTCAAGGCCCGCGTGCGCGCAGGCATCAGCTACATCCACGACGGCTGCGGCAACTTCGACCCGTCGCTGAACAAGTGCGTGGCCGCGCTCCAGACGCTCGGGGACACCGCCTATACGACCATCGGCACCAAGTACGTCGGCGCCACCCTGTTCGCGCCGTCGATCAAGCTCGGCAACAAAGAGAACAGCTTCAAGACGTATTACCTGAACGCGTCGCTCGACGGCCAGACCGCCTGGTACACGGTACCGCACCGGGTCGTGCAGATCGACGGCAACGTCAGTTTGAGCCGGGTCTTCGGCCGCTCGCTCGCGTCGTACCTGGCCTACGAGGTCCGGCAGACCGGCGATTACTACAACAAGGCGTCCGACGAGCAGCAGCTCTACCCGCTCAACCCGGTCTATCAGGATCCGAACTTCTCGAGCTTCCAGGCGTTCCGCGGGTCTTCGACCCAACGCACGCTCGCGTTCGGCATCAACTACACGCCCAGCCCGGACTTCGCGTTCAACGTGCTGGCGCGCAAGCACACCGACTTCCCGATCGCGGTGCCGGGCCTGTTCTCGCTACCGCCGGTCAACGTGATCGGCGCGTTCACCAGCAACTCGTTCCTGGGCGAGCCGCCGTACGACGTCACCGCGGATCTGCGCATGCGCGTGCTCCGGCATTACTACCTCGACGTCTCGCGGACGTACTATTTCAACTTCGGCACCCTCAAGTGGAGCCCGAGCTTCGTGATCCAGGTGAGCCAATGATGAAGACACCGATGAAGAGCCCGCTGATGCGCGCATTCGCCGCGCTGCTGATCCTGGTGATCGCGGTCGCCGCGGACGCGCAGATCAAGGTGACCGCGCAGCTGCTCGACTACGAGAAGGGCTACGTCTTCTTCACCAGCGGCGACGGCTTCAAGGTCGCGCCGAACGCGCCGATCCTGGACTACAAGACCGGGGCCGCCTCCACGTCGTCGCCGGGTCCGCGCGACTGGGCGCGCGCCACCTTCGACGCGACCGGCCTTGTGACGCAACTCGAACTCTCCAAGACGCCGCTCGATCCGGAAGGCGACCTGGCCTCGGTGCACCGCTTCGCGATCGCGCTCACGCCGACGGTCCCCAACCCCGACCTCGCGCCGCCGGCCGAGGGAAGCACCTCGCGGCGATCGTTCTCCGGAAAGCCGGTCCCGGTCACGTTCATCCTGCGCGTGCCGCCGACCACACCGCTGACCGCCAACGTCTACATCACGACCGATCAGAGCGCCTGGAATCCGCAGGCCATCCGGATGGATCGGATCGACGCGCTGCACTTCCGCATCATGCGCTATTTCAACTCGGGGACGCGCTTCAAGTATCTCTACACGCGCGGCTCGCTCTCCACCCAGGAACTGGGCGAGAACGGCGTGCAGAAGCAGCCGCGCACGCTCTTGGTGACCGACAGCGACGGGCGCGCCGTCGGCGACGACGTCTACGAGTGGGCCGACACGGCCGTCGGCGGCGCGCAGCCGCAGCCGGAAGGGATCCCGACGCCGTACAATCCGGTGCCGTTCCCGAACCTGCCGTCGCCGGGCTCGCTGCCGACGATCCACCCGTAGCGATCCGCGCTAGCGGATCGTGATCTGCGTGGTCCGCTGGGTCGCATCGCCGCGCGTGTTGCGCGCGATCGCGACCAGCGGATACGTGCGGCGGAAGATCCGCGGCACGCTCGGCACCGTCACCGCGAGCGCGAACTCGCCGGGCGCCGTCTTGACCATGTTGTACGAATAGCCGGCGACTCGGACTTCGACGCTCGCGACGTTGGACGACGCGGTCACGCTGCCGCTCAATACGTCGCCCGGATGGACGACGGTCGCGCTGATCGCGAAGCTGAGGATCTGGGGCGGCGCGTCGGGCGCGACGAACGGGACCCCGCCCGACGCCTGGGCCGGCTCGGCGGTCTTCTGGGCGCTCGCCGCCTGCGGCGGCGCGGTCGCGACGGCCGCGCTCGGATCGGCCGAGGGGCTCGCGCTCGGGGCCGGCGACGGAGCCGGACCCATGACGGCAGAGGCGCTCGCCGACGCGAGCGGTTTGGGCGGAACGCCGCCGGCCGCGACCGGCGCGGCTGCCGCCACGGCGGTCCCCGGCGCGGTCGACGCGGGCGCGCTCGACGCGCTCGACGCCGGCGCCGCCGATGCGACCGTCGCGGGCGCCGCACCGGACCGCACGTCGGCCGACGTCGCGTGCGTCGGCGCGCAAGCGACCAGGGCGATGACGGACGCGCAAGCGAGTGCGAAAGCGGAGTTCATGGGGCGGCAACGTTCGTTCTAGGCTCCCGGGTTCCATGCGCCGAACGGGGCGCACAGCATGAGTGCGAACCAAGCGACGGACGACCCGCTTCTGAGCGTCGTCGTGCCCCTGTATAACGAAGAAGGCAACGTCACCGCGCTGCTGGAGCGGATCGTCGGCATCGTGACCGCGCTGCCCGGCGCGCCGCGCTACGAGATCGTGCTCGTCAACGACGGCAGCACCGACGGCACCATCGCGAAGATCCGCGACGAGATGACGCGCCGCGCCAACATCGTGCTGGTCGACCTGTCGCGCAACTTCGGCCACCAGCTCGCCGCCACCGCCGGCGTCGAGGTCGCCCGCGGCGCCGCCGTCGTGCTGATGGACGGCGACCTGCAAGATCCGCCCGAACTGATCGCCGAGTTCCTCGCGAAATACGCCGAAGGCTACGACGTGGTCTACGCCGTGCGCCGCACTCGCAAGGGCGAGAGCCCGTTCAAACTCCTGACGGCGAGCCTGTTCTACCGCACCATCCGCAGGCTCACGCGCGTCTCGATCCCGGTCGACACCGGCGACTTCCGCCTGATGAGCCGGCGCGTCGTCGAAGCCCTCAAGAAGAGCCCGGAACGCCACCGCTTCCTGCGCGGCCTGGTCAGCTGGGTCGGCTACAAGCAGATCGGCGTCGAGTACGACCGCGACGAACGCCGCAGCGGAGTGACCAAATATCCGTTCACCAAGATGGTCAGCTTCGCCATCGACGGCATCACCAGTTTCTCGGACGTCCCGCTCCGCTTCGCATCCTACGTCGGCTTCGGAGCCAGCGCCGTCGCATTGCTGCTGGCGATCACCATCACCGTCTTCAAGATCAGCAACATCAACCCGCCCCAGTTCGAACGAGGCTGGGCCTCCACCATCACCGCCATCTTGTTCCTAGGCGGCGTCCAACTCATCAGCCTAGGAATTCTCGGCGAATACATCGGCCGGATCTACGACGAAGTAAAAGGCCGCCCGCTCTACCTCATCAGCGAGATCGAACGCTCCTAGCCTCGCCGCTCCCTCGACTACGCGCTCCGCGCTACGCTCGGGATGACAGATCGCGAGCGCTCCACCGCGCGCGACGAACGGCGACGAGGAAGTACGTCAATGAATAAGCGAGCGCAGTCGGAGGTGAGCGCCGCTCGCCGGTGGACCGCTCTTGGAGTGGAGCAGCGGGCGCGGGGACGTTGGTGAAGTGGGCGTGTCGCGACAGAGCGGAGCCTGGAGGGCGGAGCGACAGAGCGCAAACCTTCCGCGCGCACGAGGCGCGCTCATCGCCCATCTGAAGCAATGTCCCCGTGACCGATGCTCCACTCCAAGAGCGGAGCATCGCCACAGAAAGCTACACCGTAGCGTAGACGAGCGGCCGCGCAGGCGGGGCTTCGTCGGCCACCCGGAACGCCGCATTCACCGCCGCCAGATCCGGCGACGCGCTGAAGATCTCGGCGAGCATGTCGCCGGTGCCGACGGATTCGCCTTCGTGGACGTTGATGCGGATGCCGGCCATCGGATCGGCGTCGCTGAGCGCGCGGGCGGCGTTGCCCAAGGCGACCGTGTCGATCTCCTGGACGAAGCCGGCATGCGGGGCGCGCACGACGGTGACGTGCGGCGAGTTCTGCATGGCTTCGAAGCCTTTGACCGAACCGCCCTGGGCTTCGATCATCTCGCAGAACTTCTCGTAGGCGGCGCCGGTCGAAAGGGCGCGCTGGATGTCGTCGGCGCCGTTGGAGAGGCCGGCCAGGTCGAGCATGGCTTCGGCGATCTGCAGGCAGAGCGCCTTGACGCGCGGGATCGCGATCTCGCCGCGCAGGAACTGGCGAGCTTCGACGATCTCGACGCCGGTGCCGATCGACCGTCCGAGCGGCTCGTTCATGTCGGAGACGATCGCGCGCGCGCGCCGCCCGAACTGCTGCGAGATGCCGACCAGCGCTTCGGCCAGCTCGATCGCGTCGTGCGGCTTCTGCATGAAGGCCGCTTCGCCGCACTTGACGTCGAAGACGAACGCGTGCGCGCCGCCGGCGACCTTCTTGCTGACGATCGAGGACGCGATCAGGCCGAGGTTCGGGACCGTGCCGGTCCGGTCGCGCAGCTTGTAGAGACGTTTGTCGGCCGGCACGAAGGCGTCGGTCTGGGCGGCGATCGCGCAGCCGACGGTCTCGACCTGACGGACGAAAGCGTCCATCGCGAGCGCGACGTTGAAGTCCGGGATCGTCTCGAGCTTGTCGATGGTGCCGCCGGTATGGCCGAGCGCGCGGCCGGAGAGCTTCGCGACGCGCGTGCCGCAGGCGGCCACGATCGGGACCGCGATCAGCGAGATGATATCGCCGACGCCGCCGCTGGAATGCTTGTCGACGACCGTGATGCCGGCCGGATAGGAGAGCGTCTCGCCGCTGGCGACCATCGCGCGCGTCATCGCGGCCGCCTCCGCGACGGTCAGGCCGCGCCAATTGCAAGCCATCGCCATCGCCGCCATCTGCGCGTCGTCGACCGTCCCGGCGACGTAGCCGCCGACGATGTCTTCCCAGACCGCAGGCGCGAGTTCGTTCCCGAGCCGCTTGCTCTCGATGCAGCGGCGCATGGTCATATCATCCATAAGGGGCCTGGGATTCGCGTTTCCCTCGGGCGAACCCGCCAGCGTGCACTATCAGACGGTGGCCGATCAAATCGTGCGCACAAATCCGCTCGATCCGCTCGCGGCGATCGTCTTCGTCGCCGCCTTCGTCGCCGCGACGCTGCTGACGCTGCGGCGGCCGGTCTTCGGCCTGTGCGCGCTGATCGCCGCGGTCCCGTTCGCGCTCTATCGCGACGTGCTCGGCACGACCGTCACCATCCCCAAGGTGGTGGTGCTCGGCGTCGCGCTCGGCCTGACCGCGTACGCTGGACGGCTGCCGTCGCTGCGCGCGCTCCCGGTCCGCACCCTCCTGATCGCGGCCGGCTGTCTGATCGCGGCCGCCGCGCTCTCGATCCTCCAGGCCGGCTCGCCCGGCGCGGCGGTCCGCGAGACCCTCAAGCTGGTGGAATACGCGCTGGCATTCCTGACGGCGTACGTCTGCTTCAAGCTCGATCCGGCCGACGGACCGGTGCGCGCGGCGATCGCGATCGTCGTCTCGATCGTCGCGCTCGGCGCGCTCGCGCAAGAGTTCGGCGACGCGCCGTCGGGCATGTACTTCAACAACATCGTGGTGCCGCGCATCGCGGGGACGCTCGAGGGGCCCAACCAACTGGCCGGCTATCTCGAGATCGGCATCGCGCTGCTCGCGTCGTTCGTCTGCGCGCGGCCGCGCTGGAGCTACTCGGTCGCGCTCGGGCTGGCGGCCTTTGCCGATATCCTGACCTATTCGCGCTCCGGCTTGATCGGCGCGGCGGTGGCCGTCGCGATCGTCGCGATCGTCTACCGGCGCGCGGCGTTGCGCCTGTTCGCGCCGCTGGCGACGGCGCTGCTGGCCGGGGCCGGCACCACGGCGGTGTGGGCCGAGAGCGCGCACATCGGCGCGTTCAACCTGTTCCGCTTCCCCGGCAGCGATATCGGCGCCGGCACGACCTATGCCGGCGGGGTCGGCTCGCGCTCCGAGCTGTGGCGGGCGGCCGTGGCGCTGTGGCGCGCGCATCCCATCTTCGGCGTCGGCGCGGGCAACTTCGAACTGGATCTCCCCCGCGTCGGCCTGCCCGGCGTGAGGACGCACGCCAACAGTCTCTACCTGCAGGCGCTGGTCGAAGGCGGCATCCCGATGATCCTCGCGACGCTCTACTTCGTGTGGACCTCGATCGCGAGCTTCGTGCGGCGCGCGTCGGCCTCGCCGTTCGCGAGCGCGGCGATGGCGGCGTCGATCGCGCTGGCGGTGCATCAGACGGTCGACTACGTCGTCTTCTATCCGAAGGTCGGCGAGATGTGGTGGATCGTCCTGGCCCTGGGCGCGGCGTGCGCGTGAACCGGCTCGCCTGGCTCGTGCCGGGCGGCCTGCTTCTGGGTGCGATCGCGGCGCGCGTAGCGCTGCGCTCCGCTCCGGCGGAAGCCGCCACCGGACTCGCGCAGCCGTTCGCGATCGTCACCGGCTGGCACGCCTACGGCGCGCTCGCGCTCGGACTGCTGATCGTCGCCGTCGGGATCGGCGCGGCCGGCTACGTCGCTACCCTGCGCGCGTGCGCGCGCGGCGACGGACCGTCGCTCGCGAGCATCGTCCTCGTCGCGGCCTGCGCGCTGGTCGCCGCCTTCGCGTGGCCGTTCGCGTTCTCGAGCGACGTCTACGCGTACGCCGCCTACGGCGACCTGCTCGCGCACGGCATCGATCCGTACGCGCCGCTGGTCGCCGCGCCGCACGACGCCATCATGCGCGAAGCGCTCTGGCAGTGGAACGATGCGCTGCCCACGGCCGTCTACGGACCGTTCTTCCTCTGGATCGCCCGGTGGTGCGACTCGCTGCTCGCCCTGCGTCTGCTGGCGTGCGCGGCGCTGCTGGCCTGCGCGCCGCTCGCCTACGCCGCGTTCGCGGGACGTCCGCGCGCAGACCGGCTATGGGCGGCGTCTGCCGTCGCGCTCAATCCGCTCGCGCTGTGGGGCGCGGCCGAGGGCCACAACGACGCGCTGGTGGCGGCCCTCGCGCTGGGCGCGTTCGCGTTGGCGAGGCGCTACGGCGCGTTCCTGGGCGGGCTATTGGCGGGGCTCTCGCTCGGGATCAAGATGACGGGCGCGGCGGCGATGGTCGCGATCGCCGCCGCCTACGGCGCGGGACGCAAGGCGCCCGCGACGTGGCTCGGCTTGGCCGGCGGTACCGCGCTGGTCGCTCTGGCATGGGCGCCGCTCTTGGCCGGCGTGCCGTCGCGCGGCGGGCACGTCTACCTTCCGCACGTCTCGCTTCAAGCGATCTGGCCGCCGCTCGGCATCGCGGCCGCCATCGGGACGGTCGCCTTCGGCGCGCGCGCCCTGATCCGCCGGGATGCGGCCGGCTGGCCGCTCGTCGCCCTGGGGCTTTGGCTGGCGATACCGAATCCGCAACCTTGGTACGGGTTGTGGTTTCTTCCCATAGCGGCCCTGGCACCGCGCTCGATCGCGGCCTGGGTGCTCGTCGCCCTCTCGCTAACCACCATCTTGCGCTACGTCCCCGACGCCGTCGGCATCCCGGGCTATCCGCTCGACGTCGTCCTTTCCGTGCTCGCTTTCGCCCCGCTTCTTCTACTATGTCTGCATTTTCGCTCCAAGCCCTGACCGCCGCCGGACGTCCGCTCCGCACCGCGCTCGATCACCTCGAGCGCTCGCGCAGCGGCGTGGCCGTGCACGAGACCATCCCGTCCGCGCGCCCGGCGTTGCTGGCGGCGCTGCATCGCGCGCGCGGCGGGCAGATCCTGGTCGCCGTCCCGACGCCCGACGTGGCCGAGCGGGCCTTCGCCGACCTGCTCTACTACCTGGGCGACGACGACGGACGGATCGCGAGCCTGATGCGGCCGCGCGACGAGGCGGCCGGCGCGATCGAGAGCCCGTCCGAGCGCAGCGCACGCATCGCGATGCTCTGCGAACTGGCCGACGGCAGACCGCACGTGGTGTTGGCGCCCGTCTCGGCGCTACGCCAGTACACGTTCTCGCCGGCGACGCTGGCGGCGTCGCGCGCGCGCCTGCGGCCGGGCGACGAGCCCGGCTGGGACGAGCTGCAGCGCCGCATCTTCGCGCTCGGCTACGAGCGCACCGACGTCGTCAGCGCGGTCGGCGAATACGCCGTGCGCGGCGGCATCCTCGACATCTTCGCGGCGACGCAGGACAGCCCGACCCGCATCGAGTTCTTCGGCGACCAGATCGAATCGCTCCGCTCGTTCGACCTGGTGACCCAGCTCTCGACGAGCGCGCTCGAGGCGCTCGAACTCTCGCCGTGGATCGAACCGGACGACGGGAGCGAGCGCGGCACGGTGCTCGACTTCCTGCGTCCCGACGCGCTGGTCGTGTTCGACGAGCCGGCCATGCTGAGCGCGATCGAACGCGCGCTCGACGAAGAGCTGTCGCGCGAACAGCACATCCTGCTGGCCGAATCCGAATCGGGCGAGTTCCCGGTGCGCGAGGAACAGGTCGCCGAGGCGCTGCTGGCCGAGTCGATCGCCGCGCACACCTCGCTCGACGCGCTCGGCCCGGCGTTCGCGGCGCGCAAGACGCTGGTCTTCCCCGGCGGCATCGAAGGCGCGCCCGCGCCCTGGCTGCCGCAGACCGGGCTCTCGGTGGTGCTCGAATGCCGGCCGTCCGACCACTACAACCGCCAGATCGAGATGTTCGTCGGCGCGGTGCGCGAGCGGGTCGCCGCCGGCGACGCGGTCACCATCGTCACCACCGCGGTCGCGCGCACCAACGACATCCTGCACGGCGCGAACATCGCCGGCGTGAGCGTCCTGCACGGCAGCATCGAGCAGGGCTTCTCGCTGCCGGATCTGCGCGCGCACGTGCTCGGCGATCGCGAGATCTACGGGCAGCCGCCCAAGCGCGTCAAGCTCCGCGCGGTCAAAGAGGGCGTCCCGGTCACGCTGGCCGATCTCAAGGTCGGCGACTACGTCGTGCATGCGGTCCACGGCATCGGGCAATACCTGGGGCTGCGCTGCGAGACCATCCTGGGCGCGACCCAGGACTATCTCGATCTCAAGTACGCCGGCAGCGACCGGATGCTGGTGCCGGTCACCCAGATGCACCAGGTCACCAAATACGCCGCCGCGGACGGCGGCGCGCCGCGCCTCTCGAAGATGGGCGGCGCCGACTGGGCGCGCTCGAAGTCGCGCGTCTCGGAATCGCTCGCAAAGATCGCCGACGGACTGGTCGCGCTCTACGCCGATCGCGAACTGGCGCGCGGCCACGCGTATCCGCCGGACACGCCGTGGCAAGGCGAACTCGAAGAAGCGTTCCCGTACGAGCCGACCGTCGACCAAGCCAAGGCGATCGCCGAGACCAAAGCGGACATGGAACGTCCGCAGCCGATGGACCGTCTGGTCTGCGGCGACGTCGGCTACGGCAAGACCGAGGTCGCGATCCGGGCCGCCTTCAAGGCGATCGCCGACAAGAAACAGGTCGCGGTGCTGGTGCCGACCACGCTGCTCGCCGACCAGCACTACCACAGCTTCGCGGCGCGCTTCGCCGGCTTCCCGATCCGGGTCGAAGAACTCTCGCGCTTCACGCCCAAGCCCAAGCAGAAAGAGATCCTGCGCGACCTCGCCGAGGGCAAGGTCGACATCGTGATCGGCACGCACCGCCTCCTGCAGAAAGACGTCGCGTTCGCCGACCTCGGTCTGATCGTCATCGACGAAGAGCAGCGCTTCGGCGTGATGCACAAAGAGCGGCTCAAGGAGTACCGCACCAGCGTCGACGTGCTGACCCTCTCGGCCACGCCGATCCCGCGCACGCTGCACATGTCGCTGGTCGGCGTGCGCGACCTCTCGCTGATCCAGACCGCGCCCAAGAACCGCATGTCGGTCAAGACGGTGGTCGTGCCGGCCAGCGACGGCATCGTCGCGCGCGCGATCGCCTCGGAACTCGACCGCGGCGGTCAGGTGTACTACCTGCACAACCGGATCGAGTCGATCTACGCGGTCAAGAACGCGCTGCAGAAGCTGGCGCCGCGCGCGCGCATCGGCGTCGGACACGGCCAGATGCACGAGAACGAACTCGAACCGGTGATGCAGGCCTTCATCGCCGGCGAGCTCGACATCCTGGTCGCGACCACCATCATCGAGAACGGCCTGGACATCCCCAACGTCAACACCATGATCGTGCACGACGCGGACAAGTTCGGCCTGGCGCAGCTCTACCAGTTGCGCGGACGGGTCGGCCGTTCCAACCACCAGGCCTACTGCTACCTGCTCTACCAGGCGCACAAGGCGCTCAGCGAAGACGCCAAGGCGCGTCTGGAGGCGATCCGCGAGTTCACCCATCTCGGATCGGGCCTGCAGATCGCGATGCGCGACATGGAGATCCGCGGCGCCGGCAACCTGCTCGGCGCGGCGCAGTCCGGCTTCATCGCGTCGGTCGGCTTCGACACCTACTGCCAGCTCCTGGCCGAGGCCATCGCGGAGCGCAAGGGCATGGGCGTCTCGGGCGACGAGCGGCGCGAAGCGGTCATCGACGTCAAGATCGACGCGTTCATCCCGAACGACTACATCCCGCAGGTCTCGCAGAAGATCGCCGTCTACCAGCAGCTCGCCAAGGCGCGTCTGCAGGACGAGGTCGAGCGGATCGCCGAGGGCGTGCGCGACCGCTTCGGCGCGTTCCCGCGACCCTTGCACAACCTGGTCGAACTGACGAAGCTGCGCGCGATCGCCCTGCAGAAAAATGTGACCAGGGTCATCGTCGACGAGAAGCGCCTGACGCTCGGCGTCGGAACCGCGTTCTCGCTCGACCCGTCGGCGATCCCGCGCTTCCAATCGCTCACGCGCAATCGCTTCCGTTTCGCAGAAGGCAAAGTGCTGGTCGATCTGCCGCCGCTACAAGCAGGCGAGCGCCCGGAGACCGGATGGATGCCGTTGCTGCGCGCGCTGCTCGAAGCGATGTAAACGGGAAGGCACGCGCGCGTCCCCGGCCAACTCCTGGCGGAACCGATGCACTGGAGATTCGAATCGCGCGACGCGCACGGAGCCTACGACGTCCGCGGCGACCTGATCGCGCATCTGCAAGCGCGGGCGACCGACGATAGCGACATCGATGCGGCGGCCTTGGTCTTCGGCGAGCTGGTCGGCAACGTCGTGCGCCACGCCCCGGGCCCGATCTCGATCGCGCTCGAGTGGCATGCCGGCATCGCCGTCCTGCGGGTCCGCGACAGCGGACCCGGCTTCGACTGGCGGGAGGTCGGACCGCCCGAACCGCTGGCCGAGAGCGGCCGCGGGCTCTTCATCGTCCGGGCCATGGCCCAGCACCTGCGGGTCGTGCGGCACGAATCCGGCATGGAGGCGGTCGCCTGGCTCCCGGTCCACGACCGCCGCGCGCGAACAGGACCGAACGGGCCGGAAACCTAATCTAGCGCGGTCGCGGCGTCGTTTTCGGCCCGCGTTTCCTTAGCACTAGCACTCCTTTTCCGTGGGGCTCTGCATGCCGAAACTTCACCGCGTGATCGCGGCCGTCACCACCCTCGCCCTGAGCGCGTCGCTCGCCGCCTGTTCGGGCGGAGCCGTCGCGACCGTCAACGGTCAGGCGATCTCCAAGAGCGACTTCGACAACAAGCTCGAGAGCTCGGCCGCGGCCAAGAGCACGCTCCAGCAGATGGTGCAGGAGATCGTCCTCGATCAGTACGCCAAGACCAACAACATCACGGTCAGCGACGACGAGATCGCCAAGAAGGAAGCCGAGATCAAGGCGAACTTCCCGAACGGTTCGTGGGACGACATGCTCAAGCAGCGCGGACTCACCGAAGCGGACGTCTCGAACCTGCTCCGCCAGCAGATCCTCATCGACAAGGCCGTCGGCAAGGACATCAAGATCGACGACGCCCAGATCAAGGCGTACTTCGACAAGAATCACGCCGCGTTCGACAAGCCGGACCAGGTCCGCGCGCGTCACATCCTCGTCCCCGACCTCGCGACCGCGCAGAAGGTCGAAGGCCTGCTCAAGGCGCCGGGCGCCGACTTCGCGGCCATCGCCAAGCAGTACTCGACGGATCCGGGCAGCAAGGACAAGGGCGGCGAACTCGGCTTCTTCCGCCGCGGCCAGATGGTCAAGGCGTTCGAAGACGTCGCCTTCAAGGCGCCGATCAACGCGATCAGCGCGCCGGTGAAGTCGCCGTTCGGCTACCACATCATCCAGGTCGAAGAGCGCCAGGTCGGCGAGAAGGCCACGCTCGCGTCGGCGCACGACAAGATCGCCGAACTGCTACGCCAGCAACAGGAACAGCCGGCCATCCAGCCGTTCATGCAGAACCTGATCGCGAAGGCCAACTACCAGAGCAGCGACCCGCGCTTCGCCGGTCTCTTCCCGTCGCCGCCGCCGGCGGTCGCACCGGCCGCCTCGTCCGCCGCCACCCCGGCCCCGGCAGCGACGTAACCGCCGCTTCCCGCGAAACCTCAAAGGCCCCGGCAGAACGCCGGGGCCTTTTTCTTTCCGCCGCGAAGCGTGAGAACGATGCACGTGCGGATCGTGGGACTCGGGCCCGGTGACCCCGGCCTGTTGACGCTCGGAAGCCTCGACGCCTTGCGCGCGGCCGAGCGGATCGTGCTGCTCGCCGTGCCGGCCGATCTTGCGACCTATCTCGAGACGCACGGCGCGCCGGCCGACCGCATCGGCGGCGAGCGCGCGGCCTTGATCGTGCGCGGAGCGATCGACGAAGTCGCGGCGTTCGCGCAGGAGCTCGACGGACGCGCGACCGCGATCGGCGTGCTCGGCAATCCGCTCTCCGACGTCCCGGGCCTGCCCCCGCTGCTGCACGCGCTCGAAGCCCGCGGCGCGAACGTCGAACTCGTGCCCGGCGTTCCCCACGCGACCCTTTCCGCCGCGATGAACCTGCCGCTGGTGCCGCTGCCGCCCGGCTCGGCCCACCACTCGTTCGACGATCTGGTCGAGATCATGGCGCGCCTGCGCTCCGGCTGTCCGTGGGATCGCGAACAGACCCACGCCACGCTCGTGCCGTACCTGATCGAAGAGACCTACGAAGTGGTCGAGGCGATCGAGCAGAACGACGGCGCCGCGCTCTGCGACGAACTCGGCGACCTGCTGCTGCAGATCGTGTTCCACGCACAGATCGGCACCGAGACCGGCGCGTTCACCGTCGCCGACGTGATCGACGCGCTCTCCAACAAGATGATCCGCCGGCACCCGCACGTCTTCGCCGACGCCGTCATCGAGGACGTCGACGCGCAATGGAAGAGCTGGGAGCAGCTCAAATCCAAGGAGAAGGCCGGCAAAGCCCGCGCCTCGCGCTTGGACGGCATCCCGAAGCACATGGGCGCCCTGCAGCGCGGCCAGCGCATGCAAGAGAAGGCCGCCCGCGTCGGCTTCGATTGGCCGGACGTCTCGGGCGTGCTCGACAAACTCCACGAAGAACTCACCGAACTCGCCGAAGCCCGAAGGGAGAAGCAAGGCGACGCGCGCGTCCGCGAAGAGCTGGGCGACGTCTTCTTCACCCTGGTCAATCTCGCGCGCGCCCTCGGCGTCGACGCGGAGGGCGCCGTCCGCGACGCCAACGAGAAGTTCCATACCCGGTTCGCGTTCATGGAACGCCGCGCCGCCGAGACCGGCAAGACCCTGGACGATCTCACGCTCGAAGAACTTGAGGACCTATGGCAGCAAGCCAAGACGACGGCAGCGTAACCCTCCGCCTGCGCATGAGCGCGCACGACGCCCACTACGGCGGTAACCTGGTCGACGGCGCCAGAATGCTCGCCCTCTTCGGCGACGTCGCCACCGAACTGCTCATCCGCATGGATGGCGACGAAGGCCTCTTCGTCGCCTACGACAAGGTCGAGTTCCTCGCCCCGGTCTACGCCGGCGACTACGTCGAAGCGTCGGGAAGAATCACCAAAGTCGGCAACACATCGCGAACGATGACCTTCGAAGCCCGCAAAGTGATCGCCGCCCGCCCCGACATCAACGAGTCCGCAGCAGACGTGTGCGATCCGCCGATCATCACGTGCCGCGCGAGCGGCACGTGCGTAACCCCAAAAGCAAAAAAGCGCCACTAGCCAGCGAAGCGAAGCGGGTCGCGGATCGGGTTCGGACGGGGACGGTTCCGAAGTGCGCCCGTCGCGCACGACCGTAGCCTGGAGGGCGAAGGTCGAAGCGCTATCCGTCGCGCACAGGAGGTGCGCCCAGCGCATCTGAGGGACTGTCCCCGTCCGGACCCGATCCGTGGCCCCGAAGCGCAGCGGAAATGCCGCCACCCAAGCGTGCTAGATCGACGTCTCGCCCTCAGCCAAAGCCTCGCCAAGCGCCGCATCCGGAATCGGTTCCGGCGCCGTCAACGGCGCGATCAACCGTGCGTGGATGCGCGGCTTCCAGAAGCGTTCGTAGTAGTGGAACTGCAGCAACAGCACGACCGCGAACGAGATCGGATAGCCCATCCAGATGCCGGGCAAGTGGTAGTGCTGCATCAGGAAGTAGGCGGATGGGACTTCGACGGCGAGGATCGCGAAGATGCCGTTGATGGTCGGCCACAGGACCGTGCCGCTGCCGCGCATCACGCCGCTCAGGACCGCCGAGTTGCCGAAGAGCAGGTAGGACCAGAGCGTGATCATCAGCAGGCCGTGCGCGATGATGACGGTGGCGGGGTCGGTGATGAACCAGCCGAGGATCTGGGTCGCGAACAGGTAGCACAGGCCGATGACGAAGCCGGCGACGGCGTAGTTGAGGGCGACGCCGGAGCGGACGACGGAGTTGAGCAGGTCTTCGCGTTTGGCGCCGATGCATTGGGCGCCGAAGATCGAGGCGCCGATGCCGACCGACATGGCGGGGAACTGCACGTAGCCGACGATCTGGTTGACGGCGCCGTAGGCGGCGGCCGCGCTCGGGCCGTAGCGGTTGACGAACGAGACCAGGACGGCTTCGGCCAGGCCGACGGACATGATCTGGATGCTGGTGGGGACGCCGATGCGGACGACCTGCCAGAGCAGTGTGGTGTCGACCAGCATGTCGCGCGCCATCTCGGAATCGAATTTGAGCGGGTGGTCCTTTGCGCGCAGATAGAAGATCAGCGCGACGAACGCGATCGCTTGGGCGAGCATGCCGCCGAGCGCGGCGCCGGTGATGCCGAGCGCGGGCAGTCCGAACCAGCCGAGGATGCCGACCGGCACCAAGAGCAGCGCCAGCACCGTCGAGAAGATCAGGAAGTAGAACGGCGTCTGGGCGTCGGCCGTGCCGCGCAGCGACGTGGTGTAGGCGAGGTACGGGAAGAACACCGGGCACGCAAGGAAGATGATGCGCGCGTACGCGTCGGCCATCGGGACGAGCGAGACCGGCGTGCCGAAGATGTGGAGCAGGCCCGGTGTTCCAAAGTAGCCGATGAGGCCGATCAGCAGGCCCAGGCCGAGCGAGGCGCCGAGGGTGGTGCCGGCGACCTTCTTGACGCGCGGCATGTCGCGCGCGCCGAAGGCCTGACCGATCATGACCGAACTGCCGCTGGCGAGGCCGAACGGCAGGGCGATTAGCAGGATGAAGATCGGCGCGATGATCGACATCGCGCCGAGCGCGTTGACGCCGATCAGCCGGCCGACGTAGATCGTCGAGGCCAGCTGCGAGCCGGACTGCAGGACGTTGGTGAGCAGCATCGGGATGAGGAACAGGAGCATCTTCTGCCACATCGGCCTGCTCTCGTCGAAGACGTTGATCCCCGGCCCGCGGGCCGCTTTCGCTTGCGCCATGCGCCTTGCTTCCAGGTCTGCTATTATGAACCCCATGCGGTTGGATAAGTTCATGAAGGTGGCGCGCCTCTCGAAGCGGCGCAGCGAGGCGCACGAGGCGCTCGAACACGGCCGCATCACCAAGGACGGGAAACCGCTCAAGCCGGCCTACGCCGTCAAGCCGGGCGACGTGCTGGCGATCGCCTACGCGACCACGCTCGTCACCGTGCGGGTGCTCGAAGTGCCGCTGCGCGTGACGCCGAGCGTCAAGGCGGCCGATCTCTACGAAGTCCTCGACCGTCGCAAAGACGAACCGAGCGACTGGATCTAGCCTGGAGTGGCATCCTCGCTTTCGGCCGATACCAAGGACGCGCTCGCGCGCGAAGTGCCCGAGGCTCCGCACTGCCGGACCGCCCTGCTCGACGGCTTGCTCCTCTACGGCGCGACCGACGGCGACCGGTTCGTCACCCAGCGCAACGCGATCGCGCGTCTGGCGCGCTCGCTGATCAAGGAGCGCACCGGGACGGCCCCGCGCATCGAGCACGGGACCGCCTCGTTCACCATCGCGCTGCCGGGCGTCGCGCTGCCGACGCGCAAGCCGACGCAGAAGTGCGACCGGCTGATCGAGGCGCGCGCCGCCTTTCTGGCGGCCGGCTCGCTGGTGGCCGGGGTGCGCGGCTACCATCTGGAGTTCGTCACCGTCGACCGCGCGCACGCCGACCGGCTCGCGCTGATGCTGCGCACGCTCGGCCGCGTCCCCAAGGAGATGGAGCGCAAGGGCCGGATCGTGCTCTACTACAAGGACTTCGATGCGATCGAGGACGTGCTCGGCAGCATCGGCGCGTTCGCGGCCGTGCTCCACCTCGAGGACGTGCGCGCGATGCGCGAGACCAAGAACCGCATCCACCGGCTGGTCAACACCGAAGCGGCCAACCTGGACCGGGCCGCCGAAGCGGCCGCCGGCCAGCGCGAGACCATCGCCTTCCTGGAGAGCGCCTACGGGATGGCCAATCTGAGCCCGGCCCTCCGGGAGATCGCCGAACTGCGCCTGGCCTACCCCGAGGAGACCCTGGCGGAGCTGGGCCGCCGCTGCAGCCCGCCGGTCGGCAAGCCGACCGTCAACAGCCGCTTCGCCGGCCTGACCGCCCTCGCGCGCCGCATCAAGGAACCGCGCGATACGTCCCGGTAAACCCCGGCCATGCGTATCGGGATCAACGGCTTCGGCCGCATCGGAAGAAACTTCGCCAAGACGCTCATCGAGCGCCACCCGTCGATCGAGATCGCCGCGGTGAACGACCTGACCAGCGCCGCCGAGTGCGCGCACCTGTTCAAGTACGACTCGAACTACGGTCCCTACAAGGGCGCGGTGAGCGCCGGCGACGGCACCATCACCATCGACCGCCGGACCATCAAGGTACACGCCGAGCGCGATCCGGCGAAGATCCCGTGGAAGAGCATGGGCGTCGACGTCGTGATCGAATCGACCGGGCTGTTCACCGACGCCTCCAAGGCGCGCGCCCACATCGACGGCGGCGGCGCCCGCAAAGTCATCATCTCGGCGCCGGCCAAGGGCGAGGACATCACGCTCGTGCTCGGCGTCAACGACGGCGACTACGATCCCGCCGCGCACCACGTCATCTCGAACGCGTCGTGCACCACCAACTGCCTGGCGACCGCGGTCAAGCCCATCGTCGAGAAGCTCGGCTGGGTCAAGGGCTTCATGTGCACCGTGCACTCGTACACCAACGACCAGAACATCCTCGACGCACCGCACAAGGACCCGCGGCGCGCGCGCAACGCCGCGACCAACATCGTGCCGACCTCGACCGGCGCGGCCAAGGCGCTCTACCTGACCATCCCCGAGATCGAAGGCACCTTCGACGGCTTCGCCCTGCGCGTGCCGACCCCGACCGTCTCGATGATCTACCTGGTCGCCCAGGTCAAGAAAGAGACGACCAAGGCCGAGCTCAACGCGATCCTCAAAGAGGCCGCGAACGGCGACCTGAAAGACTACGTGCACTTCAGCGAGGAAGAACTCGTCTCGAGCGACTTCAAGCAGTCGGAGTTCTCGTCGATCATCGACAGCAAGCTCAACAACGCCAACGGCGACATGATCCAACTCGCGGCCTGGTACGACAACGAGTGGGGGTATTCGTGCCGTCTGGCCGACCTGACCGCCAAGATCCTCGAGTCGCTTCCCGCGGTCTAGTGCTCTCCTTCGCGCTGGCGGCGGTGCTGTTCCAGTCGGCCGATCAATACAAGATCGTCGGGTACTCATCGCCGCGGATCTCCCCGAGCGGGACGCGCCTGCTCTTCACGCGCGCGCGCGTGAACCTCGCGTCGGATCACCGCGACAGCGAGCTGGTCGTGATGGACCTCGCGACCCGGACGCAGCGCGTGCTGACGGTCGGACGCACTTCGGTCTCGGATCCGTCCTGGTCGCCGAGCGGCGACGCGATCGCGTTCGTCGCGCCGGATGCCGACAAGCACCGCGAGGTCTTCGTGCTTCCGGCCGACGGCGGCGAAGCCGCGGCGGCGACCGACGCCAAGAACGGCGTCGACGAATACGCCTGGCGTCCGGACGGTTCGGCGATCGCCTACCTGACGAGCGACTCCGCGCCCAAGCGCACCGGCATCGCCCGCTTCCAAGACTCCTACCGCGTCACCACCAACGCCTACCTCGACACCGGACCGTTCCTCTCGTCGCATCTGTGGCTGGCCACCGAGCGCCGCGAGAACGGGCGAGCCGTCTGGAGTTCGCGACGGTTGACGGGCGGCGCGTGGAGCGTCGGATCGGCATCGATCTCGTGGTCGCCGAACGGCGCGACCCTCGCCTACATCCGCGTGCCCGGACCGATCGTCGCCGACGGCGACGCGTCGACCGTCCAACTGCTCGACGTCGCGACCGGCAAGAGCCGACCTCTCACGTCGCGCGCGTCGCTCGAATGGCAGCCGCGCTTCGCGCCGCGCGGCGGCGCGATCGCCTACACCTACGCGCGCGACGGCGATCCGAACGACGCGGGCGAGGTATACGTCAGCGACGGCAGCGGCGCCGGCCGCGACGTTTCGCACGGCCTCGACCGCAACGCCGTCAACTACGCCTGGTATCCGAACGGCCGCGAGCTGCTGCTCGAAGGGAACGACGGCACGCACAAGGCGCTCTGGCGCGTTCCGCTCGACGGACCGCCCGCCAAGATCGACCTGGGCGATATGGACGCGTTCGGCGATTTCACCGGCAGCATCGCCGCCGACGGCGCGATCGCGTTCGTCGGCGCGACCCCGCACCGGCCGGGCGAACTCTACTATCTTCCGGCCGGCTCGTCGACGCCGCAGCGGCTGACCGACGGCAACGCCTGGGCCGATGCGCTCGCGCTCGGGAAGACCGCCACCATCGCCTGGACCTCCGACGGCTTCGCCGAAGACGGCGTCGCGATCTATCCGCCCGGCTACGACGCGCATCGCGCCTATCCGCTGGTGCTCTCGATCCACGGCGGCCCGACCGGCGCGACCACGACCTCGTTCGACGTGCTCGGGCAGCTGATGGCCGCCCACGGCTACATCGTCTTCCAGCCGAACTATCGCGGCAGCGATAACCTCGGCAACGCCTACCAGCGGGCCGTCTATCGCGATCCGGTCGTCGGGCCCGACCGCGACATCATGGCCGGCGTCGCGGCCCTCGAGCGCGCGAGCGCGATCGACAAGTCGCGCGTCTGCGCGAGCGGCTGGTCGTACGGCGGCCTGATGACGTCCTGGCTGATCACCCAGCACGACGCCTTCCGCTGCGCGGTCTCGGGCGCGGCCGTCGACGATCAGGTCTACGACACGGTGCTGGCCGACGATCTCAACGTCAACGAGTACTCGATGTGGGGGCCGCCGTTCGCGTCGGCCGCGTCGCTCGCGCTCTATGCGAAGGCGTCGCCGCTCACCTACTACCGGAACGTCCGCGCGGCGACCCTGATCCTCGACGACACCTACGACGTGCGCGTCCCGGCCGCCGAATCGTACGCGTTCTTCCACGCGCTCCGGGATGCGGGCAAGACGGTCGAGTTCTACCAGTGGCCGGTCTCCGCACACTTCCCCGGCGACCCGATCCGCCGCGCCGACGTCTACCGGCGCTGGCTCGATTGGCTCGACCGCTACCTCAAGTAAGGCCCCCAATGCAATTCCGAACCATCGACGACCTCGACGTGCGCGGCAAACGCGTCCTCGTCCGCGAAGATCTCAACGTCCCGATGAAAGATGGAACGGTCGGCGACCCGACCCGCATCGACGCGGCGCTGCCGACCCTGCGCGCGCTTGCGGAGCGCGGCGCGAAGGTCGTGATCCTCTCGCACCTCGGCCGCCCGGACGGGAAGGCCGACCCGAAGTACACGCTCCGCCCGGTCGCCGCGGCGCTGGCCGCACATCTCGGCAAGCCGGTCGCGTTCGCCGCCGACTGCATCGGGCCGGTCGCGCGGGCGGCCGTCGACGGCTTGCACGACGGCGACCTGGTGCTGCTCGAGAACGTGCGCTATCATCCCGGCGAAGAGCGGAACGATCCGGGCTTCGCGAAAGAACTGGCCGCGCTCGGCGATCTGTACGTCAACGACGCGTTCGGCACCGCGCACCGCGCGCACGCCTCGACCGAGGGCGTCGCCCATCTCCTTCCCCACGCCGCGGGCCTGCTGATGCAGGCCGAGCTGCGCGCGCTCGGCGGCCTGGTCGCGGATCCCGCGCAGCCGTACGTCTGCGCGATCGGCGGGGCGAAGGTCAAAGACAAGGTCGGCGTCTTCACCAATCTGATGGAGAAGGTGAGCGCGTTCTGCATCGGGGGCGGCATGGCCAACACGTTCCTGGCGGCCGGCGGCCTGGACGTGGGCGCCTCGCTCAAGGACGACGACCTCGGCCCGGCGGCCGGCATCATCGCGCTCGCCCAGCGCAAGAACGTCACCTTGCATCTGCCGACCGACGTGGTGGTCGCGCCGAGCTTCGATGCCGACGATGCGGCTCACGCGGTCGGCATCAACGCCGTCGGGAACGAGATGATCCTCGACATCGGCCCCGAGACCGCGCGCGCCTACGCGCGCGCGATCGAACGCGCCAAGACGATCGTCTTCAACGGCCCGATGGGCGTCTACGAGAAGGCCGCCTATCAGAACGGCACCAAGGTCGTCGGCGAGGCGATCGCGCGGGCGACCAAGGCGGGCGCGACCAGCGTGGTCGGCGGCGGCGACGCGGCGGCGGCCGCGCACGAACTGGGCTTCGCCGATGCGATGACGCACGTCAGCACCGGCGGCGGCGCGACGCTCGAGTTCCTCGAAGGCAAGACGCTCCCCGGCGTCGCGGCGCTCGCATGAACCGGCTGGTGGTCGCCAACTGGAAGATGAACATGACCGGAACGCAGGCGTTCGCGTTCCTGGACGACTTCCTCGCGCAGCCGCTTCCCGACGGTATCGACGTCGCGATCGCGCCGCCGTTCACCGCCATCGCGCAGGTCGGCTACCGCCTGCGTGGCAGCGCCATCGCGCTCGCCGGGCAAGACATGTACTGGGAGCAGAGCGGCGCCTTCACCGGCGCGATCTCGCCTCCGATGCTGACCGATGCCGGCTGCACGTACGTGATCCTCGGCCACTCCGAGCGGCGCCGCTACTTCGGCGAGACGGACGGCGACGTGAACCGCAAGGCGCGGGCCGCGCTCGCCAACGGCCTCACGCCGATCGTCTGCGTCGGCGAGACCGGCACGGAACGGGACGCGGGCGAGGCGCTCGCGCGGGTGATCGCGCAGACGCGCGCCGCGCTCGACGGCCTGGGCCGCGACGGCGCTTCCAAGGTGGTGATGGCCTACGAACCGCTGTGGGCGATCGGCACCGGCAAGAACTGCGACGCCGACGACGCCGACGCGACCATGGCCGCGATCCGCTCGAGCGTCGACGGGCTGCAGGACGCCCGCATCCTCTACGGCGGCAGCGTGAAGACCGAGAACGCCGCCGCATACGCGCGCAAGCCGAACATCAACGGCGGACTGGTCGGCGGCGCGTCGCTCGATCCGGCCGCCTTCACCGCGCTCATCCGCGCCGTCCTTGCAGGATCGTAATCACCGATGAAGTTCCGTCCGCTCGTGCTCGCCGTCCTCGACGGGTGGGGCTGCCGCGATGCCGCGCACGGCAACGCGATCGCCGCCGCCGACCTTCCGCACTGGCGCGCGTATTTCGACCGCTATCCCTGGACGACGCTGGAAGCCTCGGGCGAAGCCGTCGGCCTGCCGAAAGGCATCATGGGCAATAGCGAGGTCGGGCACATGAATCTGGGCAGCGGCCGGGTCGTTCCGCAAGGCGTGACCGTGATCGACGCCGACATCGCGGCCGGCGAGCTGCCGGCCAACCCGACGCTGCTCAACGCCATCGAAGTGGTGCGCTTGAGCGGCGGCACGCTGCACTTCATGGGCCTGCTCTCCGACGGCCAGGTCCACTCCTCGATCGCCCAGCTGTTCGCGCTGCTCGACGTGACCGCGGCCGCCGGCGTGCGGTTCGTCGTCGATGCGTTCCTGGACGGACGCGATACGCCGCCGCGGTCCGCGCAGACCTACGTCGGGCAGCTGGAAGCGCATCTGGCCGCGATCGGACGGCCGGGAGCGATCGCGAGCGTATGCGGGCGCTTCTACGCGTTGGACCGCGACAAGCGGATCGAGCGGACCGCGCGTGCCTACGCCATGCTCGCCCGGGGGAGCGCGGACTTCACCGCGCCGACCGCCGCCGCAGCCGTCGACGCCGCCTACGCGCGCGGCGAGGATGACGAGTTCGTGCTGCCGACCATCGTGGGCGAACCGCGGCCGGTGCGCGACGGCGATGCGGTCGTCTTCTTCAACTTCCGCCCGGATCGGGCGCGCCAGCTCACGACGGCCTTCAACGAAGGCTATCGGGACCTGTACTTCGCGACCATGACGCGCTACGACGAGACCTTCCCGAATCCGGCGCTGTTCGGGCCGCGCCCGCAGTTCGACACCTTCGGCGAGGTGGTGGCCCAGGCGGGCCTGCAGCAACTGCGTCTGGCCGAGACCGAGAAGTACGCGCACGTCACCTATTTCTTCAACGGCGGCCGCGAAGACGTGTTCGCGAACGAGGACCGCGAGCTGATCCCGTCGGACCGGACCGTCGCGACCTACGACCTGGCGCCGGCGATGCGCGCGCGCGAGATCACCGACGCGGCGGTGGCCGCGATCGACCGCGGCGTCGACGTGATCGTGATGAACTACGCGAACGCCGACATGGTCGGCCACACGGGCAAGTGGGAGCCGACCATCGCCGGCGTCGAGGTGCTCGACGGGTGCATCGACCGGCTGGCGAACGCCGTGCTGGCCAAGGGAGGCCTGCTCGCGATCACGGCGGACCACGGCAACGCCGAGGAGAAGATCGACGCCGACGGCAACCCGCTGACCGCCCATACGACCAACCCCGTCCCGCTGCTGCTGATCGGCGGCCTGCACGGCACGTTGGCCGAAGGCGGCCGGCTCGGCGACGTCGCCCCGACCTTGCTCGGCATCGTCGGACTTCCCGTTCCCGCGGCCATGACGGGCCGCGATCTTTTCATCCCTAATGGAGTAGCACCGTGAACGCAGACCGCTTCAACCCCAACGACGATACGATCGCCAAGGACGCATCCACGATCGAGGCCGCCGCCGGCGGGCCGATCGACATCGCGATCGTGCTCGGCAGCGGTCTCTCGAACGCGCTCGCGGCCCACGCCGACTTCACCTCGATCACCTACGACCGTCTGCTCGGCATCCCGGTCGCTCCGCTCGCCGGACATGCCGGCGCGGCGCTGATCGGCACGATGCACGGCAAGCGGGTGGTGGCCTTCGCCGGTCGCGTCCACATGTACCAGGGCTTCTCCGCCGCGCAGGTCACGGTCAACGTCCGGCTCGCGCACGCGGCCGGCGCCAAGACGCTGATCGTCACCAACGCCGCCGGCGCGCTGAACTCCGCCTATCGCGCCGGCGATCTGATGCTGATCGACGATCACATCAACCTGATGGGCGCCAATCCGCTGACCGGCGCGCGCCTCGACAACCCGTTCACCGACATGATGCACGCCTACGATCCGGGCCTGCGCGGCATCGCCAAGGACGTCGCAGGTTCGCTCGGCGACGACCGCGTGCGCGAAGGCGTCTACGTCGGACTGCTCGGCCCCAGTTACGAGACGCCGGCCGAAGCGCGCTACCTGCGCGGCATCGGCGCCGACGCGGTCGGCATGTCGACCGTCCTCGAGACGATCCTGGCGCGCACGTTCGGGATGAAGGTCTTCGGCGTCAGCCTGATCACCAACGTGGTGGGCGCGCCCGAGACGACCCACGCCGAAGTGATGCACGAAGCCAACCTGGCCGGCCCGCGACTGGCCGCCATCATCGACGGTCTCATCGGGAAGATCTAGCCGCACCCTTCAACCGGGGCTAGGTGCCTTTCGCGGCGCCGAAGTAGTGGATCCATTTGATGATGAACTGCGGCGACGTGGTGAACGCGCTGGCGTCGCCGTAGACGAAGTAGAGTTCGTCCTGCGGGAAGCGCCGGTAGTAGGCGCCCGAGACGTTCCAGGCATTGGCGTAGCCCGGCGCGATGAAGTTCCCGAGACTATCGAAGCTGTTCTCGAGGATCGGGCTGCGGCCTTGGATCCGACGCACGCCGAACGCGAGCGACGCGTTCTTGCCCTGCTGTAACGCGATGCTCGCACGGTCCAGCCAGGAGGTCAGCCGCGGATAGCCGCCGTCGAGCCACTGCACGTTCTCGTCGGCCTCGAGGGTGAGCAGGGCGCGGCCGCCCAGCTTGGCGGTAGCGTTGGCCGACCAGCTGTCCAGCTTGCCCGGCCCGAACCGTCCGGTGAAGTAGGCGAGGTTGACCGGGACGTCGGTGTTGTAGTTGTAGTTCAGGTTGACGCCGTTCTGGTTGGTCGGGACGAAGTTGCCGTCCGACAGCCGCACGTAGTCGGAGCCGGTCTGCGCGCGGATGTGGATCCGGTGCGGCAGGTCCAGACCGATCGCCGCCTGGGTGTCGTAGCGGTCCATCCGTCCGGTCGCGTCGTGGTACGAATCGACGGTGGCGTAGAGCAGGATGCGCGAGATGAAGTCGGTCGGCTTGCGGTAGATCGCGGTGCTCCCGTTGGTCGAGAAGCCCGCGAGGTCGGTCTGCGACGTATAGCTCGAGAGCGGCACGGCGAGGTATTGGGCGCCGAACTGCTGGAGCGAGAAACCCAGGAACGAATCCTTGTTGTAGGAGCCGATGCCGACATCGCGCCGGTGCGCGGCCGACGGATCGCTGACGAAGGTGCCGGTCTCGCTGCCGTAGTTCGCGAATTCGTAGAGCCCTTTGAGGCTATCGTGCGAGAATCCGTAGATGGTCGTATCTTCGTGCACCGACGGAACGCCCAGACACGCGAGCGACGAGACGTTCGGCGTGTACGGGCAGACGTCGGTGCCGTCGATGCTCGTGCGCTGCACGTCGAAGTGGTTCTTGAGGTCGGGGGTGTGATAGCCGAGGATCTGCGCCGTATCGGTGCGATGGTTGCCGACCGCGCTGAAGCCTGCGAAGCCGAAGCCGCTTTGGCGCCCCTCGATCGCATAGCCGTAGCGCGGCGTCGGAATGGCGGGCGTGTAGAGTTCGGTGACGCCCGGGCAGCCGATGCAGTTGAACGAGTTGAAGAAATTGTTGAGCTGGGTGAAGAACGGGCGGACCTCGCTGTAGTAGCGGGCGAAGGCGGTGGGCGAGATCGACTGCTGGTCCTGTTCGACGTTCGAGTAATCCGGGTGCACGGTCGCGACGAACGAGGTGGTCGCGGTGATCGGGATGGATGCGTCCAAACCGACCCGCGAGGTCGATCCGCCGATCCCTTTGGATGCGATCGCTCCCAACCCGTAGACGCCGATGCGCGGCTGCGGCCGGGCCTTCGCGCCGCCGCCGCCGACGCCCGTCATGGTGCCGGCGTAGACGACGCTCCCCGCGCTGCCTTCGGCCGGGCTGTACGGCCAGACGTAGTCGTTGAGGGTGGCGATCTGGTAGCGTTCGAGCGCGATGCGCCACGCCTTGCCGCCGCCGCGCATGGCCGCGAGCGGGATCCGCATGGTGACCGTATAGCCGCCCGGCACGAGCTTGCCCGACGAGAGCCAACTCGGCGCGTACGAGGTGTTCTCGGACGAGTACTGATAGTGCGTGCCGATCGGATTGGACGTGAAGGTATAGGCGAAGCCGTTCTGTCCGTTCGGCCACAGATACGCCGTCACGACGTCGTCGGTGCCGCTGCCGGTGTCGTTGGTGCGCTGGGAGGCTTGGATCGGACCGGTCTGCTTCGCGTCGAAGCCGACGTAGAGATACGTGCCGTCGGTCAGCAGATACGCGGTCGTCGCCTGATCGGCGGCGCTGCGGTTCTTGAGGTTGTGCTCGAGCGCGATCTTGGCGGCCGACGCCCAGACGGGCGCGGTCAGATCGCCGTCGATCGCGGGCGCGGTGGCCGTGGTCGGGACGGCGATCGTGTCGCTCTGCGGAGCGGTCTGCGCCGCGGCGCTCGCCCACGCGCAGCACGCCAGGAGACCGATCGATAGCAGCAGTCGTCTCATCGTCCTCATTTCAAGGCATCCAGGGCGGTGCGGGCGCGGACGAAGGTCGGATCGAGCGCCAGCGTCCTCTCGAACTCGCGGGCGGCATCGGCGCTGCGGCCGCCCGACGCGAGCGCGCGTCCGAGGCCGAAATGGGCGCGAGCGGAACCCGGATTGTCCGCGACGTTGCGGGAGAGCAGTGCGATCGCCGTATCCGCATGCCCCATCTTGAGGCACTGGTAGCCGACGAAGTCGACGGCATCGCCGGTCGGAACGGTGACGATGCTGCGCAAGGCGCGGTAGGTCGCGAGCACCGCGGCGGGTTCGTCGCGCTCGTCGTAGATACGCTGGATCATCTGCTGCAGCGGCGTCCGCTCCCATTGCGGCGGCGAGAACATCGACACCGGCAGATCCGGGTTGATCTCGACCGAGACGAGCGTTCCGTGGTCGAGCACCTTGCCGGTGGCGCTGTCGACCTCGGCATCGGTGTGGGCCATCATCACGCCGCCTTCCGGCCGATAGTCGCCGAACCGGTCGTGGGTCGTGTACTTCTGCCCGAACGCGTGCATCGGCACGATGCGCTGGATGCCGTCGATCAGATGGGTGGCCGCGTCGAGGTAGAGATCTTCTTCGAAGCCGTCTGCCAGCGTCGCGTGGACGACGTCGACCACGTCGCCGTCGACCGTCCGTCGCCCGCCGTCGGCGAGCGTCGTCCCCGCGGATGCGTAGTCGACCAGCGGATCGTCGAACGCGGCCGAGTGGCGAGTCGCCGCCGCCGCGGCGCCGACGGTGCGGACGACGATGCCGGGATCGGGGTAGTACTCCCAGGCGCTGCCGTCGTAGCCTTCGTGGATGCTGGTGAGCGCGCGCTCCGGCGAACCGATCACGCGGTAGAACGGCCGCATCTGCGCGGTGTAGGTCGGGGTGGAGAAATCGCCCTCGACGTACGTCCCGTGCTTGACGAAGCTGTGCAGCGCGTGGATGGCCGGCAGGCCGCCCAGGGCGGCGACGTGGTCGGCGACCAGCCGGTCGAGCCGGCCGGGCGCCGGGGCGGCGCCCGCCAGACCCATCACCAGGACCAGCGCCACCAAGCGCCCCGGCCCGCTCCAACCCGCCATCACGACCTCCGCCCGAATCAAACTAACGATTTAGTTGATACTAGCCAAGCCGTCCGGGGATGTCAACTAAGGATTAAGGCGAAACGGGTCGACCCGGCCAGAGAGTTCGCGCAGGCGCGCCAGGTCGCGCGGTTCGACGGCCGATGCGTAGAGCAGGTCGAGCGCGAAGAGCGGCTGCCAGCCGGCCGTCCCCAGCAGGGTGATCTCGCCGAGCCAGACGCCGGTCGGACGCGACAGATCGATATCGTGAGCGGCGATCTCCGGCGCGAAGATCTCGGCCAGAAACGACGGCGGGAACGTCGCGTACCGCCTGAAGACCTGGAGCGACTCGATCGCATCGCGCAGGGCGTTCTGCGGCGAGCCGGCGCTCGCGTTGCCGCCGTCGTCGCGGATCCGGAAGGCCGTCAGCCCGTCGGTCATCACGTGGATCTCGTGCCGTTCGAGCAGCCGGATCCAGCGGTCGAGGTCCATCAGCAGCGCGAGCCGCGGATCGTCCGGCCCGAGATCGCGGTAGACCGAGCGCCGGATGGTCGCGGTCGGCGCGCACAGGCTGTTCCCGTGGAAGAACAATCGCCGCAGCCACTGCGCGCGCGTCGGCTCGGCCTCGAACGGTGGCTCGAAGCCGCCCGCGCGGCCCTCGGCGGGCTCCCCGTCATCGCCGATCCGGCGCGGCACGTCGAAGACCGCCGCGATTCCGGGGTGCGAGCGCAGGTAGGCGACCTGCCGTTCGAGCCGGTCCGGCATCGCCACGTCGTCGGAGTTGAGGATCGCGACGAACTCGCCCCGAGCGCGCGCGACCGTCGCGTTCATCGCCGCCGAGATGCCGCGATTCGTCGCGAAGCGTTCCAGGCGGATCCGCGGATCGCGAAAGCTCTCGACGATGTCGGCCGTCCCGTCGCTGGAGCCGTCGTCGGTGACCACGATCTCGAAGTCTTGCAGCGTCTGATCGAGCACGCTGCGGATGGCCTGCGCGACATACGGCGCGTGGTTGTAGGACTTGATCGCGACCGAGACCAGCGGCGCCCCATCCTCGACCGCTTCGGGCGGCGCGGGCGTCGCCGGCACGCGCGTGCGCTGCGGCATCGCCGGATCCCCGAAGACGCGCGTTCCGGCAGCCACGTCGCGGGTCACGATCGCGCCCGCGCCGATCACCGCTCCCGCGCCGATCCGCACCGAGGGCAGCACGATCGCGCCGGCGCCGATCATCACGTCCGGCCCGAGCGTCACGTAGCCGCACAGAACGACGCCCGGACCGAGCGAACAGAACTCCGCGATCGCGACGTGATGGCCGATCGAGACCGAGCGGTTGACGACGACCTGCTCGGCGAGCGTGGTATGCGCGCCGATCGTGCAGCCGGCATTGACGTAGGTGCCGTCGCCGAACGCGCACGTGGATGCGACCACGGCGGTCGGGTCGATCAGCGCGGGCGCGAACCGGAATCCGTCGGCGACGGCTTCTCCGCACGCCGTGCGGCGGTTGGCCGGTTTGAAGATCGGACACAGGCACGGCACGGCGCGGACCGCGTCGGGGACGCCGTCGCGTTCGAGCGTCGGCGTCCGCGCGCCCGCGAACGAGGCGCCGTCGCGGTTCTTGACCGCCGCGATCACGAAGGCCGGAAGACGCTTGCACGTCTCCTCGTACTCGACCGCGAGCGCCGAGCCGATCCCGAACAGGACGATATCTCTCACGCGAACGGATTCCGGATCGTCAGACCGCCGATCTTCCGGCCGCTCTGCATGTCTTCACTGTAGAGCGTCGCACACCCGGAGCGGATCGCGGCGGCCACGATCATCGCGTCGAAGAGCGCGAACCGGTAGCGCGCGACCAAGTCCAACCCGAGTTCGTGCGTCTCGACGTCGACCGGCCGTACGTCGCAGAGCCCTCGGATGGCGGCCAGCCCCATGCGGACGCGCGCCATAGCTACACCGTATTTCTGAAGCCCGACCCGCGCGAACTCGTCGAGGACTTGGACCGAGACCGTCCCGCCTCGCGCGACGAGATCCTCGGCCTTCGCCGCTTTGACCTCGTCTGCCGAGATCGCATAGAGCAGGACGTTCGTATCGAGGAATACCGCCGGACGATCAGTCACGGCCATTCGCCTCGTCGCGATCGAACACGAAGTCGGCCGGGATCGACCCGCGGAGCGATCGCAGACGGGCGAGCAGCTCGGAACGGCTGGCGGGACGCGCTACCTCGAACGTCCGGGCATCGGCGATCCTGACCTCGATCTCGTCCCCGTCGACCAGGCGCAATGCGGATACGACGGCCTTAGGGAGCCGGATGCCGAGGCTATTGCCCCAGCGCGCTACCCGCACGACCGCCGCATCAGGATATACATCAGGCCGAGAGTATATCACACTAGCGCACCAGGCGGTACGAGCCGCTCGGGTCGATGTCGAGGCGGCGGCCGGCGACGACCGCATTGCGGACGCGATGGTCCCAGAACGTGAGGATGCGGACGACGGCCGGCGGGATCCGGGCGAGCAGGTCGCGCGCGCGTTGCGAGACGGCGATCGCGTCGCGCGCCCACGGCGGCAGATCGCGGGGAAGCGCCGGCGTCTCCAACTCGGCATCCGGCGCCGTCGCCGCGAGCGGGTCCGTGACGATCGGCGCGAGATCCGACCGCACGGACTCCGGATCGCGTTCAATCCTGCGCGGCATAGGCGGCCTTCTTCAGCGCCCGCAGCGCCTTCACGTGGATCTGCGAGACGCGCTGTCCGGTGATCTTCCATGCGTCCGCGATGTCGCGCATGCTCCGCTCGGCGTAGTAGTGTAGCGCGATCACCCGCCCCTGGCGGGGCGGCAAGGCCCTCACCAGCGCCAGCAGCCGCAGCCGATCGTCGCGGCGCTCGCCGATGCGGGCCGGATCGGCGTCTGCGTCGAGCGGCGGATCGACCTTGTCGGGAAGACGCCGGTCGAGCGAGAGCGGCGGAATCGCGTACGCTTCCGCGCGCGCCTGCGCGTAGCCGGGCCGCCGCGCCTCCATCTCGACCCGCGTCGGCACGCGCTCGATCCGGGCGGCGATCTCGAAGCGTTCGCGTTCCGCGTCGCGCAGCTCGCGGCGCGCGCGTTCGGAGACGGGATCCATCCGGCGGATGCCGTTGAGCATCTTGCCGAGCGCGAGCCGCCGGACGTAGTGCTGGAGCGACGGGCCGCGGAGCGGGTCGAAGCCGTCGACCGCGCGGATCAGGCCGATGCAGCCTTCGCCGACCAGGTCTTCGTAGTCCATGCTCGGGACGAGCCGGTGGATCCGTTTCGCCAGCTTGCGCACGATCGGCAGATGGGCGCGGATCGCCGCCTCGCGCGCGCCGGTCTCAGCGATCGCCTGCATCGAAGCACCGCTGCAGCGCCGATGCGAACGCGATCGAACCGACCGGCCCGAGCGCCTCGTCGAGCGGCTTCATCGCCGGCGCGAGGATCGCCGCCTCGAACGCGCGCAGCGCGCGCGCCGGCAGCGCCTCATCCACGGCTGAGATTGTCCGCGATCCGCAGCATCTCGTCGGCCGCCTGGACGCCCTTCGCATTGGCCTCGTAGGCGCGCTGCGCGCTCAAGATCTGCATCATCGACTGCACGATCGAGACGTTCGATTTCTCGAGCATCCCGAAGCGGATCGCCGGACCGCCGTCGTCGCCCGGCACCAGCAGGTGCATCGCGCCGCAGGCGCGCGTGGCTTGGAACATCGCGCCGCCGAGCCTGCGCAGACCGCCCGGCGCGGCGAACTCCGCGAGCCGGATCTGCCCGAGCGTCTGCGGTCCGCGCGGCGTCTGCGCGACGACGTTCCCGCGCGCGCCGACGTCGATCCCGGTGGCGTCCTCGGGTATCCGGACGCCCTGGAGGCGCCAGCCTTGCGCGTTGCGCAGCGTCCCGTCGGCCGCGCGCGCGAACGAGCCGTCGCGCGTGTACGCCCTGCGCCCGTTCCCGTCGCACACGATCAAGAAGCCCGGCCCGTCGATGGCGACGTCGAACGCCCCGCCGCTGCGCTCGAGCTTGCCCTGCGCGAACGCGATCTGCGTGCCGGTCTGGGCGGTGCCCAGGCCCGCCTCGCCGGGCGAGAGCACCTCGGCGAAGGTCGCGCTCGACTCCTTGAAGCCGGCCACGTCGGCGTTCGCCAGATTCTCGGCGATGGTGTCGAGATTGACTTGCTGCGCGGCCATCCCGCTGGCCGCCGCGAGCATCGCGGTGCTCATCGCACGCTCCCGGCCTCGGCCGCGCGCTGGCGCACCTGGTCGATCGCGCTCACCACTTTGCCCGCGCCCTCGAAGGCGCGCTGCGCGCCGAGCACGGCGATCATCTCGGAGACGGCGTCGACGCGCCCGCCGGTCGCGCGGGCCGAGACGCTTGCGCCGGTCGCGGTCAGCGCACCGAACGCCTCGCGCCTGCGGTAGCCCGCGCTCGTGAGATTCGAGAGATTCTCGGCCGCGATATCGAGTCGGGTCTGCGCGGCGGCCATCGCGCTCGACGCCCATGCCATACCATCCATACCGGAATGGTAGCGTCCCGAGATGAGCGAACCGTGTCCGCACTATGACGCTTTATCGGGTGTTCTCAGCCGCGTCGGCGCTCGTCGTCCTGGGCGCGTGCGCCGGTCCGTCCGCGGCAGAGGCCGGCGCGGCGCGCGAGACGGCGGCCATGCAGCCGATGCGCGGCGAGTTCGACGATACCGTCGTCGGGTTCGACGCGAAGGGCACCCGGCTCGACGTCGCGATCGATCTCAACGAGTGGGAGACGATCGACGACGACGCCGATCAGGCCATCAAGACCGAAGCGCTGGATCGCTGGAAGAAGGCGTGGAGCAAGGAGAACCCGGGCAAGCACGCCACCCTGACCGTGCGGCTGATCGACTACCACGGTCGCGAGTTCTACCGCGAGAGCGCGAAGGTCTGACTAGGGCCGCGCTTGCGCGGCGAAGTACGTCCAGATCAGCTTCGAGGCGGAGATCTCTTGGATCGGCGGGTCGCCGGTATCGCCCGGTTGATCCGAGCCCGGCCATTCGTGCCCGGCACCGGTCAGCGTGTAGAGCACGTACTGGCGGCCGCCGGAGCACGGCGCATAGGTGTCGACGACGATGTCGCCCGGCGCAGACGTGGCGACGTAGGGCGATCCCGCGCACCCATCCAGACGCGTCCAGGTCGAGACCGCGAAGGAGACCGGCTGGTCGTCGCGCGGATAGGCCTGGTTCGTGCCGTACCCGCCGTTGTAGACGACGTTCTGATCCGCGGTGCCGTTGAACATCATCACGCCGACCGGCTGGGACGGCGCGCAGGCGGTCGTGTCCAGCGCGCTCGAGACGGCTGCGACCGCGGCGAACAGATCGGAGGCGTCGCACGCCAGCCGCTGCGCCATGAACCCGCCGTTGGACATCCCGGTCGCATACACGCGCTTGGGATCGATGCGGTACGCCGACCGGAGCGATGCGACCAGCGTGCGGATGAAGCCGACGTCGTCGAGGCCGGCGAGCTGCGCCGCACCGCAGCAGCCGTAGGCGTCCCACGTGTAGTCGCCCTGCGATCCCGGCGTGCCGAGCGGATATGCCACGATGAAGCCGTTCGCATCGGCGACCGGATCCATCTGATACGAGAGCGTCGATGCGACCGGCTGGGTCCCGCCGCCGTGCATCAGCACGACCAAGGGCACCGCCGCCGCACCGGTGTAGCCGGGCGGAATGTGGAGGCGGTAGCTGCGCGTCGTCGTGCCGACGGAGATCGCGTACGACGGGTCGGGCGTCTGCGCGGCGAACGGCGCCGGCGTCGCGAAGAACGCCGTCGTCCAGAGCGAGGGGGTGGCGCTCGGCGCCGGGGTCGGCGTGACCGGTATCCCTCCGCCGCCGGCCGGCAATGCGGAGGTTCCGCCACCGCCGCCGCATCCGGCGAGGAGGGCGATACCGAGGGCCGCGACTGCGGCGAAGCGATCGATCGTACGCATGACGACCATGCTACCGTCGCGAGCCGGCCGGTCGCATTGACTCCGCGTGAGAGGCCGATGAAATGCGGGTTATAGGCCCGCGCGCACGATCTCCGCGAATGCGTCGGTCCCGAGCGTGCCGCCCAGTTCGGTCGTGCGCGCACCTCCGGCGTAGGCGGCTTCCACCGCGCGCTCCAGGCGGGTCGCATTGGCGTCGTCGCCGAGCGAGAGCCGCAGCAGCATCGCGGCGCTGAGGATAGCGGCGGTCGGATTGGCGATGCCCTTGCCGGCGATGTCGGGCGCCGATCCGCTGATCGGTTCGAACAGGCCGAACGCGCCGCCGGCCGTCTTGCGCGTACCCAGGCTCGCGCTCGGCAAGGTGCCGATGCTGCCGGTCAGGATCGCGGCCTCGTCGGAGAGGATGTCGCCGAACATGTTCTCGGTCAGCATCACGTCGAAATCGCCCGGGCGCCGGACGAGCTGCATCGCGGCGTTGTCCACCAGCAAGTGGTCGAGCGCCACGTCGGGATATTCCGTCGCGACGCGGTCGACCACGCGGCGCCACAGGCGCGACGTCTCCAAGATGTTCTGCTTGTCGACCGAGGTGACGCGCTTGCGGCGCTTGCGCGCGAGATCGAAGGCGACCCGCGCGATGCGGTCGATCTCCGACGTCTTGTAGACCATCGTATCGACCGCGCCGTCCTCGCCGGCGATCCGCCGTTGTTCTTTCGGCTTGCCGAAATAGATGCCGCCGGTCAGTTCGCGCACGACGACGAGATCGAGGCCGCGCACCAGCTCGGGTTTGAGCGACGATGCATCTTCGAGTCCGGGGAACACGCGCACCGGACGCACGTTGGCGTAGAGTTCGTAGTCGCCGCGCAGCAGCAGCAGCGCGTATTCGGGACGTTCGGCGAGCGGCTTGCCGTCGTACTGCGGCAGGCCGACGCTGCCGAACAGGATCGCCTCGGCCCGGTCGCAGAGCGCGCGCGTCTCGGGCGGGAGCGCCGGTTTGCCGAGCGCCATCGCGGCGCCGCCGGCCGGGGCTTCGACGGTCTCGACGTCCGGTCGGAGCTGCCGCAGCAGCGAGGCCGCGACGCGCGTGATCTCGGGCCCGATGCCGTCGCCGGGCAGAACCGCTACCGTTGCCATGCCGCGCTACGGACTAGTAGACGGTGATGCGCTGCGTGTCGGAGTTAGGCGTCTCGCCTGTGCCCCGAGGGGTATCCGGCGATTCGAGCGCCAGCTCGGGCGTCGCGTCGGCCGACTTGATCAGTTCGGGCTGCACGGGCGCCTGCGTTTTGGCCGACGGTTCGCCCGCGAGTCCGGGCAAGGTGGCCTTCTCGAGCAGCGCCATGTGCGTCATCAGCAGCGAACGGAACTCGCTCTTGGCCTTCTCGCAGGCCTCGATCGCGCGCTGGTGCTCGCGACGCACCTCGCCGATCGACTCGTTGTGGTGCGCGATCTCCTTGTCGGCCGCGACGCGCGCCTGTTCGCGGATCAGGTCCGCCTCTTTGTGCGCCGAGGCCTTGGTCTCGTCGGCCGTGCGCTGCGCGAGGATCAGCGTGTTCTGGAGCGACTCTTCCATCGCTTTGAAGTGGCTGATGCGCTCCTTGAGGTCCGCGATCTCGGCCTGCAAGGCGGCGCGCTGATGCGCGTCGTCCTCGAGCTGTTCGATCACATCGTCGAGGAACTGGTCCACGTCGGTTCGGTCGTATCCCTGCAACGCTTTCTTGAACGTCTTGTGCTGGATGTCGACGGGCGTGATCTTCTGCATGCTGCCTGCTACCTTATCCTCTGTTGGCCATGAAGTCGAGGGAGCCGTCCGCGGTCATCGCGTCGCGCAGGCCGGCCGCGTTGACCGCGACGCCGGACGGAACGACCAGATAGATCGCCTCGGCGAGTTTTTGGATCTTGCCGTCGAGCGTGTACGCGACGCCCGAGGTGAAGTCGACGACGCGCTGCAGCAGCGTGCGATCCGCGTTCTGCAGGTTGACGATCACGACTTGGCGCGAACGGAGCGCGTCGGCGATCTCGACGACGTCGGCGAACGAACGGGGCGCGTAGACGCTGACCTCGGTCCCGGAGCGACGCGCGTTGCCGGCCTGGCTGAGCGGAACGACGCGTCCGTTGGACGCCGGCGCTTCGTCTTCGTAGTACTCGTCGTCTTCTTCTCGCATCGAGAAGAACGTGCCGATCTTCCTGAACATTCCCATTGGAGATCTCTCTCCTTTCAGCGCGGGCGGCCTACCCGGTACGCGGACCGAAAAGCGCCGTCCCGATGCGG
>Ga0207667_10000237_pt1 | contig 77017 bp, 72 predicted proteins | sample KBSCornC52_FD_184301 | JGI IMG/M metagenome (GOLD analysis project Ga0207667, IMG submission 184301) | Corn rhizosphere microbial communities from Kellogg Biological Station, Michigan, USA - KBS Corn C5-2 (SPAdes) (version 2) | ecosystem: Host-associated > Plants > Roots > Rhizosphere > Soil ... | reverse complement strand
CCTCCATGCCCTTTTCGATGAGGAAAGCGGTGATACCGCGGCTTCCCTCCCCGGTCTTCGCATAGACGACCAGAGTGTCGGCGTTATGGCCGTTGGTGATCCAGAATTTCGTGCCGTTGAGGCGGTGGCCGTTGCCGCTCTTGTCCGCTCTGAGCTTCATTCCGACGACGTCGGAGCCGGCACCCGCCTCGCTCATCGCAAGCGCTCCGACATGCTCGCCACTGATCAGCTTGGGGAGATATTTCACCTTCTGCTCGTCGTTGCCCCAGCGCCGGATCTGGTTGATGCACAGGTTGGAATGGGCGCCGTAGCTCAGGCCGACGGACGCTGACGCTCGCGCGACCTCTTCCTGCGCAATGACATGCTCAAGATAGCCGAGGCCGAGGCCGCCCCATTTTTCCTCGACCGTGATTCCGTGAAGGCCGAGCTCGCCCATTTGCGGCCACAGATGCCGCGGAAATTCGTCGGTTTCGTCGATCTCGGCGGCGATCGGCGCGATCTTGTCGCGAGCGAAGCGCTCGGTCGTGTCGCGGATCGCGTCGGCCATTTCGCCGAGGCCGAAATCAAGGCCGGTATCGGGCATCCTTCTCTCCTGTTGGCCAGCGCGTAGCACCGCCCCGAGGATTTGAACAAGCGACCGCTCGCTCTTATGTGCAGTGCAGCAATTCCTTCGTGGAGCATCCAATGACCGACACCACCGACCCGATCGTCATCCTTTCTTACGCGCGTACGCCGATGGGCAGCTTCCAGGGTGCTCTCTCCGGAGCTTCGGCGACCGAGCTGGGTGCGACGGCGGTCAAGGCGGCGGTCGAGCGGGCCGGAATCACCGGCGACCAGGTCGACAAGGTGTTCATGGGCAACGTGCTTTCCGCCGGGCTTGGCCAGGCTCCCGCGCGGCAGGCGGCGCTCGGTGCAGGCCTCCCGCGCTCGACGGAAGCGGTGACGGTCAACAAGGTGTGCGGCTCGGGCATGCAGGCGGCGATCTTCGCGACCGACATGCTCAAGGCGGGGTCGGCGGACGTGATCGTCGCCGGCGGCATGGAGAGCATGACCAACGCGCCGTATCTGTCGAAGAAGTACCGCTCGGGCGCCCGCATTGGCCATGACACGGTCTACGACCACATGATGCTCGACGGGCTCGAGGATGCCTATGACAGGGGCCGGGCGATGGGCACGTTCGCCGAGGACGCGGCGCGCGAGTATCAGTTCACTCGCGAACAGCAGGACGCCTATGCGATCGAGAGCCTTCGCCGCGCCAACGAGGCAATCACGTCCGGCAAGTTCGACCGCGAAGTCGTCGGCGTCACGGTCGTCACCCGCAAGGGCGAAGTCACCGTCGATGTCGACGAGCAGCCGGGCAAGGGCAATCCCGAGAAGATCCCGCAGTTGAAAGCCGCTTTCGCCAAGGACGGGACGATTACCGCGGCGACCTCGTCATCGATCAGCGACGGGGCGGCGGCCCTTGTGCTGACTCGCCAGAGCGTCGCCGACAAGCTCGGCGCCAAACCAATCGCTCGAGTCGTCGCTCATTCGGCGCATGCGCAGGAGCCGTCGAAGTTCACCTCCGCTCCCGTTCCGGCGATCAACAAGGTGCTTGAGAAGGCCGGCTGGAGCGTCGGCGACGTCGACCTGTGGGAAGTCAACGAGGCCTTCGCCTGCGTCGCGATGATCGCGATGCGCGACATCGGAATCCCGCACGAGAAGATCAACATCCACGGCGGCGCGACCGCGCTCGGTCACCCGATCGGCGCCAGCGGCGCGCGAATCCTGACGACGCTCGTGGCGGCCTTGCAGGAGACCGGCGGCAAGCGCGGGGTCGCGAGCCTCTGCATCGGCGGCGGCGAAGCGACCGCGATGGCGGTGGAGCTGGTTTGACCCGCTACTTCCCCGGGTAGACGCCAACCGCCCCTCTCCTCGTCATGCTGAACTTGATTCAGCATCCATTTTGGAGTCCGCAGTGCGCTTCACGAGAATGGACCCTGAACCAAGTTCAGGGTGACGGGCTAAGAACTAATCCACCGCCTCGTTCGGATCGATGCCCCAGACGTCGGCGGTTCGGACATAGCCTTCGCGGCGGCCGAACGCGATGTGGCACCATCCCTCGCGGCAATGGTCGATGCGGCCGATCACGCCCGCTTCGGCGCGGTAGCGCACCCGGCTGGTCGCATTCGCCTCGCTGTAGATCGGCCGCGGCTCGCCCTTCTGGACGATCGCGGTGCGCTTGTCGCTAAGCAGCGTCACCAGCATCCAGCCCTTGTCGCCGTCCGGGTCCTGGATCAGCCGCCAGTTCTCGTATTTCTGGAGGATCCGGACCGGCAGGTCGCGGCGCTGGTAGAGCCACTTGCCGGGATAGGTGCGCGCCGGCCCGTTGCGGGTCATCGCCTTGCCGCTCGCGATCGACGCCCAATAGGGCGGCTGCTTTTCCTGCGCGAGCGCGGGCGCAGCCGTTGCGAAAATCAACAATCCTGCAAGCAGCCCCCGCAGTATCATCACGCGCCGGTCAGGAGCCTGTCGACGAGCTGCTTCACCGTCGGGATGAAGCCGTTGGAATAAAAAGGATCGGATTTGAACCGATAGGCGCCGTGGCCGGCGAACATGAGGTTCTGCTCGACCGGGCCGCCGTGGGCGATGTCCTGCAGGGTTTTTTGGATGCAGAAGCTGCGCGGGTCGGCGAGGCGGCCGGTCGTGTTCTTCTCATTGTCCGCCCAGGACGAGAAGGCACATTGCGACAGGCAGCCCATGCACTCCGCCTGGTCCTTGCGAATGTGGTTCTTCTCCTCGGGCGCGGTGAAGATCAAGGTCTCGTCGGGCGTCTTCATCGCCTCGGTGAAGCCGGTCGCAAACCATTCGCGCGCGTGCTGAAGGTCGCCCTTGGTGACCCAGTAATTCTTCTTGCCGTTGAGGCCGACGTCGAGCTCGAAATGGTGGTCGCCCAGCGGCTCCTTGGTGAAGGCGATCTGCCGCTCCGACCGCGTCTCGAGATTGCGAAGGAACGGGTTGCGGACCGCCGACGAATAGAAGCCGGTGGGCGAAAAGCGGTGCAGGAGGATGTCGCCCTCCTCCAGGTCCATCAGCTTCGCCTTCCATTCTGGCGGAATCGGGCTTTCCTGGGTGAGAAGCGGCCGGGTGCCGAGCTGGAAGACGATCTGTCCGAGCTCGGGATTGTCGATCCACTCCTCCCATTCGTCGAGCCGCCAGACGCCGCCGGCCATGACGATCGGGACGCTGTCGGCGATGCCGTTCTCGCGCATCGTGTCGCGAAGCGCCTTCACCCGCGGGTACGGCGGCTGCGGAGCGCGCGGGTCCTCGGCGTTGGAAAGGCCGTTGTGGCCGCCGGCCAGCCAGGGATCTTCGTAAACCACCGCGGCGAGCCATTCGGCTGCCTTGTGATAGGCGCGCTTCCACAACGCGCTGAAGGCGCGCGCGGAGCTGATGATCGGGAGATAGTTGACGCCATAGGAAGCGGCGATTTCACTGAGCTTGTAGGGCATTCCGGCGCCGCAGGTGACGCCCGAGACCAGGCCCCTGGTGCGTTCCAGGACGCCGTGAAGGACGCGCTGCGCGCCGCCCATCTCCCACAGCACGTTGATGTTGATCGCACCCTTGCCGCCGGCGATGTCGTAGGCGCGCTGGACCTGGGCGACGGCGCCGTCGATTGCGAAGCGGATCAGCTCTTCGTGCCGTTCGCGCCGCGTCAGGCCCTCGTAGATTTGCGGGATAATCCGCCCTTCGGGATCGTAGCTGTCGGCATTGACGGCCGATACCGTTCCGATGCCGCCGGCAGCTGCCCAGGCCCCGGAGCTTGCATGGTTGGTCGCGCTTACGCCTTTGCCGCCCTCGATCAACGGCCAGACCTCGCGGCCAGCATAGAGGATGGGCTTCAGCCCCTTGAACAAACTCTCTCTCCCGCGCTTTCGGCCGGATATATAGTCTCTACTTTTGTAAATGCTCGCAAAAATCGCTGTCGACGGACGTCAACGAAAAAGGCCGGGAATCGCTTCCCGGCCTCGACGTCTGCTGTCGCTCGGAAGAGCCGCGAATTAATAGCGGCGGTATCGATAGCGATGATGATGGTGGCCATTGCTGGCGATCGCGTTGCCGATCACGGCACCGATCACGCCGCCAATGAGTGCGCCGGCCACGCCGTTATTGTTGCTGTAGCCGTAGCCGCCGTAATTGCCGTAGCTGGGATAACCGTAACCGGAACCATAGCCGTAGCTGGAGCCGTAAGCGGAACCATAGCCATAGCCGGGATAGCTATAGCCGTAACCGGGGTTGGCGTAGCCGTAACCCGGGTTGGCGTAGCCGTAACCGGGGCTGGCGTTGCCGTAGCCTCCGCCATAATATGACTGTGCACTGGCGACACCCGGAACGGCCATTAGGCCCAGAGCGGCACCTGCCAGCAAAATCTTCTTAAGCATGACAAACTCCTTACTCGATCCGGAAAGCGCCGGATTGCAGGTCGTTGTATGCCCGTTATGCTGTCCTGACGCTGAACCTCTTAGTCAGCATTCTGAAGCACATAGTCCATTCCGATGTCGACCGCCGGAGCCGATTGGGTGATGCGTCCGGCGGAAATGAAATCGACTCCTGTGTCGGCGATTGCCCGGATCGTGTCGAGGCGGACTCCGCCCGAAGCTTCGAGCGGGACTCTTCCGGCGACAAGCTCGACTGCGCGGCGAAGCGTCGGCGGGTCCATGTTGTCAAGCAGCAGCCGGTCCGCCCCGGCGGCGAGCGAATCCTCGATCTGCTCGATTCGATCGACCTCGACCTGGACCTGCAGGCCGGTATTGGCAGCCTTGGCGGCGCTGACGGCCTGGGTCACCCCGCCGGCGACAGCGATGTGATTGTCCTTGATGAGCACGCCGTCGTCGAGCCGCATCCGGTGGTTGTGCGCGCCGCCCATCCGCGCCGCATATTTCTCCAGCAGTCGAAGGCCCGGGATCGTCTTGCGAGTGTCGAGCAGGATCGCGCCGGTGCCGTCGATGGCATCGACATAGCGGCGGGTCAGGGTCGCGATCCCGGACAGATGCTGGAGCGTGTTGAGCGCCGAGCGCTCGGCGGCGAGCATCGCCCGCGCGTTTCCCGACACGCGCATGATCACGGTCCCTGCCCCGATACGGTCGCCGTCGCCGGCGAGCGTGTCGACGAGCGCTTCGACGTCGAGGGCGCGAAAGAATGCCTCCGCAACATCGAGCCCGGCGGCGACGATCGGCTCGCGTGCCGCAAGGTCCGCAATGAAGCGGGCGTCGGCGGGGATCATCGATGCGGAGGTCACGTCGCCGCCCTTGCCCAGGTCCTCGGCGAGGATGCGAGTAACGAAGTCGCCAATGTCGAAACCGAGGATCATCAAACCGCTCTAGGGACTAGTGTGCCGGCTCGTCGAGCCTCTTGTCCGCTCCGGCGATCCGCCAATGGTCGCCGTGTCGCTGGTACCGCTGCGAGTCCTGGGCGGCGAAATCCGAGCCGTTCCACGATTCCACGGTGACCGTGATCGACGCGCCATCGACGTCGATCCTGTTGAAGCTCTGGCTCTGGTCGCGGACCCGGGTCGATGTCGCCGTGCCCGCCTGGACGACCAGCGCAGGCCCGGCCCTCGTCACCAGGTCGCGGGCGCTGTGGACCGACGCATCGTGATTATGGCCCGCAAGAAGCATGTCCACGCCCGCCTCGCCGATGGCATCGAGTGCAAGCTCGCTCCGGCCCACCGCCCCGGTGACGCTGTCGCCGACCTGGAGCGCGAACAAGGGATGGTGAGTGACTAGGATTCGAGTGGCGTTCGGGTCGGTTCGATCGAATGTCTCGCGGATGAAGCGGATCTGCTCCTCGTTGATTCGGCCGTCCTTGAACGTCAGCGAGCGCGCGGTGTTGATCCCGAGCACCGTCGCTCCGGGGCTTTCGATCATCGGGCAGAGCGTGTCGTCGACATAGCGCATGTAGCGGGTCAGCGGCGACAGGAACCGGCGAAAGACGTCGTAGAGCGGAATGTCATGGTTGCCGGGAACGGCGAGCACTTCATTCCCCGCGTCGCGAAGGCGTCCGAGGAAGCGGCAGGCCTCCTGGAACTGCTCCGTTTTAGCGCGCTGGGTGAAATCGCCGCTGATGACGACGAGGTCCGGCGCGGCTTCGTCGACCTTGCGTTCGACCGCCTCGACCAGTGCCGGGTCGTGGGCGCCGAAGTGAAGGTCGGAAAGGTGGATCAGGCGAGCCATCGAACAGCAACGCGTGTGACAGTGGCGGGTTCATTGCTAGACAGAGTCCATGGACCGCACGCAGGCGAACACCGGCACTAGGCCCGTCGACGAGCGGCTGCGCTTCGACGAGGCGGCGCTCGAACGCTGGATGGCGCAGCATGTGCCGGGCTTTCGCGGCCCTGTCGAAGTCAGCCAGTTCAAGGGCGGCCAATCGAACCCGACCTATCGCATCGACAGCGAGAGCGGCCCTTACGTGCTCCGTCGCAAGCCGCCCGGGCAGTTGCTTGCCGGAGCCCATGCCGTCGAGCGCGAATATCGGGTGATTGCGGCGCTTGGGGCGCAAGGCTTCCCGGTCGCCCGCGTTTACGGCCTTTGCGAGGACGACAGCATCATCGGCACCGCTTTCTACGTCATGGACATGGTCGAGGGGCCGGTCTTCTGGGAGGCGCAGCTTCCGGGGCTGAGCAGCGGTGACCGCGCCGATGCATTCGATTCAATGAACGCGGCCATTGCCCGGCTCCACAATTTCGAACCGGCCAAGATCGGGCTCGGCGACTATGGAAAACCGACCGGCTTCATCGAACGCCAGGTCGCCCGCTGGTCGAAGCAATATGCGGGCGACGTCGAAGCGGGGCGAATCGGCGCCATGGACCGACTGGTGAACTGGCTTGAAAAGCACCTGCCGCGCGACAGCGGTCGATCGAGCGTCGTCCACGGCGACTTCCGGTGCGACAACATGATCTTCGACTCGAACGCGCCTGCGGTGCGCGCAGTGCTCGATTGGGAGCTGTCGACGCTCGGCGATCCTGTCTCGGATTTCACCTATCACCTGCTGATGTACCGGATGCCCCGCGACCTGTTCGCGGGCCTTGCCGGGATGGCGTTGGGGCCGCTCGGCATCCCGTCGGAGGACGACTACGTCGCGGCTTACTGCCGCCGGACCGGGCGCGATTGCCTGCCGAACAAGGATTATCTGGTCGTCTTCAACCTGTTCCGGCTGGCGGCGATCCTGCACGGGATCCGCGGCCGGATCGCGCGCGGCACGGCCTCCTCGGCGCATGCCGTGGAGACGGCAAGCAAGCTGGAGCCACTTGCCGACCTCGCCTGGTCCGAGGCGCAGAAGGCGAGCCTCTAATAGTCGAGGAACAGAAGCAGCTTCACGTCGACGGCCGTTCCGGCGTCGCGGCGCTGCTGGATGAAGGCGGGTATGTCCGCGCGAGAGAGCAGATGGACGGTGATGTCCTCATGCTCGTTGCCGCCGCCCTCGCCGACTTTTCGAACGCCGCGCGCCCGGACCAGGGTGAAGCTTTCCGCGACCATGCCGGGCGAGCTGTGGAAGCGGCCGAGATGCTCAATCCGCTCAGCGGTGAATCCGGTCTCCTCCTCCAGCTCCTTGACGGCCGTGTCCTCGATCGTCGCATTGGGGTCCTCGTCGCCGACGAGGCCGGCAGGAAGCTCGAGGCAACGGCCGCCGACGGGGACTCGATACTGCTCGATGAGGATGATCTTGCCGTCGTGCTCGGCGAGAATGACGACCGCGTTGGTGCTTCCCGTCCGAGACACATATTCCCAGCGACCGCGCTTGCAGACGCTGATATACTTGCCTGCCCAGACCGTCTCGACCGGCGCGTCTTTGTCCGCGGTCATAGCTCGATCAGCTTGTCCGGAATCTCGTTGGGATTGGTTGCGGTCTTGGGAAAATGTTCGGCCAGAACGACGCCGATCTGCTGGATGGCGGCGCAGATGCCGTCGCCCGGCCGGCCTTCGCGGACATCGGCGAGAAGGGTCGCCATCGCCTCGCCCCAGACGTCGGCGTTAGTGACCTTGGTGATCGCTTCGTCGGCGACGATTTCGGCGCGGCGCTCGGCAATCGACAGATAAATGAGGATCCCGGCGCGGTTCTCGGTGCGTCGCTCGGCCGCGGCCTTGAAGATGGTGACGGCCCGACGCCGAACCCGGCGGTGCTTGGTCGCGCCAGGAGTGAGCGCCAGCCGAAGCGGCATCCATTTCAGGATCAGAAGCGCGACGGTGAACTTCAGCGCCGCAAAGAACAGAAGCAGCGTCAGCAGTTGCCCGATGCTCGGTTCCGGCTGCCAGCCGCCGAGGAGGAATCGATACCACCATTCCAACGCCGTGGGCCGCCAGGCCCCCCACGCCAGCACGGCGAACAGAGGCACCAGCGCCCAGTGCAGCGCAACGTCGTGGTAGGAATCGCTGAGCGGAGTCGTCACCGCGACGATTTCGCCGTCGCTCGTCGCTTCCGCGGCGGTAATCGCGGCGCCGATCCTGGCGCGATCGGCTTCGCTGATCTGCATCACCACGATCCCGACGCTCCGCCGCCGCCGAAGCCGCCTCCGCCGCCGGAGAAGCCCCCAAAGCCCCCGCCTCCGCCGAAGCCACCTCCGCCGAAGCCGCCTCCGCGCGACGCGCGCGCCGCTTCGCTAAGACCCCACAGCACAACCCATGGGCTGATTCCGCCTCGGCGGCTGCGATACGGGCTTCCGACCGGCCGCCGGAACTTCGACAGAATGATGAACCCGAAGATCATCGCCCAGAAGATCACCGGCAGCGCACCACCGCTGCTCGTCCGGTGCGCCTGCTCCTGCTGCTGGGCCTGTGCCGCCGCCTGCTCGGCCTGGTCGGGCGACATGCTCATGAGGCTGACGATCCGGTCGGCGCCCGCCTCGATCCCGCCGCCATAGTCGGGCGGCTTCTGCTTGAAATGCGGCAGGATCGAGTTGCGGATGATGATGCTCGACATCGCGTCGGTCACATAGGCCGTAGCGCCGTAGCCGACCTCGATCCGCACCTTGTGCTCGTTGGGCGCGACCAGAAGGATCACGCCATTGTCGAAGCCCTTCTGGCCGATTCCCCAGCTACGACCGAGCCGATAACCGTAATCCTCGATCGGATAGCCTTGCAGGCTCGGCACGGTAGCGACGACGAACTGCCGCCCCGTCTTCGCCTCCAGCGCCTGCGACTTGCCGGTGAGGTCGGCGACCTGCGCGGTAGTGAGGATGTGCGCGTCATCGACGACCCGCCCCGTCAGACTCGGAAACGTCTGGGCCGAAGCTGGCGCGGCAAGCGCGAAAAACGCAAGCCACAGGACCGCGAGAAAGCGGCTCACCTCAGCCGGCGGTGTTGAAGTTCACCGTCGGCGCCTTTTCGGCGCCCTCGGCGGCCTCGAACGGAACCTTCGGCTTGGAGCCGTAGAATATCTTCGCCCCGATCGCGTCCGGGAAGGTACGGATGGTCGTATTATACTGCCGAACCGTCTCGTTATAATCGCGGCGGGCAATTTCGATGCGGTTCTCGGTGCCCTCAATCTGGCTCTGGAGGGTCAGGAAATTCTCGCTCGACTTGAGCTGCGGATAGGCCTCAACGGTCACCAGAAGCCGACCGAGCGAGCCGGTGAGCTGGTTCTGAGCATTTTGGAACGCCTGCACCTTCGCGGGATCGCTAAGGTCGTTCGCATTCAGTTGAACGCTCGTCGCTTTCGCCCTCGCGTTGGTGACCTCGGTGAGAACGCTCTTTTCCTGGTTCGCATAGCCTTGCACCGTCGCCACGAGGTTCGGGACGAGATCGGCGCGGCGTTGATAGTCCGCTTGCAGGTCGCCCCAGGCCGCGTTCACCTTTTCCTCGGCCGTCGGAACGCTGTTCAGCCCGCAGCTGGCGAGTGCGACCGCAGCTAGCGGAGCAAGCAGAGCGAGCCTGATCGACGAACGGCGAAATGCGGTCATTTGCGGATCCCCTTGGTTTCGTGACTGCGTAGTTAGACTCGCCATCGCATCGTTTCAATGCTGTCTTATGACGGCAACACAGCAGGCAAACCGAATTGGCCTGTCCTCAGGCCGAAGGTTGTGGCGGCACACTGACTTCCATCGCGGCCGACGCCACGCGCTTTTCCTGAGCCCTGACCATCTCCTCGAAGCGCGGTTCGTCGCGAAGCGGGTCGAGATCGGTGTCGAGCCGAAGATATTTCACCATGGCTGGCGGAACCCGGTCAATGAACGTTCCGAGCAACTCGATCGCGGCGGTTTTGTCGCGCAGGTGCCGCGACAGGGCGCAGGCAAGATTCCAGCGCATCGTCAGATTATCGGGGTCCATCAGCAGCGCCCGCTTGATGAACTCCTTGGCGCGGTCGCCTTCGCCCAAGGCAGCCAGCGCAACCGCGCCGTGGCCGAGGGCGGACCCGTTCGACGGGTCATGGGAGAGCGCGCGCTGAGTCCTTTCCAACGTCATTTGCGAAGCACGATGCAGACCTTCGGGATCGCCGATCGCGCCGTAACAAGTCTCCAGCATGCCGGTGGAGTGAAAATCGCTGTCCATCAGCGATGCCGCTTTCTCGAAATAGGGAATCGCCTCGCGCATCTTGCCGCTCCGGCTGAGCAGCCGCGCGGCCTCCTTGTTCACTTCCCAGCTCTCCGGATCCTGTCGAAGCGCCGTCTGGATTTGCCGATCCGCCTCCTCAGGCTTTCCGTCCTCGTCGGCGAGATAGCGCGCCTTGACGCACAGCGCCTCGGGAAGATTCGGGTCGAGTTCGAGCGCGCGCTCTGCCGCCGCCAGCGCATCTTGCGGCTTGTCATGGCGGAAGCGCATCTCTGCCTGGGCGAGCGCGATCAGCGCCCAGGCATCAGCGTAGTTGGGATCAAGCTCCGTCGCCTGTCTCGAGATCCTGACCACGACTTCGTCGCGCCGGATGTCGCCATCGTTGCCGCTGATCCAGTGCTGCCGCGCCATCAAATACAGATTATATGCCTCGACGTTCGATGTGCCGCGCGTTTCTATTGCCTTCTTTTCCTTCGGAAGAAGCTTCAGCCGCAGCGCGGCGACGATCGCCTTCGAAATTTCATCCTGGATGGCGAAGATGTCGGTAAGGTCGCGGTCATAACGATCGGCCCAGACATGATCGCCCGCTTCGGCGTCGATCAGCTGGGCGTTGATCCGCACCCGGTCCCCCGACTTGCGGATGCTGCCTTCAAGAACGTGGGTGACGCTGAGCTGGCGGGCGATCTGGCCGACGTCCAGCGCCTGCCCCTTGAAGGTGAAGGCGGTATTGCGGGCGGTCACGGAAAGGGCGGAAACTTTCGACAGATCGGTGATGATGTCGTCGGTGATCCCGTCGCTGAAATATTCCTGTTCGGGATCGCCGCTCATGTTGATGAACGGCAGCACGCAAATGGCGACTCGCCGCACCGGCGCGCTCTTGCGCTCGGGCGGGGAGCCCGGCTGAACGGGGCTGCCGACCAGAAGCGCGATGCTGCTTTCGACCTTGCGCCAGCCGACCGTGCCGGTGTCGCCGCTCCAGCCGTTGAGGTCCGCGCACTGGATTTGGTTGAACGGCAGCGGCGGAAGAATGCCGTCCATCGTGACTTGTACCAATGTCCCGGCTTCGCGCGCGATATCCGCTTCCGCCCGCACCCACTGCGATCGCGCCGCTTCGGCCGACCACAGGACGACCACGGCCTTGGCTCCGCGCAGCCGCTCCTCGATGACGTCGCCGTAGGCGCGGTGAGCGGGCAATTCGTCGTCGCGCCAGACGCTGTAGCCGGCCGCGCGCAAGGCATCCGCGACCTGTTGGGCCTGGGCTTCGGTCGACCGGCCATAAGATACGAAAATGTCGGCCATGAACCCCGCCCACATTCAAACGAATGGATTGCGAATGCGCTATTAGAACAAATCTTTGCGCCGCGATATACTCGCAGCGCAAACAGGTAACCTCTTTCAATCATCGGCGATGGCGCTAGTTTGTCGTCCACACGACACAGTGCAGGAGGCGTGCATGCTGAAGGAATTTCGGGCCTTCATTGCAAAAGGCAACGTGCTCGATCTGGCGGTCGCCGTCATCATCGGCGCGGCTTTCGCCAAGATCGTGAGCAGCCTGACCGACGACATCATCATGCCGATCGTCGGCAAGATTTTCGGCGGCCTCGATTTCTCGAGTCATTTCCTGCTGATGGGCCCGATTCCCGCGGATTATCACGGGTCTTTGCGGGATTATGCCGCGCTCAAGAAGGCTGGCGCCCCAGTGCTTGGCTGGGGCCAGTTCCTCACGGAGGTCGTGAGCTTCCTCATTCTCGCCTTCATCATCTTCCTGATGGTGCGCTGGGCGACGAAGCTGATGAAAAAGCCGGAAGCGGAAGCGGCGGGGCCGACCGAGGTCGAGCTGCTGACGGAGATCAGGGACCAGCTGAAGACGCGCTAGGTCGCCAGGTCTCGACCGAGGCCGTGATGGCGAGCCTCAGGCTCGTCATTTCGGCCGGCCGGTGAATCCTGCTTCCTTCCGAAGAGCGTCGCCGTCCATCAGATAGCCGTCGCTCATCACCTGGTCGACATGGCGAAGATCGCCGATCCGCTGCTCCGGGTCGCCGTCGACGAGGAGCAGGTCCGCCTCCTTCCCGGCTTCGATCGAGCCGGTTCGGTTGTCGGCCTTGACGTTGCGCGCGGGGATGATGGTCGCGGTCGCCAGCGCCTCGGCCGGGGTCAGCCCGCCCTTCACGTACAGCTCGAGCTCGCGGACCAGCTCCAGGCCATAGCCGTCGGTTCCGGCGACGATCGGAACGCCGGCATGGTAGAGCTTCGCGACATATTCGCCCATGTGATCGACGCTCGCCTGGGCGTCGGCGCGAGTCATTCCAGGCAGGTACGGGATCGGCCCGGCCTTGAAGCCGCGCTCGGTGGCGGCTGGGACGGTCCCGACGAATGGCGCGTAGGCCGGGGCCGCAGTCCCGGCATTGGCCAGCAGAACGCCCTCGACGACCACCAAGGTCGGGTCGAGCGTGATCTGCTTCTTCGCCATCGTCGCGATCACCGTCTTCGTCGGCTCGGCGTCGAGATCGACATCCTTGAAATATTTGCCCGGTCCCAGGAGCCGCATCGTGGTGTTGGCCTTGTCGACGACGTCCTGAGGCATCGCCTGCATGGTCGCGAAATAGATGTGGGTGATCTCGTCGTAGCCGGCGTTGATCGCGTCCAATGTCCGCATTCCGGCGGGGATGTGCCCGTGAACGTGAAGTCCGAGCTCGTGCGCGAGCTTGGCTCCGGGCGGGATCCACGCCGGATTCATCGACGTGTAGAATTTCACCGCGGTGAGGTGGTTGGCGGCGATCTTGCGGACGGCGGCGAGAGTCTCGTCGAGATTGGAGACGGCGAGGCTGCCCTGCGCCACCAGCGGGCCTTTCTGGTCGACGATGACCGAATCCCAGCATTCGGGGGCAAGGAGCGTTCCCGCATTGCGCCGCTCGCGCTGTGAGACTTCCAGCTCGATCGGCCCGCCGGGATTGCGGCAGTTGGTGACTCCCAGCGCGATCTCGCTCACTGTCTGGAAATCGTCGCCGATATGCATGTGGCTGTCCCAAAGGCCGGGAACGAGGGTCTTGCCCTTGCCGTCAATGACGCGCGTGTCCGCCGGGAGCTTGGCGGGCGCGGCGGCGCCGATGCTTACGATCTTCCCATCCTCGGTGAGGACGTAGCAGCCTGCCAGGAACTGCCGCTTGGTGGCGTCGTACATCTTGACGTTGCTGAACAGGACCGGCCGCTTGGCGTCGGCTGTCAGGAACTTCTTCGCGGTCGCCGGCGCCAGTGCCGCGATCGCGGCATCCTGCGCGGCCTGCATCTTGTCGGCGTTGGCCTCGTAGCCGGCGGGCAGAAGGTTGAGGCCGACAAGCGCGCCGAAGAACTTGCCGTTCTCGACCCAAACCGGCTGAGGCGACTGCGAAACGCCCTTCACCATGACGAGGTCGACCTGCTTCTTGCCCTGCGGCCCGTCGACTTCGAGCGAAGCGACCTTGTCGGAGGTCGCGCGCCCGGATGGGAGGAGCGCAAGCCCTGCCTGCTTCGCCGCCATCAATCGGTCGATTTCCGGCGCGCTGCTCAGGAAAGGGCCGCCCTGCGCGAGATAGTAGGTCGGAGCGGAATAAGCCGCGCTGCCCTTGTCGACCGGGCTTGTCCACATCGCCTGTCCGTTGACGACGGCGAAGGTCTCGGCCGCGTCGCCCTGCGGCGTGACTCCGCGGATAACGATCTCCGACGGCATTCCGTCGGCGCCGACCCGCATCGTCTCGTCGGTTTCGAAGATCAGCCCGCGAAGCAGGATGGACTGGCGGAAGGCGAGCCGTCCATCGGGCATCGTCCACATATATTCGTCGCCGTGCTTCCCGGCGGTCGACACCACTACATAGTGCGTCGCGCCCGCGGGCGGGACGAGCAGCTGTTCCTTCGGAGTCGGGTCGGCGACTGCGGCGGACGCGCAGGTGGCAAGAAGTGCAGCTAGAACGATACGGCGCATTGGGCCCTCCCCGTTGGAGGAAGAAGCGTGGCACCGTCGCGTTGGAAAGGAAAGTGGGGGACTTCTGTTGCCCGGCGTCCCCCGTGCCGCTGGAATCCCCTTCTGTTGCCCGGTGGGGTCCGACCGCGCTTAAGCTTTGTAACGTCTGTCCGTTGGGACGTCAGTTACGCGGCAATCGCGAGTGCCTCGTTGTCGTTGGCACTTGTGTGAATGAGCCGTCACGGTGACTCGGTCCGACCGGCAATCGCGTCTTTATCGCACTCGTCGATCCTATTTCGCCCCCATCAACAGCGGCGCGCATGCGTGCCTGCGCGCCGCTGTTGGTGGAGGCGCCGGGGTACTGCCCCCCGGGTCCGAAATGCCTATTCCACGCGACAGTCTACCAGCGTAGCCGGGTTGCCCCGGCACGGATAAAATAGGGACTCGGGCCGGATTCGGCAAGGATTCCGCGACTTTGGCGAGGTCGCGCTGGCATTTGGCCGGAAAGTGCTGTTATCATTCGGAAGAACCACTTGCCACGCGAGGGAGCAGATGAAGAAGTCAGGTCTTGCAGTCGTTGCTTTCACTTTCCTGGCGCTCGCAGCCTGCGGGCGGAGCAATCAGGACCAGCTGAACCAGGCCGACATGAACGCAGCCGATAATCTCGACGTGCTCGCCAACGACGCGGCGAGCCAGGCCTCCGAGCAGAACGTGCTGCAGAACCAGCAGGGGCAGCTCAACAAGGAGGCGACCGACAATGCGACGGGCGCCGAGACTCCGGCCGACGAGAACATCCAGGGGATGTAGCGGGCCTTTTTCTTGTCTTTCGGCTTCCCTAGGAGAGGCCGATGGCAAGCACACCGGCGATCCCTGCAGCGACGCTCGTCACCGTGCGCGAGCGGCCGGGCAGCGCGCCCGAGCTGCTGATGGTGGAGCGCGCCGAGGGAATGGCCTTCGCGGCCGGCGCCCTCGTGTTCCCGGGCGGGCGGATCGACGAGAGCGACCGGCAGATGGCGCGGTCAGAAGAGGCGGCGGCGGCCGTCGCTGCGATCCGCGAGACCATCGAGGAAGCGGCGATACCGATCGGCCTGTCACCCGTCCCGTCGCCGGAAGCCTGCCTCCAGCTCCAAAGCGAATTGCTCGCCGACCGGCCGTTGGGGTCGCTTCTCGAGAGCCATGGCCTCGAGCTTCGGATTGATTTGCTGATCCCGTTCGCGCGCTGGGTGCCGAAGTTCCACGCGACCCGCCGGTTCGACACCCTCTTCTTTCTCACCCGGGCGCCGGATGGCGAGCGCACGCCCCATGTCGTCGAAGGCGAATGCAGCGGGGCGTTCTGGATCAGCGCCGCCGAAGCGCTGGAGCGGGAGCGGCGCGGCACCGCGCGCCTGATCTTCCCCACCCGCCGCAACCTGGAACGGCTGGCCAGCCACTCGAGCTTCGAGGAAATGAGCGCTGACGCCGAGGCTCACCCGATCGAGCCGATCAGCCCGTGGGTCGAAGAGATCGGAGGTGAAAATTTCATCACGATCCCGGAGGGGATCGGCTATCCGGTGACCCGCGAAAAGCTCGACGGCCTGTGGAGAGGGTAGCCGGTTCGCACTGAGTCGCTGCACCGCACAATGAAAAAGGGCCCGCGGCAAGCCGCGAGCCCGTTTCCTGCTCCAGTGGGTCTGAAGCTTATTTCAGGTGGTTCGAGAGGTGCTTGTTCATCTCGAACATGCTGACCCGGTCCTTGCCGCCGAAAATCGGCTTGAGGGTCGAATCGGCCATGATTTCCCGTTTGTTTTGAGGATTTTGCAGGTTGTTCTTGCGGATGTGATCCCACACCTTCGAAACGACCTGACTGCGCGGCAGCGGTGCGCTGCCGGTGATCTTCGCGAGATCCGCCGAGGGTTGAACCGGACGGGCCAGCCCGCCCCCTGCTTTACGACCAGTCGCTTGTGCCATTTAGCCCTCCTGTTGTCCTATTGTTGATAGAGCGCAAAGCGCCCCTCTTTGCAATGGCGATTCCACTGAACTCACCGAGGGAAAGTGCCGAACGGGACCACCCTGTTACCGCTGTCGTGCCCAATGTCCGCGGGCCTGCCCAGTTCGATCCCCGAACGAGCGCACCAGTCGGCGACGATCGCCTGTTCGTCCGAGCCGAATTGGGGGTCGTTTTCGGGGATGTCGGAGGCGCGCCCGAGCCGGATCCTGGCGACCTTACGGACGTTCGGGCTGGAGGTGACGTGGAACATCAGCCGGTCGATCCGGTAATGATGCTCGCCGACCTCCTCGATGAGCAGCTCGACGCCGGAGAAATCGGGCTCGAGCGGGGTTCCGAGCAGGGTCGAAAGCACCGTCAGGTTGAATGCCATCGCCGGCTGCCGGAGGTGCGGCTCGATCGCCGCCGGGTCGCGGCGCACGAGCCACTCCAGCGCCCGCTTCACGGCCGGATCGCCGCCGTCGCGAAGCGCGTCCTGCGGCATGGGGCCGTGCGCGACCGCAAGCCCCGCCTTGTGAAAAGCCGCGAGCAGGAAACCGGTGTCGCTGTAGCCCATGAACATCTTGGAGCGCGCCGCGTCGGGCAGGTCGCGCGCCGCGGCTTCGGCGATTCGGTTGGCCCCGTATCCGCCGCGCGCGAACCACACCGCGTCCACGCCCGGGTCGGCCATCACTTCGCGCAACGCGGCGAGCCTTTGCTCATCGCTGCCCGCGAAGTGCCCGGCGCTGAGGAAGCATTGCGGGTGGAAGAAAAGCTCGCAGTCGCCGCGGGCGGAGGCGATCGCCTCCACCCGATGCGCCGCCTCGCGGCTCAGTGGATTGCTCGGCGCGACCACGGCGATTCTCATTCGACAGGGTTATGAGGAGATCGGCAGCCTTCGCAATGGCAGCTAGTCGACACGCCCTTCGAGACCGGCCGGACCGACGGAGGGGCGTGGCCCCCCTAGTAATCCGCCGTCGCGCTCAATAGGGGGCCCGCCATGGACTCGACGGCTTATTTCTTTTGCGGGATCGGCGGCAGCGGGATGCTCCCCCTCGCCTCCATCCTTCGCGCATCGGGAGCCAAGGTTGCGGGATCGGACCGGTCGCTCGACGCCGGCCGGATGGCGCCGAAGTTCGACTATCTCCGCTCGCTCGGTATTCGCCTCTTCCCCCAGGACGGCTCCGGGCTTCAGCCGGACATGACTCTCGTCACCTCCGCTGCAGTCGAGGACACCGTTCCCGACGTCATCCGCGCCAACGAGCTGGAACTTCCCCACCTCCGTCGCCCGGAACTTCTCGCCAAGCTCCTCAATGACGCGCAGCACAGCGTCGCAGTCGGCGGCACCAGCGGCAAGTCGACCGTAACCGGGATGATCGGATGGATCCTCCACGCGACCCATCGCCAGCCGACGGTGATGAACGGCGCGGTGATGAAGAATTTCGTGACCCCGTCGGCGCCGTTCGCCAGCGCGCTCGTCGGAGACCCCGAGCTGTTCGTCAGCGAAGTCGACGAAAGCGACGGGTCGATCGCGCTCTACAAGCCGGAAATCGCGGTGCTGACCAACATCAGCCTCGACCACAAGGAGCTGGTCGAGCTTCGCGGATTGTTCGCGGGCTTCCTCGCCGCGTCGCGCAAGGCGGTGCTCAACCTCGACGATCCGGAGACACGCGCGCTCGCCGAAGCGCTGCCGAGGGAGAAGCTCGCCGGCTACGGCTTCGATTCTCCGGGTGCGGACTTCGCCGGGCGCAATCTGGAGCTGCTCCCGGGCGAAGTGACGTTCGACGTCGATCACGCCGACAAGCGCCATCCCGTGCGGCTGAACCTGCCGGGGCGGCACAATGCTTCCAACGCCTTGGCGGCGATCGCGGCGGCCCGCCAGCTGGGCGTTGCCGTCGCCGACTCCGCCGCGGCCTTGGAGCGCTTCGATGGGCTTCGGCGCAGGCTCGAGACTGTCGGGAAGGCCGGCGGAGTCACCGTCATCGACGATTTCGCCCACAACCCCGACAAGATCGACGCCAGCCTCGCCACTCTTCGCGCTCACCCGGGCCGCCTGCTGATCCTGTTCCAGCCCCATGGCTATGGTCCGATCACGAAGATGGGTGAACAGCTGGCGGAGAGCTTCGCCAAGGGAATGGCGAAGGACGACCGGCTTTTCCTTCCCGATCCCGTTTACCAGGGCGGCACCGTCGAGCGCACGCGCGGGTCGGACTGGCTCGCGGAGCAGGTCCGGGCGAAAGGCGCCGACGCCGAGCACGTGCCCGATCGTGTCGAGATCGGCGACAAGCTGCTCGCCGAAGCGCGGCCGGGCGACCGGATCGTCATCATGGGCGCGCGCGACGATACGCTTGCCGAATTCGCCCGCGAGCTGGTGCGGCGGCTGGGTTGAAACCGGCGGCGGCCCAGAGCTGTTGAAGGAGTCATGGCCGGAACCGTCACAGGCTGGAAGCTCCCGCGCGACGGCGAGCGCGATCGGCTCCTGGAGCTGTTCCCGCCGACATACGAGCAGACAATCGCCGATCATGTGACCCTGAGCGCTGGCGCTCCGGACAACACGCCGCTGCCGCCTGAGGTCGATTCGCGGATTGTCGGGCGTGCAGACGACGGCGAGGGCCTCGAATGCCTGGTCGTCCAGGTCGACGGCAACACCGATCGCCCGGACGGCTCGACCTATCACATCACCTGGTCGCTTGGACCGGGGCGCAAGGCGAAGGAAAGCAACGACGTCCTTCGGGAGGACGGGTGGCGGAGACTCGATCGAGCGATTCCGATCCGGGTGGAACCGGCAATCTTCAAATGGTGAACAAGCAGCCGCACCTGTTCCTCGATTGCGACGGCGTGCTCGCCGACTTCGATGCGGGGGCAAAACGGATCCTGGGGATGACTTCCGCAGCGTTCGAGGAGCGGCACGGCAAAAGCGAATTCTGGAAGCGGCTGGCTCGGGCGCGCAACTTCTACGGCGATCTTCCGCAGATGCCCGACGCGCAGAAACTGTTCCTGGCGGTCAGGCATTTGAAGCCGACGATCCTGACCGGGCTGCCACTGGGCAAATGGGCGGCGCCGCAGAAGGAGCGCTGGGCCGCCGAGCATTTCCCCGGCGTGTCGATCATCACCACCATGGCGCGGCAGAAATATCTGCACATGGACGGCGGCGATGTGCTGGTCGACGACCGCGACAACCACCGGCACCTTTGGGAAAATGCCGGCGGGATTTTCATCCACCACAAGAATGCGGACGATACGCTACGCCAGCTGGCGGAGATCTATCCTTCGGTCAAAGCCGACGCGTAGCTGCTCAGGCCGCGGCCCGGACGTCGACCTTCTCGACCCACTCCGGCCAGAAAGCCGGTTCGCGGCTCGACCAGCCGGGAGCGGTCGCCGCGCTTTCGCTGATCGACTGGAGAAGCACCCGGCGCCGGTCCGGGTGAAGGTGCGGAAGCGCGGCTGCCGCGCAGAAAGCCGCCGGCAGCCACGGGCGAGCCGATGCTCCGACCAGCCGCTCGTAGAGGAAACGGAAAGCGGCGAAATTCGGAAGCCGATCCTGGCCGAGATCGAATGCGGCAAGAGTGATGAGGGTGCCGATGAACGGCTCGATCATGTCGAGGCCGCTGTCGTCGGGCACCTGCATCCGCAGGTGATCGATCTGCTTGTAGAGTCGGGACTGGGCACGGATCGAAGCGGCTTCGGCCTCGTCGCGGGCCCAGCAGTCGATGGCGTCGCGGCGGCCGTAGGCGACATCCAGCGAACGGCGGATGTAGCGCTGCGTGGCCTTGGAAAAGCCCGCGAACTCCTTCATTTCCGAGATCAGCAACGCGCCGTTGGCTGGTTGGCTGGTCCTCGTAATCATGATCCCGACTCCTTTTGCCCAAGCGGGATCATGCGGTTTTTAGAGTTACGTTTTGCTTAACCACTTATCCCACCCACGTTCAGCATTGAATCAGAGGGGACCAGGGTTCGCAACGTTATTATTTCACGCGGCCGGACAACGCCGGGCGGTGTTGATTATGGGCAACGCATTCGGAACGCCGCCGTTATGGTTTCGACTCGCGGTGTTCCTCGAATCCGGAAGACGGGACCGGCTCACCATGCTCGGGCAAAACGACAGAAGGAGGGTCGGAAGCGTCCATCGATTCATCGCTCCCGACATCGACCTTCGCGTCCTTGTCGGTCGGGTGCTTGCGAAGCTTTTCTTCCAGCTCCGGCTCGGGGTTCCTCTGCTCGATGACCGGGGGCGGCCGTCGCTTCTTTTCACTTGTCTCGTTCATTGCCTCAACCTCCCGCAATCGGTTCGCGACTAGAACGACCGGAGCTGGATAGCCGTTCCTGCGCTCGGGCGATTTCGACCGGCGGCTCGGCACGTTCTGCGAACACGCAATCGGGCCGATGGTCGCCTGTTCGCCCAGCGAGTAGAAGCAGCGCGATGAAACCGCTTCGCCACCCATTACTCGAGAAACGCTTTTCCGACTGGCCGTTGGCGGTCAGGTCGATCCTCGGATTCTGGCTGTTTTATGCGGTGACGGTGGTCGCCCGCGCCTTCCTTGGCCGCGACCCGATGACGGTTCTTCAGAACAAGGCGCTGACGGTCAGTGCCGGCATTGGCCTCACCTTCGCGATCTATGGCATCCTGGTCCTGCTCGCGGCCAGGTCGAGCCTTCGACGCCGCGCGGTAGTTGCCGTCGTCGCCTCTCTTACCGCAGCCGCGGCGATGGCCGGAATCCTCATCTACGCCGATCGCTACCAGGACAAGCCGCAGGACGAAGTTCATTACGTCTCGAAGGAAGGCTATCGGATCACCGAGCTCGGCAACGAAACGAGGATCGACCGGGACGGCGCTGCGCCGCTGGTCGTGACCTGGCCGCGAGTCTCGGCCTTGCCGCCGTACGAACAGTTCCGGATTGCCGCCGATTCGACCGTCGGCTGGTTGTTCTTCTTCATGGCGTGGAGCGCTTTTTACCTGGCCATCAAGGCCCAGGAACTGGCGCTGACGGCGGAAAGGCGAGCGGCCGATGCCGAAACCGCGGCACAATCCGCGCAGCTTCGAGCGCTTCGCTACCAGATCAATCCGCACTTCTTGTTCAACACGCTCAATTCGCTGTCGTCGCTGGTGATGACCGGCCGCAACGATCGCGCCGAAGCGATGCTTCTGGCGCTCTCCACCTTCTTCCGGAGCAGCCTTTCGCTCGACGCCGCCGCCGACATCACGCTCGCCCAGGAGATCGATCTCCAGCGGCTTTACCTCGAAATCGAGAAGAGCCGCTTCCCCGACCGGCTGCAGGTCGAGATCGACGTTCCGGAACAGCTTCGGACGGCGCGCCTGCCGGCGTTGATCCTGCAGCCGATCGTCGAGAATGCGATCAAATACGGTGTCTCAAAGACACGCCAGAAGATGTTGATTCGCATAGCTGGTCGAACGCTTCCTGACGGGCGAATGGAGATCAGCGTCAGCAACCAGCTGACCAATGGCCGAAAGAATGAGGTTCCGGCCGCGACCCACGAAGGAACCGGGCTCGGCCTCGCCAACGTCAGCCAGAGGCTCGAGACCCGCTTCGGGTCGAAAGCCGACTGCCGCTATGGCCCGACCCGCAGCGGCGGGTACAAGGTCACCCTCACCATGCCCGTGCAGGACAATGGCTGATCCCGCTTCCCTTCGAATCCTGATTGCCGATGACGAGCCGCTGGCGGCCGAGCGGCTGCAGGTTCTCCTCGCGCGAGCCAAAGGCGCGACCCTCGTCGGGACCGCGAGCGATGGCGAATCCGCGATCAGCATGGCGGCGGCCGTCACGCCCGACGTGCTCCTTCTCGACATCGCCATGCCGGGCCTCGACGGGATCGACGTTGCCCGGGCGCTGGCGAGCCAGGAGCCTGGCCCCGCCGTCGTGTTCGTGACCGCCTTTGACCAGTTCGCCGTCGCCGCTTTCGAAGTGGCTGCGGTCGATTATCTGATGAAACCGGTCGACCCCGAGCGGCTTCAGCGAGCGCTGGACCGCGCCCGGGACTATGTCGAGCATCGCCGGGCGCCTTCGGCCAAGGTCGCCGAGCCGTCGAAATGGATCGACGAGTTCTGGGCCTCCGACCTTAGCGGACTGGTCCGAATCGCCGCCAAGGACATCGATCGGGTATCCGCGGAGCGCGATTACATGCGGCTCCACGTCGGTCGGCGAAGCTGGCTCATCCACCATTCGATGACCGCGCTCGAGGAAGGCCTCGACCCTTCGCTATTCGTTCGGCTGCACCGCTCGGCCATCGTTCGCAAGGACTTCATCAGCGGCTTCACGCGCAACCCGTCGGGGCGCTGGATCGCGCGGCTTGCCGACGGAACCGAGCAGCCAGTGGGGCGCCTTTATTCGGACCGAGTCCGGGCGATCGCCGGGCGCTAGACCGCCCGCGACCGCCGTCTCTTCTTTGTCGTCGCCCTGTCGACCGCTCCCGCAACGGCGACGTCCATCGTCACATTGCCCACTGTCCGGAACATGTCCGGCACCGGCTCGACCGCGATCAGCATTCCGAGCGGCGCGATCGGCACGCCCATCGCCATTGCGATCGGGGCGATCGAGGTGAAATAGCTGACCTGTCCCGGCAGACCCGGAGCCGAAATCGACGCGAAGGTCGCGACCGCAACTCCGGCGACGAACGGCCCGACCCCGAGCTTCAGCCCCAGCACGTCGGCGATGAAAATCACGACCGCGATATTCATCGCCGGGCCGGTTACGCGGAACAAGGCCGCGGCCAGCGGAAGCACGACGTCGGCGGTCGGCATGCTCACGCCCAGCCTTCTGGCCGACAGCAGCATGACCGGAAGCGAGCCCGTCGACGACTGGGTCGAGAAGGCGATCGCCTGCGTCGGCGCCATCGCCCGCGAGAACGCCGCCAGGTTGAACCGCGAGGCAGCCACCGCGACGACATAGGCGATCGCGATCATCACCAGCCCGACCGCGATGTAGACAAGCACGAAGCGGATCACCGCCCCGAAAACCGCCGCTCCGGAAGCGGCGCCAGCTACGAACGCCAGCGCGAACACGCCGATCGCGGCGACTCGCAGCACCCAGCCGATGATGACGAGCATCGCATCGCCGAGCGAACGGAAGAAATCGACGACCGGCTTGCGCCTCGACGGCTCCATGACGGTCAGAGCAAGGGCAAGAAAGAGTGTGAAGACGACGATCGGGAGCATGTCGCCGTTCGACGCGGCGGCAACCGGGTTGGAGGGAATGAAGGAGCGAACGAAGTCGCTTAAGCCGGCGACGGAGCTCTGGACTTCGCTGGGGTTCACGGCCGCGAAGCCGGCCCGCATCGCCTGTTCCGCCGCCGGGGGAAGCGGGAACAGGCCGAGCAGTAGCGGCGTGGCGATCGCGCCGACGGCTGCCGAAACGAAGTAGAGGCCAAGGAACCAGGCAATCGCCAGAGTTGCGATTCGCCCTTCGCTCGCAATCTCCGCGCTGCCGACGATCCCCTTGACGAGAAGGGCGACGACCAGCGGAATCACGGTCATCTTGAGCGCGTCGAGCCACAGGCCGCCGAGGGTGCCGAAGATCGAGATCGCCAGCCCGCGCGATTGCGGGCCGAGCGTATTGGCGGCCATGCCCGCGAGCAGTCCGAGCACGAGCGCCGCGACGATGATCCAGGCGCTGACGCCGAACGGCTTTCGACCAATCTGCGCTTCGCTGTCGCCGTTCAAGCAGGCTTCCTGAACTTGAACACGAAGCGATCGGTATGCCCGCGGATCTTGGGGTCGAAGACAAGAAGCGTGTGATCGTCGGCGGGATTACGGAGAATGTCGCTGCTTCCGACGAACTTGAACCCGGCGCGTTCGAAGTCCGCCTTCACGACCGCCGGATCGATCCGGTGGAACTTCTCGACCGTCGCCCGAGTGTCGGCATTGGGGTTGGCGATGTGGTCGATGACTCCGATGACCGCACCCGGCTTCATCGCCGCATAGACCGCCTTCACGAACGCCGCGGGATCCATGTGCGGAATGCCGTATTTGGCGTTCTGCCAATAGGTGTCGTGATAATTGTCGTTGAGGATCACGAAATCGGCGGACTTGGCCGCCAGCTTCGGCGTCTCGAACGGACTGACGGTGATCGACACGTTGGGGGTCTTCGCCTCGAAAGCCTCGAATGCGGCTTTCGTCTTGGCCGAATAAAATTGAGTCGGCTCCCACACCGTGACGTGGCCCTTCGGACCGACGGCCGGAGCCATGATCTCGGACCAGTATCTGTTGCCCCCGAACAGGTCGAGGACGTGCATGCCCCGCTTCAGGCCGAGAAAGGCGAGGACCTGCGCCGGCTTGCGGCCTTCGTCCAGCTTCACATTGTCCGGGTCTCGGGCGGGATTGGCGACCGCCGCAGCGATCGGCGATTTGGCGGCCGGTGCGGCTGGCGCCGTCGAGGCCAAGGATGCAAGAGCGAATGCAAGCAGCAGATTGCGCATGGTCACCTCCCAGTCCGCGCACGTTATCGCCGCTGCGTTGGGAGCGCCAGCCATAGCGGAACCCACTTTTTTCGCCTTGCGTTCACCGCTAAAACAATGCGTTCCAACGGCCTGGGGGAAACGCCGATGGCTACTGTCGCAACTTCGACTCAAGATCGCCTCGCATCCGAGCGCAAATTCTACACTCGGATGGCGCTGTTCCTGGCGTTCATCGTCCTGCTCGGGTTCGGCCCGAGCTTTTTCCTGCGCGGGGTCGTGCCCTCTTATCCGAGGCCGAACCCCACGCTCACGCCGTGGGTGGTCTTCCACGGACTGGTCTTCACCACATGGATGGGCATCCTGATCGCCCAGACGCAGCTGATCGCGGCGCGCAAGCACGCTGTCCACATGGCTCTCGGCAAGCTCGGGATGCTGTTCGCGATCCTGATGATCCCGGTGATGTACCTGACCGCCGTCTGGCAGGTCGCACGGGCCAACCAGCCGCCGTTCACCGATGCACTGACCTGGACGATCGTCCCGCTGGCGACCATCATCCCGTTCGCGATCCTGGTGTGGGGCGGCTGGGACAAGCGCCGCGACGCGCAATGGCACAAAAAGCTGATGCTGTGCGCGGCAATCCTGGTCGTGATGGGCCCAAGCATCGGCCGGTTGCCGATCGCTCCACCGACCGTGCCCGGGTTCACTGTCCAGATGCTTGCGGGATTCCTGCTGTTCGTGCCGCTGGTCGTCCGGGATCGCCGCACCCTGGGTCATGTCCATCCCGCAACCAAGGTCGGGATCTTCATGGCGGCGCTGTGGGTGATGTTTCCGTTGACCGTGTTCTGGGCAGGCCTCGACTGGGCATCGGTCGCAGCCAAGCTGCCTGGAGTGGCAGGCTGATTGCTACATTGCGATCGTGAAGACGACCGATTGAACGTAAAAACTCTTCATCGACCTGCCGTCAACGTCGCGAGCAGGCTTGAAGTGCGCGCGCTTGAGCAAGACGTTGCAGCTGGTCCTGGCAAAAACCGGGTCGGGCGTTGATTTGAGTGGAACGCAATCCACTGGACGACCGCGTTGATCGATGGTGATTCTTACTTCGGTCTTGCCATTCATTTCCTTCTTGAGCGCGGCGAGTGGAAAATCAGAATAGCTGAACGGCATTCCGAGGAGCTTTTGGGTTGTTTTCATTCGCTTTTGCTGTTCGATTGGGATGCCCCATGCCGCGCCAAGCTTGAGAGCGCAGTCTGACAGCACGTCTAGCGCAGGGCCGAGTTCCGGAACGGCAAAGCTCTCGTCAACCTCCCCCGGAAGGTCGACTGAGACGATACCGGACTGAACGGCGGTCAATAAGTATGTCCGCATGACGCCTGCTTCGATCCGACGCACGGGTTTTCCAAGTGAATCGTAAGCACTGAAAATGGCGCCAATCTTCTCACCACCGAATGTTAGGTGGCCCCGTGCGGCGAACGATGACTCACCCTTGGTTCCACTCGTGAAGACGATCACGCGAACGGACAAATCGGTTGGCATCTGCCGTAATGTTAGGATGAGAGGGTCTGCGTCGGTCCCGTAGGACCGCGAGAGGAGACACTTGTCTTCGCCATATTCCGCAACCCACTTTCCTGTCGGCTGCTTGGGAACATCTGCCGCGGCAAGCGCCGACGACACGGCCAGCGACGAGAGCGCGACAAAACGGATAAGCACGATTCACCCCCAGACCCGAGCCGGTCCAGATTATCCTCTCGGTGGCTTCTTTGCGAATCGGTGCCCAGCGAACAACGCCTTGCGCCGCTGCAGGATTTCTTCGCGGGCGCAGCCTCCTGCTCCGCCCGTCAGGCGGCAGTCCTTGCCGCGGGCGTCTGGGCCGCCATCGACCGGAGCAGCCTCAGCGCCTCGTGCGCCGAGAGCGCCGCACCTTCCTGCCACTGCCCCTGGTAGCTCAAATGCTCGCCTGCGAAGACGATCGGCCCCTCCGGTTTCAGCAGCTCGGCGTAACGCTCGCCGCGTTCGACGACTCCCTTCGGCCCATCACTCCAGAGCACGCCGACCCCGCTGGCCCAGGGCGTCTGCGCCCATGAAACCGTGAGCGGCTTGTCCAGCAGGTGCGATCTGCCGGGATGAAGCGCCTCGACCGACTCGCGGCAGATCCGGAATCGATCGCCGAAGGACAGCGCCGAAAAGGCTTCCGGATTTTCCCGCCGCGTCCAGCCGGCGACATAGCCGGCGACGAGCACGCCTTTCGGACTATTGAAGCCGCCCGACGGATAGAGGAGATTTTCGTTCAGCCGGTCCGTCCAGGCGATTCCACCATAGAGGAAATCGTCTCTCTCCCAGAAGCGCGGGCTTTCGAAGCCCACTTTCACGCTCTGCAAATAGGGAATCCCGCTCAGTGCCGCTTTCTTGGCTGTCGAGAAATCGTTGGGAATTGCCGAAAGTAGCGGCGCCGGCAGGGTGCAAACGCAAAAATCGGCCTCGGTAACAGCGGCTCCGTGCTCGACGCGCACGCGCCGGCCAATGCGCCGGATGGCCGTGACCGGCGTGTCCAGCCGCACCGACGGCTTCACCCGATCGTAAATCGCATGCGCGATCCGGTCCATTCCGCCGACCGGCTGGAACATGGTGGGCTGCATGTCCCAGATGTTGTCGAAAATGTAGGGCACTGGAGTCTTTGCCGACGCGGAAAGCAGCGCGTCCCACGACAGCGGGGGAAGCGGCACCGGGGCCTGGGCATAGCCGCCAGGCTCGACCGCATAGCCGTTGCTTCCGCGCGGCGCATAGTCGCCTTTCGGGTTGAGCGACCCATAGGGGGCGAGGAGCTGGCGAATGGCGGCGAGCTCGTCCTTCGGCACCGCCTGGTCCAGTGCATGCTGGTCGATGGCCTTGGCGAGCAGCTCGGCCATTCGACCGCGCATGTCGCTCACCATCCGCCGCTCCGCATTCACCTTGCCGCCGAAGTCCCAGCCGGCGTTGCGGTTGGTGTTGACGAACACCTCCATCGGCACCGCGAAGCGTCGCGCGTAGCCGAGGATGACCTGATGGGTCGACGGAATCCGAGCGGCCCCCGCGTTGAAATAGAGGCCGTCGTCGAAGCTCGCATGCTGGTCCGGGCGGCCGGTCTGCACGACCCGGTCGCCGCCTCGAATGGTCCACGCGCGGCCGCCGATCCGGCTGCTGGCTTCGAGCACCGTGACCCGGTAGCCGGCCCGCTGCAGCTCATAGGCCGAGACCAGGCCGGCGATTCCGGCGCCGAGGATCACCACCGACTTGCCATCGCCACTTCGCGGCGGGAGCGCGAAATCCTCGGCGGCCGCAGGCGTCGGGATTGCCAGCCCCATCGCCTCCATCGCCATATAGGCTGCGCCTGCTCCCCCGACCGCTCCGATCCGCTGAAGCAGGTTACGACGACTAAGTGCCATCGACGCCCTCCCCTTTCGAGCCATCCCTACAATGCCACGGATCAGCGCCCGCCGCTCTCAAATTTCTGGGCGCGAGCGCATCGCCTTGCGCTCCGGCGCGTTGGGCAATCAGCAATCGTAGAACAACTTGAAAACGGGAGAGCAAGATGGCTGACGACCAGATCGACACGCTCAATTCGCTGCTGAAGACCACCATCGACAGCGTCGACGGATATCGAAATTCGGCCGAGGAACTGGACAGCAAGCGCCTTCGCGACGTCTTCCGCGAGAACGCGAGCGAGCGGGAACGGGTCGTCGAGCGGCTTCGCGACGAAGTGCGCCGAATGGGCGGGCAGCCCGCCGATTCCGGCTCGGCGATGGGCGGCATGCATCACGTGTGGGAGGACCTCAAAGGCGCGATCAGCGGCCATGACGAGCAGGCGGTCATCAACCAGACCGAGAGTGCCGAGGACTATCTGAAAGAGCAGTTCGAAGACGCCCTGAACAAGCTGACCGGCGATCCCCGCCAGGTCGTCGAGCAATGCTATCAGCAGGTCCGGCAGGGCCACGACGAGATCAGCCGAATGAAGCATGCGATGGAAGCGGCCGGCTGAAGGATGATCGTTTGTTGACGCGGCTGCCCGGCAGGGCGCCGCCTCAATCGACCAGGGGCTGAGCGAACAATTCGAAGCGGAGGCTATCGATGAAGCTCACTCATGTTCTTGTCGCCGCGGCTGCGCTCGCCGCGCCCGCGGCCGCGCAGAGGCCGACGACGGTCGTGCCGATCCTGCTCTATAGCTACGGCTACACGCCGAGCCCGATCGTTCTGAGGGCGGGAGTGCCGGTGACTCTGGTCTTCAACAATGTTTCGGGAAGCGGACACAGCTTCAAGGCGCCAGCCTTTTTCGCCTCCGCACGGATGCTGAGCGGCATGACGATGGAGGGCGACGTTCACGTGATGCCGCACCAAAGCCAGTCAGTGACGGTGATCCCGGTGCGCGGGACCTATCGGGTGCACTGCAGTCATTTCTTCCATGACCAGCTTGGGATGCACACGTCGATCTACGTGCAATAGACGCGCCGCTCAGCCCGTTCCGCCGCCGCTGTCGCTGGAGTCCTGGGTTTCGGGCGTCGGCGCACCGTTCTGGTCGATTTGCAGCCAGTCGTGGAATGGCCGGTGGAACAGCATGTCCATGACCTCGAACTCCAGCCCCCCCGGCTGGTTGGTGTTGCTGTTCCACAGCGCGACGACTCCGCTCTTCTTGCGCGGGTCGAACAGGATCAGCGAGCGATAACCGTCGACTCCACCGCGATGGCCGACGATCCGATGGCCGCCATAATCGTAGCTCCGCCAGCCATAGCCATACCAGGCGGCCTCAAGCGGGTCGGAAGGCATATGCAGCCGCCTGCGCTCGTTAGGCGTCTTGACCAGCGGGGCATGAAGCGCGTTGAGCACGCGCGGCGAGATCACGTCCGGCATTTCGCCCATCTGCGCCAGCATCCACAGCGCCAGGTCTTTGATGTCGCTGTTGACTCCGCCGGCCGCGGGGACGCGGTAATAAGCATCGGAAAGCTGGATCTCGCGCCGGCCGGCATTGTGCGGGTGCGCCCAGCTCTTCGAGTCCATCAGTCCGTCGCGGGTCACGCTGGCGCTGGTCATCCCGATCGGATCGAACAGCCGGCGCTTGAGCACCTGCTGGTATGTCTTGCCGGTTTCGTTGCGGACGATTTCCGACGCCGCATCGTAGGCGACATTCTCGTAGTTCCAGCACGTTCCCGGTTGGCAGACGAGGCTTAAGCTTCCGATGTCCTGGCGGATCTGGCGCGGATCCTGGCCGTCTTCCAGCCGCTCGTCATAGGCGTTGTGATAAATGCCGAGCCGGTGGCTCAACAGGTCGGCGACGCTCGCCCTTTGATCCGCTCCGTCGGGAAGCCTCAGCGTCGTCTTGTACACGGAAATGGGCGCGCCGAGGTCGACCTTCCCCTGCTCCGCGAGCTTGGCGACCATCGTCGCGGCGACTCCCTTCGACAGCGACGCCCAGCGGAACACCGTTTCGGCTGTGACGGGGTCGTTCGATCCGGCAGCGGTTTCGCCATAGCCCTTGAGAAACGTGATCCGGCCGTTTTCGACCACGCCGACGGCGAGCCCGACCATCGTCGGACGCTGCATCAGCCGCTGAAGCCGCGCGTCGAGCAGCCTGTAATCGACATCATGCCTCGCAGCCGGGCTGACCGTCGCCAGCCGGGCGTGCGCCGAAGCGGCCTCCTTTTGCTGTTGCGAGTGCGGGCCGGGCCGAGTCGCGACCAGGGCCGAGCCGAGAATGAGCGCGCCGGCCCCGATTGCGACCTTGTGCGATGTTTTCAAGCGACCAACTCCCACCCCGTCCGTGCTGTTGCCGCACACGCTCAGCCGCTCAACAGCTCAATCGGTCCGCTGCGACGAAACGACGGTAGCTTACGACGAACGCCGAAGGCGGCGCGGCTGGCAATCGTCAAGTCGCTCGCTTAAGGCGTCGGCGGGAGGGCACGGCCTTGCGGTTCTTGAAGACGCTGTTCTGGATTGTCGTTGCGGTGCTGGTGAGCCTGTTCGCCGCGCGCAATTGGCGCGACGTGACGATCAGCCTGTGGGGCAATCTCGAAGCCGACGTGAAGATCCCGCTTCTTCTGGCCGCGATGTTCCTCATTGCCCTGGTCCCGACGGTGCTCGTCTATCGCGCCAGGATCTGGCGGCTCAACAACCGGATCGGCATGGCGCGCCGCGGACCTCCACCCGTTGCGGCCGAGGAGCCGGACTCGAGCGAATGAGCCCGATCTTCGTCGCCATCGACACGCCCGACCTGGAGCGCGCTCGGGAGCTGGCGAACAGCGTCAGGCCGCTCGCCGGAGGAGTGAAGCTCGGGCTCGAATTCTTCTGCGCCAACGGACCGGCTGGAGTGCACGCAATCGCTTCCATCGGCCTGCCGATTTTCCTCGACCTCAAGCTCCACGACATCCCCAACACCGTCGCCAAGGCGGTCCAGGCGCTTCGGCCGCTCGAACCGGCAGTGCTGACCGTCCACGCCGCGGGCGGGCGGGCAATGATGGAGGAAGCAAAGGCGGCGGCTCCGGACACGACCAGGGTCGTGGCCGTAACCGTGCTCACCAGCCTCGATTCCGACGACCTCCAGTCGATCGGCGTAGCCGGACAGGCCGCGGGCCAGGTCGAGCGCCTTGCCGCCCTTGCCCGCGAATCCGGGGTCGACGGGATCGTCTGTTCGGGAGCGGAGGTGAAGGCGGCGAGGAAGGCGTGGGGAAACGGCTTTTTCGTCGTTCCCGGAATTCGTCCGGAAGGCGCCGACGTCGCGGACCAGAAACGGGTGGTCACTCCGCGCGCCGCGATCGACGACGGAGCGTCGATCCTGGTCATCGGTCGGCCGATCACCGGCGCTGCCGATCCGTTAGCCGCTTTGAAGGCGATCGCCGCCACTTTGTAACGGTGGACAAGCGGCGGCGCTTGGGCTTACCCGCGCCGTCACGAAAGGCGTTCAAACCATGAGTTGGCTCAGCCGCGTCAAAAGCGGAATCCCGTTCCTCCCCAAGCGCCAGAGCGCCGATACGCTGTGGCACAAATGCGCGAAATGCGGGACGATGGTCTTCCTCAAGGAATGGGAAGACAATCAGCGAGTCTGCCCGCGCTGCGATTTCCACGATCGAATCGGCCCCAAGCACCGGTTCGAGCATCTGTTCGACGACGGCAATTATGATGTCCTTCCCTACGCCGAGGTTCGCGAGGACCCGCTCAAGTTTCGCGACACAAAGCGCTACACCGACCGATTGAAGGACGCGCGCGCCAAGACCGGGGAGCGCGACGCGCTCATCAACGCCAGCGGCAAGATCGGCGGCTATGGCGCCGTCGTTGGAGTCCAGGACTTCGCCTTCATGGGCGGGTCGATGGGAATCGCGGTCGGAACCGCGTTCGTGAATGGCGCCCGGGCGGCGATCGAGGCCAAGGTGCCCTACATCGTCTTCACCGCCTCGGGCGGAGCGCGGATGCAGGAGGCGCTGCTGTCCCTGATGCAGCTTCCGAGGACCACCGTCGCGATCACCGAGCTCCGAGAGGCGGGCCTGCCGTACATCGTCGTCCTCACCGATCCCACGACGGGCGGAGTCACGGCATCCTACGCAATGCTCGGCGACATCCAGATCGCCGAACCGGGCGCCCTGATCGGCTTTGCCGGGCAGCGGGTGATCGAACAGACCATCCGCGAAAAGCTGCCGGAAGGATTCCAGCGCGCCGAATATCTGCTCCAGCACGGGATGATCGACATGGTCGTGCCCCGTCAGCAGCTGAAGGAACGGCTCGCGACAACGATCGGCTATCTGATGCCGGAGAAGAAGGCGGCCTGAAATGGCCGACTTCGCCCGGTCGGAAAGCAGACTAGTCCAGGATCAGCTCGACCGGCTGGCGACTCTTTCGCCGGGCGGCGACCGGCTTGGGCTCGACAGGATCATCCGGCTCCTCGACCGGCTTGGGCGCCCGCAGGACCGCCTGCCGCCGGTCCTCCACGTCGCGGGGACCAACGGCAAAGGCTCGACCTGCGCATTCCTCCGTGCGATCCTCGAAGCCGCCGGCCTGAGTGTGCACATGTTCACCAGCCCGCACCTCGTGCGGTTCAACGAGCGGATCCGGATCGCCGGAAAGCTGATCGACGACGAGCAGCTTGCCGCGCTTCTGGCCGAGGTGCTCGACGTCAGCGACGATATCGAGCCGAGCTTCTTCGAAGCCACAACCGCGGCCGCTTTCGTCGCCTTCGCCCGCACGCCCACCGACGCCTGCATTCTCGAGGTCGGGCTGGGCGGCCGGCTGGATGCTACGAATGTCGTCGACAAGCCGCTGGTGTGCGGCATTGCGGGCCTCGGAATCGATCATCGCCAGTGGCTCGGCCGAAGCATCGGCGGAATCGCGGCCGAGAAGGCGGCGATCGCCAAGCCCGGAGTGCCGCTGGTCACGCAACGCTACCCGCCAGCCGCGGCGCAGCAAGTGCAGCGGAAAGCGGAATCGGCGGGCGCACCGTGGGTCGGGCGCGGCGCGCTGTGGGATTCGCGCCTGATCCGCGGCCACATCCATTATCGCGACGCGCACGGGGCGCTGAACCTGCCGATGCCGGGGCTCCCCGGCCGCTATCAGGCAGACAATGCGGCGCTGGCTGTAGCCATGCTTCGCCACCAGCGGGATTTGGCCATATCCGGCGAAGCTCTGGCACAAGGAATCCGATGCGCCGAATGGCCGGCGCGAATGCAGCGGCTGTCGCCAGGGCCGGTCACCCGGCAGCTACCCGGCGGAAGCGAGTTGTGGCTGGATGGCGGCCACAACGCGTCGGCGGCGCGGCTGGTGGCGGACTTCGTCAGGCGCGACTTCCCGGACGACCTGCCACTCGTGCTGCTGTTCGGATCGCTCAAGACCAAGAGTCCGCGGGCAATCCTCAAGCCGTTCCGCGGCCTTGCCCGCGAGGTGCACACCTTGCCGGTTCCCGATCACGATCATTACTCACCGGAGGCACTTGCCGGGCTCGCCCGCGAGTTCCGCTTCGAGGCGACTGCAAATTCGACGCTGGACGAGGCGCTCGGCCGGGTGAAGCAGCCATCGCGGGTCCTGATCTTCGGCTCGCTCTATCTGGCGGGTGAAGTGCTTCGGGCGAACGGAGAAATCCCGGACTAGGCCGGCTTGGCTTTCGGCGGCGCCCCCTCTGCCGGGCCGCCCTCGTCATCTTCTGTTCCTGGCTGGCGGACCGCTTCGACCACGAAGCCCTTGGTCCACATGATCCACAACAAAATCATTCCAGGCACCGCGGCAACGACCGTAAACAACCAGAAGCCAACCCACCCGAGCTCCTCGGCCACGAAGCCGGCGGGCGTTGCAAGCCAAGTCCGCCCGACCGCAGCAAAGGACGACAAAAGCGCGAACTGGGTTGCGGTGTAGGCCAGGCTCGACAGCCCCGAGAGATAGGTCACGAACACTGTCAGGCCGATCCCGCTGGTGAAATTCTCCGTCCCGACGGCAAGCGCAAGCGTCACGTCCGAATGGCCGTTGACAGCCAGAATGACGAACATGACGTTGGAGAACATCATCAGCAGGCCGGAGATGAACAACGCCCGGCCCATTCCGAGCCAACGGATGAATGGCGCGCCACAGGCGGAACCGACGATCAGGGCCCAGAAGCCGACGAACTTGTTCACCGCGATATATTCGGTGTCGGAGAAGCCGAGCTCGTTGATCATCGGCCCGAGCATCCCCTGCCCCATCGCGTCGCCGATCTTGTAGAGAAGGACGAACGCCAGGATCAGGAAGGCGCCGTTACGAGTGAGGAACTCCTTGAACGGGTTCCACACCGATTCCTTGATCCATGCGCCGAAGCTCTGACCCGCTTTGCGGAGGTTGCGCTGCACAAAGCGGCCAGGACCGGCGAACAGCGCCGCGATGGTTGCTGGAAGGACCGAAAGGCCGGTTAGCCCGTAGGCGACTGACCAGCCCAGCCCGGCTCCCTCGGTCGATGCGAGATAAATCGTCCCGGCGCCAGCGATCAGGTTGCCGGTGCGATAGCCGAACTGGTTCATCGCCGTGCCGTAAGGAAGCTCCTCGTCTGTCAGGATTTCGATGCGGTACGCATCGATGACGATGTCCTGGGTGGCCGATAGAAAGGCGACGACGATGGCCCAGACTGCGAAGAGAGCCAGATGATTCGCAGGATCGCTGCCGCCGAGCTGCCAAAGGGCCGCGAAGAGCAGAGCCTGAATGAAGAACAACCAGGCCCGGCGCTGGCCGAACATCCGTGTGAGGATCGGCAAAGGCATTTTGTCGACCGCCGGCGCCCACAGGAACTTCAAGGTGTAGGGAGTCGTGAGGCCAATCGCAAAACCGATGGTCGACTTCTCGATTCCGACCTTCGACAGCCAATAGGTCATCGTCGCCAGCAGAAGAGTCAGTGGAAAACCGCTCGAAATGCCGAGCAGGAAGGCGACGAACGGCATCGGCCGGAAATAAGGCGCAATCGTTGCGACGAACCCGACGCGATCCACGGTTGCGTTTGCTACTGCCATGCCAACCCCTCCCTGGCTTTTGTGCCTTGCTTAACAGGCCGGGCGCGGCTGAACAGGGGTCAGCGACGGCTCTTGCGCAGCTTGCGGCTTGAGCGCACCAAACGGGCGTGGACGCACCTGTATCCGGCCTCCGCCCAACCAGCGGCCAGCGCGCCCTCGCTGACGCCCTTGCCGGAGGCGAAGCGGCGACGGGCAGCGGGATCATCGAGCTCGATTCGTCGGTTTACACGGACCTCGAGCGGTTCGAAGCCGAGCAGCGGCACGTGTTCCGCAAGCTCCCGCTGGTGGTCGCGCCATCGGCGCTCATCCCGCAAGGCCGCCACGCCGTGGTTCACGACGGCTTCGGAGTGCCGCTGCTGGTGACGCGCGACGGCGATGGCGCAATTCACGTGCTGGCCAATGTCTGCCGCCACCGCGGCACCCGGCTGGTCGAGAGCGCCGAGGTGGTGCCGGCAAAGGGGATCGCCTGCCCCTATCATGCCTGGACCTACGGGCCTGACGGCGCGCTCAAGGGCGTGCCGCGCGCCGACTGCTTTCCCGGCCTCGACAAGGACGAGAAGCATTTGTTCGAATTTGAGTCGACCGAATCGGGCGGGCTCATCTGGTTCGCGCGCGATGGTACCGACTTCAGCTCCGCGAGGGCCCTGGCCCCGGATTTCGATGCGTTCGGGCTCGGCGGGCTTCATCTCTATCGGCGGCACACGCATGCAGTGGCGGCCAACTGGAAGCTGATCGTCGACGCGTTCCTGGAGAGCTACCACGTGCAGCGGCTTCACGCCGGCACGATTGCGGGCTTCTTCGCGGACGGAATCACCGCAGCCGACCAGGTCGGCCCTCATCAGCGCGCTGTCGTCGGCCGGGCCGATTATCTCGCCGGGATCGACCGCGACGACTGGGCGCAGCTCCGGCGGGCGCTCACTTATACCTATCACCTGTTCCCGTCGGCGATCCTCGTCGTCAGCCCCGATTACATCAACCTGCTCAACATCATGCCGCAGTCGGTCGGGTCGTCGCTGGTCGAGGATTTCATGCTAATCCCGGAGGCGCCAGCAACCGCGGAAGCGGAAGCGCATTGGCGCAAGAGCTGGGACCTGCTCGACGGTGGCACCTTCGCTAACGAGGATTTCCGGGCTGCGGCGCTTTGCCAGCGAGGGCTGAGCTCGGGGCTTCTCGACACAATCACGCTTGGGACGCTGGAGAGCGGGATCGCATCGTTCCACGAACGGGTCGAGGCGTTGCTCTAGTTCTGAGCGCGCGGGTAAAGGTCGAGACCTTTCGGCGGCTTGACGGTCTCGCCTGCAAGCAGCCGGTCCACCGCCTCGAGCGCGTTCTTCAGCTGCCGCTCGGTATAGGGCTTCCTGAGACAGCCCAGCGCCTTGGCCTTCGCTTGCTCGGGAAGCTCGTGCCCGGTCGAGAGGAGCACCGGGATCCCGCGATTCGCCGCCGCGTCGGCAAGGTCGAGACCGCTGCGCTTGCCGCTGAGCCTGACATCGCTCAGGACAAGGTCGACATCCTCGCGGTCGACGAGTGCAATCGCCTGGTCGAAACTGTCGAGGGTGGCTACGACCTCGTAGCCGAGGTCCGACAGCATCATTTCATTGTCGAACGCCGTCAGGGGCTCGTCCTCGACTATGAGGATGCGCTTGACGATACGCTTGCGCTTCCCGAACAGCATTCAACCCCCTGAAGGACACGAGAACTTTGCCACCGCAACGAACGAAGCGCCATCCTGTGCCGCGCAAAACCGGGCGCTCGCCGGCCACGGGCGAAGAGGGGCCGCAGCGGATCGCGAAGCTGCTTGCCCGCGCCGGAGTCGCCTCGCGCCGCGAAATCGAGCGCATGATCGCCGATGGGCGAATCGCGATCGACGGGCAGGCGGTAACGACGCCCGCGACATTGCTCGCCAGCCTCGGCGGCGTGACCGTCGACGGCAAGCCGGTCCAGACCGCCCAATCGACCCGGCTGTTCCGATTCTACAAGCCGCAGGCGACCCTCACGGCGGCACGCGACCCGAAGGGCCGGCCGACGATTTACGACAGGCTTCCGGCGGGGCTGCCGAGGCTGATGCCGATCGGACGTCTCGACTTCATGACCGAGGGCCTGCTGCTGCTGACCAATGACGGCGAGCTCAAGCGCAAGCTGGAGCTGCCGAAAACTGCCGTCGTCCGCACCTATCGCGCGCGCGCGTTCGGCCCGGTGACGCAGGAGCAGCTCGAAGATCTTGCCGAGGGCGTGACGATCGAAGGCATGCACTTTGGCTCCATCAACGCCAATCTGGAGCGGCGCACGGGCCGCAACTGCTGGATCGAGATGAGCCTCACCGAAGGCAAGAACCGCGAGGTCCGGCGGGTGCTGGCGCATCTCGGGCTGCAGGTGTCGCGGCTGATCCGGACCGCTTACGGCCCGTTCGAGCTTGCCGGCCTGAACCCGAGCGAAGTGGAGGAAGTGCGGCAGTCGGCGCTCGAGGCGTTCCGGTCGACCCTGAAGTGAGGATCATCGCCGGCGAGTGGCGCGGGCGGACGCTCGCAGCGCCAGACGGAATGGCGACCCGCCCGACCGGCGATCGAGTTCGCGAGACCCTCTTCTCGATGCTTGCGAGCCGGCTGGGGTCATTCGAGGGGCTGCGCGTGGCAGACCTTTATGCCGGAAGCGGAGCGCTTGGCCTCGAGGCGCTGTCGCGCGGCGCCGCTTTCGCCTGTTTCGTCGAGCAGGACCAGCGCGCGGTCGCCGCAATCCGGACGAATATCGAGAGCCTTGGCGCTGGCACACGAACGCATCTGCTCCAGCGCTCGGCCCATACCCTCCCCGCGCAACGGCCGTACGACCTGATCTTCGCCGACCCGCCTTATGCGCCGGGATCCGGAACGACGGCAGTCCGGCAAATCCTCGCCTCCGGCTGGACCGCGCCGGGAAGCTGGGTCGCGGTCGAAACCGGGGGGGGCGAGCCGGTCGACCCGCAGGGCTGCACGCTCGACGCCGAACGCAACGTCGGGCGGGCGCGGCTTACCTTCTTGCGCGTTTAGTCTTCTTCGAGCTCTCTAGGATCTCGTCGAGCTCCTCGGACAGCCGAGCGCCCATTGCCGTCGCCGCGGCCTTGGCGGCGTCCTTCAGCGCCTGCTTGGAATTGCTGTCGCGGCGGCGCGTGAGCCGGTGGTGGGTGAAGGACGCCAGCGCGGCCGCCGCTCCTGCCGCGAGCACGTCGGCGACGAGCGGACTTTCCAGCAGCCCGAAGAGTGCGTCGCTCGCACTCATCCCGGTTTCAGTGGTCGTCGCGCGCGCGGGCTGCTTCTTTGCGGTGGCGGCAGCGGAAGCGGGCTTCCGGGCCGGCCGCCTGGCCGCGCTCTTTCGTTTTGCCGGAGCAGCAGACTTCTTGGTCACCGACTTCGCCATGGCTCGACCTTCCAATCAGGGAAACCACGCGGCCTTAACGCCTGTCGGCCTTTTTCGACATTTCCTTCTTTTGCCGGATATGGGCGAGGTAGCGAAATCCCATCCCAAGGATGGAGGTCGCCATTCCGGCGATCAGCGCCGGCAGGACCCAGTGGGGGTCGCCGGGCTTGGGCCAGGCGATCGCGCCCAGGAAAAGAACGCTGGCCATCGATGTGAGATAGCCGATCGCCTTCCAGTCGAGGCCGGCATAATGTTCGACATCGTCCTTGTTCATCCGTCGACGAACAACCGCGGCGCCGATTCGTTTCGTCCGTTCCGTAGCGGCCGATCGGTCCGGCTCTATTTGCCGGAAGCGACTTTGGTGTCGGCGCCGGGATCCATGCCGTAAATGTCCTTGACGAACGTCAGCTGGCCGCCCTCCGGTATAGCCGTCAGATAGGTGACGTAAATCGGAACTCCGCGGGCCAATTGCTCCGGATATTCCGGCTGCGCGATCGACTTGTCAGGCGCATGACCAAGCAACCAGGTCGCCAGCCCGTCGGCATTTTCCAGCCGGATGCAACCGTTGCTCCGGGTCCGCTGTGAAAGGCTGAACAGGTTGCGGTCGCCCGGGTCGGTGTCGTGGAGATAGATGTCCTGCGGATTGGCGAACGGAAACTTCAGCTGACCCATGAAATTGTCAGGGCCGGGATCCTGACGGATTCGGATGCTGACCGTTCCTGCGCGCACGCCCTTCCAGTCCACTTCGCTGGTTGGGATGACCTTCGCGTCGTGGGTCCAGTCCGACATCACCTTGAAACCGCGACTCTTGAAATATTTGTCCCCCTCGGCCGCATAGCGCGGAGCGATGTTGAGCCGCGTCAAGGTATCGGAGGAATTCCAGTAAGGGTTGTGGATCACGTAGAACATCATGCTGGTGACCAGCGGCGTGCGAGTGTCCGGCCGGTTCTTCAAATGCTCGCCATTGTCGCCGAGGACGACCTTCATGGACCCGACCGGCTGCCCGTCCTGGTACATGTAGAGCATCTGCGTGGCCGAATTGACCATAACGAAACGGCCCTTGGCCGGCATTCCGCGAGCGCGATCCAGATTGGCGATGACTCGCGGGTCCGCAACCGCGGAGCCGGACGCCTGCATCTGCTGCCAGGCGGCATCGCGGATGGACGTATAGATCGTATTCGGGTTCGCGACCTGCTGGACATAGGCGTCCAGCGAGGGAACTGCGGCGGCAAGAGTGAGGACTTGCGCGGCCGACCGCGGCTTGGGCCGCATATATTCGTAGCCGTAGGTCATGCCGGGTACCGGCCGATCCATGGCCTCAGCGTACTCCACGAGCGCCTCGGACAGCGTGTGCTCGGCAAAGGCGATCGCTTCGGGCGATCCGGTCGCGATCGCCTGCTGCAGCGCGGTTTGCGCCTGCGCCGCATATTGCGGCCCGTTGGCGAGACCATCGAGCGAAGAGCGCTGGAGGATCTGCACCAGCTGGCTCGCGGCCGGTTTGACGGCGTTGCCGCTGAACCAGATGGAATAATTGTGGGCCGCATAGAAGGCGCGAACCTCCCCCGACGACGGCAGATTGGCCGACAGATAGGGAAGCTGGACAGGCGTCGCAGCAACGGGCTGAGGCTTCTTCTTCGCCTCGGCGATGCCCGGGTGGAGCACGAGCGCTACAAGCGCGGCGGACAGGATCCTCGTTCTCATGTCACTGAGTTAGGTGACTCATTCGTGCTTAACAACGCATGAGCGCTCATTCTCAGGGTCAATATCGCTTGAGCGTGACCGCAAAGACTCACCGCGCCGACAGCGTGTGCTGGCAGCGCGGTGAACCGTGTCCCAAGGGCCGGTCAGGCGCCGATCAGGACGGGAGTTCCGACGTCGGTTTCGCCGTAAAGCTTCTTGGCGAATCCCGACGGAAGACGGATGCAGCCGTGCGAAGCCGCGTAGCCGGGGTTCGGCCCGGCGTGGAGCGCGACTCCATAGCCTGTGATGAATTGCGCGAAGGGCATGGGAGCATTGTCGTATTTCTTCGACCGGTACATCGGCGTTTTATTGAGCACCTGGAACACTCCGGCCGGACTCTCCCGACCGTCCTTGCCCGTGGAGATCGAGGCGGCGGCCACCAGGGTGTCGCCCTTGTAGAGAAAGGCGAGCTGGTTCTCGAGGCTGATGACCACGCGTTCGCTTCCCGCGACGTCGTCGGCATCGTCGCGCCAGCGATATTTGCCGGGCTCCAGATGGTCTGTGCCGAACACCGAGACCATGTCTGCCAGCGCCGCGCGCGACGCCGCCGACGCGGTCACCCGGGCTTCGTAACTTTGGGTCGCATGCGCGGGGAACGCGGGAACGCCGAGCGCCAACGCACCCGTTACCGCCAGCGCAAAGGCCAGCTGTTTCATTTCCATCACCTGAACTTTTAAGTTGACTTTCGCGGAATCAATGATCCGGACACGGTTCGGGTTCCCGAGAGGACTTGAATTGCGTCCACTCAAGCCGGGACGATGGCCGCTGTCGGCGAGCCGCTCGACGTTTCCGCCTGCTCGCTCGTTGGCTGAGCGAGGAGACTCTCGATGGACAAACGGGACATCGACAAGCCTGTCGACGACGAACCGATCAGGGACGAAGAGCGAAATCCCGATATCGGCCAGTCGAAAGGCAGCTTCGCAACCGGCGAGGACCCCGAGCTGATCGAAGGCGAGAACACCGTCGAGGGCGATGTCGAGAACGATTCGACCTACGGCGGCGGCGGCGACCCCTCGCAACTGGGGCGGACGAACAAGTAGCTCAGTAAAGCAAAAACGGCTTCCGCTGCTCTTCCCAGTCGCGCTCGTCGGGAATTGCGAGCGTGTCGAGATCGGCGGCGATGGCATCGCCGTCGACCCATTCTCGGAGCAGCGGTGAGCCGTTGATTACGTCAATCGGAAGCTTCCCGAACGCATATTCGTAAGGGAAATCGCGCCACAGGTCGTAGTCCGGGTACAGCCGGCGGATGGCCTTGAACGCGAGCGCCTGGAGCCGCCACGGCCTGAACGCCTCGTGGTCGTAGAATTTGCCTTCGGCGTGGATCATGACGCCGTTGCAAAGCTTGCCGACATGCTTGTGGAAGGTCGGCTCGAAGTGGATTTCGCGGAGCCTGCAGCCGGCGAGCCAGTCGGGCGCGAGCCGCTCCATCTCCGCCAGTATGCGGCGCGGATCGATATCGGGCGCGCCGAACAGCTCGAGCGGGCGGGTGGTGCCCCTGCCCTCGCTCAGTGTCGTGCCTTCGAGCATCACCGTCCCGGCGTAGCAGCGCGCCATGTTGACGTTGGCCGCGTTCGGGCTCGGGTTGATCCAGATCCGCTCTTCGGGCCAACCGAAGCCGGGCGCCTCGTCCGGTCTCCAGCCGCCCATCTCGATCACCCGGTAATCCAGGTCCAGCTTGAAGTGATCGACGAACCAATGGCCGAGCTCGCCCAATGTCAGCCCGTGGCGCATCGGGATCGGACCGGCGCCGACGAAGCTCTCCCAGCCCGGGCGGAGCGCGAGCCCCTCGACCGGGCGGCCGGCGGGATTAGGCCGGTCGAGCACCCACACGGCCTTGCCGGTCTCGGCGGCGGCTTCGAGGACGTAGAGAAGCGTGGTGATGAAGGTGTAGATCCGGCAGCCGACGTCCTGCAGGTCGATCAGCACGGTATCGAAGGTCGACAGCATCTGCCCCGTCGGGCGGCGGACTTCTCCATAGAGGCTGAAGACCGGGATCTGGTGGTCGCGGTCGGTAAAGTCCTCCGACTCGACCATATTGTCCTGCTTGTCGCCGCGAAGGCCGTGCTGCGGCCCGAAGGCGGCGGTGACATTCACTCCGGCCGCAACGAGAGCGTCGAGGCTGTGAGTGAGGTCGGCGGTGACTGAGGCTGGGTGCGCGACGAGCGCAACTCGCTTGCCTTCGAGCGGGCGGCGAAGCTCGGGCTCGGCGAGCAATCGGTCGATTCCGAACAGGGTCATGTGGCGCTGTCTAGGCGAGCTTGGCGATGAAGCAATCCGCGAGGTGGAAATCGGGCTTTTCGGGGTCGCAGTGGGCGAGCGCCCAATAGGATTTGGTGCCGTCCTTTTCTTCCAGCACCGCGCTGAGCCCGAGGTGCCAGCTATGGTCCGGACCCACGGCGATCGTGGCGCCGAGGGTCCACCACCTCATATTGTCCTCCATCCGAATATAGGGCTCTGTGACGTCGGCGGCCGCCATTCCTTCACGGCAAGCCGAGAAGTCATAGGCGGCCCAATCTCCGGACGGGGCGAAATTCCATTCGCGGTACGAGTCTTCACCCTGGGCGCGAAGGAATGCTTCGAAACAAGTCGTCTTCCACAGCTCATCCCTGCGCCGCGGCTCTTCGGTCGCCGGGATCACGAAACGATCTGCCGGAGCGCCGATCCCGAACCAGATGTTGGTGGTCGCCACCGCCCCGAGCGAGCTCATGTGGTCCACGCTCGCCCACACCGTTAACGGCGGGTCGGCGGGGGGTGTGGCCGGGTGCGGGACCAAGTTCAGCTGCATCGCGACACAGTAGCAGCGGGCGAACTGTCACGCTAAGCGGCAAATCATGACCGCTTACGCGTCCGACCTTCTGAAGCTCCTCGACGAGCGCGGCTACATCCACCAGGCGACGGATGCGGCTGGTCTGGATTCACTCGCGTCGAAGGGGCCGATCACCGGCTATATCGGCTTCGACGCGACCGCGCCGAGCCTTCACGTCGGCAATCTCGTTTCGATCATGCTGCTTCGGCGGATGCAGCAGGCGGGGCACCGGCCGATCGTTCTGATGGGCGGCGGGACAACGAAGGTTGGCGACCCGTCGGGCAAGGATCAGAGCCGGCAACTTCTGGCGGCAGAGACGATCGCCTCCAACATCGCATCCATCCGGAAGAACTTCGAACGATTCCTCGATTTCGGGGACGGGCCGACGGGCGCGATCCTGCTCAACAACGCCGACTGGTTGGACGGGCTGGAGTACCTCCCTTTCCTTCGCGACGTCGGCCCGCATTTCACGATCAACCGGATGCTGACCTTCGACAGCGTTCGGCTCCGCCTCGATCGCGAGCAGCCGCTCACCTTCCTCGAATTCAACTACATGATCCTGCAGGCCTATGATTTCCTCGAGCTGTCGCGGCGGGCGGAGTGCCGCTTGCAGCTCGGCGGGTCCGACCAATGGGGCAATATCGTCAACGGGATCGAGCTCACCCGCCGGATCGACGGCACCGAGTTGTTCGGGCTGACGACCGCGCTGATCACCACCGCCGACGGCGCCAAGATGGGCAAGACTGCGCAGGGCGCAGTGTGGCTCAGCGCCGACCTCCTCAGCCCGTACGACTATTGGCAGTTCTGGCGGAACGCGGACGATTCCGACGTCGGCAAGTTCCTGCGGTTGTTCACCGATCTCCCGCTCGGCGAAATCGGGCGACTAGAAAGACTTCCGGGCGCCGAAATCAATGAGGCGAAAGTTACACTGGCGAACGCGGCAACGGCGATGCTCCACGGCGAAGAAGCGGCTCGGGCAGCGAAGGCGACGGCGCACGCCACCTTCGAACGGGGCGGTGCAGGTGTGGATCTTCCGACGCTTTCGATCGGCGACGGCATGAACATCGCCCATGCGCTGACCGCGCTCGGCTTCACGCCATCGAACAAGGAAGCCAAGCGCAAGATCGCGGAAGGCGCGGTCCGGCTGAATGACCAGCCGGTCAGCGACCCGGCGCTAATCGTCGAAGTGCCGGGCGAGCCGGTGAAGCTCAGCCTGGGCAAGAAAAGGCACGCTTTGCTCGTGAAATAGGCGAGGCGCGTTGGGGGGAAGCCGATGGACGTCCACAAGCCGAAGCTGGTTCGCAACTGGCGCGAGTTGCTGAAGGAATGGGGCATCATCGTCCTTGGCGTTTTGACTGCTCTACTTGCCGAGCAGGCCGTCCAGTCGTTCGAATGGCATCAGAAGGTCGATGCCGCGATTGCCGACATGGACAATGAGCTAACGAGAGGGAACGGGCCGCAAGCCTATGCGCGGCTGGCAATGCACGATTGCGTTGCGTCGCAGCTGGACGACTTGCGCGGCACGATTGAGCGTGGGGACCGGGCGCAAAGCCGCAAAATGATCGAAGCCTTGTGGCTACCCAAGCGCACTTGGGACTCGCTGGCCCGGGAGTCCGCGACCGCGTCGGACGTCGCATCACACATGCCGCATGACCGGATGCTCCAGTATCGGATTACTTATGAAACAGTTCCTGACTTGCAGCGACTTGCGGATAAGGAATTGGCCGATCTCGGAAACCTTCGCGCCCTGCCGGCAAGCGGCGGTGCGATTGAAACCCCCGAGAAGATTGCCGCTCTCCAGGCGATCGAATCGCTCAAGCTCGACAACGATGCGATGGTTCGGGAATCGACATTCATGCTCTCGCATATGAAATTGATGCATTTGGCGCTCAATCGCGACTTCGTCGGGCGAAACATGCAGGAGCCGCGACAGCATTTTGGGAACTGCCTCAAGATTCCCGACGTGCAATCAGCCACTCCGAATTAAGCCCACCGCCTGGTCACGCTCGAACAGATAGAGGCAGACCCTCGCCGCCTGGCCGCGCGGGCCGGAGAGGCCGCCGTCGCGGTCCAGCAGGAGCTGGGCGTCGGACTGGGCGATCGGCGCCAGATGTTCGACGTCCTCGGGTTTTGCGACACGGAAGCCTTCCTCGCCCGATTGCCGGGTGCCGAGGATTTCGCCCGGGCCGCGAAGGCGCAGATCCTCTTCTGCGATCCGGAAGCCGTCGTTGGTCTCGCGCATCAGCGCCAGCCGCGCGCGGGCGGTCTCGGTAAGGGTGGCCCCGCGAATCAGAAGGCAGGTGCTCTTGCCTGTTCCCCGCCCGACCCGCCCCCGCAGCTGGTGCAGCTGGGCGAGCCCGAACCGCTCGGCACCTTCGACGATCATCAGCGTGGCGTTGGGAACATCGACCCCGACCTCGATCACCGTCGTCGCCACCAGCACGGCCAAGTCGCCCGATCCGAACGCCGCCATCACCGCGTCTTTCTCCGGACCCTTCATCCGCCCATGGACCAGTCCGACCTTGTCGTCGCCGAAGCGCAGCTTGAGCACCCGCGCCCGTTCCTCGGCCGCCGCCGCGTCGCTCGTCTCGCTCTCCTCGACCAGCGGGCACACCCAATAGGCCTGCCCGCCCGCCGCAATGTGCCGGCCGAGCCCCGCCACCACATCCGACAGCTTTTCCTCGCTGATCACCCGCGTCTCGATTGACATTCGCCCCGGCGGCATCTCGTCGATCCGGCTCACGTCCATCTCGCCATATTGAGTCAGCGTCAGGGTCCTCGGGATCGGGGTAGCGGTCATCACCAGCAGGTGCGGCGGCCGCTCGGCCTTCTGCGACAGGAGCAGGCGCTGCGACACTCCGAACCGGTGCTGCTCGTCGATCACCGCGAGGCCGAGATTCTTGTATGCGACCTTCTCCTGGAAGATCGCGTGCGTGCCGACGAGGATGTCGATCGAGCCGTCGGCGAGACCCATCAGCACGCTCTCCCTCGCTCGACCCTTCTCGCGGCCGGTCAGGATGGCGACGTGGACTCCGAGCGATCCAAGCTGCCTGGTCAGCGTGTCGAAATGCTGGCGGGCGAGGATTTCCGTCGGCGCCAGCAACGCCGCCTGCGCTCCCGCCTCGACCGCAATCAGCATCGCCTCCATCGCGACGAGGGTCTTTCCCGAGCCGACGTCGCCCTGGAGCAGGCGCAGCATCGGAACGCCCTGCTCCATGTCGCCGCGGATTTCGGCAATCACGCGCCGCTGCGCACCAGTGTGCTCGTACGGCAGCTTGAGCTTGCCGATCAGCGCGTCGGTGCCGACCAGCGGAACGCCGCGCTTTCGCCGGGCCGACTGGCGCAGAAGCAACAGCGCCAGCTGGTTGGCGAAAATCTCGTCATAGGCCAGGCGGCGCCGGGCCTCGGTCGCATAAGGGTCCTGGTGCGCCTCCGCGATCGCGGCGCGCCACGGCCGCCACGCCTCGCGCCCGGCAAGGCTCGGCTCGATCCATTCGGCCAGTTCCGGCGCCCGCTCCACCGCCACCAGCGCGAGCTCGCGCATCCTCTTGTTGGTGATGCCCTCGGTCAGCGGATAGACGGGCTCGCGGATCACCGGCTCGGGGCCCTTGCCCGCCTCCGCGACCTCGGGATGGATGATCTGCCACTCGTCCCCGTACTGCTCGAGCTTGCCGGACACGATGCGAACCTGGTCCATCGGCAGGCTCTTTTTCGCCCATCCCGGATTGTTGAAATAGATGAGGCTGATGGTGTTGCCGTCGCCATCGGCAGCGAACACCCGCATCGGGCCCCGCCCCGACCGCGGCTCTCGAGTCTGGAACGGCGTCAGCTCCAGGATGATGTTGCGGCCGATCAGCGACGCATTGGCGGCGGGGACCTTCAGCCGTTCGATCACTCCGGTGGGGAGGTGATAAAGAAGGTCGATCGCCCGTGTCAGGTTTAGCCGCTTGAGCTGCTTGGCCACCTGCGGCCCTACGCCGGCAAGCGTTTCCACCTCGGCGAAGAGCGGGTTGAGGACATCCGGGCGCATGACGCTTTGTAGCGAGTCAGGAACGGTTCGGAAGCGTCACCAGGCGATGCCGTAATCCTCGCCATAATTGCTCGACGCTCCCCAGAAGCTGCCGTGCTCGCGATCGAAGTAGATGGCGTTGATCGGCCCTGACGTCAGCGGCTCGAAGTTGAGCGTGTAGCCCATCTTCCGAAGCTTCTGCCGGACCGGCTCGGGCGTGTCTGCTCTCAGCAGGAGGTGGCCCGGAAGGCTCTCGTGCCTGCCGAAGGACGAGCGCATCTGGTCGGAGTTGATGTTCGCGGCCTCGGTCGCTTGCTGGACGTCCATCCCGAAGTCGACGACGTTCAGGAAGAATTGAAGCAGGTTCTGGTCCTGCGTGTCGCCGCCCTGAACCGCCATCGCAAGGAACGGCCTGCCGTCCTTGAGCGCGAGCGTCGGGGTCAGGGTAACGCGCGGCTGCTTGCCGGGTGCGATGACGTTGAACGGGTTTTCGGCCGGATCGGTGACGAAGCTTTGCGCGCGCTGGCTGAGGCCGACGCCCGTGTTTCCGGCAATGACCGCGGGAATCCAGCCACCGCTCGGAGTCACCGAAACGACCCAGCCCTCCGCGTCGGCGGCCTCGACGCTCGTCGTTCCCGACCGGAACGTCTGTTCGAACATGGCGACCTTGTCGGGAGGTGCCGAGCGCTGACAGGAGTTGCTCAGCGTGGCGGGCCAGTTCTTGAGCAGGGCCAGATAAGGATTGCGTCCGCCCTGGAACGGATAAGGGTCGCCGGGCCCGATGTTGGGATCGTTCCTCACCGGGTTGAACAGCTTGAGCCGCTGGCGCGCATAGGCTTTCGACAACAGCCCGCCGATCGGCTCGACCGGCGGAGAATAGATGTCGCCGTAATAGAAATCGCGGTCGGCGAAGGCGAGGTTCATCGCCTGGTAGAGGGTGTGGATGTAGCGGGCGCTGTTGTAGCCCATCGCCTTCAGGTCGAAATTCTCGAGGATGTTGAGCGACTGAAGCATCGCCGGGCCCTGTGTCCACTCGCGCAGCTTGTAGACGTCGACACCCCGGTAATTAGTGCTGACCGGCTTCTCGATCCGCACTTTCCAGTTCGCGAGGTCGGCTTTGGTGAACAGCCCGCCCTGCTCGCGGACCGACCGCACCAGCTCGTCGGCGATGTCGCCTTTGTAGAAGCGGTCGAACGCGGCCATGATCGCGTCGTGGCGGGTCTTGCCCTGGGCGAGCGCCTGCTGCTCGGCATCGACCAGCTTGCGCAGAGTCGCGGCGAGCGCGGGCTGGCGGAAAATCTCGCCGGGGTCGGGCGCTTCGCGAGCGCGGCCGGGATGGGTGAGGAACAGAGCCCGCGAATAGGGCCACTGCTTGATCAGCGCCTTGTTCGTCTCGATCGTGTCCGCCGCCTGCTGCTCGATCGGATAGCCGTCGGCCATCTCGATCGCAGGCGCGAGCACGTCCTTGAGGCTCAGGCGCCCGTATTCGGCAAGCATCACCAGGATACCGCCCGGGGTGCCGGGCGTGATCGCCGCCAGCGGGCCATATTCGGGCGGGTAGCGCATGTCCTTGCTGTGATAGAAGTCCGCAGTCGCTCCGGTCGGCGCGACGCCCAGCGCATTGATCCCGATCACCTGGTGCGTATGCGGATTGTAGATCAGTGCCTGGGTCTCTCCGCCCCAGGACAGCGTGTCCCACATGGTCGAAGTGGCGGCGATCATCGCCGCCGCGGCATCGACTGCGTTGCCGCCCTTCTGGAACATCATCGCGCCCGCCGTGGCGGCGAGCGGTTTTCCGGTGATCGCGACCCAATGGCGCCCGTGGAGCGCCGGCTTCACCGTCCTCGCCTCGGCAGAAGACGTCGCGAGGCCGACTCCGAACAGAAGGACGGGGAACAGCAACAGCCGGATCAGACGCATTCTCCATCTCCCTGCCAGCGAGTTTCCGACTGAGCTTTCGACCGCACCGCGTCAATTGCTTCGGCTGCCTCGGGTGCCTACATCGCCGCGATGCATCCCGACGCAGAGCTGAAGCGCCTTCGCTGGCGAGCGCATCATCGCGGCACCTTCGAGGCGGACCTGCTGGTCGGCGGGTTCTTCGACGCGCATCATCGCTCCTGGAGCGAGGCCGAGCGCGCGCTCTTCGCCCGGATGCTCGACGAGCAGGACGTGGACATCCTCGCCTGGGCGAGCGGAACCGCCGAAGTGCCTGAGCGCTACCAGAGCCCGATGCTCCAGGCTCTCCAGAAGCTCGACTACATCCCGATTACGCGATGACCGAGCCGCTGCAACGAATCCTTGCGGCCTCGGAGCCCTTGACCCTGGCGGGCGTGCCGACCGGCTTCCTGCCATGGCTTGCGGCCGACCTCGCGCGCGCGGCATTCGGCCGGAGCAAGCCTTCGCGCGCCGTGGTTATCGCCGCCGACGAGGCGGCGATGCGGGCGCTGGCCGATACCGTCCCCGCCTTCGCGCCCGAAGTCGACATCCTCACCCTGCCCGCATGGGACTGCCTGCCCTACGACCGGGCATCGCCCGCGCTTCGAGTGATGGCGGAGCGCCTGGCGACGCTCAACACGCTCGAGCAGCCGCTCAAGAAGCCGCAACTGCTCGTCGTCACCGCCAACGGTGCGGTTCAGCGCGTGCTGACGCCGTTCCGCATCCGGCAGCTCACTTGCCGCATTGCCGAAGGCGACCGGATCGATCGCGATGCTCTCGTCACGCAACTGGTCGCGCTAGGCTACCAGCGGACCGATACGGTTGCCGAACACGGCGAGTTCGCGGTTCGCGGATCGCTCATCGACCTGTTTCCGTCGGGCGAAGGGACCGCCCTTAGACTCGATTTCTTCGGCGATGAAATCGAAAGTCTTCGCCGCTTCGACCCCGTCGACCAGCGATCGACCGGCAAGGCCGATTCATTCACGCTGATGGCCGCATCGGAGGCCCTTCTCGACGAGGACAACATCAAGCGCTTTCGCGAGCGCTATCGCGAAAAGTTCGGTGGAACCGCGACCGGCGATCCGCTCTACCAGGCGGTTTCCGACGGCCGCCGGATGGCGGGAATGGAGCATTGGCTGCCCCTGTTCGAGGACAGGCTGGCGACCGTCTTCGACTTCCTCGGCGACACCGACATCCTCCTTCGGGATTCGGGAACCGACGGCTCGCTCGAGTCCCGCTGGGAAAGCATCGCGGACTATTTCCAGAACCGGACCCGGACGATGGCGGCGGAGGCTGGCGGCTATCGTCCGCTTCCCCCGGCGGCTCTCTACCTTGAACGCGCCGAGTGGGACGATGCGGTGCGGGCGAAGCGGATCCACCGAAGCTCGCCTTTCCCCGAAGTCGAGAGCCCGGGCACGATCGATTTCGGGGTGGAGGCGGCACGGGATTTCGCGCCCGAGCGAGCGCGCAACGACAATGTCTATGAGGCAGTCGCCGAGCACGTCCAGAAGCTCCGCCGAAGCGGCCGCAAGGTCGTGCTCGCGAGCTACACGAAAGGCGCCCGCGAGCGCCTTGCGGGGCTTCTCGAAGATCATGGCCTGAAAGCGAGGAAGCCGGTCGAAAGCTGGCCCGAAGCGCTCGGCTCGAAGACCCAGCCGGCGCTTCTGGTGCTTCCGCTCGACCACGGTTTTTCCACTCCTGACGTTGCAGTACTCACCGAGCAGGACATGCTTGGCGACCGGCTGGTGCGCCGGCGCAAGCGCCGCCGGAATGCCGACGCCTTTCTCGCCGAGATCGCGTCGCTGTCGCCGGGCGACCTCGTCGTCCACGCCGAGCATGGAATCGGCAGATATGACGGGCTGACCCAGGTCCCGGTCAGCAAGACCCCGCACGATTGCGTCGCCATCGGCTACGCTGGCGGCGACAAGCTCTATTTGCCGGTCGAGAATATCGAGCTTCTCAGCCGCTACGGGAGCGAAAGCGAAGGAGTTTCCCTCGACCGGCTCGGCGGCGAAGCGTGGCAGCGCCGCAAGTCCCGGATGAAGGAGCGAATCCGGGAGATTGCCGGCGACTTGATCAAGGTCGCGGCAATGCGCGCGACCCGCCCCGCCCCGGTCCTCCAACCCGATTCTGCCTTCCCGCAATTCGTCGACCGTTTTCCCTACGAGGAAACCGACGACCAGGAACGGGCGATCGAGGAGGTCCTCGGCGATCTCGAGACAGGAAAGCCGATGGATCGGCTGGTGTGCGGAGACGTCGGCTTCGGAAAGACCGAGGTCGCGCTTCGAGCCGCCTTCGTCGTTGCCATGTCCGGCCTTCAGGTTGCGCTGATCGGTCCGACGACGCTGTTGGCGCGGCAGCATTACGCCAACTTCATGGAGCGGCTCCACGGATTCCCGATCGAGGTCGGGCGCCTGTCGCGCCTCGTTCCGGCTGCCGAAACGAAGAAGACGAAGGAAGGGCTCGAAAGAGGCACGGTCGATATCGTCATCGGCACCCATGCGCTTCTTGCGAAAGGCCTGAACTTCAAGAGGTTGGGGCTGGTGATTGTCGACGAGGAGCAGCATTTCGGGGTCGCCCACAAGGAGCGGCTGAAGGCGCTCAAGGCCGATGTCCACGTGCTCACCCTCACCGCTACGCCGATCCCGCGGACTCTCCAGATGGCGATGAGCGGACTTCGGGAGCTGAGCGTGATCCAGACCCCGCCGGTCGACCGCCTCGCCGTCCGCACTTACGTCACGCCCTGGGATCACGTCGTCATTCGCGAGGCGCTGCTTCGCGAGCATTACCGCGGCGGCCAGAGCTTCTTCGTCGCGCCCAGGATCGCCGACTTGCCCGACCTCGAGGAATGGCTCCGAAAGGAGGTGCCGGAGGTGAAAGCGATCACCGCGCACGGTCAGATGGCCGCGAGCGCGGTCGAGGAACGGATGAGCGCTTTCTACGACCGCAAATACGACGTGCTCCTGTCCACCAGCATCGTCGAAAGCGGCCTCGACATCCCGTCGGCCAACACGCTCGTGGTTCACCGCGCCGACCGCTTCGGGCTAGCCCAGCTCTACCAGCTTCGCGGCCGGGTCGGCCGGGCGAAGGTGCGCGCCTATGCCTATCTGACGACGCCGGCCGACCGGTCGATCACCGAGACTGCGCAGAAGCGGCTCCAGGTGCTCGCCGACCTCGACAGCCTCGGCGCCGGATTCCAGCTCGCCAGCCACGACCTCGACATCCGGGGGGCCGGCAACCTGCTCGGGGAGGAGCAGTCGGGGCACATCAAGGAAGTCGGATTCGAGCTCTATCAGTCGATGCTCGAAGAGGCGCTGGTCGACGTCAAGGCAGGCGGAATCCAGCGTCAGGAGGAATTCTCGCCGCAGATCAGCGTCGATGCGCCGATCCTGATTCCGGAAATCTACGTCCCCGATCTCGACCTGCGAATGGGCCTGTACCGGCGGCTCGGCGACCTCGAGGACAAGCCCGCGATCGAGGAATTCGCGGCCGAGCTCATCGACCGCTTCGGGCCGCTGCCCGAGGAGACGGCGAACCTGCTCAGGATCGTCGAGACCAAGCTCAATTGCAAGAAAGCCCTGATCGCCAAGCTCGACACCGGTCCGCGAGGCGCGGTGGTCACTTTCGCGTCGAGCGGCTTTCCCGACCTGCAGGGGCTGCTCGCCTACATCGACCGGCTGAAGGGGAGCGCGAAGCTTCGGCCCGACAGCAAGCTCGCGATCAGCCGCAACTGGCCGGCCGCCGAAGATCGACTGAACGGCGCGCTTCAGATTTCGCTGGGCCTGTCGCGGGTGGTGGCGGCGGGCGAGCGGAAGATGGAGCCGGCGTGACCGATTCGCCGCATCCCCGATTTCCGCATATGCTTTGGTCGTGAGCCCGAACGACGCCTCGATTTCGAAGATCGACCTGAAGGCGCGGGGGATCGCCCTCCTCACCTCGAATCGCGAGCTCGCAAAGGCCGCCGAGGACATGCTGTGCCGCCGCTACGACTGGGCGGCCGAGGATGAAGCGAAGATTTTCGTCGCGATCGGCGGCGACGGCTTCATGCTCCACACGCTGCACCGGATCCTGGAAGGCGAGCTTGAGAACCTGCCGGTGTTCGGGATGAACCGCGGCACGGTCGGCTTCCTGATGAACGACTGGCGGCTCGACCGGCTAGCGCAGCGGATCGACGCGGCCAAGGCGATCCGGGTCGCTCCTCTTGAAATGACCGCGCGCACGGTCGGCGGCGCCACCTTCACCCACGCCGCGATCAACGAGGTGTCGCTGCTTCGCGAAACCCGGCAGACCGCCAAGATCGAGGTGTCGGTCAACGGCCGGACCGCGATTCCTGAGCTTGCCTGCGATGGCGTGCTGGTTGCAACGCCGGCGGGCTCGACCGCCTACAATCTCTCCGCCGGCGGGCCGATCCTGCCGCTTCAGGCGAAGATGCTGGCGCTGACCGCGATCAGCCCCTTCAGGCCGCGGCGCTGGTCGGGCGCGATCCTGCCCGATGACACCCACGTCTGCTTCAAGGCGCTCGAGCCGGAATTGCGGCCCGTCTCGGCAGTCGCCGACCAGTTCGAGGTGCGCGAAGTGGCCCAGGTCGACGTGCGGCTCGACCGCGACCGCTCGCTGACCTTGCTCTTCGACCCGGAGCATGCGCTCGACGAGCGGATCGCGATGGAGCAATTCGCGACCTGATGCCGGCGCGCAGGTTCGGCGGGGACAAACCCAGCACAGACATCTTGCCTTTAAGGCGGGCTTCGCTATCTAGCCGCCACCTTCCGAAAAGGTATTCCCCGGTAGCTCAGCGGTAGAGCGTTCGACTGTTAATCGAATGGTCGCCTGTTCGAATCAGGCCCGGGGAGCCATTTCTTCAGGGCACCGCCGGAACCTTTCCTGCGCCGCAGCCATCGAATGGGTGCGGGGGACAAGAAAGGGCAAGCGAGGTGGGTGAAGCACAGGCAGCTACGGGGCCGGATTTCTCCTCAGGATTTCCGCTGGGCGACATCCCCGAAAACGGGACCGTCGCCGGCCGCGTCGGCGACGAGCCGGTGCTGCTGTCGCGATTCAAAGGGTCGCTTTATGCGGTGAGCGCTACCTGCACCCATTATGGCGGGCATCTTGCCGACGGGCTTGCCCAGGGAACTTCGGTCCGCTGCCCCCTCCACCACGCCTGTTTCGACTTGAAGACAGGGCAGCCGCTAAGGGCGCCGGCGCTCGATCCGCTCGACCGGTGGCAGGTCGATGTCGACAGCGACCGCGCCTACGTCAGCTACAAGCTCAAGCCGCTAGCGGACGAAACTGTCGAGTTGGACACCGACGTTCGTCGAATCGTCATTGTCGGCGGCGGCGCGGCCGGGCTCGCCTGCGCCAACGAGCTTCGCCGGCTCGGATTTTCGGGCGGGATCACGATGGTCAGCGCCGACCGCGATCCGCCGTGCGACCGGCCCAACCTGTCGAAGGACTATCTCGCCGGCACCGCGCCCGAGGAATGGCTGCCGCTCAGGACCGATCAATGGTATTCGGACAAGCGGATCGACCTCAGGCTGTCGACGGAAGTCACACGCATCGACGCGGCGGCCCACACCGTTCATTGCTCCGAAGGTGAGGACCTTCCGTACGATCGGCTTCTGATCGCGACCGGCTCCGAGCCGAACCGCCTCGCCGTGCCCGGTTTCGACGGCGACACCGTCCTTACCCTGCGCAGCCTCGCGGATGCCCGCGCAATCGCGGAAAGGGCAAAGGAAGGCACGCGCGCCGTCATCATCGGCTCCAGCTTCATTGCAATGGAAGCGGCGGCGGCGCTTCGGACGCGCAAGGTCGAGGTCGATATCGTCTCGGTCGAGCATGTTCCGTTCGACCGGGTGTTCGGAATCGCCCTCGGAGAGCACATCCAGAAGCTGCACCAGAAAAACGGCGTCCGCTTCCATTTGGGGTGCGTCGCGTCGGGCTTCGATGGAAAAACGGTGACGATCGCCAGCGGCGAGCGCCTCGATGCGGATTTCGTGCTCGTGGGAATCGGCGTCCAGCCGCGCCTTCACGTCGCCCGCTCGGCCGGAGCCGAGGTCGACAACGGGGTCGTCGTCGACTCTTCGATGCAGACGAGTGTGCCGCACATCTACGCCGCCGGCGACATCGCCTGCTATCCGGACCCGATCAGCGGCGAGCGGATGCGGATCGAGCATTGGGTGGTCGCCGAACGCCAAGGCGAAGTCGCGGCCGCGAACATGCTCGGCATAGGGCGGCGCCTCGATTCCGCGCCGTTCTTCTGGAGCGAGCAGTTCGGGACCGCGATCCGCTACGTCGGCCACGCGTCGCAATGGGATCAGGTGCTGGTCGACGGCGACATCGACAGCGACTCGTTCGCCATCCGCTATTTCAACAAGGGGACGCATTGCGCCACGGCTTCCATCGGGCGCGATTTCGACAATCTGGAGGACGAGCTGGCGCTGGAAAGCCGGGCCGGCATCGAGGGTGGGAGAATCTCGTGAATCTCAGTGCTTGCGGCGCGTTCGACATTTCCGAACTGGACGAAGTCCCTTCGATCGACCCGCACCGCCGGCCCGGACGGCATGAGATCGAGCAGGCGATCCGGACGCTTATCGCGGCGACCGGAGACGATCCCTCACGCGAAGGCCTCCTGGAAACGCCGGCGCGGGTAGCACGCGCTTACGCCGAATGGTTCGCGGGTTATGACATCGACCCGAAATCCTATCTCGGCCGCGTGTTCGAAGAGACCGAGGGGTATGAAGAGACGGTCCTCCTGCGCGATATCCCGCTGGTATCGACCTGTGAGCATCACATGGCGCCGATCACCGGCAAGGCGCACGTCGCCTATCGACCCAACGGACGCGTCGTCGGAATTTCCAAGCTGTCGCGGCTGGTCGACGGCTTTGCCAGACGGCTGCAGCTGCAGGAGCGGCTGACCAACCAGATCGCCGGCGCTCTCGAAGAGACGCTCCAGCCAAAGGGTGTTGCCGTCGTCATCGAGGCGACCCACGGCTGCATGACGACGCGCGGGGTGAACCAGCACGGCATTTCGATGGTGACCAAATGCTGGCTCGGCGACTTCAGGACCGACGAATCGCTGCGCCGCGAGCTGATGGACTCGATCCGCGCGCATTGACTCTCTGCCGGTTCGGTCCAGAATCCGGCGCGGGAGGCGAACATGGTTCCCTTGATGCTGGCGCTTATGGCCGCAGGCGGCGGTCCGACTCAAATCGCTGCAACCCAGGACGTGAGCAAACCCGCCAGGATTTGTCGCGAAGCCGAGCAGGTTACCGGAAGCCACGTTCGAACCGGCAGGCGCTGCCTCACGGCCGAGGAGTGGCAGCGGGAAGACACCCGGCTGACTCGCCGGCCGGTTACGATGCAGGTGACGAGCGGCCAGGGCGATGGGCAGCAGGCGCCCACCCGCCCGCAATAAGATCAACCTTCGAGTTGTGCCATCAGACTGGCGTTGCCGCCGGCAGCGGTGGTGTCGACGCAGGTGACTCGCTCGGTTGCGAAGCGGGCGACATAATGCGGACCGCCCGCCTTCGGGCCAGTCCCTGACAGGCCTTCGCCGCCGAATGGCTGGCTTTCGACCACCGCGCCGATCTGGTTGCGGTTGACGTAGAGATTGCCGACGCGGGCATGCTTTTCGACATAGTCGCGGACGGTGTCGATGCGGCTCTGCAGGCCGAGAGTCAGCCCGTAGCCGGTCGTGTTGATCGCCTCGACGACTTCGTCGAGCCTGTCGCCGGCGTAGCGAATGACGTGCAGGATCGCGCCGAAATTCTCCCGATCCAATTGGCTTAGCGACTGGATTTCATACAAAGCGGGAGGAACGAAGCAGCCGTTCTTCGCCTCTTTTGGCAGATCCAGCAGGCAGATCTTCTTCGCGTTCTTTTCGAGCCATTTGAGGTGATCATCGAGCACCTTTTTTGCCGCCTTGTCGATGACGGGGCCGACATCCGTTGCCGGATCGCTGGGGTCGCCGACCTTTAGCGCTTCCATGGCGCCGGCGATCATCCTGATCATGCCGTCGGCGACATCCTCCTGAACGAAGAGCACGCGCAAGGCCGAGCAGCGCTGGCCGGCACTCTGGAAGGCCGACGAGATGACGTCGCGAGTGACCTGCTCCGGCAGCGCCGAGCTGTCGACGATCATCGCATTCTGGCCGCCGGTTTCGGCGACGAAGGGGATGATCGGCCCGTTGCGCGCCGCCAGCGTGCGGTTGATCTGCTGCGCGGTCTCGGTTGATCCGGTGAAGACGACGCCGGCAAGCAGCGGATGCGCGGTCAGGGTCCCGCCAACGACCCTTCCAGACCCGGGCGCAAGCTGGACGATGCCCGTCGGAACGCCTGCCCGGTGCATGAGCTCGACGGCCAGCGCGGCGATCAGTGGCGTTTGCCCGGCCGGCTTCGTGATCACTGCATTGCCGGCAGCGAGCGGCGCCGACATCAGCCCCGTGAAAATGGCGAGCGGGAAGTTCCACGGCGAGATGCTCGCGATCAGACCGCGGCCGTGGAGCCGAAGCTCGTTTACTTCCCCGGTCGGTCCCGGAAGCGGAAGCGGCCTCGTGAACTGGCGCCGCGCTTCGGAGGCGTAGAAGCGAAGGAAGTCGACGGCCTCGCGAACTTCCAGCACCGCATCGACGATGGTCTTCCCGGCCTCGCGAATGCAGAGCGAGAAGAATTCCTCGGCATGCTCCTCGTAAAGGTCGGCGGCGCGCTCGAGGATTTGCGCCCGCGCTTCGCCGCCAAGCGAGTCCCATTCGACCTGGGCCGCATGCGCCGCGCGTACCATCCCGTCGACGTCATCGGCCGTCGCCTCGAACGTCGTACCAACCGTGATCCGGTGATCGTGAGGCGATACGATCGCGCGGCCCACGCCTTTTCCAAGGCCGGGCTTGGCGCTCCAGCTGCGGGATTCGAGCGCCTTCAGCCTTTCGAGCAGAGGTTCGCGTACTAGCGGATCGCTGAGATCGACCCCGGCACTGTTGCGGCGCTGCGGCGCGAACAGGTCGGGCGGCAGGACGATTTTCGGGTTGCGCTTGGGCTTCAGCGCGTCGAGCTCACCGACCGGGTCGCCGACCAGCTGGTCGACCGACACCTGCTCGTCCGCGATTCGATTGACGAAGCTCGAGTTCGCGCCGTTCTCGAGAAGGCGGCGCACGAGATAGGCCAGAAGCTCCTTGTGGCTTCCAACCGGCGCGTAAATGCGGACCGGAGTCTGGGCATCGCCGAGATGCTTCTCCAGCTTTGCCAGCTCCGCATACAATTCCTCGCCCATGCCGTGGAGCCGCTGGAACTCGAACGTCGCGCCATTCGCGAGAGCCTTCACCTCGCCGATGGTGTTTGCATTGTGAGTCGCGAAGGCGGGGTAGATGACGTCGCTCGCATCCAGCATCACCTTCGCGCAGGCGACATAGGAAACGTCGGTCGCGACCTTGCGGGTGAAGACGGGATAGTCGGGCAGGCCGGCGACCTGTGTGGCCTTGATCTCCGTGTCCCAGTAGGCGCCCTTGACGAGCCGGATCATGAACCGGCGACCGTTCGCCCTGGCGAGGTCGACGGCCCATTCGCACAAGGGCCGCGCCCGCTTCTGGTAGGCCTGAACGGCGATCCCGAGCCCGCCCCAGCCGTTGGCGAACAGCGAATCGTCGGCCGCAAGCGCCTCGAACATGTCCATCTGAAGCTCGAGTCGGTCGGCTTCCTCGGCGTCGATGGTCAGGTGGACGTCGGCCGCGCTCGCCTTGGCTGCGAGTTCGCGCAGGACCGGGAGGATATAGGCTTTGGCTTCCTCGGCATGGCTCCATTCGTAGCGCGGGTGGAGCGCCGACAGCTTCACCGAGATTCCGGGCGAGCGGGCGAAGCCGCCCTTCGCCTGTTTGGCGATCCGGTCGAGCGCGTCGCGGTAGGAATCGGCATAGCGTTCCGCGTCCTTCAACGTCCGCGCCGCTTCGCCGAGCATGTCGAAGCTGTGGCTGAGCCCCTTCTTGCGCTCCGGCGCTCCACGCCGAAGTGCCTCGTCGATGGTCCGACCGAAGACGAACTGCCGCCCCAGGATTCGCATCGCCTGGTCGACGGCGGTCCGGATCACCGGCTCCCCCAGCCGGCCCACCGCGCGACCGATGGCCGCCCGCCAATTGTCGGAACGGTCGTTGGCTCCCTCCAGCACCTTGCCGGTCAGAAGCAATGAGAAGGTGGCCGCATTGACGAAAGCGGAGTCGGATTCGCCGAGCTTCTCCGCCCAGCGCGGCTTGGACAATTTGTCGGCGATCAGCTCGTCGGCCGTATGCGCGTCGGGAATTCGAAGCAGAGCCTCCGCGAGGCACATCAAGGCGATGCCTTCGTCGCTGCCGAGGTCGTAGGTATGAAGGAAGGCGTCGAGCCCAGCCGGCTTTTGCGCGCGCATTCCCTTCACCAGGGTCCGCGCGATCGAGGTCGCCTCCGTGATCTGGGCGGCCGCGAGTCGCGCCTGCGCGATTCGCTCCGAGGCGACTGCCTCTTCTTCGGGGCGGTAGGCGAGCCGGACCTGCTGGCGGTCGATGCTCACGGCGGGCGGCGCCGCCGTTTCAGCTATCCGATCTGCCCGTGGCAATGCTTGTACTTCTTGCCTGACCCGCACGGGCACAATGCATTGCGGCTCACCGGCGCGGTGGCGGTCTCACCCTCGCCTCGCCCCTGCGGCCCGCCCGCAAAGTCCGGCCGAGGCATCATCGGCGGCAGGTTGGACAGGATCGCGCCCGTCGCCGCGTCGATGTCGGCGGTGTCGTCCTCGCCGGAGAAGGGGTCGATATGCTGGGTAATGAAGTCGGGCAGCGGCGGCAGCGGAGCGGCCTCGACCTGGACATTCGCGCGCAACAGGATCCGCGTGACCTCTTCGCGGATCGAGACGAGCAGCCGCTCGAACAGAAGGAACGCCTCCTGCTTGTACTCGTCGATCGGCTTGCGCTGCGCATAGCTGCGAAGGTGGATGACCTGCCGAAGCGCGTCGAGCGTGGCCAAATGGTCTTTCCAGTGATGATCGAGGGTCTGGATCAGGATCTGCTTTTCGACCTCGGCCCAGCGCTCCGCGTCCACTTCCCCAAGCTTCGCGGCCATCTGCTCGTTCGCGAGCGCCTCGAGCCGATCGACGATCAGCTCCTGCTCGACCGCTTCTTCCTCGAGCCATTCTTCGACCGGCGGCTGAAGGCCCAGGATCGCGTCGACGCTCTCCTTGAGGCCGGCGAGGTCCCACTGCTCCGGATATGTGCCTTGCGGACAATGTGCCAACACCAGGGACGCGATGGTTTCGTCGCGCATTTCCTCGATGACTTCGCTGACGCTCTCCGAATCCATGATGTCGGCGCGCTGCTCGTAAATGACCTTGCGCTGGTCGTTCATCACGTCGTCGAATTCGACGACCTGCTTGCGGATGTCGTAGTTGCGAGCCTCGACTTTCTTCTGCGCGGTCTCGATCGCTTTCGAGATCCACGGGGAGATGATCGCCTCGCCCTCCTCGAGGTTCTTGTGCATCAGCCGCGAGAACATCGTCTGCGGGCCGAAGATGCGGAGCAGGTCGTCGTCGAGGCTCAGATAGAATTTCGACAGGCCCGGATCGCCCTGGCGGCCTGAACGGCCGCGCAGCTGGTTGTCGATGCGCCGGCTCTCGTGCCGCTCGGTGCCGAGCACGTAAAGGCCGCCGGCGTCGAGCACCCGCTGCTTTTCCGCCGCGATCTCGGCTCGGATCTTCTCCGCCTGCGCATCATATTCGGGAGTCCCCGCGACGAGATCCGGGTGCTCGTCGAGCATTCGGAAGTCGAGGTTGCCGCCCAGTTGGATGTCGGTTCCGCGCCCGGCCATGTTGGTCGCGATCGTGACCGCGCCCATGCGGCCCGCCTGGGCGACGATATGGGCTTCCTGCTCGTGGAAGCGGGCATTCAGAACCGAATGCCTGATCCCTTCCTTCTCGAGGAATTCGGCCAGCATCTCCGATTTCTCGATGGAGACAGTGCCGACCAGCGCCGGCTGGCCGATCTTCTGCTTTTCCTTGATTTCCTTGGCGATCGCCGCGAACTTTTCCGGCATCGATTTGTAGAATTCGTCGTCCTCGTCGATGCGCAGGACCGGGACGTTGGTGGGGATCGCCACCACGTTCATCTTGTAGATGTCGAAGAATTCCGGCGCCTCGGTCATCGCCGTTCCGGTCATTCCCGAGAGCTTGGGGTACATCCGGAAGTAGTTCTGGAACGTGATCGAGGCGAGAGTCTGGTTCTCCGGCTCGATGAAAACGCCTTCCTTGGCCTCGACCGCCTGGTGGAGACCGTCCGACCACCGCCGCCCGTCCATCATCCGGCCGGTGAACTCGTCGATGATGACGACCTTCCCCTCCTTGACGATGTAGTCGATGTCCTTCTTGAACATCACGTTGGCCTTGAGGGCCTGGTTGAGGTGGTGGACAACCTGCGTGTTGGCGATGTCGTAGAGGTTGCGGCCCTCGATCAGCCCCGCTTCCTCAAGCATCCGCTCGGCCTTTTCGGTTCCGTCCTCGGTGAGGACGACCGACCGTTGCTTCTCGTCCTTCTCGTAATCCTCGGCCTTGAACTGCTTCACGATCGCATCGACCGAGATGTAGAGATCGGACTTGTCGTCGGTCGGGCCCGAGATGATCAGCGGCGTCCGCGCCTCGTCGATCAGGATCGAGTCCACCTCGTCGACGATCGCGAAATTGAAGGGGCGCTGGACCATCTGGTCGCGCGTGAACTTCATATTGTCGCGCAGGTAATCGAAGCCGAATTCGTTGTTCGTGCCGTAGGTAATGTCCGCCGCATAGGCCGCCCGGCGCTCCTCATCCGTCAGATTGGGGACGATCACCCCGACGGACATTCCCAGGAACCTGTAGATCTGGCCCATCCAGTCGGCGTCGCGGCGGGCGAGATAGTCGTTGACGGTGACGACGTGGACTCCGCGCCCGGTCAGCGCGTTGAGATAGACTGCGAGCGTCGCGACGAGCGTCTTGCCCTCGCCGGTCTTCATCTCGGCGATCTCGCCGCGGTGGAGCGCGATTCCGCCGACCAGCTGAACGTCATAGTGGCGCTGGCCAAGCGTCCGCTTGGCCGCCTCGCGAACGGTCGCGAACGCTTCGGGCAGGAGATCGTCGACACTGGCGCCGTCAGCCAGTCGCTTCCTGAAGACCTCGGTCTGGTTGCGAAGCGCTTCGTCGCTCAGCGCCTCCATTTGCGGCTCGAACGCGTTGACCGCGTCGACATACTTGCCAAGGCCGCGGACATAGCGGTCGTTTGCCGATCCGAAGATGCTCTTTGCGAATGCCGCGAACATGAAATTCCCTTAGATGCTCCAGGCGCGAGGACGGAGTGGCGAAATGCCTCACCCGCGCGCGAGCGTTGCGCCGGCGATGTAGGAACGGCGCTAGGCTTAGTCAAACGGAGTCGATGGCATGGGACTGACGGGCGGGTGCATGTGCGGAACGGTGCGTTTCGAGCTTCGAAGCGAGCCGTTCGATTGCGGCTGGTGCCACTGCCGGACCTGCCAGCTGAGCAGCGGCACGCCGGCCCAGGCCTTTGCCTGCATCAAGCGGGGCGATTGGGCGGCGACATCGGGCGGAGACAGCATCCGCACCATCCGGTCGAGCAGCTTCGGCCAGCGCTTTTTCTGCGGCGAATGCGGCACTCCGCTCTACGTGACCGTCGATCACCAGCCGGACACGCTCGATTTTAGCGTCGTCACGCTCGACGATCCGGAGACGATCCCGCCGGAGTATCATATCTTCTGGTCGAGCAAGATTGGCTGGTTCAACCCGGGCGACGACCTGCCCCGCCACGACCGTTTCCGGCCAGACACGAAGGGCCTGAGCGGTACCGAGCCGCCCGACGATTCATCAATGACGGGTGGAGCGAAAGGCTAGAGGTTGCCCTCGAGCCACTGCTGGATCTGGCTTCGCGGAGCGGCGCCGACCTTCTGCGCGACCGGCTGGCCGTCCTTGAACAGCAGCATAGTCGGGATTCCGCGTACCCCGTAGCGAGCGGGGACATCCGGGTTTTCGTCGATATTGAGCTTGGCCACGGTTACCTTGTCGCCAAGCTCGTTCGAAATGTCTTCGAGCGCCGGGGCGATCATCCGGCACGGGCCGCACCATTCGGCCCAGAAGTCGACCAGCACCGGCCCCGAAGCGCCCAGCACGTCGCTCTGAAAATTCTGATCGGTGACGGTCTTGGTGGCCATGGCCTTTGCTCTCCTTGGATTCGGCTAATGTGCATATGGGCAGCAACCGCGCCGCCCTCAACTCCCGACAGGGAAGAATCGCGCGGTCGCCGTGTAAAGCAGCGCGGATTCGATGTCCCGTCCCGGGAAAATCACCGACAAGGCTTGCGCGTACGCCTCCATCTGCAGCCGGTGCGAATTCGGGATGTCCTCCGGCCGCTCCGGCGCCCGGCCTGTCTTGTAGTCGACGACCAGGATTCGCTCGGGCTCGATCACCAGGCGGTCGACCGTGCCGGCGATCACGCGGCCGTCGGGAAGAGTCGCGGCGATCGGCGCCTCGGCCAGCGACCCCGGGCCGAACAGCGGCGAGAAGCGACTGTCGGAGATGAGGTCGCAGACTGTCCGGGCGATCGCCTGCCGAGCTTGCGAGTCGGCGATGCCGGCGGATTTTTCGAGCCAGGCGATCGCCGCTTGCTGGCGCCCTTCTGGCGGGACAGCCGGCAGCCGCTCGAGCAGCGCGTGAATGATCGTTCCCCGCTCGGCCGCGGCGCGCAGCTCCGGCGAGGGCGGCGGCGCGGCTTCGCGATCCTCGGCCATGGCCGAAGGCGCGAGCGGCCGTGGCGGCCGTGCCTCCGGCGGTGCTGGAGTTTTCGCCCATTCCGGAATTGCCGGAAGCGGAACGTGGATGTCCGGGCGTTTCGGCTTCCCCGCGGCTGCGGTCACGTCTCCGCGGTAGGACAGCACCGTTCCCCAGCGCGCATCTTCGGACTGCTCGGCCCCGAGCGCCTGCAGCGCCCGCTCGACTCGGATGTGCCAGCAGTTGTCGACCCGCTCGCCCTTGTCGAGGCCGGCGACGACCAGCCGGTCGATGGCCCGGGTCATGCCGACGTAGAGGAGCCGCCAATGCTCCTGCAGGTCGAGCTCCTCGCCGCGCGCAATCACTTCCGCGAACGGCGAGCGTTGCTCCGCCTTGCGCGGCCGGACGACCGGCACATTGCGCCCGCCTATGGGCATTTCGACCGACGACTGAGTCCCTCCGGATTTGCTGGGATCGGCGGTCGAATCGGCGAGGATGACGACGGGCGCCTCCAGCCCCTTGGCGCCATGGACGGTCATCACCCGGACCGCGTTGGCCGGGGCGGACGCATCGCGCTTGATCTCGACCTCGCCGCGCGAGAACCACGCCAGAAAGCGGTCGAGCGACGCCGTCTCGCTTCGCTCGAACTCCAGGGCGCTCGAAAGCAATTCGTCGATCGGGTCGCGCGCGGCCAGCCCAAGGCGCGAATAAAGCTTGCGCCGCCCCTGAATGGGGCCGGTCAGCACGGTTTCCAGGAAGCGGTGCGGGGTCGTGTAATCCGCCATCGCCAGCAGCGAGCGGAGCAGCTCGCGTGCGTCGGCAAATTCGGCATGCTGCGCCGACTTCTCGCGCAACGTCTCCCACAGCGCCGTGCCTTCACGCCCGAAGGCGAGCGCGCGCAACCTCTCCTGGTCCCAGCCGATCAGCGGCGACACGAGCAGGTTGGCGAGGTTGAGGTCGTCGAGGGGCTGGACCGCGAAGGCGACGGCAGCGAGCAGGTCGCGGACCGCGAGCGGCTTCTGCAGGTGCAATCGGTCGATTCCCGCGACCGCGACACCTTCCTCGAACAGCCGCGCGACGATGAGCGATGCGAGCTCGCCGCGGCTCCGGACCAGGATCAGGATGTCTCCGGGCGCGATCCGTTGTCCCGTCGACGGCAGGATGGACCCTTCATCGATCCACTGGCGGACCTGTTTGGCAAGCTCGCCGGCATAGATTCGGGCGTCCTCGCCAAGCCAGCCCTCCTCGCCGGCGTCTTCATCGTCCTCGATCTCGGCGTTGAACGGCTTCCACAGCTCGACGCTTCCCGGGCGAGCGAAGAAGGCGCGGTGGCGGTTCGGCTGCTCGGGCAGGCCCATGTTGGGATAGCCGATCTCCTCGATCGTCGCATCAACGGCGTCGAGCACAGCCTGCGACGAGCGGAAGCTCGCATCGATCGACAGTTCCCGATATTCGGGAAGGGCGATGTCGGTTTCCTCGTCCTGCGCCGCCCTAAGCGTGTCGCTTCGCTCGCGAACCCACCCCCGGGCGCGCTTGAACTCTTCGGGATCGGTTCCCTGGAAGCGGAAGATCGCCTGCTTAAAATCGCCGACCATGAAGATGGTTCGGTGGCGGTTCTCGACGGCTCCGGCTCCGGCTCCGGCGAAGAACTCCTCGGCGAGCGCCTGGACGATTTCCCATTGCGCGGCGTTGGTGTCCTGGGATTCGTCGACGAGGATATGATCGGTGCGGCGGTCGAGCTTGTAGCGGACCCACTCGCCCATCCCGGGTTTGGCCAGCAGGTCGCGAGTCCAGTCGATCAGGTCGGTGAAATCCGCGACTCCGGCCGCCCTCTTCGCGCGCGAATAGGCCGCCGCGAAGGCCTGGCCGGCCCGCAATCCGGCCGCCATTTCCGCCGCCAGACGCGCGCCGTTCTGGATCCGCACCAACTCGGCGACCGCTTCCGCCATCGCATCTGCGTGCCGGTCGTATTCGGGCTCGATCTTCAGTTGGCCCGCCGTGGCCTTGCGCCGCTCGCCGTCCGTCTTGAACACCACCTTCGCCAGCCGATTGAGGCTCGCCGCCCGCTCCGCTCCCGGCAACTCGAGCCACTCATCGATGACGTCGGCGTGGCCTTCGCCGGTCGACGCTCCCCACTGGCGGTTCACCCGAGCGATTGCCCGAAGAAGCTCACAATCGAACCGCTCGTCCGAGCAAAGGTCGGAAAGGAACTCTTCAACGGATCCCTCGGGGAGGCCCATCATCTCGCGCAGCTTCGGCTCGATCTCGTCGGCCGCTCCCAACCCCGCGATCGCCTCGGCCGAGTGACCGCACCGCATCAGGTAGCGAACCGCGTCGACCTCGCCGAGACGGAGGCTGAGCTGCTGCACGTCGGAAACGAGCCGCTGCTGGCCCTTGGCTTCGGAGTCCGAAAGCAGGGTCGCCAGGGTCGTCCGCGCCAACTCCTGCTCCGCTCGACCCTCGATCGGCTCCAGGCCCGGCGCGATTCCCGCTTCCGCTGGGAACGCCGCGAGAAGCGCCTGCGCGAAACTGTGGATGGTCTGGATCCTCAGGCCACCCGGACAGTCCAGCACCTTGGCGAACAGCTGCCGGGCGCGACGCATGGTGACGGGATCGTTGGGCTCGCGAAGCGCGAACAGCTCCTTGCGCAGCTTCTTGTCGGGCAAGCGCACCCATGCCGCCAGCCGCTCTCCGACACGGTTGGCCATCTCGGCGGCGGCCGCCTTGGTGAAAGTCAGGCAGAGGATCGACTCGGGCGAGGCGCCGTGGAGCATCAGCCGAAGAACGCGCGCTGTCAGAACCTGGGTCTTGCCAGTGCCCGCCGACGCGGACAACGAAGCGTGAGCGGCCGGGTCGGCGGCGAGCGCCTGCTCGATTCCAAGCTCGGGAAGCGCCTTGACGCGGTTGCTCACGCCGTCTCCCCTTCCAAACCGCAGGCGGCCGCCATAGATGGGCGGTTGCCACAAGCGTTGAGGGTGAGACGATGAGCGATCGCGACGACAAGGCCGACGAGGACCGCCGCGCCAAGTTCGTGAAGGCGGGAGTCGCCGTCGGAATCGGCTCGGCGGCAATCGTCGCGGCCCTGCTCTATGCATCGAAGGCCAAGAAGAAGCCGAGGGCTTAGGCGGCTCATCGGCGGCCGTACCATTCCTCGAGCCGCATCAGCTGATCGTAATCGCCGTAGGGCGCGTAGGCCGGATGAAGCTTCGCCTTGAACGGCTCCGCGCCCGTCAGCCATTTTGACGCAGCTTCGGAAAAATGTGCCTCGGCATGGGCGAGAAATTCGTCGGGTCCCATTTTCTTGTCGGGGCGAACACATTTGCCGAACTGGTCGCCATATTTGGTCAGCGACCAATATTCATACGCTGCAGGCGCTCCGCTGACGCCTTCGAAACCGCAGGCGCGGGCGATCAGCCCCAACAGCCCGAGCTGGAGCCGAAAACCGGCGTCGATGGCCTTCAACGCCGGGGCCTTGCCAGTCTTGTAATCGACGATGGCGAGTGCGCCATTGTCCAGCCGGTCGATCCTGTCCGCCTTGCCGTAGAGAGTCACCCCCGCGAGGACGGATTCGCCCCACGCTTCGGCGGCGACCGGGCGGCGGCCCGCAGAGCGATTCTTGCGCTCCTCCTCCTCCACCCAGCGAATCGCTTCCATCAGCCGCGGCGACCACAAAGCGCGAAGCATCGGGTGAATCGTCTCGTCGGCAAGGAGCGCTCGCGCCCGGTCCATCAACCGGTCGGGATCGCAATCGTCCTCCTTGAGCCAATGCTCGAGAACGTCGTGCACCGCGGTTCCCTTCCACGCCGCGCTATGGTCCGCGTCGACCGGCTCGATGGCGCGGAGCTTGAGAATCTCCTGGGCGTAGAAGGCGAACGGGTCGGCCTTCAGCCGGTCCACCGAAGTCACGGAAATCCGCTTCGGCCGCTCGTCCTCGGGGGGGCAAGGCGCCGGCCGGTCCGCGGGCCTGGGCTGGCCCGGATCGTCCAGCGCCGCCGTCAGCCGCTCCAGGGGAATGTCCCGGGGAAGGCCGCCGGTCAGCGCGTTGAGCCTGAGCAGGAAGCGCGATGCGACCGTCGGCGAGCGGGCGTCGCGTTTCGCCCTGGTGATCAGCACGTCGCGAGCGCCGAGCGCGCTGGCGAAATCGTGCGCCGAAAGGCCGATCCGATATTCCAGGCCGCCAAGACCGAGGTTCGCGCGGATTTTCGGCGCGAGCCACGGGTCGGGCGCGGGAAGCGCCGGCCACGCGCCCTCGTTGAGGCCGCCGAGCACCATCAGGTCCGCCTGCTGCAGGCGCGCTTCGAGAAGGCCCCAGATGAAGACCCGCGGGTGGCCGCCGTAAGCCGGCCTGACGCTATGGCCTGAAAGCAGATCGCCGAGCAGGGTGACCGCCTCCTGTGCCCCGACCGCGATCCGCCGGGCCTGCTCCGAGCCCTGCAGCTCGGCCAGAAGCTCCGCCGCCATTCGCCCGTCCTGTCCGCGCCATCCTTTGTCTCCGGCAAGGCTTTCCGCGCCGCGGACAAGCTTTCCGGCAAAGGCGGCGAGCGATGCCGGTTCGCGCAGCTGCCCGTCGAGCGGCTCGAGCTTCGGGCGAATGCGCTTCCAGGCAGCGAGGCAGCCGCGGCACTTGCGGTCCTGATCCTTGTCCTCGAAATGGCGCTGGAGGCCCGCAAGCCCTGGTGCAGGGCGCGGCCCGCGCAAGGCGAGGTCGAGGAGCCGGACGTCGTCGACCCACTTGCGTCTCGCCTCATCGGCCCCGTCCACCAGCGGATGCTTGAGCAGCGCCAGCAGCGGCACCGGCGCAAACTCCTCGGCAATGGCGGACACGATTCCCTGAACGAGGGTGCCCGCGGGGAGCTCCGACAGCGGCTTTCCCGCGCTGTCGTCCGCCTCGATACCCCAGCGGGCGAGCAGCGCCGACACCCGCCGCGCAAGCGTCCGGTCGGGCGTGACGAGAGCCGCTGTTTTGCCGGGAGTCTCCAGTGATTCTCGGATTGCGAGGGCAATGGCCTGCGCTTCGGCTGCGGAATCTGGAAACACCGCCGCGCGGACGCCGGACAGCCTTCGGTCTCCCGGCTTCAGGGCGCTCCATTTGTCGGAAAATTGCGCCGAGACAAAGGCGCTCGCCACCGCCCGCGCGCGCTGGGGAGGCGATGCGGCAATGCCGACTCGCGGCCACAGCTTCACCTCGTCGCGGCCAACGCCGACTCGGTCGAGGAGCAGCTTGAGGTGAAATTGGGGGTGAGTTTCCTCGCCTCGTCCATTCTCGTCGGGCCCGAGCGCCTCCCATTCCTCGTCCGGCATCGACGACTTCAGGGCGAGCCCGGGAAGCACGACCATTCCGTCCGGCATCGCCGCCACGCGCGCGAGCACCGCCGCGACGGCCGGTGCTGCGGTGGTGATTCCGGCTGCAACCGTGAAACCCGGCGGCGGCTGCGTAGCCCATCGCGCCGCCAGGCTGTGCAGCAGCCTGTTCCGGCGTTCGGCAAGATCGATGGCGCCGAGCTGTTGCAGCCGCTCCGGCCATTCCTTCAGGATCGCTCGGAGCCGGTCCAGCGACACCTGCCAATGTTTGGCGAGCTCGGGCGAGTCGAGCGCCGCTTCGGCGAGCTTCGCCGGCTCGATTTCCTCGATAAGCAAAGCGTCGAGGGTCCTGGCGAGCTCGGAGGCCATCCGCACCGCCTCGACCGCGCCGTCGCTGTCGGCCCGGACGAGCTCGGCCAGCGCGAGCAGCCGCTCCAGCGGATCGACCGCGGGCGGCACCGGATTGTCCAGCACCGCCGGGTCGAGGGCACCGCCGATTCGATCGTCGATCTCGGGATCTCCGATCGGGATCAGCCTTGGCAGGATGAGGCCGGACCCGCTTGCGCGAACGAATGCATCGATGAGGCTTCGAACCGCGCGGTTGTTCGGAAGCAGGATCCGCCCGTTCGCCAGCGAAACCGGATCGCGCCCAAATCGGGCGATCAGGCCGGCAACCAGCGAATCGGCAAAGGAGCGGTGCGTCGGGATCGTGAAGACGGCGCGCTTCCGAAGCTCTTCTGCGCCGCCCTCAGGCATCCTCCAGGATCAGCTCCGTTGCCTTGATCGATTGCGGCGTCCCCACGTCGAACCAAAGGCCCTGATGGACTGCACCGAAGCAGCGGCCCTGCTCGATCGCCCGGTCCCACAACAGGTTGGTCGAGAACGGCCCCTCCGGCGCGCCATCGAGAAGCCGCTTCGAAACCATCTGGATCCCGGTGTAGACGAACGGCGCGACGTAGGATCGTTCGCGGCGCCGCAGGCGCCCCGCTTTGTCCATGTGGAAATCGCCGCGCCCGCCGTGATTCTGGGCCCGGGCGTGGGGGACAAGAAGAAGCAGCGCATCCATCTTCTCATCGTCCCAGTGGGAGGCCAGCAGCTTCAGCGTGTCCGCGGGCCCGTCGATCCACAGATTGTCGCTGTTGACGACAAGGAACGGGTCGGCGTCGATGAGGGACGCCGCTTTGACCATTCCGCCGCCAGTTTCGAGCAGCAACGGCCGCTCGTCGGAGATGGCAACCCGCAGCCCGTGCGAATTCTTGGCGAGGTGCGCTTCGACGGCGTCGGCGAGATAATGGACGTTGACCACGACCTTCTCGACCCCGGCGGCGTTCAGCCTTTCGAGCAGATGGTCGAGAAGCGCACGTCCGGCGACTTCGATCAGCGGCTTCGGCCGGCTCGCGGTCAGCGGCCGCATTCGCTTGCCGAGCCCTGCAGCCAGGACCATCGCCGTCTTCGGCACGTCGCTCGCGATTTCAGCCTTCAGCCGAAGCGCCTTTTTGACGGGCTTCATGCCGCTTCGGCCCAGGGCGCCGCGCGATGCTCCGGCGCGATGTTGAGGTCGAACCAGCGGCGCACCGGCTCAAGCTCCGGGCAGGCGAGATCGCGCTCGAGAAGGCCCCACATGCGCGGCTGGAACGCGGTGTAATGCGGCTTGTTGTCGCGCTTCCACAGGCGGGTGAAGACGCCGAGGATCCGGGTATTGCGCTGGGCGGCCATCACCCAATACGCGCGTTCGAACTTTTGCGCATTGCCCCTGGCGGCTCCATAGCGGTCGATCATCGCCCGCTCGATTTCCGGCGCTACGTCGCGCCGGGCGTCCTCGAGAACCGACGCGAGGTCGTAGGCAGGATGGCCGACCAGCGCATCCTGGAAATCGAGCAGCCCGAAATGCCGCACCCCGTCGCGGCCGCGCACCAGCATCACGTTCTCGGCATGATAATCGCGAAGTACCGTCACCGGGCCGAGGCCGTCGTTCGCGACCGGCTCCAGCACCTCGGTCCAGGCGGCACGGAACGAATCGACGTCCACGGAGAGCCGGAGGGCGGGGCAATACCAGTCGGTGAACAGCGCCAGCTCTTCCAGCCATTGCTGCAGACCGTGGACCGGCAGCCCTTCCATCGGAGGGTGCGAGTGAAGGTGAATGAGGACGTCGGTGGCAAGCTCGTACAGCTCGCGCTCGCGCCTCGGGTCGCTGTCGAGGAATTCGCGCAGCCGCCAGTCGCCGAAGTCGCCGAGCAGAAGCAGCCCGTGCTCGATGTCCCGGGCCAGGATTTCCGGAGCGCTCAGCCCTACGGAATTCAGCCATTCCGCCACGGCGACGAACGGCCGCACGTCCTCGCGGGCGGGCGGCGCATCCATCAGCACCGCCGTTCGCGACCGGTCGACGACTCGGAAATAACGGCGGAAGGAGGCATCGCCGGCAAGCGGCTCGATTCGCGCTCCGGCCCACCCGCTTCGGGCAAGGAATTCATGCACTTGGGGAGGCGGAATCATCTCGGGGGCCATCGGTCCTGCCATGCCGGAGGTACATCGGCTGTCAAGCGCCGAGCGCCGTCTTCGGCGAAATCGAGCCTGAGGCGAAGCGCTTCCGGCCAGCTCGTCTCCCCAGCCCGCTCCGGCCATTCGACCAGAAGCACAGCATCGCCGAGGGAATCCAGGCCGAGCTCGTCGAGCTCGCCTTTGTCCTCGAGCCGATAGAGATCCACGTGCCACACCGGCGGGTCCAGCTCCTCGTAAGGCTGGACGATTGCGAAGGTCGGGCTCGGGACCTCTCCCGAATGGCCCAGAGCGGCAATGATCGCCCGCACCAGCGCCGTCTTGCCGACTCCGAGCGGGCCCGACAAAGTCATCACGTCACCCCGCCGAAGCTGTGCCGCGAGGCGCCTTCCAAGCTCCCGGGTTGAGCTCTCTCCGGCGAGCCTCATCGCGGGGCACGCGGGATCGTCATGGTCACGGTCGTGCCTTTCCGCTTCGCCGACACCAGCTCGACCTTGCCGCCGTGGGCTTCGATGAATTGCCGGGTGAGCGGCAGGCCCAGCCCGAGCGCGGCCTCGCCCCGAGTGGGGTCGCCCGTGATCCTGTCGAACCGGTTGAAGACCCGCGGCTGGTCTTTTTTCGAAATACCGGGCCCGTTGTCGCTGATCTGGACGAAAGCTTCATCCTCCTCGCCCCACGCCTTCAGTGCGATCTTGCCGCCGCGGTCGGTATAGGCCGCGGCATTTTCCAGCACATGCTCGATCGATTCGCGAAGGCGGCGCGCGTCGCCGATGACGGTCCCGGTGCTAGGCGAAATATCGCATTCGAGCTTCTGCCCTCGCTCCCGCGCCCGGGTAGCGAATTTTTCGATTGCCGACTTGCACAGGCCCGCCAGGTCGATTCGTTCGCGTTCCAGGGCACTGCCGACATTGTCGCCCTGGGTCAGGTCGAGAACGTCGTCGATCAGCTTGGACAGACGCCCGACCGATTCGAGAATCGCGCGGACGTAATCCGAAGCCGCGGGCGTAAGCTCGCCCGCATAGCCCTCCGCGAGCATCTCCGCGAAGCCGCCGATCGAAGTAAGCGGAGTGCGCAGCTCGTAGCTCATGTTGGCCACGAAATCGGTCTTGACCCGGTCCGCCTGCTCGAGCGCCGTCGCCCGCTCGCGCAATGCGGATTCGATCCGGGTCGAGTCGGTCACGTCGACCAAGGTGAAAAGCGCATTGCCGTCGGGTAGCGGGACCGCTGCGAACTCGAAATGGCGGCCGTCGGTCAGGGTCAGCCGCCCGTTGGACGTTTCGCGCTCGTTGGTGGTCTTGCGCACCATCTCTCGGATCTGCGCGGCCGCCGCCGGATTGGCGAGCTTGCGGGCGAGCGCAGGGACCATCTCGTCGACCCGGGGATGCTCCGACAGCCACTGCTCGTCGAGCTCCCAGACGTGGCTGAACCGCCGGTTCCACAGGTACAGGCGACCGTCGCTCGAAAAAACGCCGATCGCTTCGAACAGATTGTCGAAAGTCGCCGAGCGGACGCGCAACAAGGTGTCGCGCGCGGAGGCGAGCCGTGCCTGCTCGGTGCGGTCTTCGAGGAACAGGCGCAGTCCACCGTCAGGCAAAGGTTGAGCAACCACCCGCCAGTGGTCGCCGGCGGCGAGCATCCAATCTTCCTCGATCACCTCTTCGGGACTAGTGAACCAGTCGCGCCGCTCGCTTTTCCAGGTCGGGAAATCGCGCGTTTCGGGAACGCGATTCTGCTCGCGCATGCGTTCGAGCACCCGGTCGAACTCCGGCTTCTCGCTCAGCCAGTCGGGGTCGACATGCGCCATCGCGGCGAAAGGACGGTTGAAGAAGCTCAGCGCCCGGTCGGAATCGAACTGCGCGGCCCCGGCGGTCATCCGGTCGACGAGGTCGCGCTGCGACTGCACCTGCCGTGCCAGCTCGGCGCGCGCATCCTCCAGCTGCTGGACGTCGAGCGCGAAACCGGCCACCGCCCCCGTCGGCAGCGGGACATTCACGATTTCGAGCATCCGTCGCTCGCCGCGAACGATCGCCGCCTGCTTGCGCGCCGTCGGCTTGCCATTTTCGATCGCGGCGAGCGCCGTCGCCTTCGCCTGGTCGGTGTCGCCCACCAGCTCCGCGCTTCGGGCGATCACGTCGGCGGCGTTGCGGCCTTCGACGGCCTGGACGAACGCGCTGTTGACGAGACCGAGGTTGAGATCGGGACCGCGATACCACATCGGGAATGGTGCCGCCTCGATCAGGCGAGTCAGCGCGTCGAGCGCGCCCTCGGTCTGGCTGAGCCGCTGCGCAAGCTTCGAGCGTTCGCTTTCGGCGGCGCTGGTGTCGAACAGCCACAGCACCAAGGTGCCCGCCGGCTCGGGTGCCGGCGCCGGCGCTCCGCGAACGTCGAGCACCCGGCCCGACGCGGCAACCCGGACCTGGCATTCGACCTTGCCGCCTGAAATCGCCGAATCCCGGACCTGCTCCTCCAGCTTCGCCAGGTCTTCGGCAACGAGCCCCTTGTCCTCACCGGCAAGCCCGCTGAGCCGCTTCGGCGCCCGATCGACGCCGATTTCGCGGAGAAAGCGCTCGTCGGCTTCAATCGTCCCGTCGGGCAGGACCACGAGCGGCCGCCCGGGAGAGAGCTGCAACAGGTTCTGGAGCGATCGTGCAGAGGAAATGACGTTGGTGGCGTCGCGCAGCCGCCTGGCAGCGACGACCGACAGAACGGCGGCAATCGCGATCCACAGCGCCGCTAGCGCCGCGGCAACCGCTGCCGTCGTTCCGAGCGCTCCCACCCCTCAGATCTCCCCTCGCCCCATGTGCATTGCATATGCGGAGGCGAAGGCAAAACAAAGGCTTGTGCGGCACTTGTCCGCACCGGCGCTTCAGTAGCGGTAATGCTCCGGCTTGAACGGACCTTCGGGCGACACGCCGATATAGGCCGCCTGCTTGTCATTGAGCTTGGTCAGCTTCACTCCGAGCTTGTCGAGGTGCAGGCGCGCGACCTTCTCGTCGAGGTGCTTGGGGAGCACATAGACCTCGTTCTTGTACTGGTCCGCCTTGGTGAACAGCTCGATCTGGGCGAGCACCTGGTTGGTGAAGCTCGAGCTCATCACGAAGCTCGGGTGGCCGGTCGCGCAGCCGAGGTTCACCAGCCGGCCCTTGGCCAGCACGATGATCTTCTTGCCGTCGGGGAACTCGACCTCGTCGACCTGCGGCTTGATCTCGGTCCACTTCATGTTTGCGAGAGCGCCGATCTGGATCTCGCTGTCGAAGTGGCCGATGTTCGAGACGATCGCCATGTTCTTCATCGAGCGCATGTGGTCGAGCGTGATCACGTCCATGTTGCCGGTCGCGGTGACGAAGATGTCCGCGCGCTTTGCGGCCTCCTCCATCGTCACGACCTCATAACCTTCCATCGCCGCCTGCAATGCGCAGATCGGGTCGACTTCGGTGACGAGAACGCGCGCACCGCCGTTGCGAAGCGAGGCGGCCGAGCCCTTGCCGACGTCGCCGTAGCCGGCCACGCAGGCAACTTTGCCGGCCAGCATCACGTCAGTTGCCCGGCGGATGGCGTCGACCAGCGATTCCTTGCAGCCGTAGAGATTGTCGAACTTCGACTTGGTGACGCTGTCGTTGACGTTGATCGCCGGGAACGGGAGCTTGCCCTGCTTGGCGAGGTCGTAGAGCCGGTGAACGCCGGTGGTCGTTTCCTCGGAAACTCCCTTGATGGCCTGGACGCTCCTGGTGAGGTAGCCGGGACGCTCCTTGAGGAATCGCTTCAGGGTGGCGGCGAAGATCTCCTCTTCCTCGTTCGACGGCTCGAACAGCGCCTCGCCTGCCTCGACGCGAGCACCCCAGAGGGCGAACATCGTGGCGTCGCCGCCGTCGTCGAGGATCATGTTGGCGGTGGTGTCCTGGCCCCAGTCGAAGATCCGGGTGACATAGGCCCAATATTCCTCGAGGCTTTCGCCCTTGATCGCGAACACCGGCGTTCCGCCCGCCGCGATGGCGGCAGCCGCATGGTCTTGCGTCGAGAAGATGTTGCAGCTTGCCCAGCGCACCTCGGCCCCGAGCGCGATCAGTGTCTCGATCAGGACCGCGGTCTGGATGGTCATGTGCAACGATCCGGTGATCCGCGCGCCCTTCAGCGGCTTCGACGCTCCGAATTCCTCGCGCGTCGCCATCAGGCCCGGCATTTCGGTCTCGGCGATCTCGATTTCCTTGCGGCCGAAATCGGCGAGTGAAATGTCCTTCACGACATAGTCGTTGAAACGAGTTTCAGCCTGGGTCGCCACGAGAGTCTCCGGAAATGTAAAGGGTTGCCGGCGCGCCCTAGACGTCAAAGCCGTTCAAAGCAAATATAAAGAATTCTTTATATGAAGGAGGGATCGGTCTCGGCGCCCGGCCCGAGCGCGCGCTGCATATAGACGGTGTCGAGCCAGCGCTCCTTCTTCCACCCGACTCCGCGAAGCCGACCGGCGATTTGGAACCCGCACGACAAATGGAGGGCGATCGACGCCGGCTCGGCCCCGCCGATCACGGCGATCATCTGCCGGAACCCCAGCGTTTCGCAGCGGGCGCACAGCTCGGTCAGGAGCGCCTTGCCGATGCCCCGCCCAACCCGGTCTTCCCGAACGTAAATGCTGTTTTCGCAGGTGAAGCGATAGGCGGGACGGTCGCGAAGCTGCTCGGCATAGGCATAGCCGGTTGCCTCCCTGCCATCGAAGGCGACAAGAAAGGGCCAGCCGCGGCCCGTGATCCGATCGATCTTGGCGCGGGTCACCTCCACGGACGGCGGCTCGAGCTCGTAGGACGCCGTTCCGTTGAGCACGTGATGGGCATAGATCGCGGCAAGCTCGTCGGCGTTCGCTGGCGCGACGTCGCGGATCGAAATCAAGCTACCCCCGTTTCGCTCGACAGCAGCCGCGGGTCGATTCCAGCGGTCTTGAACGCGGCGGCCCAGCGCTCGTCGGCGGGCGTGTCGAACAGGATCGACAGGTCGCCATCGACAGCGAACCAGCCGTGGCGGGTCATCTCGTCGTCGAGCTGGCCCTGTTCCCAGCCGGCATAGCCGAGCGAGGCGATCCACTGCGACGGTCCCCGACCTTCCGCGATCGCTCGAAGCACATCGATCGTCCCGGTCATCGCGAACAGATCGCCGCCCGGCCCGCCGACATGAAGCGTGTCCTGTCCGCCCCAGTCGGTCGAATGGAGGATGAAGCCCCGGCCCGGCTCGACCGGCCCGCCGTGGTGAACCGGCGAATCCCGCGCCTCGCCGGGATCGATCCCGAGCTGCTT
>Ga0207667_10000236_pt1 | contig 77019 bp, 56 predicted proteins | sample KBSCornC52_FD_184301 | JGI IMG/M metagenome (GOLD analysis project Ga0207667, IMG submission 184301) | Corn rhizosphere microbial communities from Kellogg Biological Station, Michigan, USA - KBS Corn C5-2 (SPAdes) (version 2) | ecosystem: Host-associated > Plants > Roots > Rhizosphere > Soil ... | reverse complement strand
AACCGTAGCGGCCAACTCGTATTCGAAACAAAGGGCTATGACAACGTTTCAAAGGTATTCGATGGGCATTCCAATAAAACCGGGGTCAAACAATTGCCGGGCACTTATTTTTATTCGCTTGAATACAGCGTCAAAGGGATAATGAAGCATAAGACGGGATTTATCGTGCTGAAGTATTAGTGTTGGTGATTAGCGATTGGAGGTTAGAGGTTAGGAAAAGTAGAGGTCAGAAAAAATAGAGATTAGAGATTGAAGTTTAGAGGTTAGAAAAATTGTTTTAACCAATCTCTAAACACTTATCTCTAACCTCTCAATATTCACCACTCACTATTGTAAATCCCCTAATTATCTGTACGTAAACAACTAACCCTCAATAAATAATTTTATTTTAGCAGGGTGAATGCAACCCCTGATTATAATACCTGTTTAAGGAATTTCTGTCTGCTGTTTTTTTATTGTTTTTTGGCAGCATGCAACAATGCAGAAAAGCATCCAGGCCCCGGCAAAGAAATTGATATACTGGCTTTAACAGATAAAATGTCGGTAATTAACCGGCCAAAGATGCTGCATTATGCCGACTCGTTATATAATGCGCAGAAAATCAAATCGCCTTATAGCAAAGCTGGGCGCCTGATCGCATTTTCAAATTACTACGACCTTAATAATGATTCTCAAAGAGGTTTCGCTTACAATGATTCGGCGATCGCCATTATCGACCAGGAAAATTTACGCGACACATCGTGGGCCCGGTATTATTTCGTCGCCCACATAAAAAAAGCTAACGAGTTTTTTAAGATCGGCGACTACCCCCGGGCTATTGAAGGTTTTTTTAAAATGAAGGAACTTGCGGATAAGCGCGAAAATAAATGTACTGTAGGCGTGCATCTTGATAATAATATTGGCCGGATATTGTACAGGCAGCAAAAGTATGAAGAGGCTATAAGATATTTCAGGGAAGCTCTTGGAACGCTGGATGATTGCTCTGTTGATGATAATAGAAACAAAATCGCCATACAACAGGAGTTATTGGATAATATCGGCGAAAGCTTCGCTAACGGTGCTAAGATTGACAGCGCCCTGGTTTACTATCACAAAGCATTGCACGTAATTGAAACCGGGAGGTTTAGCACCGACCCGGTGCAGGATAAGATTTCACGAACGGTATCTAAGGGAGTAGTTTTAAGCAATATAGCACAGGTATTTGTTAATGAAAATAAGCTCGACAGCGCTGAGCTGTATTTTAACGAAAACATTGCCATAAATGCAATATCCTACAAAAACGAAATAAAAAATGCCCAGCAATCGCAATTGGACCTGGCCAGCCTCTACAATTTAAAAAAAGAATATCCGAAAATGAGACAGGTGCTGGGCGGCCTTAGGAAGAGCCTTGATACCATCAGGAACGATGACGGGGAGCTGGGCTGGCGAAAATTAATGGCCGAGTATGATAGTAAAAACAAACTGCCCCTCCAGGAATTGAAATATTATAAAAGCTACATCTCGCTAAAAGATTCGCTTGACCAGGTAAGGAAAGCTGCTGATGAATCGGATATTTCTAAGGAGCTAAAAGCAAAAGAGCAGCAAATGGAAATAAGCCTGCTTCAAAAAGATAATCAATTAAACCGTTTGTACCTATGGATAACGATAGGGTTTTCGGTAATGGCTATTACAATTGTGGCGATGATCTATTATTATTACAGTAAAGGAAAAAAGAATATCAGGGCGCTTACCGTACTTAACCGCGAAGTTGGCGATCAAAAGGATAAACTTGAGTTCGCCATGGTCGAGTTGGAAAAAAGCAATACAGACAAGGAGCGGATATTGAAAATTGTCGCGCATGATCTACGCAACCCTATAAGTGGTATCGACAGCCTGGCAGCAACTGTAATTAATGACGATTTGCCGGAGGAAGATCAACGCCAGGTATTGAATCTCATAAAAAATGCTTCCACAAATTCGTTAACACTCATTAATGAGCTGCTGGAGCTTGAGTTCCGGCCGGAATATATTCACCTTGATAAAAAGCCCGTGGATATTAGTGAAATGGTTAAACAATGTACAGGCCTGATGCAGCTCATAGCTGATAAAAAAGGGCAGAAATTACTGATGTTTGCGCCGGCGAAACCTTCGCACATTAATGTCGATAGTGAGCGGATGGAACGAGTGATCAATAACCTTTTGGGCAACGCTATTAAATTTAGCCCGCCCGGCGAGCAGGTGATAATTGAGATTGAAAGAAAAGATAACGTCGTTTTAATTGCAACAAGAGACAAAGGGATGGGCATCCCGCCTGAAATGTGTGCCGAAGTTTTTAATATTTTCGGCAGCTCAAGACGTAAGGGTACGGCCGGCGAAAAATCATTTGGGCTGGGGCTATCCATTTGCAAACAAATAGTCGAGGCGCATAACGGGAAAATATGGGTGCAAAGCAAACCCGGCGCCGGTTCGGTATTTTATGTTGAGCTGCCTTTACAGGATAATATTTAAGCGTTGTTTTAAAGTTTTAAGATAAGCCTCAGTAATACCGAAGGCTTGATGGGCGGTCAGCGCTTCATCACCGGCGATCTCGTCAATATACGTGATATTCAAAACCTCGGCCCGGTTAACCTGCACAAAATTATTTTTCAATGCCTCGGGGATGATATGCTGCATGGTTTTTTGCAGCGAGCTCCTTATCATGTAGGCCGCTTTATCGGAGGTTATTATACTCGTATAATTTTTTTCCGACCGAAGGCATACTACGTTTTGCCAGTTTATGCGGATATATTTATTCCCCAACTTAACAAAAAGAAAAGATACGTCGTCGGATGATTGCCCTTTAACCGGCAGCGATGCCTGAAAGTGATGAATAGCGCTTTGTATACTGATAAACAGCGAAGCGGGGTTAAACGGCTTGGTTAAAAAAGCCGATGGCCGGGCAGCCGTAGTTTCTTCCACGATGTCGTTATTTATTGAGCCGGTTATGAATATAAAAGGTTTTTTTACGGTTTGACTTATGATTTTACCAAGGTCGATACCGCTGTTTTTACCGTTAAGGTTAATATCAAGTAAAGCAATGTCGAAATTATTAGCACGGATGGCGGGCAAGGCGTCTTCTACCGTATCGGCGAAGCCAACAACGTTAAAACCAGATTGCTTAAGATCGTACATTATTTTGTGAGCCCAGGTTTCTTCATCCTCGATTACCAAAACTGAAATATCGGCCTGCATTTTGTATAACTGAATAGGTATGAATTAAAGTCGCCCGTTGGCGTCAGGAACCAGGACCCCGTTTGGCCCCAATTCTTGATTTTCCCTGCTAAATATCCTCAATCAAATATACCTAAAATTCTTCCATCCTCAAATTAAGCCGTTCCGTCCACAAAAAATACGGCTTCGCGTTCATTTACAGGTTTAGCAGTTCCAAACGGTTTAATTTCAAATACAGTTTAAGCTGCATTCATAACCGTGTTAAATTAAAACATTAGCCATATGCAAAAAGTTGATTTATCCTTAACCCATACACGTAACGCCCAACAGTTAAAGCAAACTGTTTTCAGGCAGGCACAAAGTTTTTTTGTGGCGCTATTTTTTACGGCGTTGTTGCCTGCCGCCTTGTTTGCCCAGGTGCCAGCCGTCAGTTACACAAGTCCGCAAAATTATTATGTCAATACCGCAATAACGACACTATCGCCTTCAAACAGCGGGGGGGCGGTTGCTGCGCCGGGTTACAGTAGTAGCAAGACAACCGTATTTTCTGGTACCAGCTACGATGTTTTTGCGCGGGATGCGGCAGGCAATTTATACGCGTTTGATTATTCGAATTCAAGCAACAAAAAGTTGGTTAAACTGTCATCAACCGGGGCACTGCTTGCTACTTTTTTAACCTTTATGGGCAGCCCCCGGGACATTGCAGTTGATGCCGCCGGAAACATATTTGCACTCGATGGTTCAACCCTATACAAAATTACGCCCGGCGGCTCTGTCAGCACGATTACCAGCTCTTTGCCCAGTGCCAACGGCATCGCACTGGACGCTGCTGACAATGTTTACGTGGCCAGCTACAGCGCATCTATTACATCTGTTATCGAAGTCCCGGCAGCCGGCGGCAGCAATATCAACATAGGGTCGGGCCTTGGGTATATGACCGATGTAGCCATAGATGCCGCAGGTAATATCTATGTTTGTAATGACTACGACGCTTCGATAAAGGAAATTCCTGCCGGCGGTGGCAGCCTGATCACAATCGCCTCGGGCTTTACCAGTTTCAGTACAGCCGATTTGACGAACATAATTGTGGATGGCGCCGGCAACATATTTTTTACTGAGAGAAACGGCGGTAAGGCTTCGGAAATCTTTGCCGGGACCAATACGCCGGTGCAAATAAGTTCAGGTTTTTTCGCGCCCGCCGGACTGGCATTGGATGCATCCGGAAATTTATATATCGGTGATAGCGGCAGCGTTTATAAAGTGGCACCAATCGGCGGGTTTTTCATTAGCCCCGCCTTGCCGGCTGGCTTGAGTTTTGACGGTACAACCGGCGCCATAAGCGGCACGCCGACGGTGCTTGGCACTGCAACAGATTATACTATAACTGCCTACAACAGCAGCGGCAGCAGCGCTGCCGTTGTTAATATCGCAGTGGTATCGCCCCCTCCCATTACTGATGATAATTTAAGCGGCTTGTCTATCAGTACAGGCACGCTTTCGCCGGGGTTTAATCCCAATACGTTTAGTTATACGGTTAGCGTCCTGTATGCTGTTACGTCGGTTACGCTAACGCTTACATCCGATGACCCCAACGCCACGATAACCAGCTATGGCGGCACAATACCCAGTGGGGGGCTCACTGATCCTATCCCACTGGCGCCCGGGTTAAATACAGTGCATATTATTGTTCTCGCCCGGGATGGGGTAACAAAAAATGTTTATTCAGTAGGCGTAACCAGGCTTCCGGCATCAACCAATGCCGATCTTACCAATCTCACGCTTAATCATAACGCCACATTCACGCCCACTTTTGCACCCGGCCAGCAGAGCTATACTTCAAATGTGCCTTATACAACAAACGAAATATCAATAACACCCGCCTGCGATACCACAGCCACGGTAAAGGTGAACAACACGGCCGTAACCAGCGGGATACATTCCCAGAGGTTTCCGTTAAACGTCGGCGCTAATATCCTTACACTAGTCGTCAAAGCGGAGGATGGCACAACTACGAAAACGTACACCGTAACGGTGACAAGGGCTGCATCGCCAAATACTTATCTTTCAAACCTGCGGCTGAACGGGCAAACCCTATCCCCTGCATTCATCTATACCACCACAAGCTACACGGCAAACGTGCCATATTTTGCAGCAACTGTTAAGGTAACGCCCACGAGCGCAGATGCAGCTGCGACCATTACCGTTAATAATGTGGCGGCAACCAGCCGCACATCATCGGCCGCCACACCGCTGAATGTTGGCGATAACACCATCGATATAACTGTAACAGCGGCAGACGGCGTCTCCACCAAAACCTACACCATCACCGTCACCCGTGCAGCTGCCCCGGCTGATGCGAATCTTTCAAACCTGCTGATAAATGGCCAAACCATGTCGCCGGCGTTTATTTTTACCACCACCGTTTACACTTCAAATGTCAGTAATGCAACTTCGTCGGTTAATGTAATACCCACCCCGCATGATGCAGCCGCAACGGTAACAGTAAATAACATACCGTTCAGCAAAAGCGCGCCTGCAAGTCCGGTAGCACTCAATGTTGGCAACAATATAATCACGACAGTGGTAACCGGCGCCGACGGCATAACAACCAAAACGTACACAATCGCAGTAACCCGTGCCGCGCCGTCACCCGACAATAGTGTATATCAGCCATTAAGTGTTGAAAAACCCATTGCAAATCCCGGGCTTGAAACAGACGGCATCGTTGTGCACCAGGGTATTTCGCCAAACGGCGATGGGCAGAATGACTTTTTAGTGATTGATGGCATAACCGCTTATCCTGATAATAAACTAACAGTAATGAACCGGAACGGGGTATTGGTATACGAAGCAAAAGGCTACGACAATAGTCAGAAAGTATTTGACGGGCACTCCAATAAAACCGGAGCAATGCAATTGCCGGGCACTTATTTTTATTCGCTTGAATACAGTGTTAAAGGAACAATAAAACATAAGACTGGGTTTATTGTGCTGAAGTATTGACAATAACCGCAACCAGGGAACGCATAACACGATATTTCTGAATGTGGCCCCTGGTTGCCTTTCGTACTACCGGGCGCCCGCGTAGCCAATAAAATCGATCAACTTATGATACCGTTATCTCCCCCCTCAAATCTTTTTCCAGGTATTCCTTAACAAGTTTAGGATCTTCAAACTGTCCCAGTAAAAACATCATTTTGGTAACGGCCGACTCATAGGTCATATCGTATCCGTTGGCAACGCCGATGTCTTTTAGCTGACGGCTCGTTTCATAGCGGCCAAGCTCGACCGTGCCCACCTTGCATTGCGAAATATCAAGGATCACTTTACCGCCATCGATAGCCTTTTTAAGCAGGTCGATAAACCATTTGTCGGTTGTGGTATTACCTGCGCCGAAGGTTTCCATTACAATGCCCCGCACATCGGCGGTTAAAATCGTTTCAACCACCTTTGGGCTAATGCCGGGATACAGTTTCAGTACGGCAACATCGCTTTCCAGGTTTTTGTGCACCTTTAGTTGGTGTCCATCCTGCGGGTGGCGGATATCGTTAAGACTAAACTTAAGGTGAACACCCGATTCGGCCAGGATAGGATAATTTGGCGATCGGAAAGCCTCGAATTTCGATGAGTTATATTTAAACGACCGGTTTCCCCTGAACAGTTTGTAATCAAAATAAATGCAGACTTCCGGCACACGGGCGCGGTCGTTTTTCTTAGCGTTCGCAATTTCGATGGCCGTCATTAAATTTTCCTTCGCATCGGTCCGGATGGCGCTTATGGGCAGCTGCGATCCGGTAAATATTACCGGTTTGGCCAGGTTTTCGAGCATAAAGCTCAGCACAGAGGCCGTAAACGCCATGGTATCAGACCCGTGCAATATTACAAAGCCGTCAACAGTGTTGTAATTACTCTCTATCAAACCGGCAAGTTCGCTCCATATCGCCGGGTTCATGTTTGATGAATCGATGATCTCGTCAAAGGAATGCACCTGGATCTTGCAGTTCAGCTTTTCCAATTCGGGCACATTATCCATTATCTGCTCAAAATTTATCGGTTTGAGCACCTTTGTCTGCGGGTCGGTCATCATACCTATCGTGCCGCCGGTATAAATGATCAAAATCTGGCTCATGCGTTTAATAGTTCATGGTTCATAGTTCATAGTTCATGGCCGGAATTGAATAGCAGTAAAGGTCAAAATGCAATTGCTGCGAACTATTAATGAAACCATTATTGTCCAAAATATTTAATTCATGGCTCACGATTCAAAGTTTGAAAGGTAGTGACGACACTGTTGAAATGCAGCTACCATGAACTATGAACCATCAACGATGAACAACTATACTCCAAATATCAGTCTTGAATTTTCCGTGGTTATGTCAGCCACCGTTTCCAGGTCTGTTTGGTGCAGTTCCGCAACTTTTTGGGCAACGTATATCAAGTACGAACTTTCGTTTGGTTTGCCGCGGTGCGGAACGGGCGTAAGGTACGGAGAATCTGTCTCTAAAACTATATGCTTTAAGTCAATTTGAGCGACAACTTTGTCCAGCCCTGAATTTTTATACGTAACCACGCCGCCGATCCCCAGATAAAAGCCTAAATTGATAACCTTGCGGGCCTGTTCAACAGTGCCCGTAAAGCAATGCAATATGCCCCGCAGATTTCCATCATATTCGCTTTGCAATACTTCAAAAACTTCATCAAACGAGTCGCGGCAATGGATCACGATCGGAAGCTTTAATTCTTGTGCCCAGGCAATCTGATCTTTGAACGCTTTAATTTGCTCAGGCAGGGTGGTTTTATCCCAATAGAGATCGATGCCAATTTCGCCGATGGCTGCTATTTTATGGTGATGAATAGCCTCCTTTATCGCATTCAATTCGTTTTCCCAACCCGGCTTAACCGAGCATGGATGCAAACCAAGCATAGGGAAACACATGCCTGGAAAAGATTTCACAAGAGAAAAAACCAGGGGAACGGAAGTCGCATCAACATTCGGTAAAAAAAGTCGGCCGACGCCGTTCTCCTTACAGCGCTGCATTAATGCGGCCCGTTTTATCTCATCGGTTTCGTAATACTGGTGGGTATGAGTGTCGGTAAGCAACATGGTGCAAAAATAAGAAAGCCTCCCATGTGCCGGGAGGCTTTCACTTAATTTTTCTTCGCAAGTTTCTTTTTATGCAGCGGTTTCTTTGCCGCCGGCTTTGCGGCAACCGGGTGCTTTGTAGGTTTCACCTTCACCACCTCAAGATCGAAAACCAGGGTGCTGTACGGCTTTATATCCTGGTAGCCGGGGCCATACGCCAGGGATGACGGTATAATAAAGGTTGCTTTCGCTCCTTCGCCCAATAGTTGCAAGCCTTCGTCCCAGCCGGCAATAACAGCGCCCTGGCCAACAGCACCAATAATAACCTGCAGCGGTTCATAGTCGCGCCCCGGCTGGTTCAACCCGGCTTGTTTTGCAACCGCCTCGATGCTCGTATCAAAAACCTTATCGTCCAATGACCGGCCGGCATAATTTACCAGCACGGTATCGCCCTTTTGCGGTTTAAGCTTTGCGGATGGTTTGGTAATAACGTATTTTAAACCCGACGGCGTTGTTTTAAGAACAAGCTTATGATCGGCAATGTATTTTGCAGCGGCGGGCGCTTCGGCAGCTTTCAATTTTTCAGCGGCTGCATTTTTTTCGGCGTCTTCTTTTTCCCTTATCGCGTTTCTTTCAGCGATAGCATCGTTCAGCGATTGTATTTTCTGAATTTTCAGCGTAAATAGCAGGCTACTGCCTTTAGGCAAAAACGGCGGCCGCTGGGCTTCATGCCCAACAAAGATCGAGTCGGTTGGCACCTTTACAAATAAGCTGTCATTTAAGGTCAGCATGGGGAAGATCTCCATAAGATCGCCCACATTCTTCGGGGCAACTATTTGTGTTTGCCCCGGCCGGCCGGCAAGGTAACTATTATAAAGAACAGAGTCCTTGTCGGTTTTTTCAATAAACTGAAACGTCACTACATCATTCAGTTTGATCTTGTCCCCGGTATTATGCGTAAAAATAGCATAAATTGCCCCTCTTGGCGTACGCTGCAAATCAGTTTGAGCGCTGGCCTTAGCAACAATTGTTAAGGCTAAAATGAAAAAAATATACTTCATCATAAATAAAAAGAAGTTGTCCGTCACACGCAAGAGCCGCAAACCTCCTGACGTTTTATTTTCTTATACTATTTTTTTGCCGGATTGAGATGTGCCTGGGCCGGCGGCGTGGGGGCTGCAGGTTTTGGCGCATTCGGGTTCGGGTGTATAACGTCAACCAGCTCAACATCAAATATCAATGGTGTATAGGGTTGTATCTGCTGGTAGCCATGATCTTCATAAGCAAGGCTGGATGGGATAACAAGCGTAGCCTTTGAGCCTTTGTTTAACAGTTGCATGCCCTGGTCCCAGCCTTTTATCATGCCCGGCTGGCCAATAGTAAAGCGGATAGGCTTATACGGGTTCATTGGGTTCATCGGCAGCTTATATTTTATAGCATCGGCCTTAACGCTGGTTTCAACTGCTTTGCCTGATGCCATTTTAAGCGTGTAGTTTACCACTACGGTATCGCCAGGACCAGGTTTAATACCGGTGCCCTGTTTGGTTACCTGGTAATACAGGCCCGAATCGGTTTTAGTTACCTTTAGGTTGTTGTCGGCAATATATTTTTTGATCTTACCGGGTTCCGAAGCTTTGGCCTCTTTTTTCACCTTGTCAATGTACGAATCATAATAAGCCTTCACCCGGCCCTGGAAAACCTGGTCGCTCAGGTTCCCTTTAGAAATTACTTTTTCGATTTTTACAAGATAAACCTGGTATTTACCCTTAAGCTGGGGCGGACGCGCCTGCCCTTTGGTTAGCGAATCGATATTTATTTTGAAAACCGCGCTATCGCCTTCACTTAGCAGTTCTACCGCCGAAACAAGATCGCCTTTTTTGGTCGGCTTGGGGAAGTTTACCATCGAAGGCATGCCGTTTTCATAAGTACTGTTCAATACCGAATCGGCATCGTTTTTCAATGTGATATTGAGGACCACAAAATCCCCCGGCTTAATGCTGGGGCCGTCCTTATCCACTATTATTTTATATAGCATTCCCGCATCGCCCTTCTTAAATCCCCCAATGCAACCTGCAAACCCGATCGCCGCAAGCGCAAAAAACATTAGTCTTTTTTTCATTTTTACTTTATTAATAGATTTTTATATTCAGGTAATATTAATTTAAATTGATTTACAACTTTATCAAGGCTATCCCCTGAGGTACCTCCCGCAGCATTATAATGGCCGCCGCCGTTAAAATATTTTCTGCAAATATCATTCGCTGGTATTTCCCCCTTTGAACGCAATGACAGTTTTACTTTATCCTGTCGTTCAACTATAAACGCAGCCAGGCGTATTCCTGATATTGATAACGCATAATTTACAATACCCTCTGTCTCGCCGGTAGCTATGCCGTATTTTTCCAGGTCCTTTTTGCTTACCACTATGATGGCGGTATTATATTCATATAAAACTTCAAGCCGCTCCGACAAACAAAGGCCCAAAAAGCGGAGGCGGTTTTCGGGCGAGTTGTTGTACACAAGGTCGTAAATACGCCAGTTCACAGCGCCGGCATCAATTAGTTCTGCGGTGATGCGATGCACATCCGATGTGGTGTTCGGCAAACAAAATGACGCCGAATCAGTCATAATACCGGTGTACAAACAGGTAGCAACATCCTTGTTGACTAATTTCCTGTTGCCGAGTTGTTCAACAATAAATGTGTAAACCAGCTGGGCTGTAGCGCAAGCGTTAATATCCCAGTAACGGTAATCGTCAAAATCCTGGGGCTCCAGGTGATGATCGATCATTATCTTAACCGCACTGCTTTTCCCAACCAGCTCGCCCATCTCGTTAATGCGGTTTAAGGCATTAAAATCGAGGCAGAAAATGATTTTAGCGCCCGAAATTAATCCGGCAGCTTCTTTTGCATGATCAGTATATACTATAACCTCGTCATTGCCGGGCATCCAGCTTAAATACCGCGGATAATCAGTTGGCGCAATTACCCTTACATGGTGGCCCTGCTGTATCAAATAATTGTATAAACCTAACGAAGATCCCATAGCATCGCCATCAGGTTTATGATGGGTAGTGATCACTATTTTTTGGGGCTGCGCTAAAAGTTCAGTAAGCGAGGCTAAATTCAACATCCATTTTTAAAAAAGAGCTGCAAAGTTAAGTAAATGATTTCGGATTTTTTACTGTTGTTTGTTTTCAATGGCATTGAAGATTTGCTTCGCCGTTTAGGATGCCCGGTTTCGGATTTCCGGCCCCCTAACCGGAATTTTTATCAATACGTTCCGTTGATTGATTGTAAAAAGCTATTTTTGCCGCTGCTTTGAAAAGCAGCTCTATAAATAGCGATAAATATTCAATACACTCAAGAAAATGAACGACAATAAAACTTTTACCATGATAAAGCCCGATGCGGTTGCCAACGGGCATACGGGTGCAATTTTAGACCAGATAATAAAAGGCGGTTTTAAAATTACAGCAATGAAATACCTGGCATTAAGCAAACAGAAAGCCGGCCAGTTTTATGAAGTGCACAAAGAGCGCCCTTTTTATGGCGAACTGGTAGATTTTATGTCGTCGGGGCCAATTGTTGCGGCTATTCTTGAAAAAGATAATGCCGTGGAAGATTTCCGTAAGCTGATAGGCGCCACGGATCCTTCGAAAGCTGAAAAAGGAACTATACGCAATTTGTTCGCACAGTCAATCGGCGCCAATGCAATACACGGCTCCGACTCGGCGGAAAATGCGAAAATTGAAGGTGATTTCTTTTTCTCCTCGCTCGAACGGTTCTGACGTTTATCCACAGGGCAGCATCGATGTTGACAAAAACAGAATCCCGCTTTTTCTTTTCTTTTTGGTTTTTCGAAAAGAAGTCCATATTTTTATAAAGTTAAGGCGATCTGTATCTTGTATTAACGTTTCTTAATTATAAACTGAATAGGATTTATGAAACTGCTGCTTAAATACATATTGTACTCGCTGCTAATCATTGTTTTAGTGTCGGGTACGGTATTACTTTACAGAACCCACCCCGAAGCACAGCTTGTATTCATTCTTCCGGGTATTTTTATCCTTGCTTTTTCAAGAATGAGCGACGATTTAAAAATAAGGTCTTTTTTCCCACGGTTCACTAAAGAAAAATAATCTCTTCCACCAATATCTCCTTCGCTTCATCATTTATTTTTTTGATGATCTGCGTCCGCATTTGCATCAGTTCGTTTCTTATAACCGACGATTCAATGCGCAAAAACAACTTTTTATCGCTGATAAATAATTCCTTTGTGCGGTTTGCCATAGGTTTGCCTACCAAATCGGCCCAGTGTGCTATAACGGCAGTTTCGTCAAAGCGCCGTTTAATTTTATAAACCTGCAGCATTTGTTCTATAGCTTCCTTCAGCGATTTATCGTTGGCTTTACGCATCTATTTCGCCTCCTTTTACTTTAAAAAGCTTTATATCAATCCCTATTTGCGTAAATATCTTTTTTACGCGCTCTACGTCGGTATCAGTAATAAAAACCTGCCCGAAATCATGGTTTGATATCATTTGCATCAACTTGGTCACCCTCATGTCGTCAAGCTTATCAAAAATATCATCAAGCAATAAAAGCGGTTTAAATCCTTTTTGCTGGTACAAAAAGCTGTATTGCGCAAGTTTTAACGCTATTAAAAATGATTTCTGCTGGCCCTGAGACCCGAATTTTTTCATGGGCATACCATGGATGGTAAAAACAAGCTCGTCGCGGTGTATGCCGGCGGCCGTCCGTTCAAGCGCCCTGTCTTTTTCAATATTTCGTCTTAACAAAGCAGCGAAATCGTCCTGCAGCAGCTGGGATTCGTATGTAAGTTCAACCAGCTCGGCATCGGCGCTTAGGTATTGATAATGCTTCTTGAATATTTCGGTAAAACTTTGCATAAATGCTTTCCGTTTTTCAAATATCCTGTTGCCCGATGCGATCAATTGCTCATCCATAACCTCTAAAAGGTTAGGATCGTACCTCCCGGTGTCGGCGATGAGCTTCAACAGCGCATTGCGGTTAGCGAGCACTTTATTATAGTTAATGAGTTCGTCCAGGTAAAGGTTATCAGTTTGTGAGATTACGTTATCGATAAATTTGCGCCGTTCGTCGCTTCCCTCGATAATGATGCTGATATCATAGGGCGATACCATGACCAATGGAAACAGCCCAATATGGTCGGCCAGCCGCTGGTAATCCTTTTTATTTCGCTTGAACTGTTTTTTTTGATTGCGCTTAACCGAACAGGCCACCGCCTCAATGCTCCCGTTTTTATTAAAATTGCCGGTAATGATAAAAAAATCGGCGCCTTGTTTTATCTGCTGGCTATCTATGGGGTTAAAGTAACTTTTACACAACGACAGGTAATTTATCGCGTCGAGCAAATTAGTTTTACCGGCGCCATTATTGCCAGTAAACACGTTAACGCCTTCGCTGAACGTTAAGCCCGCCTCGGAATAGTTTTTAAAATTAACGACTGATAGCTGCTGTAGGAACATTGGTCAAATTTATCAAAAAAGTTCATGGTTCATGGTTCATAGTTCATGGTTAAATTAATTGTAAATAAAGAAACCATAGCCAATTAGCCGTACAATACATGCAACCAGCCGCATGTAAACCAGGCTATGAACCATGAACTATTAACCATGAACTTCCTCGTCCAAATAATAAATCCAAAAGCTATTGCTAAAAATTTTTAAAACCGTATTTTTGCAAACTTAATTTTAGAATAAAAATGTCAAAACCACCGGTGAATACCAAGGTAGTAACAGAGCGTAATGATTTCGGTCAGACAGGAAAGTTCGTTCGGGAAAATCAAAAGAGTTTAATATTTATAGGCGGCGCCATAGTGGTGATGATTCTGATCTACATTGGGTATCAAAAGCTTTATATCGCTCCGCGCGATGTTACAGCAACTAACCAAATGCATGTAGCGCAGGATTTTTGGGCGAAAAAAGAGTGGGACAAAGCAATAAACGGGGATGCGGGCTACCCGGGTTTTGAAAAAATAATTAACGAATACAGCAATACCAAAGCTGCTAACCTTGCTTATTATTACCTCGGTATAGCTTACTTAAATAAAGGCGAGTTTCGCAAGGCAATTGACAATTTGACCAACTACCGGGGCAGCGATAACATGGTTGCAGCCGAAGCGCTGGGAAGCACCGCCGATGCTTACGTGGAGTTAAAGGACTATGATAAAGCACAGACCTACTTTAAAAAAGCGGCAGATAAAGCCAGCAACAAATTTTTAACTCCCTTATATCTCAAAAAGCTTGGCCTGGTTTATGAAACTCAAAATGACAACAAGTCTGCCGACGAGGTTTATAAAAGGATAAAGACGGATTATCCTGATAGTCCACAGGCGCAAAATATAGACGAGTATATAGCGCGCACCGAAGCGAAGCTGTAGATTGATGTTAGATGTCGGATTTTTGAGTCGGAATGTTTGAGTGCGGAGTTCGGAATGCCATATGCGGAATGTTTTAGAAATTTATTATTTTTAAATCGGAAATAATAGCAAATCCGAAATCGAACATCCGAAATCCGAAATGACAATAAATCCGAAATCATCATATGTCTACCCATCTTAAAAATTTATCTGATTTTTCAGGGACCAGTGTACCAACCGCAGCGCCGTATCGCTTTGGCATAGTGGTAGCCGAATGGAATGCCGACATCACCGAAGCTTTATATATGGGCGCTTACGAAAGCCTCGTAGAGCATGGGGCATTAACAGAAAATATTTATACCTATTCGGTTCCCGGGAGTTTTGAATTAACGTCTGGCGCTGATATATTATTAAAAAACCGTAAATTGGATGCGGTAATATGTTTAGGTTGCGTTATACAAGGCGAAACAAGGCATTTTGATTTTATTTGCAATGCGGTGGCAAATGGCATAAGCAATGTTGCATTAAAATATTCAAAACCTGTTATCTTTGGTGTATTAACCACCGACGATCACCGGCAAGCTGATGAGCGCGCCGGCGGGAAGCATGGTAACAAAGGCGTGGAGGCTGCAGTTACCGCCATAAAAATGGCGTATCTTGCTGAAACAATAAGTGGCTGATCTGCGTTTAATCATAAAGTTAAATAGATATGAAAAAAATCGTTTATATAGCACTTGTCGCCTTAGCATTAGGCAGTTTATCTTCATGCTCGAACAAATTGTGCCCGGCTTATGGTTCTTATCCTAAAACCGGCCGCTAACAGTTAATTGTCATTTTTTATCTCTTGCTAAAACCCGGCAGCTTTTTTGCGCTGTTTTGTGTTTTAAGGGGACATTATCCCATATAATAGTTTATGAATTGGACTTTGCTGGAATCAGCTGATCAGATAAATACCATAAAATACAACCAAGGTTACAGCCTGATTTTTAAGCACAGCACCCGCTGCGCCATCAGCCTGATGGCTAAAAAACGTTTTGAGCTCGATTGGCACAAACTGCCCCCTGATTTATCCCTTTACTTTTTAGATCTTATAAAATACCGCGATCTATCCAACAAAATAGCAGAGGATTTCCAGGTTTACCATGAATCGCCTCAGCTATTGCTGATAAAGGACGGTGAATGCATTCTTGACCTTTCCCACGGCCAGGTTTCGGTTGAAGAAGCGCTTTCGGTTATCAGTGATTAGTTGAATTGTTGAATTGTTGAATTGTTGTAAGGTTGGAATGTTGTAAAGTTGAAATGTTATTGAATAGCCAAAAAAAACTTTTAGCTTTAGGCTTTCACCTTCTCTTCCCATCCAAAATCAACCGTCTTTTTCAAATCTTCGTGCAGGCTTAAATAAACCGGGCAGGTAAGCGCCGAGCGCTCCAGCAGTTGCTGCTCTTTTTCGGTATACGTTTTCGGGAACCTGAAAGCGATCACAATTTCGGCTACCCGGCGCGGATCCGAAGCCATTATTTTGGTGATCGAACAACTGGCATTATCTATATCAATATCGGCGTTACGGGCCTTAATACCCATAATAGTAAGCATACAGCTTGCAAGTGATGCCGATAATAGATCAGTGGGCGAAAATGCTTCGCCTTTGCCCTGGTTATCAACAGGTGCGTCAGTAATAATTTTAGTGCCTGATTGAATGTGCGTCGCTTCAGTTCTTAAATCTCCCAGGTACGTAGTTTCGATGGTTGCCATAAGCCTCCTATCCTCCGCTTATGGCGGAGTAGTTTTTAATTTTATTTATTGCCAAATCTAAAGTTAAATTTTAATTTTTAGTCCACTCTATTGTCACTTTTAAAACTTCATCAATTCGTTATCGCTTTCCCGAGATCCTTCGACGTAGCATTAAACGTGAGATTAATCATTATTTTTTCCATACAAATTAAGTTATTTTGCCATAGCGAAAGTTGCAGCTTCTTCCGGACTTTACTGACTTTACCCACTTTCGGACTTTATTAGTACATTTGATCAATGAAACGCGCCGCACTTCTCTTGCTAACAGCAATTTACCTGCTATCCTGTCTGGGTATAACGGCTAATAGCTATTACTGCTGCGGTATATTGCAGGCGACCACGATTTTTGCTGCGCCAAAACATAAAGCAGATTGTGAGAAAATGGCATCAACCATGCCGGGCTGCTGTAAAACAAAAAAACAATATTTCAAAGTAAAAGACCAGCATTTCGGCGCATCGGCAGTTAGTCTGAACATAAAGATATTCCCTGCTTTCGTTATTCCGTCCCTAACAGGTCATTCAAGTTTAAAGACCTCTCACCAGGAGATCATTGCATTTAATATTCATGCGCCCCCGGATTTACGACATGCCCCTTTTTATATACTCAACTGCGCTTACCTTATCTGATCCGCGCGCTTCTCTTAGCCTCTACTCCAGGTCAATGGGGCTACTATTTAAATTTCAATCTGTCATTTTATTTAATAATTTATGCGTAAGGTCCATTTTGCATGGCCCCTAAAGCGTAAAATAATATCATCAATTCGCCGGGCGGATAAGCGCCGCATGGCAACAACACTTTTAAGATGATCAATAAACTTATTACGCTGTCTTTAAAAAACAGGTATATCGTGCTGCTGATAGCCGTCTCCCTATTTGCCTGGGGCAGCTATGCGGTACGGGAAAACCCTATCGATGCGATTCCCGACCTTTCGGAAAACCAGGTGATCGTATTTACCGAATGGCAGGGGCGCAGCCCGCAAATTATCGAGGACCAGGTAACCTACCCGCTGGTGAGCAACCTGCAAGGGATTCCCAAAGTAAAATCCATTAGGGCGACTTCCATGTTTGGGATGAGCTTTGTTTATATAGTTTTTGACGATAAAACAGATGTGTATTGGGCACGCAGCCGGGTGCTGGAAAGGCTGAACTATGCGCAGCGTTTATTGCCCGAAGGTACTACACCAACCCTCGGCCCCGACGGCACGGGTGTTGACCATATCCTATGGTACACGCTGAATGCAAAAGGAATTGATCTTGGCGAACAACGCGCCTTACAGGATTGGTATGTAAAATTCGCACTGCAAACCGTTCCGGGTGTTAGCGAGGTGGCTTCATTCGGCGGCTTTGAAAAGCAGTATCAAATTAACATTGATCCGCATAAGCTCAACTATTACAATATTCCCTTATCGCAGGTTTTAAAAGCGGTTAAAAGCAATAACAATGATGTGGGCGGCCGCAAGTTCGAAATGAACGGCACGGGTTACATCGTGCGCGGCCTTGGCTATATTAAGAATTTGCAGGATGTGGAGAATATCGCCATCGGTACCATAAACACCATCCCCGTAAAGGTAAAAGACGTTGCAACGGTACAAATGGGCGGCGATCTGCGCTTGGGAATCTTCGACCAGAATGGCGAAGGCGAGGCCGTTGGCGGTATTGTGGTAATGCGTTATGGTGAAAATGCAGACAAGGTTATCCATGCCGTAAAGGATAAAATGAAGGACGTTGAAAAAGGCTTGCCCCCCGGCGTGAAATTCAAGATTGCGTACGACCGCAGCGAATTAATTGAAAATGCTATCGGCTCGGTAAAGCATACCCTGATTGAAGAAATGATAACCGTTTCTATCATCGTTATCCTGTTCCTTTTCAGCTGGCGGAGCGCGTTGAGCATCATTATCCAGATACCGATAACCGTTGCAACCAGCTTTATCCTGCTGAATGCCTTTGGTATAAGCTCCAACATTATGTCGTTAACCGGTATCGCATTGGCCATCGGGGTAATAGTGGATAACGGCATCGTAATGGTCGAAAACTCGCACCGTAATTTATCCATCGCACAACAAAAAGAAAGATCATGATCACAGCAGAACGAATTAAAATTATCGAAGCATCCTGCAAGCAGGTTGGGCGTGGCGTGTTTTTTTCAACGCTGATCATTGTGGCCTCCTTCCTGCCGGTATTTTTACTGGAGGGGCAGGAAGGTAAATTGTTTGGCCCCCTTGCCTGGACAAAAAGCTTCATACTGGCCATCGATGCCATCCTTGCTGTAACCCTGGCCCCTGTGCTTATCTCCTTTTTTTTGAAAGGAAAATTAAGAACGGACGATCATAACCCGATAAACCGGACTTTAGAACGTTTGTATAACCCGATACTCAACTGGTGCATTACCTGGCATAAAACTACCATCGGCATCAATATTATCGCGTTAATTATCAGCATCCCGCTGTTGCTAAGCCTGGGCAGCGAATTTATGCCGCCGCTGGATGAAGGCAGCATCCTGTTTATGCCGGTTACGTTACCGGATATATCCAATTCGGAAGCGAAGCAATTATTGCAGGTGCAAGACAGGATCATCAAAAGCGTACCCGAAGTGGAAAATGTGCTGGGCAAGGCCGGCCGGGCAAATACGGCTACTGATAATTCGCCGATAAGTATGGTTGAAACTATTATCCTTTTAAAGCCCCGCAGCGAATGGCGGAAGGGGTTAAAAAAGGAAGACATTATTAATGAACTGAACGCTAAACTGCAGATACCCGGCGTAGTGAACGGCTGGACGCAGCCCATCATCAACCGGATAAATATGCTGTCGACGGGCATCCGTACAGATGTAGGATTAAAAGTTTACGGGCAAAACCTGGATACCATATACGCCTTATCAAACCAAATGAAAACGGCTTTGCAGGGGATACCGGGAGTAAAAGACCTGTACGTTGAGCCGATAACCGGGGGCAAATACCTGGATATAAAGGTAAACAAAGAAGCCATCAGCCGCTACGGCTTAAGCGTTGATGATGTGAATGAGGTTGTTGAAAGCGCTTTGGGCGGTATGAACCTGACGCCCACGATTGAAGGAAGACGGCGGTTCAGCGTAAACCTGCGCCTGGCCCAGGATTACCGCAATAACCTCAACGAGATAAAACGGACACTGGTGCAAACGCCGTCAAACGGCCCGGTACCCTTATCATCAGTCGCGGATATTAAGATCAGCGACGGCCCTGCCATGATACAATCAGAAAATGCATTGCTAAGGGGCACCGTGTTGTTTAATGTGCGCGACCGCGATCTTGGCGGTACCGTAAAGGAAGCGCAGGACAGGTTAAATACGATGGTAAAAACCCTGCCAAAAGGCTATTTTATAGAATGGAGCGGGCAATACGAAAACCTGGTACGGGCTGAGCACACGCTGATACTCATTTTGCCAATTGTATTGATTATCATTTTTGCCTGCCTGTACTTTGCTTTTCACTCCATAAGAGAAGCATTTTTCAGCCTGATCAGCATTCCGTTTGCTTTGATAGGCGGCGCTTATATGGTTTACTTTTTCGGGGTGCATTTATCCGTGGCCGTAGCGGTGGGTTTTATTGCATTGTTTGGTATCGCGGTAGAAACCGGTATTGTAATGGTGATCTACCTCAACGATGCCATGCAGCAGTTGGTCGCTGCAAAAGGGAACTCAAAAGAAAATATAACCAAAGAGGATTTACGGACCTCTGTGATGAATGGTGCAGTAAAACGTTTGCGGCCAAAACTGATGACGGTATCTGTGGCTCTGTTTGGCCTGGTGCCTGTGCTCTGGTCAACCGGGACGGGCAGCGATGTGATGGTGCCGATAGTATTGCCCATGATCGGCGGGGTTTTAACGTCTTCCACACACATTTTATTGGTTACGCCATTAATCTTCCTGATGGTTAAGGAATACGAATTAAGGAAGTATGGTAAACTGGAAGTGTTAGGTTAGTCCGAAAGTCCGAAAGTCGGTAAAGTCCGAAAGAAGCTACAACTGACATTTCGATTAAAATAAAAGATATGAAAACATCACTCAAAAGTATATTGACAATTTTCATTTGCGTGGGAAGTCTTTCGATAGCAAATGCACAGTCACAGCGCTTGCCATTAGACAGCGTTCTGGCGCGGATTGCTGCTAACCCGTCTTTACAGGCTTATGATGCCAGGATGCGCGCAGAAGATGCTTACACAGCGGGCGCAAAAAGCCTGGATGCGCCGAAGATCAGCGCGGGGCAGTACCAAACACCTTACCAGCTTAACCCGAATACTGGCTCGTTTATGATCACGGCAGAGCAGATGTTCACCAACCCGGCTAAACTACGGGCGAAAGAGGATTATATGAAGGCTGTTTCCAAAGCAACGGCTGAGGATAAAAATTATATGAAAAACCAGCTGATGGCGCAGGCGAAGCAGTATTATTATGATCGCGTAGTCCTGGAAAAAAAGCTTGCTCAATTGCAAAACACCCGTAACCTGCTCGAATATATGCTTAAGGACGCCAATATCCGGCTTACTTATGGCAAGGAAAAGCTTAGCAATATTTACAAAGCCAAAGCCGACCTGTATCAACTGGACAATATCCGAGAGCAAATGAATAATGACATCCAACAAAAAAACATACTGTTGAACATGCTAATGAACAGGGATAAACAAACCGAATTTACGGTCGACACTAACATTGTGATGCGAGATTATGACGTCACCGTTGCTGATACTTCCACATTGGCCGCTAACCGGAGTGACATCAAAGGAATTAACAGGAATATAGAGCTGCAAACCCTGAATGCAAAAATGGAGTACAGCAAACGCAAACCCGATTTTGGCATACAGGCGGGCCACATGTTCAGCTATGGGGGCATGCCTAACCAGTATATCTTAATGGGTTCGGTTACCATCCCGATTGTTTCATGGTCGAGTAAAGAATATAAGGCTAATTTGAAAGGCATCAGGTATGAAGTTGAGGAACTGCAGCAAAAGAAACTCGATATACTCAACCAGGCCCAGGGACAATTGGCCGGCCTGAGCGCCGCCATCGGTAGCAAAAAAAAGCAGCTTGAAAATTACACACAAAACATTATCCCCGCTTTGCAAAACAGCTATAAAACTTCCTTACTGGCCTATGAGCAAAACACCAGCGATTTGCCGTCGGTGCTGGATGGCATCAGGGGTTTGCAGGGCGCCAGGATGGAAGCGCTGGATCTTTTGCAGGAACTTTTACAATTGCAGGTAGCTTATGAAAAAGAAAATGAAAGGTATTAAGGATAGCAAAGGTTTTGAAACTAAGCCTGCTCGAAAGACTAAAAACGGCCATGTGCTTGTGGTTCCCCTCTTGAGAGGGGCGGAGGTGTGTCCTGCCCGGGCAAGAAGAATTTCAGCGGGTGATATGGTTTTTATGCGTGAACATGGGCAAACTTATCCCGCCTGCGGAAAAACACACCCCTGCACCCCTCTCAAGAGGGGAGTCGCACGGGTCGGGCGCGTTTTGTCTTTCGAACACATAAGGTTTGAAACCCATCGCTATGAAAGAAACTTTTACAAGTTTTTAAATGTGGCTTTCGTTATGGTCTTATTGTTATTCAGCGCCTGCTCCAACCCAGCCAATGCGCCCAAAACGGTCGTAATAAAAGAAACCGTCAAATACACCTGCTCCATGCACCACCAAATTATGGAGGATCATCCCGGCAACTGCCCGATATGCGGGATGACGCTGGTAAAAGTAAGCGGACAGGCCAGCGAGAAGGCAGGCATCAGTTTGAACACGGTATTGCAGCCGGTTAATTCGTCGGTTATATCAAACGCGGTTGCCATCGCACCTGAAGAAAAAGAGGTCCCAACCCAAATCTCCGGCCAGGGCTACCTCGATTATGATTCCCGTACCTTCAATAACATCACCGCCCGTTTTCCGGGGCGTATTGAAAAATTGTATATTAAATATGCTTTTCAGGAAATACATCGAGGTGAGCACATTTTTGATATTTATAGTCCCGATATAGTTTCGGCGCAGCAGGATCTTATCTACGTGAATAAAAATTCCCCGCAGGAAACCGGCCTCATAATTGCCGCCCGACAAAAACTGTTGTTGCTGGGGATGACCAATGAGCAGGTTAACCGGGTTATTGAGACCGGGAAACCATTTTACAGTCTGCCCGTTTACAGTCCTTACGATGGCCATGTGCACGATGCGGCGCACAGCCAAATGTCGGGCCCCGGCGATATAAAGCCTGAGCAAAATTTTACTGGCAACGCGCCGCTTGCCGTTAAAGAAGGCACGTATGTTGAAAAAGGACAAGCCCTGTTTAATGTAGTTGATCCGCACCGCTTATGGGCCATCATTAAAATCGACCGTTCATCGGTAGCCAGTTTAAGACTCAACCAGCCCGTAGAAATCAGCTTTCCCGACATACCGGATAAGAAAATAAGCGGGAAAGTCAATTTGATTGAACCCATGTTACGGGATGGCGATAAAACCACCACGATCCGCGTTTACCTCAACAATATGGACCATTCACTTATGGTAAACAATGTAATTACGGCTACCATCCAAACCGGCGTAAGCAGGGGTTTGTGGATACCGCGTTCTGCACTACTCGATTTGGGCCAAACCAAAATAGTATGGCTCAAAAAGGGTGCATTATACCATGTGCACCAGGTTAGTGCAGGAATTATCAACGGCGACGAGGTACAGGTGAAAAGCGGCTTATCCGCAACCGACAGCCTTGCCTCGAACGCGCAATATTTAACAGACAGTGAAAGCTTTATTAAAATACAAGGTGATGAAAAATAATGTCAATCAACCTACGACCAGAGCAAATCAAATTGTCGCGACCACACCAAACGTTCCTACTGAACGTAAAATGACGGGTGGATATTTTTCTACCAACCAGGCGTCCCTACGGGCCGCGGCAGCAGCAAAAGTCGTCCCGGAGGGACGTCTGGTTGGTAGTATCGAAACAAACCCTGGGATAAGCGTTCCATCGGAACGCCTGGTGATTACGCGACGTTTTGAATTACGCCAACCAACAATTTATAAAAAAACAGGTAAATTATTTGCGATAATATTTCTGTTAATCGCTTTATTTACAACCTGTAAACAAAAACCGCAGCAGGCAGCCAAAGCTGAAGGCAAGGCTTATTATACGTGTGTCATGCATACGCAGGTACACGAAGACCATCCGGGAAACTGCCCTATTTGCGGGATGAAGTTGATAAGGGTAGAACTCACCGGCACAAACGCCGGCGGCAATGCTAATAAGATCGTACTAACCGCCGCCCAGATTCAGCTTGCGGGAATACAAGTAGATACGGTTCTGGAGGAAAATACCGGCAATGAAAAAACGCTAACTGGCACGGTTACTACAGATGAAAATAAGGCGGAAGAGCTAAGCGCAAGAATAGCAGGCCGGATACAGCAACTGTTTGTTAGGACAACAGGGGAAAAGATATCAGCAGGCCAACCCGTTTATTCCATATACAGCGAAGACTTGCTGGAATCGGAGAAAGAATACTTGCTGGCAAAGCAGCAACAAAAACTCCTGCATAACCCTGATGTGGACTATAAACAATTGGTGAGCGCTGCTGAAAATAAGCTGCTGCTATGGGGCCTATCCGCTTCACAGGTCAGGAGCCTGGGTGCTTCGGGCAAAGCTTCGCCAACAGTTACTATATTAAGCAAAATCAGCGGAACGGTAAGCGATATAGCCGTTCATGAGGGCGATTATGTTACCGAAGGCATGCCGATCCTTAAAACGCAGGCCTTAAATACGCTATGGGTGGAAGCGCAATTGTATGCGAACGAAACCGGGGCTTTCAAAGAAAATCAACAAGTAAAAGTCTCATTCCCCGACCTGGGCGGTCAGCTGATAACTGGCAAAGTTGAGTTTATGAATCCCGAACTTTCCGGCGCTGCATCCAAAGTCGACCTGGTAAGGGTAAGTATCTCCAACCCGCAGGGACTGATAAAGCCAGGGATGCTGGCCTATATCACCCTATCCGGCGGCAACCAGCGGAGTTTAGCCGTACCCGCCTCAGCCGTTTTATCCGATGGCAACGGCGACAGGGTATGGATAAGGAATACTGACGGCAGTTTTTCGATGCGGATGATAAAAACAATGGCAGGCAATTCAACTTATATGCCGGTGCTGTCTGGGTTAAACGCAGGAGATATGGTAGTTACTAATGGGGCTTATTTGTTGAATAGCGAATATGTTTTTAAGAACGGGGATGATAAGGGGATGGCGGGTATGAAGATGTGAGGACAATTCCAAATTAAAAAAACTTCTTCCAAACTCTAATCTCTAACCGCTAATCTCTATCTTTGCGTCATGATCGATTTGCCTGTTGTTCCTGCAACCCAACCGCAACGCAAACCCGACTGGCTTAGGGTGAAACTTCCTGTTGGCAAGGAATATGCACATGTGCGCAGCTTGGTTGATACGCATAAGCTGCATACCATTTGCGAGAGCGGGAGCTGTCCCAATATGGGCGAATGCTGGGGCGCGGGCACGGCTACCTTTATGATATTGGGCAATATTTGTACGCGTTCCTGCTCATTTTGCGCGGTAGCTACAGGCCGTCCACTGGCGGTTGATACCGATGAGCCAAACCGGGTAGCAAATTCGGTTAAGCTGATGCAGGTAAAGCATTGCGTGATCACATCGGTCGACCGTGATGACCTGAAGGATGGCGGCTCTATCATCTGGGCCGAAACCATCAATGCCATACGCCGCGAAAGCCCTCAAACTACGCTGGAAACCCTGCTGCCCGATTTCAGGGGCGTATGGGACAATCTTGAACGCGTACTGGAAACACGCCCCGAGGTTGTTTCGCATAACATCGAAACAGTAAGAAGATTGACCAAAGAAGTTCGCATACAGGCAAAATACGACCGCAGCCTGGAATGTTTAGAACATATTTCGGCAGCAGGATTACGTACGAAATCGGGTATAATGCTTGGGTTGGGTGAAACCGAAGCGGACGTTTTGGAGGCAATGGGCGATTTGTTGCAGGCAGGGGTGCACATATTAACCCTCGGCCAGTATTTGCAGCCGACCCGCAGCCATCACCCGGTAATTGACTGGATACACCCCGACCAGTTCGACAGGTATAAGCGGCTTGGATTAAGCATGGGCTTTAGATATGTTGAAAGCGGGCCGCTCGTGCGTTCATCTTATCATGCCGAAAAACACTTGTTTGAAATTTGATAATTCCTTTTTAACTTCAACCCGTTGAGCCGGAAACGAAAAATATCGTTAACTGAAGATGAACTGGTACTTTCATTGAGAAACCGTGAAAAAATCGCGGTGGAAGCTCTTTATGATATGTACTCAGCTTCGTTATATGGCGTTATTTCCCGGATCGTAACTGACACCGCTACCGCAGAAGATGTTTTGCAGGAAACTTTTGTAAAAATATGGAATTCCTTTTCGGGCTATAGTACCGAAAAAGGCCGTTTATTTACCTGGATGGTTAATATTGCCCGCAACCTGGCAATTGATAAGATCAGATCAAAGGATTTTAAAAACCAGAATAAAAACCAGGAGCTTGAAAATAACGTAACTTTTATTGACGAGCAAAGGAATACGGTTTACAAACCTGAGTTGCTGGGAATTAGGGAACTGGTGGAAACACTGAAGCCCGAGCAAAAGTCAATTCTCGACCTTGTGTATTTTAAAGGTTATACCCATGTAGAAGCTGCCGACGAATTGGGCATCCCGCTGGGCACCATAAAAACACGGTTGCGAATGGCCATAATGCAGCTCAGAAAACATTTTAACTGAATTGGAAAACATTAAAACATATACAGAATCGGGGATACTGGAACTTTATGCTTTGGGGGACGCAAGCCCTGAAGAAAGGCTGCAAGTAGAGGCGATGGCTGAAAAACACCAGGCGGTTAAAGCCGAATTGGATGAGATTGAGCGGTCGATGCAACTATATGCAGAACATAACGCCGTGCAACCACCCGAACACCTGCGCAGCAAAGTATTGGATAGTATCCATGCCGGTGACCTTGCAACGGCAAATTCGAAAGACAACGTTATCGCTCTCCCCGTTCAAAAATCTTACAGTTTTTATAAATATGCATTTGCCGCCTGTCTTGTCCTCTTACTGACCAGTGTTGCTGCGCTTGTTTCTATGTACAACAGGCTACAGGAATCAAATACGCAGTTAGCAGCTTTGCGGCTGGATAACCAGCATTTTACCAATAAGGTAAACCTGATGGACCATGAGCTACAGATATTCCGCGATGCATCATTCAAATTTTTAAAACTCCAGGGCACCGCTCATTCTCCGTCGGCTCAGCTTACCATAGCCTGGAGTCCGGTTAAAAAGGAAGTGATGATCGATATGGGCTCGGTAAAAATGCCCATGAACGATAAGGAACATCAATATCAGTTATGGGCCCTTGTGAAAGGAAAACCTGTTGACCTCGGCGTTTTCGATAAAAATCCCGACTCGGCCGCAATGAAGGAAATGAAGCCGATCGCCTATGCCGATGCCTTTGCCGTTACCCTTGAACCCCGCGGCGGCAGCCCCAGCCCTACCATGGACGAAATGATGGTCATCGGTAAATTTTAGTGGACAGTATTAAGTTAGCAGTTTCAGTCTTCATCAATTGCCCACTGCAAACTGCCTGCGGCAAACTGCCCTACTCACCACTCACTACTCAGAATGTTAAAAAATGTTAAAACAAAACATTTTGCAAACTTTTTTGTAATAAACTATTATTTACGTGCGTCATATGGGTGATTAATAAAATTGGAAGAGTGCTGTTTTACAGATGAATCACCGGTTTTAACAATGCCTGAACCATGTAATTTTGAGTATTTAGTTCTTTATAAGATCAGTTAATAGTTAAAGAAAAAGGCTGCACGAATACTTGCAGCCTTTTTTATGCTGTCAATTTTGCCATTACAGCAGGAACGCGTTCGGCAACCTGCGAGGGCAGTACCACGTGCGTCCGGTTTGGCAAGGCAAGTTCATCTCCGGCTTTGCCATGAATATAAGCGCCAATAACGCAAGCTTCTTCGGGCGGGTATTTTTGCGCCAGCAACGCTGTGATAATCCCGGTTAGTACGTCGCCCATGCCGCCGACGGCCATAGCAGGATTGCTGGTACTATTAAAATATACCCTGCCCTGCGGCGTAATAATTAACGTATAATCGTTTTTTAGCAAGATATAAACCGAATGTTCATTAGCTTTTTTTATCCCCGTTTGTATCCTTTGCCACCAGCTTACGTGTTCGCCGAATAGCCGGTCAAACTCTTTCATGTGCGGCGTTAAGATGCTCTTTTCAGGGATTTTGCCCCAAAGCTCGTTATGCGCCGATAGTAAATTCAAGGCATCGGCATCAATTACCATTGGTTTTTTATAATTGCTCAAAACGTCACGAAGCAGCTTCAAAGCTTGTTCGTCTTTCCCCATGCCCGGGCCTATGCCAATGGTATTAAACTTTTCCCATTCAATTTCGGGCAATTGCAGGGTTTGCCTTACTATGGCCATAATTTCGGGCATATAGCTGTTTAACGCGGTAAGCCCGCTTTGCGGCACACATGCCGTTGTTAAACCCGAACCGGCATAAACACAAGCAGATGCGCACAGTAGCGCGGCGCCCATAGTTTCGGCTTGCCCGGCAATAATAAGCGCATGGCCGTAAGTGCCTTTATTGCTGAAACGGCGACGTTGCTTAAGCATTTTGCGGATGTCTTTTTCTTCCACCAACTGGTACGGTGAATCAAGCGACTGCACAAATTCTTCATCTATCCCGATATTCACGGCCTCCCAGCATTTGATATATGGCCCCGATTCGGGCAGTAAAAAGTTAATTTTTGGCTGCTGAAAAGTGATCACCAGGTCCGTTTTTAAAATAACGGCATCTGGCGGAATTTCTCCGTCGGAAAATAGGCCGGCCGGCACGTCGACGGAAACCACGGTTTTCTGTAAGCCATTGATGTATTCAACCAGCCGTTTAAAATCACCATCAAGCGGCTTATTCAGCCCGGTGCCAAGCAAGGCAACAATAAGTACATCGCCGTCTTCGGCAGGCAGGCTTTCGCTTCGGTTGATTGTTGCTATCGGAATCGATGTTTGTTTGAGCCTGTCCAGGTTTACATTAAAAGCGCCCGTCGACTTCTCTGAAAACCTTGCTATCTTGATATTAAGCTTTTTATAGTTGTGGTCATTCAACAGCCTCGCTATTGCAAGCCCGTCGCCGCCATTATTGCCCGTACCGCAATAAACAGAAATAGCTTGCCTTTTATCAGGAAAATGATTGACAAACCAGCCCACAAAAGCTTTTGAAGCCCGCTCCATCAGGTCAATGGAAGCAATGGGCTCATGGGCGATGGTATAAGCATCAGCTTCCCGGATACGGTCGGCAGTTAATAAAGGCAGCATATACCGTAAAGTTACGATTGTTTGGTTTTGTTTTAGGATAGACTTACGAAGTTTAACTCGAGGATAATTTGTTTTTTAATGGCCTCGTTGAGGGCTCGCCGTTTGTAAACTTCGTAAGTCTGATATTCATCGCGATTTTATTTACTTTTGTATATATGGAGGCCAAACATAAAGAGTTTGTAAATCAAATAAAAAATGTCGTCAGGCAGACGGACCCGACTGCTGTTGCCATTCTGTATGGCTCAAGAGCTACCGGAAAGGCAAGAAAAGACTCGGACTGGGACATAATGATATTGGTAGATAAGCCGCATGTTTCGATAAAAGACGAGCAGGTATTCAGGAATAATTTATATGACCTGGGATTAGAGGCGAACGAAGCCATCTCAACTTTTGTTTATGCTAAGGATGATTGGAACAGCCGACTATCTTTTACCCCTTTATTTCAGGTCGTCAAGCAAGATGGGATTATATTGTGAACAATCATAAGACAGATTAAAGAGCATACTGGCTTACAAGGCTAATCGCGCATAAAGAAAGTTCTAAATTTTAAGGTAACTTTTTACAAGGAAACACCTACTCAAATATCCGTAACAAGTCATTCAACTCGTCAACTTTCTCGGCTGACCCCAAATGTTCATACGCGCTGATGAGGTTGCGCAGCACACGTTTAATGATATCGGTGTTTGAGCAGGGTTCGTAAAACTGTTTGTCGAACTTTAGGTTAAGCTGCTTCAAAAACATATCTACATCGCGGCGGCCAAAAATAAAACCCTTGTTAAACGCATTGATGTAAAATAAAATGCCGCCTTCAAACTCGCTTTGCATGGTTTCGTCGAGATAAGCCAGGATAAAGTGCTGCGGCAGGTTTACGCCATAAACCGGGATATCGAGTTTTTGCGCAATGATGGAATAGATGATCGCCAGCGATATTTGATTGCCCTTTTTGGTTTCGAGCACCTGGCTTATAAAGCTGTTTTGCGGGTCCTGGTGATTGCTTGTATTGCCGCTAAACCCGTAGATATTGTAAAATACATGGTTGATAAGCTTGATCTGTTCCGCCGGGCTGGCCTCGTTCATCATTTGTATCCAGATGTCGCGTTTGATGCCCTCTATCTGGTTAATCACCTTTTGTTCGTCAAGGTCGGGGTATTGGTAGCGGTTAATGATCAGGATGCCCTGGAGTAAGTCGAAAGCGCCGCCCTGGTACCAAAGCTCCAGGTCTTTTTTCACGATGCTGAATTGTATCTCGTGTACCAGGTTAGCTATCCTTTCCTGTTGTACCGGGTCAAAGGCCTCCTCCCAGGCAATCTCCAAATATTCAATTGCTTCCGGGCCAAACGACAATAATTTTTGATGCACATGTTCATATATCTCCCCGTCCGGGTCGTCCAGCAGCCGTATTAATGATTTTACTTCGGTGGGATTTATCATGCTTTATAACGCTAAAATACTAAACGTTTATATATTTTTACAACCATGTTAAATTTTAGGTTCGCGAAAGATTACCTGCTTCACCGGCTTAAAGCAAAGACCAGGCACGGGGTGCATTCGCCCTTCGTTTACCGGCTGGTTGACCAGGTAATTTACGATTTTGAAGCCAAAAAAATATATAATGACATTGAAAGCCTGCGCCAACAGCTACTTAACGATGAACGTGTAATAACCGTAACCGACCTGGGGGCTGGTTCGCACCTGAACAATAACAACCAAAAAAAGATCAGCGACATTGCCCGCAACGCCCTGAAACCACCAAAGCTGGCGCAGCTGCTTTATCGCCTGGCTATCGACCTAAAGCCCCGGAATATTATTGAATTGGGAACCTGCTTGGGTATAACCACAATTTACCTGCAAAAAGCTGCACCCGATGCTAAAGTTTACACGCTTGAGGGTTGCCCGGAGACCTCAGGAATGGCTAATGAAACATTTGCAAAGGCTGGTATAAATGATATAAATTTAATAACAGGCAATTTTAATGAGACCTTGCCGGGCGTTGTTGACAAGCTGGCGGAGCTGGATTTTGTTTTTGTGGACGGCAACCATCAAAAGGACGCCACGCTTAAATATTTCGACTGGTGCCTGCCGAAGGTGCACGAAAATTCACTACTCATTTTCGACGATATCTATTGGAGCGACGGCATGAAAGAAGCCTGGAGCGAGATAAAGGCACATCCAAGGGTTACCGTTACAATTGATTTATTTTGGATAGGGCTAGTATTTTTTAAGGGCGGGAGGGTGAAGGAGGATTTTTTGATCCGGATATAATTGACATATGGGCAATTCGTTTGAAAATTTATTTAAGTAAAATGAGAAAAGCCGTAAAGCTAACTGTTATTATTTCTACGGGCATTATTCTATTAGGATTGATAGGCCGATGTTTTTATATGATTGCTTGTCTCAGCTGTACATACCCGCCCATTAAAGTATATGAATACCAGGGAAGTATTGACCAGCTTGAATTAACGATACAAAAATTTGTCCTTTCTAATCCAGATGTAAAATATAAAATTTCACGGCGCGACAGTACTATCGAGGAAGATAATGGCGATAGAGATCTGACTATCGAATTAAAAAGAGATACTTCAACTACTAGTTACGGTTTTGTTTGCGAACCGGGGACGAATAACACGGACATAAAGCTTGTCAGTGCCTTTAGTAAAAATAATAGTTATGGTGGTTATACAATTAATGCACCAGGTGTCAGGGAGCTTTTGAATAATTTCGAAAATGGTTTTTTAGTTCGATTAAGAAAAGAACAGCACGTTATTTTAAAGCCAGAATAGGCCAATTTTTTATCTGTACATTGGTATGTCAAAGGGACGCTAATAGTTCAAGGTAAGTAGGGCTATGAGCCATGAACTATCAACTATGAACTAAAAAGACTGTCCCAACGCCACGTACAGCCCGCTTATTCTCGGCTCGCCGGGAGGCTTTTGGCCTATGCCATAATCCATGCGGATGGCAAGGCCTTTTTCAACATCGAAAAAGTACCGCAGGCCGCCTCCATAGTTTGGTTTGAGCTGGGAAAAACTGAAATCGGAATGAAATACCTCGCCGGCGCCGGCAAAGGCCGCCAGGCCAAATCGGCGTGTAAGGCGATACCGGAGCTCAGTTTGCCCGGCAATATAATTACGATCGCGGAAGCGGCCGCCGTAGTAGCCCCGCATAATCTCGTCGCTTCCCATTTGCGGCAGCAAATAAAACGGAGAACTTGCGCCGGTAAGGCTTTGCTCCTGGATATCGGTGCCCCAAACAAATTTTTCACCCAGGGGAACAAATCCCGAGTATTCAATATTAAAAAATCCGCCTTTATAATCGCTGTTTATAAATGCGCCATGCATTAAATTATAGTATGCATTAATAATTATCCCGCGGGTAGTATAGGTGTTATTGTTCCGGCTATCATAGGTAAAGCTAGGCCCGATGGAGACGGCAGCGCCCCCTTTTTTATCTTCAACCAGCGGGCTGGTATTCAAAATACCAAACCGGTTTTTATCATATTTATAAAAGTATTTAAAAGCTCCCAGCACATATCCCAGATACATATGGCTGCCTAAATTAAAATCGCTTTCAAAACTATACTTATATCTTTTTTCGTCAATCAGGTCCTGGTCGGCAAGCCGCGTGTTGTTACCGATGCCGTAGAAATAAAAAGGAAAGCTGTAAAAACTTGTGTTTACAATGTAATGAACCCTGTTTCGGGGCGTCCAGTAATTGGCATTTAAGCTGAGCTTCACCTGGCCTTTCGTGGTAACGGTCGAATAGCCAAATAAATTCGAAACGTTGGTTATATGGCTGATAGTGTCGCTGTAAAACGAAAATAAGGCAGCGCCGCCAATCTCCAGACCTGTTTCAGGCGCCGAGCTTAAAGCAGGCACCAGCACAAAGCTGCTGTGCTTGCTGGTATCCTTATTAAAATACATTTTATTGATAAACCGCGACAAGAAACCGTGCTGCGCAAAAACAGATTGAATGCTTAGTAAGAACAGGAACGGCAGTAAAAGTTTTTTCATAGGGAGGCGAACCGCCCCTAAGATAAGCAATTCGGTATTTAAACTGCGTGTGAAAATCATATTAGCGCTTAATTCATCAAAATACATACTTTTGCAGCAAAATTTAACGATGGAAAATGAGTAATACAAAAGGACCCATATCGCAGTTTATAGAAAGAAACTACCTGCACTTCAACGCGGCAGCGCTGGTTGATGCCGCAAAGGGATATGAAACACATTTGACCGAAGGCGGCAAGATGATGGTGACTTTAGCCGGGGCCATGAGCACCGCTGAACTGGGTATTTCGCTGGCCGAAATGATCCGGCAGGGAAAGATTGACATTATATCGTGTACAGGCGCAAATCTGGAGGAAGATATCATGAACCTTGTAGCACATTCCCATTACAAACGGGTACCGAATTACCGTGACCTTAGTCCGCAGGACGAATGGGACCTGCTTGAAAATCATTATAACCGCGTTACTGATACCTGCATACCAGAAGAAGAGGCCTTCAGGCGTTTGCAAAAACATATTTATAAGATATGGAAAGATGCCGACACCAAAGGCGACCGCTTTTTCCCGCATGAGTTTATGTACAAAATATTACTAAGTGGCGAGTTGGAGCAGTACTACGAGATAGACCCAAAAAACTCATGGATGCTTGCTGCCGCCGAAAAGAACCTGCCGATAGTTGTGCCCGGCTGGGAAGACAGTACCATGGGCAATATTTTCGCGTCGTATGTGATAAAAGGCGAGATAAAACCAACCACGATGAAAAGTGGCATTGAATACATGGCCTGGCTTGCGGATTGGTATGTAAAAAATTCGTCGGGCACGGGAGTTGGCTTTTTCCAAATTGGCGGAGGTATAGCCGGGGATTTCCCGATTTGTGTGGTGCCCATGCTTTACCAGGATATGGAAATGCCGGAAATACCATTCTGGAGCTATTTTTGCCAGGTATCCGACTCAACTACGTCATATGGCTCGTACTCGGGCGCCGTACCAAACGAAAAGATAACCTGGGGCAAGCTGGATATACATACACCGAAATTCATAGTGGAATCAGATGCTACCATTGTGGCGCCCCTGATCTTCGCCTGGATATTGGGGCAATAAGTTGACGACTGGCATCGCTTTAGCGTACTTGATGGAGCTGCCGTTTTCGCCATTTAACCAACTCGTACCATATCACAGCAAAAAACCCGGCCATGGTGCTGATAAATAACTGCGTGAAACCGATGGGCGCAAAGCCGAAGAACTTTGTGAGAGGCGGTATAAAAATGAGCGCGGCCGAGATAAAAACGGTGATGCTGATGATAAGCGCCACTAAATTGTTCCTGTAGCGCAGCGTAGCAAAAATTGAATAATAGAATGAACGGTTAACCAGGGTAAGCACAATGTTGGCCGAAATTAATGTATTAAATACCATTGTGCGGGTAAGCGGCTCGCTATATCCTTTATGCACAGCGTATTGATATACGAATAACGATGCCGCCGTAATTGCCAAACCCTGGAGTACACTTGTAGCCAGTTCTTTCCAGCTGAAAAAAGTAGTTGTAAATGGCCTGGGTTTCTGGACCATGGTGTTTTTTTCCATGGGTTCATTTTCATAAATAATAGAGCAGGTTGGCCCCATTATCAGCTCGAAAAAGATAATATGCACCGGCGAAAAAATATTCGGATACACCCACCCGAGGGCCAACGGCAAAAACACCGTTAGCACGATGGGTATATGGATAGAAATAATGTATTGAATAGCTTTTTTAAGGTTGGTATATATCCGCCTTCCCATAGCCACGGCATCCACCATTTTTGAAAGGTCGTCATCTATCAGTATAAGCGAAGCGGCCTGCTTTGCTATTTCCGATCCTTTTTTACCCATAGCAATGCCAATGTGAGCAGCCTTTAATGCCGGCCCATCGTTTACACCGTCGCCCGTCATGGCTACAATCTCGCCGTTTGCTTTGAATGCGTTGATGATCCTGAGTTTTGCCTCCGGGAACATCCTGGTGAATACATAAGTTTCTTTAACTTTTTGCAGCAGCTGGCCGTCTTCGAGCGGCATAAGGTCATCGCCATTAATACATTTGTCAGATTTCTCAAAACCTATTTGCTTTGCAATGGCAGTTGTGGTGGCGGCGTTGTCGCCGGTAACAATTTTTACTGCCATCCCTGCGGCATAAAAATCTTTAAACACCGATTGAATATTTCTCTTCGGAGGATCGTAAAAGGCAACCAATCCTTTAAATGAGAATTTGAATTCCTGCTGGGTAAGCGGGAAAGAGCTGCCATCAAAAACTGTTTCACCAACACCCAAAACCCGATAGCCATCTTTAGAAAGCGTTGTTATGGCCTCTTTTATCTTTTCCTTTTCGATTGCATCAATATTTGAAACAGCCATCAGCGCTTCGGGCGCCCCCTTGGCAGCGATAATACGATGGCCCGAAGCGTCGCCAAAAATATGTGTCATCATGGGTGGTTTACCATCCAGCGGATACTCATGTACCATCCTGTAATGTCGCCTTTCATCTTTAACTGCAAAGCCCGAATAAGCATCGTGCAGCGCCACTTCCATCGGATCGAAAGGTATAGGTTCGCTGGCCCACATTGCCATTCTGATAAGTTCTTTTTCGTCCTGGTCCAGTTCACCGCCTGCATTGGAAATTCCGGATGCAGCTAATACGAAAATTTTTGCGAGGCTCATTTTATTTTCGGTGATCGTGCCCGTTTTATCGGTACAGATCAGCGTGGCGCTGCCTAAGGTTTCCACCGTTTTCATTTGCTTAACTACCACGCCCATTTTCATCAACCTCCAGGCGCCCAATGCCATAAACGTAGCAAAAGCAACAGGTATTTCTTCCGGCAGGATGCTCATCGCCAGCGTAAGCGCCTTCAGCAAACTATCAAGCAGGTTGTACGAATGAAAATAATTAATTACCCAAACCACCAGGAAAATGACAACCCCGGCGAATACCATTTTTTTTACAAAATTGCCGATCTGCATTTCCAGCGGCGTTTTTTCCTCTTTAATGCTCTCAATGCTGCTTCCAATCTTTCCCAGCCTGGTCCCGTTGCCAATGGCGTTTATTTGTGCAATAGCCAATCCGCTTACCACCGTTGTGCCGCTGTAAACAAAATTATCCGGGCCGGTTTGATCCTTGTAAACCGCCATCGATTCGCCGGTAAGGATAGATTCGTTCACTGAAAAATCGTTTGAGTGAATAATAACGCCGTCAGCCGGAACAGAAACTCCTTCTTCAATCATCAGGGTATCTCCAATAACCAATTCCTCGCTTTTTATTTCTTCAACTGCGCCATCCCTGATCACTTTGCAATAAGGCTCGGTAAAGCTTTTAAGTTTTTCCAGCGCATTCCGGCTTCGCGAGTCCTGGTATAACGAAATGACCGATACCAACACGACGGAGGATCCGAGAAAGATCCCGTCGCCGGGTTGCCCGCTTAAAAAATAAATACACGACGTAACCAACAGTAAAACAACCATCGGCTCTTTTGCCAGGCTCTTTATGGCGTCAATAAACGCGTTTTCTTTTTTGAAAGAAAGGCTGTTGCTGCCATATTTTTTCCTCGCGCTGATGACCTCAGCATTAGTTAAGCCTTGCATTTTAAAGTTAGCGATAAGTTTAGGTGAGGAGGAAACCTCGCCGCTAAGGTATGATGTGTAACCGTTTATAATTTCAGAGGACATGGTCGTCGTTTACGCGCTGATGTTCAATATTAGTCGTAAAATTCAACATTTTACCTTGCACGGATAATGACACGCGTCATATTTAAAAATGATAAGACGATGCTTTGATGAGGACGCTTTATTTATGGCAATTATTGTTTTCCCTGCAGGTATTTATAATGCAATAGCTTCAGCGTTTCAGTTGAGGCTTCGTCTGCCGACACGCCATAGCCGGTTACCAGGGTCCCTTTCAGGCCGGATGCTGAAACCAGTGCGTATACCGTTGCCTCATCAGCAGGGTCGGATGGCCCTTCATACCGGTACAGGTCTACTATCTCAAATTCATCAGCAGGGTACGAGCTTTCGCCGGTAGTCAGGAAGTTTTCCTTTAGCTCAAAATCCATGGTAAACCCCTGTTTGCGAAGTTGCTCTATTGCTTCGGTAACGGTGGCATAGTGAAATTGCTGTTTCATGGCAGATTTTTTTTGAAATAGCGCGAACGTAAAATTAAAGAATAAATTTGAACGAAGGCATTGTCAGAGCCATTTTGGCACTCCATGCAAAAAAAATTAAAATAAATTTGCGCAACCGAATGATTGCCTATATATTTGCAACCGAACAGTTGCGAATAAAAGTGCGTCAAATTGAAATGACTGATATTCCAGCCAATTTTGAAATGCGATAAAGCCGATGAGTTCTTTGTAAAAATGCAATGAAAAACTAATAAGACAAACTGAAACGATTATGAAAAATGAAACGAAAATTATTGCTGAAAAAGGCATACAGGAATTATTTATTGTCCGCGAATTTGAGGCGCCCAGGGATCTGGTATTCAGAGCGTTTAATGAGCCCGACTTGCTTGTGCAATGGCTTGGCCCTTGCGATATGACCATGCATATAGATTATCTCGACAGCCGCAGCGGCGGCTCATACCGGTTTGTTCACCGAAATGCCGCCGGGCAGGAATTTGGCTTCAACGGTGTTATTCATGACGTCACAGCTCCTGAAAGGATAATCCGTACGTTTGAGTTTGAAGGCTTGTCTGAAAGAGGCCATGTAGTATTGGAGACCGCCACATTTGAGGCCCTGCCAAACGACCGCACGAAACTTATCATTCAGTCCGTATTCAGATCGGTGGCCGACAGGGATGGAATGGTTGCATCGGGAATGGAATACGGCGTAAGGGAATCACATGAAAAACTAGACGAGCTTTTTGAAAAGCAACTGGCTTGATTAGCAATCGGGGAGAAGGGGCGGATTATGGCGAGTCAAAAGTCTTTAGTCGCAAGTCCTAAGTCGATTTTTTGCGCCTTCTGAATCCTCTTACCCACCCCATCGCCATCAGCCGCGGCCAAAACCATCGTAGTACTCCTTTGCATTTTTTTCATAGCGCAGCAGCAGTTCGATATTTTTCTTCTCGGTTGGCGTTAGCTCATTTTTAATGTCGTTGCTGATGGGTATATACCAGGGCTGCAGATCAAAATAAGCGCGCAACGACTGATTTTTGAAAGAATACCCGTGCCGGGCATAAATGGCATTGCGCAAAATAAAAAGGTCGGCCTTTTTCATATTCGCAACTGTTGGGCCGTCAGCAAGTCTGTCGACGCATTATATTTGTTTACATCGCCCGATGTGGTAAAGTACGATATGTCATAACTATCGCCCACTTCATAAGTCACTTTTTTCTTTTTGTTCCAGTCCAGGTACATGCCCACCTGCATCTGCAGGTGCGGATTGTAATGGAAAATTTTCTTGGATAATGCATATTTACGCGCCGGGATCCTTATTTTATGATTAGCTTTCCATGTGCCGGCCAAAACACTGTCGCCCTGCGAGATGCTGAATTTAAATATACCGTCATATTTATCATCACCGGGCTCCTGGGCGTAAAAGCGGAACACCGATCGCTCTTTTTCTACCGTGCCCATAAAAGGCCGGTAATTGCCGGCTACCACACTATGCCCTTTTACCGTATCGCCATTTATTTCGTCGATAGAAATATTTATTTTGTTGGTATAATCCCAGGCGGTGCGCTCTCCTGCATAGATTGGGTCTATCGCCACGTCCGCTTCGAACTTTCCAACCCAATAACCAATTAAGTCTTTTGCATCCTTAATGACAAGGTTATCTGTAGCTTTCGAGGCAGCGACTTTGTTATTGCCGCCTGTGTTGTCAGATGATCTTAACGACGTGTCTGCCCCGTCATTTTTTATCATCCTGCCGCCGCAGCTTTGCAGGTAAATAAGGGCTGCCAGGCAGGCAAGGGGTATCGATAGTTTCATTTGGTTTATATTCTAGACTAAAATTAGTTATAGAGAAATAAGAAAACAATAGGTTTAAAAAAACACATAATTTTATAGTCCTGCTTTTGCAATCCAGTATCTTGATTCTAATACTTATATCTGCGAAAACGCAGCTGGCACCAGCAGCGTCGAGGTTATTTTGCTCACCAGAAGCGCATCGGCATATTCAGGAACCGATCTGATCTTTTTCCATTGCGGGTCGCTTCCAAAAGCCTTCCAGTGGGCATCCTTAGCGGCAAGGTCATCGAAGGTCAGCATATAGGTAAGGTTTGGCCTTAGGGGGCCAATTACCGTTTCGCCCCAAAAAACAGGCATAAATCCCAGGCGCTTAAAAACGTCTATCTCGCCTTCATCATTAAACATTTCGATCTTCTTTTTGCCCGCGGCTTCGGTGGCGCTTTGGTACTGCCGCAGTTCAAGAATGCGCGGCTTTTGTGCGTGGGCTGCAAGATATGGCATGTGTGTAAATGCTTTCAACAGCGAACTTTCGATGCGCTCATAAGCCGGCTGGCTAGTGGGCGCATTTAGGTAAGGAGCGCCGGCAGTCTTATACGCGGCGTCTTTTTCAAGGCCAGCCGTTGTTTCGCCGAAATGCGACAGGCTGTTATACCGGATAATGGCATAGATTTTTGTTTGCCCGCTGGGCTTCAATTCGTTAAAAACACCCACTTCCTTTACTCCAAGGCGATTGAGCGCAGGTATGGCCGCTTGCTGAAAAAAATCTTCGACCAGTTTTTGCTGGGCTTCATTTGCCAGGGAATAAACCCTTAGCTCATAATATTCTGCCTGGGCGATAGTGTTCATAGCGTTGCTAATAGCAGGAACAAGGGTTGCGGCGGCGCTGCCGACTATGGTTGATTTTACAAAGGAACGTCTTTTCATGGGATCAAAATTTAATCAATAGCCAATATAATCTTATTCGGGTTGATTTTGTTGCCGCGGGATATTTTTATCATAAAAAAAGGTGACAGCCTTGCAGCCATCACCTTTTGAATTGTTTGTTTTATAAAAGCCGTTAAGGAAGTGTTGATGATATAGATATGCTTCCGGTTGCTCCGTTCTGCTGTGCCGATTGTGTGCCGTCAATATATATCTTCCCGCCAACCTGGCTTCCGTCGGCACTTACAACCGTAAGTTTTAACGCCATGCCATGATTGCCTGACGAGAAAGTATTGGTCCAGCTTGCATCAGCATTAGTAACGGTTTGCATATTACCATTGGCATCGGAATAGGTAACAGTTGATTTGGCAGTGCCCTGTATAGTATACTTTATTGTATGCGGGCCGTTGTTATCTTTTTTGCAGGAAAACGTAAATATTGAAATTAAAGCGATAAGCGCCATAGGAATGAACTTTTTCATAAGTTTTTTTAAGTAGTATAATATTTTATCAATAACATTATTGTTATCGGGCAGTAGTATGCAATTACAGTGCCGTTAAAAAAACGTTTGAACTGAAAGATAAAATAAAGTAGACGAGCCGACGATTAGTATTGGCTGGAGGATTCAGTTATTTCGCCGGGGCATCAATAAATTATCCAGATTCCATTTGTCCCATTCTGCAGGGGTTATCAAAATCGTTATCAGTAAAACGGCCCGCGGTATTACGTGCTGCAAATCCCATATGGGCTCGAGCAAACCATGCCCGAATGAAACAACCAGCAGATCAATGGCCGGCAATATTAGCGCATATCTCCGGAAAAGGCCAATAATGAGCAAAAAGCCGCAGATCAATTCGACATAGGAGGTATAGTAAGCGGTGCCCCATATGAGCCATTTGGGCAGGAAGGTTTTTTCGAAATCCTTAAAAAACAAGCCATACACTTTTGGCACTGTATAGGTAAATATCTTCCCACAGCCCTGCATTATAAATATTAGCCCCAGCAATGCCCTGGTAAACAATATTGCAACGGCCCTTGATGTTTTATCGCTCATTACATGAAGTGTTTGGTTTATAAAAGTATGGGAAATTTAATATTAAAAAGGGCAACGGGCAACCGGTGAACGAATAATTTAGACCACTGCAATAAATTGCAGGCAGGACTTGAACCTGCAGCTCCCGCCATCTGGCGGGCGTCATACCGAAGTATCACCGGTTTACGGCACCTTACCCCCCGGCCCCCTAAAGGGGGAGTCTTTAAGTTCCCCCTTTAGGGGGGTTAGGGGGCAAGAACAGCGACAAGCAGCCAGCGTTTATTTAAAATCGTGTGACAGACGAAGTAACGCTTACCAACGGCATCTTCTTAATATTTTTAAGGGCAACAGGTCAAAATGCGAATTTACTGCTCTAACCAACTGAGCTATCCCGGTTTTCCGGGAGCCGGACTCGAACCGGCGACACGAAGTAACGCATATTTACGGCACCTTAATTTGTTAAAAAGGGTAACTTTCAACAAGTGCCTTTTTTCTGTGCTCTGACCATCTGAGCTACCCCGGTTTCCCGGGGAGCCGGACTCGAACCGGCGACACGAAGTAACGCATATTTACGGCACCCTTTTTATTTTCAATGATTTTAAAAGAAGGGTAAAAAGCAATAAGTCTCTTTTACCCGTCCGTAGCAATGCCCGGCAACGGGTCCAACGAAGTATGACTTACTTACGACACCTTCTTAATTTTATAAGGAGCTACAGGCGAACGCGGGATGGGGGACCGTCTAAGGGACTCGAACCCTCAGCATGGCTTTGCCACACTGCCCACCCCCTCCAGGGACGAAGTAACCCGTTTCTACGGCATCCTTATACTTTTAAAAGTATGGGCCGTTTAGCCAACCCATACTATATCTAGATCTCTATTTTGTTGATTTGGTCCAAAGCCGAACTCCCATTTTCCAATGCGGCTAACACATCGAAAACTTTATCGCTCCAGCCGGCTACCAGGTAAACATCATTGCTTAATATTTGCAATGGCGTTGGCCCGTAACCTTTCAGGTCGAACAGGTAGAGTTTGGCATTGGGGGCAATATCACGCTTGTAACGCAGCCAAAGCGGATGGATATGGTCAGCTATGTTTGCCGAATTCCATAACTGGCAGTCGGTAAACAACATTACCTTATCCATTTTTACTTTTCGCGCCAGCAAGTCTTTTATCACTAAAAAACCGTTGGTGCTGTAGCCCACCTCGCCTTCGCGTTTGTAAAACTCCTGCACGTTGCCCAATATATTGCTCCGTGGTACCGCAATGGTTTTCCACGTATCGCCAAACATGCCCACCTCCACGTTTTTACAGCGTGATTGCAACAGCATCGCCAGCATTAAGCCAACGTCGTACAGCAACACTTTCGATTTTGCCGAAACAGGCGTCTGCATCGAACCCGATACGTCGCAGGCCAGCAATACCCGGGTGTTGTAATCAAAACCCTGTATGTTGGCCGCGCTTGCCTGTACCGCTTTTTCCAAAGCATCCAGCAATTCGCCGGTGTAGCCTTTGTTGCCCAACAGCAACGCGCTCAGCTTTTTGGTCAAGCCTTTCACAGGCGCTCCGGTACCCGCATTCAGCAATTCCCGATAGGCCGCCAAATAACGGAATGGGAACTGCTTTGCTTTGGCTACTTGATCTGCATCGGCAAGCGTTGCGCATACCTTTTGCAGATGGGCGTAGCTTACGCCGGCCTCCTGTATGTTACACAGGTTGCGCAGCATGGCCATATAGCCCAGTTTACCACTGTCAATCAATTCTTCCCATTTTGCGCGGAAAGCCGCTGCTTTAGCCTCTTCGCTGTCGAAATTTAACTGGCCCAGGGCCGATAGCTCCGTTTCCCAGGTATAAGGCGTTTGCAAAGTGCCGTTCACAATTTTGTTGAACAGCAACTGCTGCGACTCATTCTTTGCCTTGGGGTGAACCAGGAACAATGCATCGCGCAGCTTTATGGCGCCGTCGCGGTTGTATTTGGCAAACTGGTATTCGTCAAATCGGTTGAACGATACCGTCAAGCCTTTTTGCACTTGCTTCGATAAATGGTTCAGCTTTTTTGTGCCGGTACGCTTGTTCATCAGTTCATAGCAGGCCAATAACTCGGTGATTTCATCAGCCCGGTTAACCACCCCGGCTGTAACCCGGGCGACCAAATTATCGCCCGAGTGCAGCTTAGCCAATTCGGCAACCAAAACCAACGGCACCGAACGCATATACGTTTTGGTACGGGCATAAACAGCCAGCTTACCGATAAATGCTGGATCGCATTTGTACATCAGCGCACGTAAACGGTTTAACCGATCTTCGTCTTTTTCATAAAACGAATCGTTCAGGCTCCAGGTAACCACGGCGGTGTACAGCTCCATTTCAGGGCTGAGCGTAAACGCTTTTGCGCCTTCGTAATTTTTAACCTGTGTTGCCTTGCTTAGTAAATTAAATTTCATTGGGAAACTCCCTTCTTTTATTATGTTGGGACAAAGGTTAAGAGGCACTGCGCAGTGTATTTGCGCAGATGAAAAATAATTTCTTTTTTTTGAGATATTTATAAAATGCCAGGGTGAAATTTACCAACAGCGGGCATAAATATTTTTTCCCGATATTTATTATTGAAATAAAAACCATGCAACAAAATTTTAACCGCAACGTTAATTCGTTTATAAATAAAATACCCGTGAAAAGAATTGGATATTTTGCCGCGCTGTTAGTATTGGTATTGTTAGCCGGCTTAAGTTCGTGTGCTGTAAATAAAAGCAGCACCCGCCAGGCATTCCATTACCGTAACAATGGTATTAATGATTGGAATTTCAAATTGGCTGGATATGCATCGGTCCATACCAGGCCGCCGATCAACTAGATGGCGTAGTTTAGCGCTATTTATTTTTCATCATGGTTAACAAACATTGCCCGTTGCCATAAGCGGTTCACAAGACCTGAGCCCTGGAGCGACAATAACGCTTTGGGCTGTACGTATTATTTCTTTTCCAAATCGTCTTTAACCCATGTTATCCAGTCAGGCGTATTGGCCGGGATGTAAATATCAGGCTTTATACCGGTGGGATTGAGCGGCTTGGTTTTTATATCCTTTGAAAAAAACGTAGGATAGCCGAAATAATACCAATTGCAGGCTTTATCGCCGACTGGCAGCGTATTTACATTCATATAATCGATCATGCCGAAGGTATTGGTACCATATAGGGTCACTTTGCTGCTGGTTTCCTTCAGGCCGCTAATAAACGCCTCTCCGGCGCTTGCCACCGCTTTATCGATGATAACGGCGATGCGCTTTGGGTTCTGGTACACCTTCCTGGTGCTGGTATCCGGACCGCTGCTATAAAAGGAAAACCCGGTTATTTTGCCGGTACTATTCCTGATCCTCGCTACCACATCGTCATAATATTTAATGGCCGCGCTGTCCTTTTTCTGGCGGTAAAACGAGCCGAGGTTATAGATATACCGGGCATCGTCTTCGGAGGCCAGTAAAAGAAAATCATCTTCTGCAGAGGCCCTTGGCTTTTCTTTTACAAGGGTGTTTGCTATTTCATAAATGCCGCCCCAGATGTAGTTGCCCCCGCCGTTGCTGCGCACGTCGATGATCAGGTTGGGCGTGGATTCGATGAGCGGTTTATTGCTGGTCAGCAAGCGGTTAAGCACTGCCCCGTCAATCAAGGCCGACGGCACGGTAAGCAGTACGGTATTTTTGTCAAGCGTCCGCAGGGTTGGCAGCTGCGGATCGCCAGGGTCGATGTAGTTGATTTCCGGGTTAGCCGGAAATACTTTGGCAAAACGGTAAACGCCGAAAGCAAAAATTACGTTCTTGGAAATTTGCTCTCCGCTGAAATGGATTCGTGCAAAGTCATTCCGGTAATACACTACGTTGTATTTATTGTCGCCCGCTTTTTCAATTTCCATTTTTACCATGCCGGATTCCCAGCCCGGTGCGCCGGTTTTTTGAATAACGCCGTTGAATTTGTTTTTCGCGATTTTAATGATAGCTAGCTGCACGTTATCTGCCGCTCTCCAAATCCCTTCAATAGCGTCTTCATTCCGGCTTTTTCCAAGCGTCGCCTCAAAGTTGTCGGGCACAGCGTATCGCATCACTGTGTTTTTAACGCTGTCTGGTTGTTTTGGTGGGAACTCTCCAATATAGAGGTGGCCGTCGTGGAAAAATTCGACATACTTTTCCATGAGGCCATAACAGTTTTTAAATGTTGTGTTTGCCGCCTGGCCTATAAGCTGTTTTTTTAAGGCGACATACGACGTGCTATCTTTTTCTTTCACTTTGTGAATGTAGCCGACATAGTCATTTTCAGTTTTCCAGATCACCTGGCCCAGCACATCGGCGCATGAACAGGTTTGAGCAAATGTCTCCAGTCTGAAAATTAAGATGGCTGATATCAGTATAATTCGTTTCATTTTTGGTGGTATTGAGTAGGCTTATTTAGTTTGGTTAGAATTGCGTACAATGTTGGGTAAATAACTTGTCGTTACAATTGTACGAATTTATTCGTACATCGGAAATCTGTCAATGAAAATATTGGTCAGTGTATTGTAAGAATTTGTGGTTATTCTGATTCGGAAAAAAGAGTCACACTTGCCGAATGATTGATCTGCTCAACTGGTTATCCTCCTAAACATCTCCTCGTCAATTAACCCTTGCTCGCTTTGCGGCACATCGCCAGGTAAAAAGCCTTCACCTGAAATATACCTGCCTATCAATGTAACAGCGTCGAGCGCAGCAAAATTTTTCCACCTGCCTAAAACATATAGATCGGGAGTTACCAGGTAAGCGGCGAATTGGCTGAGCTCATACAAGTCTAAAAACACCGGGCTTGTTTCGCCGTCAATCTCTACTATTTTAACGTCAAGAGCGGCCAAAGCATCTTTATCATTTTGTGTAAGGCTTCCGCGAAGGCAAATTATAGTAAAATGGTTGTCCAAATGGTCAATTAAATAGTCACGTCCACTATTAAAAAAACAATCTTTTACCGCATTGCCGGGCTGCAGGGCGGTGTTTTGCCAATCGCCGTTTTCGCTTCCATGAATTTTGCCGTAGACGGCCGGCGTGCTTAAGCGGCCGCAGTTGATCTGTTTTTTTGCAGAGGCCTCGGTTGCGGCTTTTTCCAGTATTTGGTTGCGGATATTTAGTCCGCCGGCAGACGGCGGCGCAATAAAGGCAGCGGAATGGTTGGTAAACGTTATGTTTTGTCGCGCGGCAATGGTCCGTTCGCGGTCATAGGTTTGCAGTAAGCTTGCGGGAGCGCCGCTCTTTATTACCTGTGCTAATTTCCAGGCTAAATTATCGGCATCCTCAATCCCGCTGTTGGCGCCACGGGCGCCAAACGGGCTGAGTACATGAGCGGCATCTCCGGCGAAGATTACTGCTCCGTGAACAAATTTTTCGAGCATTTTATTGCTGAACGAGTAGATGCTGGCCCAGGCTATTTCGAAGGGCCGGTCGCCCACTACATTTTTAATTTTTTCGCGGATAAAGGCGTGGTCATTGGCAAGGGTGTTATCTGCCGATTTACCAAGCTTAAAATCAAGCCGCCAGCAGTCATCGGGCTGTTTGTGCATCAAAACACTCTGGCCGGGCGCGAAAGGCGGGTCGAACCAAAAACGGCGCTCGGGCGGAAACCCGTCTGCCATTATAAAGTCCGTAATCAAAAAACGTTCTTCAAAGCGTTCGCCCCGCATCTCCAGCCCCATCAGTTGGCGAATGGTGCTTTTGCTGCCATCGCAGGCGATCACAAATTTTGCTTTGAGCTCACATTCGCCATTGGGAGATAAAACGTTTAATTTTACGTGGCCGGCAGGTTGCCCGTCTCCCAGTACTGGCATTTCCAGGCCGAAAACCTTGTGCATCCGCCTTATCTCAACGTTTCTTTCTTTGCCTGCAGCTTCTTCCAAAAACTTTTCCACGTAGTATTGCTGCAGGTTGATAAAGGCCGGGTACTTTGAATATCTTTCGGGCGAAAGGGTAAAGCAGTCGATCTCTTTATCCTTATAGTATATTCGGCCTACGTTCCATTCCACGCCTTTTTCGAGCATGGGTTCCACAACCCCCAGCCTGCCGAAAATCTCCAGGCTGCGTTTTGAAAAACATATAGCGCGGCTTCCTTCCTTTTTCAAGTTGCCCTCATCCAGCAACGCAACCGATACGCCAAATTGCGCCAATGCTATAGCAAGCGTAAGGCCAACCGGCCCTGCCCCGACGATAGCAACTTCGTAAACGCCGGCAGTACCAAAACCATCTTTGCGCGATACAGGCATCAATTTTTTGAAAACCTAAATATACAAAACGGTTAGTTAATGGGTTCAACGCGCAGGAAAAGGTTCATATCGCCGGGCTTATTTACTTGTTAATAAAAGGTAAGACCAGGATAATGCTTTTTACGTCAATTACCCTGGCCCTAGTTTTCGCAAGCCGCCCCCTAATATTTCAACACGATAAACCCGGTTTTATGCTTTACAACACCTTTTATGTTATATTCAAGCGAGTAAAAATACGTGCCCGGCAATTGCCTGGCGCCTGTTTTATTGGAATGCCCGTCAAACACCCTTTGAATGTTATCATAGCCCTTTGCTTCGTATACCAGTGCGCCGTTGCGGTTCATGATCATTAATTTGTTATCGGGATAATTGCTTGTGCCATCAATAACCAAATAATCATTCTGACCATCCCCATTTGGCGAAACGCCCTGGTGAACTACAATATCATCACCCTCAAGCCGGGGGCCTTCGAACGGTTTTTCAACGCTTATCGCCGCCAGCGGGTCAGCTATTGGTCCCGTAGCCCTTGTTATTGTTATGGTATAAGTTTTTGTAGTTGTTCCGTCCTGCGCAGTTACTACCGTCGTGACCGTATTTGGCCCAACCGCTAACGGCAGGCTTGCTGATTGAGTTCGGGATGTCACTGCGCCACCGTTAACCGTTACCGTTGCATGGGCATCGCTGGTGGCTGGCGTTATTTTAACAGCAGTTATGGTATTACCAACGCTTGCCATATAGCTGGTGGTATTATAGTTGAACGCGGGCGACAAGGCTATATTTCCGCCGTTTATTTTAAGATTTACCAGGTTGACATTGTTTGACAGCCGCGTTACTGTTATGGTGTAGGTATCGGTTGTTGTCCCGTCCTGTGCGGTTACAACAGTCGTAATGGTATTTGCGCCAACTGCCAGCGGGATAGCCCCGGATACAGTTCCCGAAGTTACCGCTTTGCCATTCACCTTTATCGCGGCAGTAGCGTCGCTTGCCGTGGGGGTAATGACGATTGACGTTGCGCCCAACGTCGCCGTGTAACTTTTTGTGCCTGTTGCAAATACCGGGCTTAATGTACCACTGCTTATTTTAAGATCCGCCAGGTTTGCATTTGCCGATGCGGCCCTTGTCACGGTAACAGTATATAGTTTTGTAGCGGTTCCATTTTGTGCCGTTACAATTGCATTAATTGTATTTGCGCCGACTTTTAACGGGAGGGCGGCCGATGCTGTCTGCGATGTTACCGGAACGCCGTTAATCTTTACCGTTGCATTAACGTCGGCAAGTGCTGGTATTACCCTTATGGAAGTCGTTGCATTTGTAACGCTTGCCATGTATGTGGTTATTGCATAGTTAAAAGCCGGGCTTAACGGGATGGTGCCGTTATTTATTTTCAGGTTGGAGAGATAGGTATTAGCAGATGCAGCCCTTGTTACGGTTATAGTATAGGTTAGCGTGGTCGTGCCGTCCTGCGCTGCCACTACTGTAGTAATGGTATTCGGCCCGACTGCCAAAGGCAGGCTTGCCGATGCTGTAGCTGAGGGTACTGCGGCGCCATTTACTTTAATTGTTGCATTAGGGTCGCTGGTTGCCGGGGTCACCGTTATTGAACTAACCGTGTTGGCCACTGAAGCTGTATAAGCGGTTATGCCGCTCGCAAAAGCCGGCGATAATTTACCATTGCTCAGCACCAGGCTTGAAAGGGCAGCATTATTTGATACTACTTTTATGCTCAGGCTTGCTGCTTTGCTGCCGCTGCTGTTATAGGCAGTGACCGTATAGTTTGCAGCTGCGGCTGCGACAGTAGGTGTACCGCAAATGACGCCTGTCGTTCCATTGAAAATTAATCCTGCCGGCAAAGAAGTATCCAGGTAGTAGCCGCCGTTCGGCGTGATCTTTTTTACCGTATTACTTCCATAATCGCCCTCATAGAGATTACCTGAAGCATCAATCGCTACGAAACAGGGTTGATTGAAACCAGCCCCCCCGACAGCGACCGCAGCTCCGCTGCCTGATGGAATAACTTTTACCGCATTGTTACCGCGGTCGGCAACATATACATTGCCCGCCGCATCAACAGATACACCATAAGGGTTTTTAAAGCCCGAACCCAGGTTGGCTACCGTGCCGCTGCCCGCGTTGATCTTTAGTACGGCGTTCAGGTTATAATCGGCCACATAAACGTTGCCCGCCGCGTCAACGGCCACGCCTGTCGGCTGGTCAAAACCCGCACCCAACGTCAGTATGGTGCCGCCGCCGGATGGGATCTCTTTCACCGCACTGTTACCGGCATCAGCCACAAATACATTGCCTGAAGCATCTACCGCAACGCCCGTAGGCTGGTTAAAGCCGGAACCTATGCTGGTGATGGAGCCGGCGCCATAGTTGGCTATTTTCTTTATAGCATTATTGCCCCTGTCGGCCACGTAAACATTCCCGGCGGCATCTATTGCCACACCGTCGGGGTTATTAAACCCGGAGCCAATGACAGCGGGGCTGCCCCCGCCAAAAGGAATAACTTTTACGGCATTGTTAAAATAATCGCCTACATACACATTACCTGTTTTGTCAACTGCTACCCCGGTTGGCCCAAAAAATCCTGAACCTATGTTTATCGGTGCACTGTAACCAGGGACAGCAACGTTGCTGCTTACCGGAGACAATGGTGTTATAGCCACCCCGGTTGTATATACCTGGGGGCTGCTATAGCTGATAGCGGGAGGGGCAATTTTAACCGTTATGTTTACCGAAGCATTGCTGCTGCCGCCGGCATTGTAAGCTGTAACGGTGTAGTTGGTTGCCGGGCTTATTGCAGCAGGTATCCCGCTGATAACACCTGTGTTTGGATTTATCGCAAGCCCCTGCGGTAGTTCAGGAGCGGTAAAATACCCGCCCGCCGGGCTCATTTTATTTATATTGCCGCCGTCTGAATAATACAAATTAAAGTTCGCATCGGTCATCAGCCCGTTGGCAAAAGTTGATTTGACAGTAGTGAGGCCTATGCCGGGAGAATAGCAATAAATTGACGACAGGCCCGAGATATAAACATTCCCGGAAGGGTCGATCGCTAACGATTTGACCGTCGAGAGCCCGGTGGCTACCTGTGTTTGTGTTCCGCCGGCCGGTATCTCGTAAAGGGCTCTGCTGGCCTGATCGCCGATAAACAAATTGCCGTTGCTGTCGAACCCTATGTAAGCCGGCGCACCCAGGTTATTATCAATCCTGGTTTGACCTGCAACATGGGGCACGATCTTATATACACCCGGATGACTGTTGCTGTTATCGGCCACATACAGATTGCCGGCGGCGTCAAAAGCCAGGCCGACAGGCGAAACAAAACTGCCAAAACTGACCGGGGTACCGCCGCCGGCAGATATCGTCCACACGTGCGAACCATCAGCAACGTATACATTATTTGCAGCGTCGGTCTTTACCGACCAAACGACCCCGAACCCGCTGGCGAAAGCCGTCGCCGTGTTTCCGCCGGGCTGCAGCACTGCTACTTTGCCTGATGAACCTTCACCGATATACGTCTTGCCCGACTGGTCCATTGTCATCGAAACCGGGTCGTTGATGCCGGTAGTAACAACGGTTGGTGTGTTGAAACCAAATGAAGCTACCGGGCCGCCGCTATTAAACGGCGACAGGGGAGTGATGGCTGCATTTGTAGTATAGGTTTGAGGGCCGCTGTAACTGATGGCGGGAGGGCCCTTCACGGTTATATTCAGCGTGGCTGAAGTTTTCCCGCTCGCGTTGTAAGCCGTAACAGTATAATTAGTTGCGGGCGAAAAAGTAGTCGGGGTGCCGCTGATAACGCCTGTAGTGCCGTTAAAACTTAATCCTTTTGGTAAAAAAGGCCCCATATAGTAGCCGCCCACCGGGCTGATTTTCACCACCTTGCCATTGCCGTTATCGGTCACATAAATATTACCCGCGCCATCGACCGCCACACCCGAGGGTTGGTTGAAACCTGTAGCTATGGTAATGGTGCTGCCATCGGCCGCAAGGACCTCTTTAACTGCGTTGTTGCGTATATCCGCCACAAAAACGTTGCCCGCAGCATCAACCGCCACGCCCTGCGGGTTATTAAAGCCAGTGCCGATAACAACCGGCGTCGTATTGCCGGGTATTATTTTCTTCACCAAACTATTCGCGTTGTCGGTTACATATACGTTACCCGCGCCATCAACAGCCAGGGAATAGGGCTGGGTAAACCCGGAACCAAGTGATAGAATAGCGCCGCTGCCTGCAAGTATTTCTTTCACCGCGCCGTGGCCTTCGTCAGCAACATACACATTGCCGGCCGCGTCGGTCGCTACGCCGACAGGCCTGTTGAAGCCGGAACCCACTGTAACCGGCGAACCCGATACAGGGAATTTTTCTACAACATTATTATTAAGGTCGGACACATATTTATTGCCTGAAGCATCAATTGCCACGCCGAACGGAAGATTGATACTCGTACTTACCGTCACCGGCGTAGTGCTGCCGGCGGCAAAATAAGTTACCAGGTGACTGAGGTTGTCGCCCACTAACAGGTCGCCGGCGGCATCGGCCGCTATGCTCAGGGGGCTCACAAAGCCGGTGCCCGACGGAGTAAATGCAACTTTACTGCTGCTGTAAGCGGGCGCGCCCACGGGGCCGGCGCTGCTCACCGGCGCCAGCGGCGTAATTGCGGTATTTGCCGTATAGGTTTGCGGGCTGCTATAGCTGATGGCAGGAGTGTTCAGCGTTACTGTTATATTCACCGCGGCCGTGCTTCCGCCTAAAGCATTATACCCTACAATTGTGTAATTAGTCGCCGGCGACACAACGGTAGGCGTACCTGATATCACGCCGGTGGTTTGGTTAAAGGTAAGGCCGGCAGGTAAAGTGGAGGTGATGAAGTAATTCCCGGCCGGTGCAAGAGACCTTACGCCGCCGGAATTGTAGACCCCAAGGTGATCGGTGTCATAAACGATACCTTTCGTATCCACTGCTACGCCCATCGGTTGATCAAAACCCGACCCTATGGTAACTATTGAGCCGCCCGGCGGCATCATTTTTAGGGCATTATTTTGGGTATCGGCGATAAACAAATTACCATATTTATCTACCGTAACCGCGTACGGGGACTTAAAACCTATCCCTAAACTGACTGTCACATTGCCGCCCGCGGGTATCTCCTTAACTAAATTATGGCCGTTATCAGCTACGTAAACATTGCCCGCCGCGTCCACGGCCACACCTGTGGGATTAGAAAAGCCCGAACCCAGCGTAACAGGAGTACCGCCAGCTGCCGGAATCATCTTCACTGCATTATTGCCGGCATCGGCCACGTATATGTTACCTGCAGCATCAACGGCTACGCCGGTTGGCTTGTTAAAGCCGGTAGCTACGGTGACCGTTCCGGTATTGCCCGCTTTTACTTTCTTTATCGCATTGTGGCCGGCATCGGCTACATACAGGTTGCCGGCGGCATCAAAGGCTATAGCGCCGGGGCTATCAAAACCCGAGCCCCAATCATTAAACGACCCGTTTGCAATTTTCGTGATTTTAGTGGTGTAGTAATCCGCAACGTAAATAGCTCCCGAAGCATCAACGGCAATTCCTGTAGCCAGGTAAAAGCCGCCGTTCTGAACCACCAAAGAAGTACTTTGATAGCCCCCCGTCCCTATGGTGCCGCCGCTGCTTGCCGGCGCCAGCGGTGTAATTGTTATGCCCTGGGTATAGGTTTGGGGGCTGCTGTAACTAATTACCGGCGGGGCAACAACGGATAGGGCCAATACTGTCGAACCACTGCTTGCGCCATTGTAAGCGATTACGGTATAATTTGTGGGAGGGCTTATAGCGGTCGGCGTTCCGCTTATAGTGCCGGTGATGTCATTAAAATTTAAGCCCGCGGGTAAAAAAGGGTTTATATAATATCCGCCAATCAAACTTAGCTTCTTTACTACGCCATTGCCCGAGTCGGCCACGTATAAATTACCTGAGCCGTCTGCAGCGACCCCGGATGGTGCATTAAACCCTGAACCAATATTAATAGTGCTGCCATCGGTGGAGCGTATCTCTTTAATGGCATTATTGCCCGCATCGGCCACAAAAACATTTCCGGCGGCGTCAACAGCAACTCCTTTAGGGCCGCTGAAACCGGAACCGATGGCCACAGGCGTACTATTGCCGGGTATGATCTTCTTTACAAGGTTGTTGGCGTTGTCGGTTACATAAACATTGCCCGAACCGTCAACCGCAATCCCGTTAGGCTGGCTAAAGCCCGAACCTAATGACACAATGGCGCCGCTGCCGGCCAGTATTTCCTTTACTGCACTGTGACCCTGATCAGTAACGTAAACATTCCCTGCGCCATCAACTGCCACACCAGCCGGGTGGATAAAGCCGGAACCCAAAGTAACTCCAGGGCCGGAAGGAGGGAATTTTTCCACCAGGTTAAATTCAAAATCGACCAGGTACATATTACCTGCGGCATCAAATGCCACGCCGCCCGCTTTGTCTACCCCACCGTTTACAGTAGTGGTTGCCGTGGCCCCTGCCGAAAGGCGGAATACCGAAACATGGCCCGGGTCATCCACCAACAAGTCGCCGGCGGCATCGGCCGCTATGCTTACGGGGTTGGAGAATGCATAAAAACTTGAAAGCACTAAAGCCGACGGGCTGCTAAAAGCCGGCGCCGCCACCACTGCGCCAACGCTGGAGGGGGTAAGCGCGGTTATTGCCGTTCCCTTATGATATGATTGCGGGCTGCTGTAGCTAATAATAGGCGCCGGGGCCGGGTTAACCTTTATATTGAGGTTTGCACCGAAAAAGCCACTGGCGTTATAACCTGTTATGGTATAGTTTGTTGCCGATGACGCGACTGCCGGCGTACCGCTGATCGTTCCTGTGGTGGGATTTATAGTTAAGCCGGTCGGCAGCTCGGGGCTTATGAAATAACCTCCTGCGGGGCTAACTTTTAATACCGATATGGTATCGCTGCTGGTGTAGTGGGCGAAATACAGGTTGTGCGAATTGTCGGCGGCCAGGCTAAGCATGTTACTGCCGGATGTGATGTCGAAGGTGGTGCCGTCGGGCATTATTCTCACCACATCGTTGTTACTGTTGAAGGCATATATATTACCACCGTTATCGGAGGCTATACCCGGCGAATAGGAAATGCCATTGGCTACATTTATGGCGCCATTGCTGCCGGCGGGTATCTCAACTATTCCCCCTGAGCCGGCAACGTAAAGGTTCCCGGCCGGATCGGCCGCTATTCCCAGGATCTGAAAACCGATCGATGCGTTTATCGTAACCGGCGTGCCGCCGCCTGCGGGTATCTTCTCCAGTGAGGTACTCCCGAAAGTTCCGTCAACAAGAACATAAATATTCCCGGCGCCATCGAGCGTAACACCTGCTGCGGCAAAACCCGAAGCCAGTGTAACAAACGAACCGTCATTGGGATGCCATTCCGTAACACCCGCACCGTCGGCTAAATAAAGGTTGCCGGCGGCATCGCACGCCATTGACGTGATGATATGTGAGTCGATTAGTAACGAATCCCTTTGGCCGCTGCCCGCACGAATAGCTACTACATAGCTTAAATTTGTGATTGTGCCGCCAGGCGACTCGGTCGTGAAAAACGTGGCAACAAAAAGGTCGCCCGCCGGGTTCGTCGTCAGTACGCTCGGCCCATTAGAATCAGGGCCGTGGGTAACCCTCGACGGCGAAGTATACCCGACGGCAGCCACTTGGCCGCCCGTGTTTGCCGGACTGAGCGTGCTGATTGCAGTACCGCTTGTATAAACCTGCGGGCCGCTATACGTAAATGCCGGTTTTTGGGCGAATAGCCTGTGCGGAAGCAACAGACCCAGCATACACATAATTGCAATACCTGCAAACTGCCTTTGTTTTCCTGTCGGCACCATGTTGCGGATAAGTAGGTTGAAATTTCTCATATCAATAAAGATAATTGCTGTTAAAAATATTAGCTGTAATAGCTTTGCATAATTCAGGCGCCGGGGCAGATAATTTAAGGGGCCCGGCAATAGTTAACCTTGTGGCAAGGCAATGCGCAAATTTTTTCTTTACTGACGAAAGCGTGCGCGTGCGATAAAAATCTTCCATGCCGTTATTTTTGATTATTGTATCACCTGGATAAAATCCATTCTAATGTATAATTTTTATTCGTGGGTTGTATCACATAAAAATGACTTACAGCGACGATGTATCAGCATCAATACTTCAGCACAATAAACCCTGTTTTATGCTTAATTATGTTACCCGACTTATATTCCAGCGAGTAAAAATAAGTGCCCGGTAATTGTTTGGCGCCTGTTTTATTGGAATGGCCGTCGAACACCTGCGTGCTGTTGTCATACCCCTTTGCTTCATATACCAGCGCACCGCTGCGGTTCATGATCACTAATTTGTTATCGGGATAATTGCCTATACCATCGATCACCAAATAATCATTCTGACCATCGCCGTTTGGCGAAACGCCCTGGTGCACAATAATATCATCGCCGGCAAGCCGGGAGCTTTCTATTGGTTTTTCGACGCTTATCGCCGCCAGCGGTTCAGCTATGGACCCGGCTTCCCTTGTTACCGTTATTGTATATGTTTTAGTTGTTACGCCGCCTGCTGCGGTTACAACAATCGTGATAATGTTATCCCCGGCTGCGAGCGCTACCGGCCCTGACGGAGCGGCCTTGCTGAACGGGTTGCCATTTATTGTTACAGTTGCCGCCGGGTCGTGCGCGGTGGGTATTACATTAACCGCCGAAGTTGCATTGCTGACGTTCGATCGGTAAGCGGTTACGGTATAATTAAAGGCCGGGGAAATGGTTTGGCCATTTATCCGCAGGTTTGAAAGATTTGCATCGGCCGGTGGCGCCGCACGGGTAACGGTAATGGTGTATGTTTTGGTCGAGACGCCGTCGGCCGCGGTTACGGTAACCGCAATCGCGTTGTCGCCTACGTTCAGCGCTATAGTTGATGATGCGTGGCTGGCAACCGGCACGTTATTCACCTTTATCGTCGCTCCTGCATCGGCGCTGGTGGGCGTTACCTTAACTGATGCTGCAGGATATGGCATGTGGGCGGTATAACTGGTTGTAGTATAATTAAATGCCGGCGACATAGTTTGCCCGTTCAGCCGCAGGTTTGAAAGGTAGGCATTTGGCGATGCGGCCCTGTTTACGATTACTGTGTACGTTTTGGTGGTTGTACTATCCTGCGCCGTAACGACTATTGTAAGGGTGTTATTCCCCACGCCTAGCAGGAACCTCTGCGAGTGTATCCCACTGGTTACGGCTGTGTTGTTCACTTTAACTGTGGCTGTGGTATCACAGGCAGGTGTTATTGATATTTCGTTTGTCGTATAAGGCACATTTGCGGTATAGCTCAGCTGGCCGGGTGCAAAAGTTGGCGTAAAGGTGGCGTTATGATTGAGGGTAAGGTTTGTAAGATTGGCATTGGTTGATGATGGTACTTTAATATTCACTGTTGCCATACCGCTGACGCCCAGGAAGTTATACGCAGTAACGGTGTAATCCGTTGCCGGGCTCACGGCCGTAGACGTACCGCTGATGGCGCCGGTTGTGGTATTAAAACCAAGCCCTGCAGGAAGTACCCGGTTGATAAAATACCCGCCTGCCGGTGTCAGCTTCACCACCTTGTTGGCGCCGGGGTCGGCAACATACAGGTTTCCTGCGCCATCAGCCGACGCAGCAAATGGAAAGCTAAACCCTGCCGTAATAGTTACGGCCGAACCGCCGCCGGCCGGGAATTCTACAACATCCAGGTTGCCGCCGTCTACGACAAACAGGTTGCCGGTTGCATCTATAGCCAGGCCGGTCGCAGTAGTAAAGGATTGATTTAGCGGTGTTTTCGCACCACCGTCGGGCGATATTTTGTAGACCATCGAGGGAGTGGCGCCGCCGCCAAAGTCCGAAACATAAACGTTGCCTGCCGCGTCTACGGCAATGCCATTGGGGCTTGTAAAGCCGCTTGTAAAAATCTGCTTGTTTTGCCCGGGGGCTACCTTGTAAACAACGCCTGCGGCGCCCTGCACATCGGTAACAAAAACATTGCCCGCAGAGTCGACTGCCACTGCGGTGGGAAACTGGTAACCGCTGCCAACGAGCGTTTGCGTACCGGTATGCGCCTGTATTTTCACTACGGTTTTGTCGCCCTGGCTGACGGCATAAACATTGCCGGATTTATCCACTGCAACGCCAGCCGGGGTATTTAAACCTGTGCCTACAGTTGTTTGGCCGCCGCCGGCAAGCAACTCGTAAAGGCTGTTAGCCGACTTGTCGGCAACATACACATTGCCGCTTTGGTCAACGGCGGTAGCGAAGGGCTGCGCGAAGCTTCCTGCTGTACTTGCCGTGCCGAGATAGCCAGGCGATCCCACATTGGTTGAAACGGGGACCAGCGGTGTAATGGCTGCATTTTGCGCGAAAACCTTTGGCGTACTGTAGCTGATGGTTGGCGCCGATGGATTCACTGTTATATTTACATTTGCAGTGCTGCTAACAGAATTGCTGAAAGCAGTGACCGTATAGTTAGCAGCCGGGGAAACCGTTGTGGGCTTTCCGCTGATGGCGCCGCTGGTTGGATCTATAGTAAGCCCGTTGGGCAATTCCGGGCTTATAAAATAACCGCTGGAAGCAGTTATCTTTTTTATAATTCCATTATTCGCCACATATAAGTTAAAGTTGGGGTCGACCATTATCCCGGTCACCTCGCCGCTAAGGCTTGGGCCGATCCCGAACAGAGACCCTCCACCGGCGGATAAAAATTGCAAACCGTAACCACCGGGCTGCCCGATATAAACGTTGCCCGCCGCGTCAACGGTCACACATGAGGGCTGCCCAAGGTTTTTTAAACTTTTTAACGTTCCCCCAGCCGGTATTTCGTAAAGCTCGTCAAGAAGCCCGTCCACAATAAACACATTCCCGTTATTATCCACCGCTATGTTGGTGGCCTCCGCCGGGCGACCAATCCTGGTTTGCCCGGTTCCGTCGGCTGCCATTTTAAACACCCCGCCACTGCCACTCAGATCGGCAACATATACATTGCCCGCGGCATCAAGGGCAACGCCGCCTGGCGCCCCGAAGCTGCCGAGGGTCAGCGGCGTTCCGCCGCCGGCGGGTATTTTCCATACTGAGTGAAAGTCAGCAAAATATACATTGCCGGATGTATCGACGGTGATTCCTTCAGTATCAAAGCTGTTCACTGTCGCAAATCCGGTGGCATAAACTGTAGCCGAGGAAGCGCCGGCGGCCAGCTTTGAAACCTTCCCGGATGATTCGCCGATATAAATATTCCCATTTTTATCCATAGCCATGCAGTTGGCATCGCTCAAGCCTGTGCTGAGGGTGATTGAAGTGCTAAAACCCAGGCCTGAAATTGGTGCGCCTGTACTTGAAGGCAGCAGGGGCGTTATGGTGCTCCCCTGGATGTATGTTTGAGGCGTGCTGTAGCTGATTGCCGGCGCGGGGCCAACAGTAATGATCACCGTGTCCGGAGCGCTTCCGTACGCGTTAAAAGCGTTAACAGTGTAATTAGCGGCAGCAGAAGCATTAGCCGGTGTGCCGCTGATGGTGCCGGTGTTAGCGTCTATGGTAAGGCCGTTGGGCAATTGCGGGTTGGTAAAATAACCCCCCCGGGGACTGATCTTATATACCTTGCCATCGTTGAAACTGGCATAATATAAATTAAAGTTCGCGTCGGTCATCAGCCCATTTGTTGGAACGGGATCGATATTGGTAAGGCCCGAGCCTGCGGAATAACAATATATCCCTCCCGAACGGCCCCCAATATAAACGTTCCCCGAAAGGTCGGTTTTTACCGATACGATGACACCGAACCCGGACGCCAACTGTTTCTGCACTCCGCCCGCTGGTATTTCGTAAAGGGCCTGGGCAGTTTGATCGCCGATAAATAAATTGCCATTATTATCAAGCGCGATGTAAGCCGGTTGCGGTAAATTGTTATCGATCCTGGTTTGCCCGGTACCATCACTGTTCATTTTGAACACGCCGCCGGTGACGCCGGCATTGTCGGCCACATAAATACTACCGGCCGCATCGATAGCGAGGCCGACAGGCGAATGAAAGCTGCCCAGGCTAATGGCTGTGCCGCCGCCGGCTGGTATTTTCCATACGTGCGTACCATCCGCAACCAAAACATTGTTTGAAGCGTCGAGGGCTACTGACCAGGCGCCCGTAAAACCTGTTGCAAAAACAGTTGCGGCGCTTGCGCCTGCCAGCAACCTGGATATATTGCCAGAGCCTTCGCCGATATACAGGTTACCTGATTGATCCATCGCTAAAGAGACCGCATCGCTAACGCCTGTATTCACACCGGTTGCGGTTGTATTGAACCCAAATGCTCCAACCGCCCCGCCCGCTACCGAAGGCGTAAGCGGCGTAATGGCCGCGCCTGTGGCATAAGCAACCGGGCTGGTATAATTGATAATAGGTGCGCCTACGGTGATACTTAGTGTGGCTGCCGCACTGCCTGTAATATTCCAGCCTGTAATGGTGTAAGTCGCCGTAGCGCTCGCTACTGATGGCGTACCGCTTATGATACCCGTGTTGTTATCAAAGCTTAAGCCGGCCGGTAAAAATGCAGAAAGGAAATAGCCGCCCGTGATTTTTACTTCCTTAATAGTGCCTGAACCTGCATCGGCAACATAAAGGTTACCGCTCGTGTCGAATGTAACGCCATTCGCATGGTCGAAACCTGACCCGGCAGTAAACTGCGTGCCGCCGGGCTCAATTATGGTGACAACGCTCTTACTGATGTCGGTAACATACAGGTTGCCGCCGGCATCCACCGCTACGGCGGCGGGCCTGGCAAAACCGGTACCTACCGAAACCATGGAACCGCCGCCGGCGGGCACTTTGTAAACCGCTCCGTTACCGCTTGTGCCCACGCCCGCATCGGCCACATAAATATTGCCCGCAGCGTCAACCGCCACGCCCTGTATTGTGGCGAAACCCGACTGCAGGGTAACAGGTGTGCCGCCGCCTGCCGGAATTTCCTTCAAAGCGCCATTGCCGGTATCACCCACATATACATTGCCGGCCGCATCAACGGCTACCGCCGTTGGCCCATTGAAGCCCGATCCTATAATATTTACCGCGCCCGAGCCGGCAACTATCTCCTTTACTGCGTTATTCCCGGCGTCGGCAACGTATACATTGCCGGAGCCATCAAGGGCTATCCCGAACGGGCCGTTGAAGCCTGAGCTTAAAACTACCGCAGCCCCGCCGCCAGCGGGTATCTTTACCACTTCGTTGCCGTTGAACTCGACAGCATATATATTTCCTTCCGCATCGGCTGCTACATCTACCGGCGCCCCGACACCAGAACTTACTGTTGTGGTGCTGGCGCTATACCCCCAGCTGGCTACCCGCGATGAGGCCGGCGACAAGGCGCCGATGGCCGTGCCCACCTGGTACAATTGCGGGCTGCTGTAGCTAATGGCCGGCGCCATCGGGTTAACGGTTATATTTACGGTGGCAGTACTGCTCCCCGATGCGTTAAACGCCGTAACCTTGTAATCGGTAGCTGCTGAAGTGCCCGAAGGGGTACCGCTGATGACGCCGGTGTTTCCGTCTATGCTAAGCCCGAAAGGCAATTCAGGATTTGTAAAATAACCACCGGAAGCGCTTATTTTGATGACGTTTCCGTTTAACGCACCATATATGTTAAAGTTGGCATCAACCGCCATGCCCGTTATAACAGGGAATGGGCCCTGCGAAATTGACGCCGCTCCATTTTGAGGCGTTATAAACAACTGTCCGTCATTTGTCACTGTATAGAAATTTCCCGATGCATCTGTTGTAATTGCAGCAGCCGAAGTATTGCCCAAAAGGTCATTACCGATGTGTCCTGGCCCGCCTTCAAATATGTTGCCATTGCTGTCATAAAAAAATACGATGCCGTTTTGGTCTGCCGTTATTAACAGCATATCCGCCTCTCCGATATTTCTTATCAGCCCCCCGTTCGAATCAAGTACTTCCGCCTCGTTTGAATCGGCTACATAAATGTCTCCTGCTGGGTCAACGGCTACGGATGTGGGACCATAAAAGTGATCTATTACTACGGGTGTCCGGCCCCCCGTTGCCGGTATTTTCCAAACGGCCGAACCGTCTGCAAGGTATACAATACCTGATTGGTCGACAGCGATGCTCAGGATGGGCGACGAGGTGAAACCTGTGGCCAAAACAGTAGCCGAACTGCCTCCCGATGCGAGCACCGAAACCGTGCCGGATGATTCGCCAATATACATATTACCCGATTTGTCGAAGGCCACACAGGTAGCATCGTTAACCCCGGTGCTTACGGTGGACGACGAGCTATTAAAATGCAATGATGCTACGGCGCCGCCAGTATTTACAGGGGAAACAGGTGTTATGGCTGTGCCCACTACAAAAGTTTGGGGGCTGCTGTAATTGATAGACGGCGATTGCGCAAATAATTTGCCGGGCAGTGCAGCCACTACAAAAGCCGTCGCCATACCGGCTAACATCAGCCGGATTTGTGCCGGGAACAAAATTTTACGAACGGACAAGTAAAAATTTTTCATGATACTTATTTTTTTACAGGTTGTTTTTTCTGAGAGTGTTAACCGATACATCTTTGCGCAGCTTTTGCTCCTCGGTTTGCATCTGGTTTATCTTGCGGTCATACCAGAGCATAATGAGCAGAAATAAAGCGAGCAGCACCAGCAGCGAAATAATAAGCGTTACCAGGTGCCTTGGGATTTTGGTCGGCTTTGTTTCGTCGTTTAGCATAACCAAAGGTATAGGCGGTTTTAGCCAAAACAGTCATTTGCAGCGTTAGAAAGGCGTTACAGGGGGCGTGACAAAAGCGTTATAATTAAGTCCGGAAGTCGGAAAGTCCGAAAAGTCCGAAAGAAAGAAAAGGCGGAAGATGAATTAATGGGTTGATGGCCCGGAAAAGCCGCGGTTTGATAGCAGCCGTATTGTCATCTTGACCGTGCCGGGATGGCGAGGGGCAATTATGTCCGGGCCGGATGTCTCAATGTGTCTGTTCCCGGTATAAGTAAACACTTTACTAAACTTATACCGGTAGGGCTTCGCATATACGCCAGGTACTTTTCATCAAATAAATGCTGCAATAATTTTAGTGGTGACAAAATTTTGTCACCTTGAAGGGGTCGATTTTTGCGAAAAAATTTTCATAATCTGCTGTGAATAAGGCATCTCCAAAAACACTGGCGTGATGAACATGAACATGAACCAGAATCTTAAAGGCACTTGTCGCGGTATCATATCTGCCCTGCAAACTCTTCGAGGCTGGCTTCTTCGCCGAGGTCGAACTTTTTGCGGAGGCGGCTCCGGTACTGGCGGATGGCTTCGGTGCCCACGCCCAGCATGGAGGCCATTTCCCTTGAATTAAGGCCAAGCTTGCTCAATGCCATAAAACGGACTTCGGCTGGGGTTAAACCGGGCAGCTTTTCCCTTAGCCGCTGCAGGTAGCCGCCGTGCACTTTCTCGAAAAGGCCTTTAAAATAGGCCCAGTCTTCATCGGTAAGGATGGTGCTTTGCTGCAGTTTCCAAACCGCATCCTTATCGCCGCCATCCGTTTGCAGCGCGAGCAACTGGATCATTTCATTTTTTTCGGCGATGTTTTTTGCGAAATCATTTAGTTGCCTTGTGGCGTCTTCCAATTCACCGTGTGCTTTCACGATCATTTCTTGTTGCAGGCGCACCCTTTTCCGCTGCTCCCGGTAGATCAATACCGTTGCCCCCGATACCAGCACCAATACGCCGAGCAGCGTATCGCGCTCGAGGCTGCTGATGGTTTTCTGTGATTCAATATTGGCTATTTCGGCACGGCTTCTTTCTACATCTGCCTTTTGGCTTGCACGCAGCAACTGAAGCGCACTCAACCTTCGGTTTAAACTATCTTTTACAAACATTGAAGAATCGAGGTACTCAACTGCCAGCGCCGGGCGATTGGTTAAAGTATAGTATTTAGACATAAGCGGGTACAAGCGCTCAAAACGCTCGTATTGCCACGAAAAGCGGTTCACATACTTGCGGCAGGAATCAATCTGTACTCCCGCCTTTGCCAGGTTCCCATCCCCCAGGCTGATGTTTGCCAATACCATCAGCGACCCCGAAGCAAGGCCCCAGTCGTGGTATTTAACAGCAATGTCCACATCTTTCTGCAGCAGGGGCGTTGCTTCGGCATACTTTTTTTCCAGGAAAAGGGTATAGCCCAGGTTTCCGCTGCCTATCCCGTCCCAAACTTCATCTTTCATTTTTTTTGCGAGGCTGATGGTTCGCCTGAAATAATATTCGGCAGAATCATTCATTTTCAATTTTTGGTAGCAAAGGCCGATGGTGTTAAAGATGGTGGTCTGGCCCATTGCAAACGGCGGAAGCGGCACAGGCGGCTCGGCCGCGGCCGCCTGCAGATCGTAAAAGATCGCTTCTCTGAAATCATTAAAAAAATAATGTTTGTCGGCCATTTGCAGCAGGCACTTCTGTTTATAGGGAAACTCCAGGGGAGTTACGTTTTTCAATAGGTCGTAAACCCGCTGTTGATGTTCAAACCCCTGCTCGTAGTGCTGCGCCTTCTCAAAGTTGTATAAGGCCATCATGTTTTCAGTCATGATTTCCAGCCATAATTTCCCTTTTTCCTTACCTTCCTGGTTTAAGCTGTCGAGCATAGACAATACCAGCGTGTGCGGAAACTTGCGGTAATAAAAGTAATGAGCGCGGGCCAGCGCCGCTTCTGCCAACAAGTCTTCGTCATTATTATCGATCGCGAGTTTGCGAATGCTGTTTATGCGTTTAAACAGCGTGACGGAATCCTGGTCGACCATGTCCTTCATGTAAAGCTTGTTGAGCAAAGGGGCTCGCTCCGCAAAGGTTTTGTGCACCAGCTGTTGATCCTGCGCGCAAACACGCAGCGTGCAGCAAAGCCCAAACGTCATCAATAGCGCCCTGTGGAAGTAATAGCGCTTCGTAGAATAAAAGCAGAGATAGAGCATCGGCAAACCCAGTGTTTTATAGTACCGGTGACGATTTTCAACTCGCACACCAGCATACGACGTATCGAAAATATTAAAAAATTTAATTTTTTCTAAATTCTGTTTAAATCACTTACGCGGTAGTTAACAACCGGTGATATAGAGCCATGAGGTGAGAAGAGAAAAAGCAGCGGAGAATATTCAGTTGAGGCGTCGATGCCGTTAAGAAGAGTCATGGGAATATTTACAATAGCTCGATGCGGCCCCTGAATAATTTTAGTTTATTCTTTTTTTCATATTCCTTTAGAATACGGGAAATTACTACCCTGGTGGTACCGAGTTCATCGGCCAGTTGCTGGTGGGAAAGATCGAGCGACGCGCTGCCCTCTTTTATTGATTTGTTTTTCAAATACGTTAATACCCTTACGTCGATATGGTCAAATGCAATTCCTTCAAATGAGTTTATAAGTTCGTCATACCGTTTCCTGAACATCGTCATCACATACCTGTTCCACGAAGAATATTTCAATTGCCATTGCAAAATAAGGCCGGCCGGGAAGATCAGCACCTCGGTTGGCTCGGTTACGATGCCGTGCGAGGTGCTTTTATTGTCGAAGTAAGCAGCCGCGAGAGACATGGTGCACGTTTCCTCCGCCCGAACATAATACAGCAAAATTTCCCTGTCTTCCTTTTGCTGGAATACGCGTATAGCGCCGCGCAGTACAATTGGCAAAAACTTCACATATTGGCCGTCCCGTACAATAATATCCCCTTTTTTAAAAGTAAGCAGCTTACCATGCTGTAATAATTCCTCTTTGAATGCAGGTTCAGTAAAAAAGGCGATTTTTTTGAGGAGTTCATTCCGGTTGTCCATAAACAAAACTACTTCTTTTAAATAAAGCTTTATGCAGTTTATTATAAGCATCCCCGCCGCACCTGGAAACAACGCCTGGACATCTACTCATCTTTGATCAAAGACCGTATTTGTTCGGCCATTTCAGGGGTAACAGTTACACCATGAACACTTTTAGCATGTTCGGCAGCAATTGTTAAAACTTCTTCTTCGTTGTTGGCAGTTACGACAGCATCGCAAACAAAGCCGGCATCGGCGCAATTCAATTTTTTCATGATCTTTAGTTTATGTGGTTAATGATTTAAAACAAAAATATAAATCACTAAAAATCAGAACGGTATCAAAAGATACACAACCAAAAATAAATCTTCTCCCAATTTATCGCGCTAGCATATCAGGCCATTAAAGTTCGCGGCGGTATATTATTATTGTTTTTTATGACAATTTTTTTTCTTTCCAGATCTTCCCTAATAAAACCAGGTACAAAGTCAGTCTGACAAAAAGTAAATAAATGATTGGGCCTGGGGAATGAAAAAAACTTGACAATTAAAAAGATCAAATCTAAATCATCGCCTTTATTGCTCTCAATACTTCAGCACAATAAACCCTGTTTTATGCTTAGCGACCCCTTTGGCGGTATAATCAAGCGAATAAAAATAGGTACCGGGTAATTGCATTGAACCATTTTTACTGGAATGCCCGTCAAATACCCTTGTGCTGTTATCATAACCTTTCGCTTCGTATACAATTTGGCCGCTGCGGTTCATGATCGTTAATTTATTATCAGGATAATTGCTTATTCCATCAATAACCATATGGTCATTCATGCCATCGCCGTTTGGCGAAACTGCCTGTTGAACCGTTATTATGCGGTCAAATTGGGCGCTGGTTATTGGTTTTTCAACACCTATCGCATCCAGCGGCTTCGCTACGGGGCCGGCCGCCCGTGTTATCATTATGGTATAGGTTTTAGTAGTGCTGCCGTTCTGTGCGGTTACAATCGTGGTAACGGTATTTGCTCCAACCGCCAATGGCAGGCTCGACGATGCAGTCCCCGACGCCACCGTCACGCCATTGACCGTCACCGTCGCATTAGCGTCAGCGGTTGCCGGAATGATCCTTACCAACGATGTGGCGTTGGCTGCACTTGCCGTATAGGTGGTGGTGGTATAAATAAAAGCTGGGGTTAAGCCTATCGTTCCGTTGTTTATCTTCAGGTTTGATAGGTTGGCGTTGTTCGATGGGGCCCTGGTTACGGTTACCGTGTAGGTTTTTATCGTTGTGCCGTCCTGCGCCGTTACTGCTACGGTAATGGCAGTGGGGCCTGCCGCTAAGGGCAGGCTTGCCGAGGCTGTTCCCGATGTTACCGTCGTGCCGTTAACCTTTACAGTCGCAGTGGGGTCATGGCTGGTGGGGGTTATGGTAAATGAGCTTGTGGCGTAGGTTACATTTGCTGTATAATTTATTGTTCCAGCCGCAAATACCGGGGCCAGCGTACCGCTGCTTAGCGCCAGGGCGGCCAGGTTTGCATCGGTTGAAGATGCGCGGATTACGGTAATGGTATATGTTTTTGTCGTGGTGCCATCCTGTGCCGTAACGACGGTCGTTATAGCATTGGAACCGGCGTTTAAAGGAAGTGCTGATGATGCTGTGCCTGATGCTACCGTTGTGCCGTTTATTTTTATTGTTGCATTGGCATCGGCAGCGGCCGGTGTCACTTTTATGGTCGTGGTTGCCGTTGTTACACTTGCGTTATAAGTGAGCGTATTATAATTAAAAGCCGGAGTTAAAGCTATCGTTCCGTTGTTAATTTTCAGGTTGGTTAGATTTGCATTTGCCGATGCCGCCCGGGTTACGGTCACAGTATAGGTTTTACTGGTCTTTCCGTCGGATGAAGTTACAATTGTCGTTAAGGCATTTGAGCCAACAGATAACGGAATGGCCGCGGATGCTGCACCCGATACTACTGTTACACCATTTACTTTTATCGACGCAGCATCATCGCTGGCAGTCGGCGTTACCGTAATAGATGTTATATTACTAGCAACGCTGGCGGTATAGACGGTTTTTGCAATTGCAAATGCTGGTGTTAATGTCCCGTTGTTTATTTTTAGGTTTGAAAGCCAGGCATTGCCGGCTATCTTAATATTTACCGCGGAGGAAGCTCCGCCTGTGGTATTATAAGCAGTGATTTTATAATTTGTGGCAGGGCTTTCCGCGATTGGAGACCCGTTGATAATACCCGAGCTATTATCCAAATGCAGGCCATTGGGTAGCGGCACACCTAAATAATAGCCGCCAGTCAGTTTAACTTGTTTAACTGCATGGCCGTTTAGCTCATCCACATATAAATTCCCGTTACCGTCAGCAGTAATGCCGGTCGGGTTAACGAACGTGGTACCGATAGTAATCACTGCGCCTCCTCCTGCGGGGATTTTCTTTACAGCGCCATTACCCGAATCGGCAACATACACGTTCCCGGCAGCATCAATCGCTACAGCGCTCGGGTTAAAAAATCCAGTGGCCAATGTAATTTGGGGCTCGCCGCCAACGGGAATCTTTTTTAACACGTTATTGTCATAATCGGTTACGTAAACATTGCCGGCAAAATCAACTGCGACACCATAAGGTGCATAGCCGGAGCCTATGACCACAGGGGTTCCCCCACCGGCGGGTATTTTGTATACAGCGTTGGTACCCTGGTCGGCCACATATATATTTCCGGCGGCATCTGTAGCTACGCCATACGGGGCGTCGAAAGAACTTATTGGGACGCGCGCGCCGCCACCCGCAGGTACTTTATATACTTCACCGTAGCCAACATCGGCAACGTATATATTACCTGCGCCGTCTATTGCCAAGCTTTCCGGACTGCTGAACCCGGTGCCCAGGATAACCGCGCTTCCCCCATCGAAAGGAATCTTTTTCAACGTACCGTTACCGTCGTCGCTTACATAAAGGTTTCCTCCGGCGTCTATCGCTATACCGGCCGGATTAATGAAACTGGCGCCGAGGCTTATTGGGTTGCCGTAACCGGGCGCTCCCACGCCGTTGCTTGTTGGCGCCAGCGCGGTGATCACCAAACCCACCGTATAGGTTTGAGGGCTGGAATAACTAAGGGCAGGTAAAGGCAACCCGACCGTTAAGTTCAGGGTTGCTGATTTACTGCCACCGATATTATAGCCCGTAATAGTGTAGTTTGTTGCGGGGCTTATTGCCGTTGGCGTTCCACTGATAATTCCGGTTGCATTTGTAAAACTTAAGCCTGCGGGCAAGGATGCGCTTAAATAGTAGCCGCCGGCAGGCTTGATTTTTTTAACGGCGCTGTTGTCACCACCCACCGCATATATATTGCCGGCTGCGTCGACCGTTGTGCCGCGCGGTTGATTAATGTCAGAAGCTATAACAATTGGGCTGTTACTCCCGGCCTGGATCTCGGCCAGAGAACGATGTCCGTAATCGGTCACAAACACATTTCCCGAAGGGTCTACGGCAACAGCGGTGGGGCCGCTGAACCCGGAGCCTATGCTGACAGGGCTGCCGCCGCCCGCAGGAATCTTCTTTATTGCATTGTTGTTATTGTCGGCCACATAAATATTGCCAACTCCGTCTAAAGCGATGCCTTCGGGGCCCGCCAACCCGGTTACAATAGTTACCGGGCTCCCGCCTGCCGCCGGTATCATTTTTATGGTATTGTCGCCAAAATCCGAGAAATACACATTGCCGGCTGCATCTAAAGCGATTGCGAAAGGGCTTGTAGCACCCGGAGTTGTAAGATTTACCATGCTGCCGCCGCCTGCAGGTAATTTTTCAATCACGCCATAATCCGCTATAAATATATTTCCCGCGGCATCAACGGCTAAGCCGACCGGTTGACTTAAATGAAAGGCTAAAACAACCGGCGCGCCGCCGCCCGCAGGGAGTTTGGTTATTGTGCCTCCACCAGCATCGGCGACATAAATATTCCCGGCGGCATCAGTTGTGATTCCCCATGGACGGCTGAAGCCGGGGCCGATAGCTGCAAGGGTATTGTTGTAGGACGCAGCAGCTACCCCACTGGCCGAGGGTACGGCGCCGGAAGGGATACCGGTAGTAAAAGTTAAGGGGGTGCTGTAAACGATATTGGGAACAGCCAGCGCCACTTTAATATTAACAATTGACGAGGCACTGCCACCTGCATTATATGCCGTAATTGTATAGTCTGTGGGCGGGCTTGTTATTATTGGAGTACCGCTGATTATGCCTGTACTGTTCGAGAGGCTCAATCCTGCGGGCAGCGATGTGCTCAAATAATAGCCGCCCTTGGGCGGAAACCTTTTTATAGCGCTGCTTTCATCGGCTACAAAAACGTTACCTGCCGCGTCAACTGCTACAGCTGCCGGAAAGCTGAATCCCGAACCGATGACCACTGCAGCGCCACCGCCAGCGGGGAACTTCTTTACCTTACTGTTGTTTACGTCCGCAACAAACACATTGCCGGTTGCATCAACCGCTACACCGCCAGGCATATTGAGGCCTGTAGCCAGTGTAACCGGGGTGTAGCCGCCGACCGGGACTTTCTTTAGTGAGTTATTACCCCTGTCCGTTACGTAGACATTGCCTTCGGTATCTATCGCTACACCGTACGGATCAATAAACCCTGAACCTAAAACAACGGGAAATCCTCCGGCAGCCAGTATCTCCTTTACCTGGTGGTGCCCGTTATCAACCACAAATACATTTCCTGCGGCATCTACCGCGACGCCCGTTGGGTGACTGAACCCGTAACCCAGGGTAACCGGACTTCCGCCACCTGCAGGTATCATCTTTACCGCATTATTGCTGTAATCAGCTACGTAAACATTCCCGGAAGCGCTTACTGCCACGCCGGCGGGGTCAAGAAAACCCGAGCCGATGACGACCGGGGAACCACCAGCCACAGGGATTTTTTTTATCGCATTATGGCCCGCATCTACTACGTAAATATTGCTCTGAGCATCTACCGCCACACCAATTGGACTGTCAAAACCAAAACCCAAAATATCCGGGGCGCTGTTGTAGCCAGCCGCGGCAACGCCGGTGCTGGTTGGCGCCAGCGCTGCGATTGCAGTGCCGGGGGTATAAATTTGCGGTGTACTATAACTTAATGATGGCGGCAGCGGGTGTACGGTAATATTTATAACGGCCGAAGCGCTGCCTCCGTAATTGAAAGCGGTGACGGTATAATTTTTAGCAACACCTGCCACCGAGGGTGTACCGCTGATTATGCCTGTGTTACTGTCAAAACTTAAGCCGGCCGGCAGCTTTGGTGTGATATAAAATCCCCCCCGCCTGATTTCCTTGACGAAATTGCCTCCGGCATCAGCTACGAAAATATTGCCGGCCGCGTCCGACGCTACGCCGGCAACCACATTGTATCCCGCACTCAGAACAATCGGGGCGCCGCCGCCAACGGGAATCTCTTTTACAGCGTTATTGTTGTGATCGGTCATATAAACATTCCCCGCAGCGTCTACCGCTACGCCGAATGGCATATTAAAGCCGGAGCCTAAATTGATAGGCGTTCCGCCGGCCGCCGGAATTTTTTTTATTGCATTGTTGCCATAATCGGCAACGTATACAATCCCCGTTGTACCTACGGCCACGCCATAAGGGTTGCTGAACCCCGAACCAAGGCTAACCGGGCTGCCACCTGCTGCCGGGATCTTTTTTATTGCGTTGTGGCCGGCATCAGCTACATACACATTGCCGGCCACATCAACTGCTACCCCGCGGGGGTAAAGAAAACCCGATCCAATAATAACGGGATTGCCACCCCCGACCGGGATCTTCTTTACCACATTGTTCAGCATATCACTCATAAAGACGTTGCCCGCGAGGTCAACTGCTACGCCAAACGGGTTATAGAATCCAAATCCTAAATTTACCGGAGCACCGCCTCCCGGCGGGATTTTAACCACCAGGTTATTGCGCTGATCGGCCACGTACAAATTGCCCGCGCCATCCACCGCCACACCGGCAGGACGGTTAAAGCCCAGGCCAACAGTAAGCGGAAGGGGGCCATAGCCTGGAGGCGCCACCCCGGTAACGCCGGGCGATAATGCCGTGATGGTTTTGCCGGTGGTGTATATTTGCGGGCTTGCGTAGTGCAGGGTTGGCAAGGGAGTGTTAACGGCAATATTTATAGTTGTGCTTGGGTGCAAGCCGCCGCTATAAGCAGTAATTGTGTAATTGGTCGCCGGGCTTATTGTGATTGGTGTGCCACTGATAGCACCTGTTGCAATGTCGAAATTCAATCCTGCGGGCAATCTCTTATCAATAAAAAAGCCTCCCACGCGCCTGATCTCCAATTCACGACCTGTGTTGCCAGGGGAAGCCGTTACTTTAGCGAGGATGTTGTTATCGGCATCTACCGCCAATCCAGTAATATAATCTAAACCCGAGATGATCGTGAAGGGCGCGCTGCCGCTTACGGGTATTTCAAATATTGCGCTGTTATTTAAGCCCGCGGCCAAAAACACGTTGCCCTCCGCATCGGAGGCTATAAAATTGGGGTTAACTACTGAGGCTATCGTAATTGGCGCCCCGCCGCCGGCCGGGATCCGCTTTATAGCATTGTTGCCGGCATCAGCCACATATATGTTACCGGCGGCATCTATTGCAAGGCCCGTGGGCACGTTATAACCGGAGCCCACCAGAACCAGTGTGCTGCCCCCCGGCGTTATCTTATAAACGTTATTAGCAACAGCGTCGGTTACGTAAACATTTGCTGCGGCATCGACTACGATCCCTCCTCCCGGGTATTCTAAGTTATTTGCTAGTGTAATATACTGGCCGCCTGCCGCAGGATATAACCTAACAGTGAAATCGTCATGACATATTACATATATGTCACCAGCAGCATTAACGGTCATGGCGTGGGGTTCCTCAAAAGATAATCCCTGCACCACTGCCACAGGGTTGCCGCCACCTGCCGGGATCTTCCACACGGCGCCGTCAATAGGCACCGATACATAAACATTTCCGGCTCCGTCTACAGCTGTGGATCCGGCGGGACCGAATGGTGAGGCGAGCACAACTGCACTGTTGCCGTATCCCGGTTGCGCCACTCCGCTGCTTGAGGGTATCAACGGCGTAATTGCGGTACCGGCATTGTAGTTTTGAGGGCTGGCATAGTTGATAAATGGCGTTTGGGCAAATAAATGAGCAGGCAATGCGGCGCCGAGCAATGCGGTTAAAAGCAGCACGGTGGTTAGACGAACAATGGCGGAGCGCCTGTTAACTTGTATTAGCCGTTTGGCCGCTAATAGCGGGTGATTTTTTTTCATAATTTATATTTCTTATCAAACCGTTTCGTAACCAGCTATTTATATTTTTTTGTGAAAAAGCCAGCCAATAATTTCTGTCCAAAAAATTCCGGTTAGTATTGCGGCAAGCAATAGCAGTGTGGCCATGATGAAATCCATGCAATAAAATACCAATTGAAATTGTTGCGTACTGGCTTGTTTAGCGGAGGGTAGGAAAACCTGTTTGAAACGCGTATTTGATTTATTGAACCAAAACCCGGAAAATTAAAATTTTCGCTTTATCCGCACCGTTACATGTGTGCCGGCGGGCATATTGTCATTATCATACAGATCGAAAAACTCGATCGGGGAAACGGAGTCGTCGTCGTTAAAATCGATCAATCTTTTCCGGGTGATTTCAATAGCTTTCGACTGGTGCAGCATTTCGGTATGGCTTTTCCATTCCTGGGCCTTAGCTCTCCCGACGCCGTTGTCTTTTATATCGCAAAGCAGCCAATCGTCATTCGCATTAACCGTAATTATTACCTCTTTTTCTCCTTCCTTGCGGCTTAAGCCATGCCATAAGGCATTTTCAACAAAAGGCTGCAAGATAAGCGGGGGTATTTTTTCAAATTCGGGTACTATGTTTTCCGGGACATTTTTTTTGTATTGCAGCTGCATGTCGAGCCGTAGCGCTTCGAGCTGGATATAAAGCCCGATTGACTCCAGCTCTTTATCCAAACTTATTACATTGTTTTCCGAGTTATCAAGCACCTGCCGCAGTAACCGGGAAAATGAACCGATATAATGTATGCCTTCGGTCTTTTTATCATTCGCCACCAACGCCTGGATCGAATTGAGCGCATTGTAAATAAAATGGGGGTTCATTTGGGCTTTCAGGGCCTTCATCTCCAATTCCTTCAGTTGGTTTTCTATAAATGCGTCCCGCTTTATTTTTGTTATTCGCGTTCTGAAGACAATGATAACTATGAAAGAAGCAATACCGATGATTGCTGCCCTGAACCACCATTGAGCCCAGAAAGGCGGCTTAATAGTAAACCTGAAAACGGCTGGCCGGCTCCAGCCGGAAGCATTGTCTTTTGCCCTCACCATAAATTGATATGTTCCGGCGGGTAATTGTGCAAAGGAAACAGACTTTGCTTTGGAAGGGATGCTCCATGCCGTTTCAAGGGGCAATAGTTTATAAGAATACTCAGGATTTGAATTTGATGCTGAAAGATCAGCTGCATTGAAAAAAATACCAAGCGAATTCTGGTTGTAATTCAGTGCCGGGTCATAAGGCAATTGGTAGTAACTGTATAACGAATCAGCCAGTTTGCTCCAGTCTGTCTCCTTAAAGGCAAGGGCAACTTTTTCAATTATTATACGTGGTTTCTCTTTACGAAGTATGATGTTTGCGGTATTGAATTTTATAATTTTTTGGGGGGACGAAAGCCAAATATTGCCTGCCGTGTCGCTGATGAGCCTTTCATAGTCGGTTACACTGATGGTAAGGTCCTGGTTCTTAACGTAATTGAATACTTCCCAATAGCCTCCCTTGTTTGTTTGTAATATATCCAACCCTGTTACCGTTGCAACCCACAGCCTGTTTTGCCGGTCATGCGTCAGGCTAAGCACATTATCATTTTGCAAACCATCCATTGTGGAAAGGTGATTTTTTAAAAAGGGCCGTCCATTGCCTGTGAACCCATATTCGTATATCCCCAGGCCCGTTACAGTTATCCAAAAGCTATTGGCCGCCCCTGCGTAAAATATAACTCCAAGGTGGACACGGTTTTTGCCGCCGTCGGCGCCGGTTTCCTTAATGAGAGAAACAAGATTATCAGTCTTGTCAATCCAAAACACCCCTTTCCTTGCGATGTATAACAGCATAGCGCCATTTTTCAACTCAAGTAATCGTGTGGGTTTAACAATCGGTCGGCCGGTATTGCGTGGAATGAAGGTTGAAAGTTTCGTGGCATCCCCGTAGAATAAGGTGGAATCGGCACAAATAAAAAATTTCTTCCTGGTTTTAGAGTATGCAAAGTCATAAATAAACTCGTCTGTCTTAAGGTGTAATATGCCCGAAAAATCTTGCAGCTTTTTGCCGTCAAAACGCAATAATTTTTTAAAGCGGGTTGTCATCCAAAGATCGTTCTTGTCGTCAAATGCATAGGCATCAATCGGGTCCCAGTAATAATTTTGATTGCCGGGGCCCTGCGGAGGCATTATTTGTTTAAAGTTATTATTTGCGAATAGCTGTATACCGGTTTTCGAGCCGGACGAGAGCAATAACCTGTTGTCTGCGAGCGCAATTGCGTTGTATATTCCATACAGCGGGCCGCGGCTGTTTCTGTTAATAATTGTATAATCCCTCTCTCTTATTCTTACCAAACCTTCATTTGTGCTGCTCCAAATATTATGGCTTGAATCTCCGTTAATAAAGGAATGGTAACCATGCTGGTCGGGCAAGTCGGAAAGATGCTGCCAATCGCCTGGTTCCGATACTTTAAACAGGTCTTCCCCGGCAAGCCACAGACGCCTTTTCGAGTCGACGAAATAAGAAAAATAATTGCCGTTGCTTATATTTTTGCGATATATAGGAACAAGCCTATGGTCGCGGACCAGGTAAATATTTTTATCGGTACTCACCAATACCTGGTTATTTTGAACTGAAAGACTGTTAAAAATAGAATTGTATTCGCGCCGCGCGGCGATATGCCGCCAATGGCCTGTTTTATCCCGGCAAACAATATTGTTTGAATAATTAACGTATAACTCACCCGTTATCCCGACGATATTCCGGCAGGGATTATTTTCGAATCCCGGACAAAGAGATATTTTGTTCCAGACCGTATCTGCAAACTGATACACGCCCCTGCTGGTAGCCGCCCATATTTGCCCATCCTTTGTCTCCAGATAATGGAATACATAAAGATAATTCTGGTAATCGCTTGTGGGATAGGTTATGATCTTGTTATTTTTAAATTGGGCCATCCCGTAGGCCGAAGTAATCCATAGCCGCTCCCTGCTGTCATGTAAATTCGCAGTGCCGCCAAGCATCGACAGGCCGTCAGCAACGCCGTAATTGGCAAATTGCCGGCCATCGAAACGGCTGATCCCGCCACTGTTCCCTACCCATAAGTAGCCGTACTTATCCTGGTACACTCCTGTCGCCGCGACGGTAGGCAACCCATCGTTTACGTTATAATATCTCAAACTAAAGTGTTGCGCGCAAAGCCGGGCAGATAGCATCAGCAATAAAGCGGCGTATAAGCAAATAGAGCGAATATGGGAAAACAGGGCGTTCACGTCCTTATATTTAAAACGTGCAGAAACTCATCCTTGTGGGTCCTCGAAAGTTCAATTTCGTGCCCGTTGCTCATAACAATTTCACCACCGTCGCCCCTCCTGTACATTTTTACATGCGCAAGGTTGACCAGGTACGAACGATGGGCGCGGAAAAAAGATTGCTGCGTTAGTATTTCATCGTACTGTTTTAAGGTATAGCTTGATAGAATGCATTTTTTATCAGTAAGGTGAAACTCGGTATAATTGCTGCTCGCCCGGCAGTAAACAATTTCATTTACCGGGACAATGATAAAACCCGCCAGGGTTGGCACGGCTATATTATCGTGAATTTTTGTCGGGTTTTTTATGTCCCTGTACAATTGGTCAACCTGTACCTTAGAAGCAGATTGCGAGGGAGTGCGCTGTTTTACTTTATTAACCGCTTCTATTAGTTCCTCTGTTACGATTGGTTTCAGTAAATAGTCTATCGCGTTAAAACGAAACGCCTTTATCGCATATTTATCGTATGCGGTTGTAAAAATAAGGGCGAAGTTGATTTCAGATAAACGGTTTAACAGGTCGAAGCCTGTTTCGCTTTTCATTTGTATGTCAAGAAAAACGATGTTTGGATTGTATTTTTTTATTCCTTCCAGTCCTTCTTCAACTGTTGATGCCTGCCCTGCTACCCCTATTTCAGGGAAATATTTCTGCAGGAGGCTGCTCAGAAAATTCCTGCTCTGCAGCTCATCATCAACAATAAAGGCTTTAAGCATGATACATAATTGTAAGATCGATACCTGTTATGATCTGTTATATTAAATAAATTCCGCCTGACTTATTAAATATTCCTTTCCCGAATATATAAATCTTACCCCATAACTATGAAAAAGCCCCATTGAGAATGAGGCTTTTATAAATATTTGTCTATTTAAATCAATATCTCAGCACAACAAACCCTGTTTTATGTTTAACCATCCCTTTCACCTTGTATGCAAGAGAATAAAAATAAGTGCCGGGCGGCTGCATTTTGCCGTTTTTATTGGAGTGCCCGTCAAATACCCGGGTGCTGTTGTTATAGCCGTTGGTTTCAAATATCAGCACGCCGTTCCGGTTCATGATCGATAGCTTGTTTTCAGGGTGAGTGACGATACCATCGATAATAAGAAAGTCGTTCTGCCCGTCGCCGTTTGGTGAGATACCCTGGTGCACCGTTATGCCATCAGCTTCAAGTTGAGGGTTTCGAATGGCTTGCGAAACACTGATTGCTGCCAAGGGATTAGCTATCATGCCAGATCTCGTTACCGTTATCGTATAAGTTTTTGTGGTTACGCCATCCGGCGCAGTAACTACGGTATTGATGGTGTTAGGGCCCACTATCAAAGCCTGGCTTGCTGATTGCGTGCGCGAGACCACTGTTACGCCATTGACTTTTATCGTTGCATTGGAATCGGCTGCGGCGGGGGTAATTTTAACTGACGTTGTTGCATTTGATACGCTGGCGGTGTAACTGGTCGTATTAAAGTTAAATGTTGGCGACAAGGGCACATTCCCGCCGTTTACTTTAAGGTTTGCAAGGTTAGCGTTGTTGGAAA